>Ga0210399_10002405_pt1 | contig 14587 bp, 20 predicted proteins | sample IncBWC14MmetaG_FD_150865 | JGI IMG/M metagenome (GOLD analysis project Ga0210399, IMG submission 150865) | Forest soil microbial communities from Barre Woods Harvard Forest LTER site, Petersham, Massachusetts, United States - Inc-BW-C-14-M | ecosystem: Environmental > Terrestrial > Soil >... | reverse complement strand
TCTCACTCGCTCATCATACTGTCTCTGCTCATCCTGCATTCGTTTCTCGTCCGACGCCTTTAGCGAATAAGCTCGATCGTCGAGGAGCAGTTTGATTATCGCTCCAACGACTCCGACCGTTACGAGAGTTACCAGCGCCTTTCCTCCCTCCCCAAGAAAAGCCTCTCGTTTGGCAGGATCAGTAAGCGATCCGTAGTAGGCGAACAGACCAGCGAGCGCGCCCCCAACTAAGATTATGAGTACCGTCCAGAGGAGCCAACTAACCTGTCCACTCGATGATTTCGCGGCCATGTGAGACCTCCATCGACGACCAAGGCCAATCTCCATACTCGGTGGTATTGTGTGAGAATAGTACCATCGGACTTAGCGGGGGCTAGATGGATCTTAGGGCAGTGCTGGCGTTGCTGGTGGTTGTGATTTCCCGCCAGTGGTGCGGCGGTATTTGCAAATCGGATCATGGCGGCGCAGGCTATGGCGTTCGGCCGACCCGTAGAGCCGCCTTTAGCCGGAGAAACCTTCACGAAGGATACGCCGGCCCCTCTCGTGGCAGAACACAAAGCCGTGCCCGCACCGGACAACAGCCTCGTGTTGCTCACGCTGCGATCTGGCGACGCGAACATGATTTTTGGTCTGCCGCCCGCTCTATCGGCAGATCTTCGGGCCGACCTTGAAGCCGCAGAGAACGCCATGACGCGCAATCGCGGCAGAACGTGCAACTAGCCCATGCCCTTGGAAACTGCTGCGACGCAGGCGGCGCTTGGCGCGTCTCGTCGCCGCTTAATGCATCTGTCGAATCGACGTCCGGCCGAATGCCTGGGCACCCAGCGGCTTGCCCGCCCGTCCATACCGGAATTGCTGGCTGCAGGTGGGCCAGAACAGAAGGCTGGCGCATCCACGGGCCGACATGGCGGCCGACCTACTCCCGCAGCGTTATTGGTGTAACGCGGCGGGCTTGTTGCTGAAATATTTATTGAACTTGTCTTTTTCATCCTTGAACGCGTCAGCATCGGCGGGCGCCTCGCCCTTACGGGTGATGTTCGGCCAATCGCTCGCCAGGCTGCGGTTAAGTTCCAGCCACTGCTCCAGACCCTTTTCCGTATCGGGCAGGATCGCGTTGGGAGGGCATTCAGGTTCGCACACGCCGCAGTCGATGCATTCGTCGGGATTGATGACCAGCATGTTCTCGCCCTCGTAGAAGCAATCCACGGGGCAAACTTCAACGCAGTCCATGTACTTGCACTTGATGCAAGCCTCGGTCACGACATAGGTCATCAACGGGCTTCGCGAAGGAGCGGGCAGCTGACTAGCCCGGCGAAAGGGTGCTCGCAAGCTGGCCTTGGATCAAGCCACGTTCTGCTCCGGTAGTGGGTCAGTTTGAATCGAGGCCGGCCGCTTTAACGATCGGCCGAACCGTTGATGCGCCGGCGCGACCGCTCGCGGGTCAATCTTGGTGCACTTTGGCATAGGGGCTATCAGGGAAGAGGCGGAACGCAGTGTCGTGCAGCCACGCAATGTCGCCCGGCGGCGGGCAAGGCGCTCTGGCTTGCGGAGCATGTCTGAGCGTATAGGCTCGAGCCATGAACATCAGAACCATTGTCCTGGTCATCCTCGGACTGGTGCTGGTGTCGGCTATCGTGCTGTCGACAACAGCGCTTGCCTCAGTCCTCGTTCTGGGTGATTTCCACGGGAAGAGGGTAGTGGTGGCTGCTGGCTTTTGGCTGCTGGTTCTTGGCTGCATCGCTGCAACAATGTATCGCGGCGGCGTCAAGAGACGCACACCCGGCAGCCATCGTCCGTGAGGCGGCAAACGCTGAGCGGATCTGGTGAATGCCTCCCGAGATCCGTCAGCTAGATCTCTCTGCACAGATAGAAAGGCCCGCGCCGGGAAACGGGAAGTATCCCGGGCGGGCCTTGACCCGCCGGTACATCCGCGGTCGGGTCGCTGGTGGTGCAGCATTAGTCGCCGGCTCGCTCAGACAACGCTGAGCTTGCCACACTCAAGAAAGTCGCATTTCAGCGTCTTGGAGGTCATGCCCAGCACACCGAAAATCGGATCTGGCCGCTCGTCGATCAAGTCAAGCTTGCCTTGGCCGCAGCCTTCACAGGTCGCTCGGTCGTCATGGCGTGACCGCTTGGCCGCCACCGCATGCAATTCTCCCAGGACATTCATTTGTTGTTGGCCGTTGAGACTGAGTGAACGGGGATAAGGTGGACCCTGCGCGCATAAAGGGCTGTAGCCATTGGGTGGGAGGCGGTCAGCCAAGAGGATTAATCCCTTCGTGGCGCCCTTGTGTGGACCACGGACCCGTGCACTCGGCGATCGAGCCGTGTCACAATATTCGCTCGTGCGGTCAGCGAAATCCTGTCGATACGATCGGGCAAGCCCGTCGGTGCGTCTCCCCCAGGCGCTGCATCGATTGGTCAGGCCTCGCATAGACGAGCGTCTGTGCGGGGCCGCCGAATTTCGCCGAGATGCCGAACGGTTGGGAGTCGCTCAATCTGCTCAGCATGCGGAAGGTCGTCGGCCGATCGCGCCATGTTCGGACCGCCCAACTACGGCCGCCTGGTGCTCGCCAACCAAAGAACTGCTGGAGGTGTTGTGATGCGCTTCTATCCGGCCTTGATGATCCTGGTAACCGTGACAGTCGCAGGATGGGGCGTAGGCATGTACGTCCACGCATTTCTCTTGCCCAAGTAAATGGATCTACTTCCGACGCTTAGACATCCAAGCTCGCGTGTGACTGGCGCGCTGGCAATCAGACGACATGGCGAGGGCCACCTGATGGCCCCCCTAACGACTTCAGCCGGGGGCACTGATGTGGCCTGCCCCAGCCCTCGACCGTGACGGGCTATTGCGTGCCTTCGCCGCGCTGCTCGTCGCGTGTGTCGTGGCCGCGCTTCCTCGCCGCTGGCGGGTCGCTGGCACGGCTGTCCTTGTCGTGGCGCTCGTTTTCTTCGCCCTGCGATGACAGCGCTGCCCGCGATCGACGAAACGCCCCTGTCTCAGTGCCGGGGCTTTCTTCTGTGTGGATGTTGAGGATATCTATGCACCGCCAGAAATTTATGGGTTCACGGCCTAGCTAGTCACATGAATCTAAAGTTCGCCGCAGAATGTCTGCTGCATTTTCTGGCAGAATCGTTTGACCGAAGCCAGGTTTTGGTCGGCTGATTTGATGAAATGAACTTCAGTTCCACATGACTAGTAAGTCTTCGCATATCCAACTACGAATTTGAGGTCACGGGATTTTCTTGCGACGGCGCCAGGTACGTTGTCGTCCGGTCGGCTTGTGTTGAATTCGACCGTATTAAGTTTTGAATCGGCTAGGCTCTCCACGAAGCCGATGTGCTGCGGGAACGGCGGTGGATGCGTGTTATCGTTTCCCCAATTGAAAAAGGCAAGATACCCTGCCTTGGCCGCGGCGGGATCAGACAGGAATGTATCGCGGGGCGCGATTGTGTCATTCATCGTGTCGGGAACGTAGGCGCTGGTCAGAAAATAGTATTGATTTATATCACTCCGAACGCGCTTGAGCGCGTTAAGTCTATTGGCGTCAGTCAAGGTGATCCCGTTGAGAAGACAGTAAGCGTTGCACACGGCCCAGGTGAGTCCGGCTTCGCAGTAGTTCGCGTAAAAGCTCGCGGGGGGAGGATCGACGAACAAACTAAGGTATTCGGTGACGCGGTCGCGGTTAGTCGACAGGCTGATGCGGTCGTCCACTTCTTTCCCAGCTACCTGCAGAGCCTTCTGGAATAGCTCATTGGCAGGCTTTGGGTTGGACACAACGGGCGACGGGACCACAAGAATGGAATCGCCCGCCTCAGGTGGTACGACAATCCGTTGAACAGGATCGTCAGGGTCGCGGGAAAAGTACCATATATTATCGGCCGGCATGGTAGTTGCTCTCCTGTAAGAGTGGGTTGTCGTCAGTGTGGCCCGCCTCGGATTGCTCAAATGGATCAAGCATACAGACCTCGCCCCGGCCTTCAGTGCCGGGGCCATTATTTGTTCTTAGGTCGGCGCCAAACGATTACGTGTCACTTCGCCAGCTCGGGGTCATACAGTGATGAAGACTTTCATCACCTCTCAGCGCCGTTGGAACGCATCGTTTTGGCTCTGGCGGCGGCCAATCGCAGATCCCTAAACCGGAGAATATCGGGATCGACGGGCTCAGTAGACAAAATTTCCGGAGGCGGAATCACACCGTCCAAGAGTGCCCAGCCAGATAGCAGATAGGGCGACCGGTGCACCGTTCCGCTGCCGGTACTGATGCAGGATTTTCGGCTGTTTACGTCGTCCGCCGAAGCCGGGTTGCTGGCGTCCGTCACGAACCGGGTAACGATAAGCCGGCGCGCTTGCTCGGTAGCAGGCATCTCCGTCGCGAAAGCGTCCTTGATCGGCTGTAACAGGTGGTTGCCTTGCAGGCCGCCATTCTGCACGGCCACATCGAACATCAATGTGAGGTCGAGTTCCTCTTCCATGGAAAGCGCGCGGGCGTCCCCCACGGCGATGGCCCAATAGATGTCGCGTGCTCGCTGAGTTTGCAGCGCCTGAACCTGCGGAAAGCCACCCAGCGTTTGAAATGAGGTATTCCACGGTTCGATGACACCACCGCCGTTGCGGGTCACCGAATTGGCAAAGGCGGTTTTGTCCGCCGCGGAGGTCGCCGGGTCGCAGATGCGCAGCAACTCGGCGGCGTTTGCCCCGAACGCCTGGGCAACGAGCGCGGGAAAGTCGATATTGATCTTTTTGATCACGACGCCAAGCTCGCCGCCCGCCAGCAGGGTAAATCCAATGATGCCCCAGGTGATGCCCGCCCCATCGAAATTGCCAACCACGTGGGTATAACCCGTTCCCTCATAGGACGCCGTCACCTGCAGGCAGCGTTCGAACATGGATGGAGCGCCGCTGTTCGTGAGCATCTGCCAGACTTGGTCGGTCACGGCGCCCGTTGGCTGCAAATGATTACTCGCCTGAAAGTTCCTGACCGCCGTCGATGTATTGCCGCCAAAGTCGCCATCGACGCGAATCTGCGGCGCATTGGGCACCGCGTTAAGGGTAGTCTGGATCTGTGATATCAGCGAGCCCTGGGGTGAGACGCCAGCGGTCGCTTGCCGGAAAAAGTCGCGTGCCATGGCTTCCTCTCCGCTTTCGGAAGTGATGGACTTGGCGCTCTTTCCATGCCGACGCGTGTAGTCGGCTGCAAAGCGCGCACGCTAGAGTGGCATCGGGTCCTCAATAGGCTCGTCTTGAACTGTACAACCAATGGCGGTAAAAGTGAAGCGTGTTGATTAACCGTGCCCATCCATGAAGCGTCGAACCTGCTGCTGGGGGCTGCATGGCGGCTTATCGACGGCCCCTACCTCTGTCGAGGGCCGCGCAAGGGGCCAGCGGTGTGCACTCGTGCAGATGCGGCGAGGTGGCGTCCGCTTGGCATGGTGATTGAGGACGCACTGCAGTGGCCAGTGGAGAGATCCAATGATTGTAATCCTTATGCCGGGCGGAGCCGTCCAACAGGTGAGAAATGAGGAAATTCTTTGGTATCGGCAAGCCTTCAAGGTTGAGTGGGATGGCGCGACGATGGTCATGTTGGCTTCGGGCCGGATCTATTCGCGAGAGTCGGAATCTGATCTTGCCGCTAAGTTCACATCAGCCGGAGTGAGACTTGTTACGGTGACTCCACCAGACGCTGACATTCGCATGACTGTCAATGCTGACACTGTCCGCCAAGTCAATGATGCATCCTCTGGGATATTTGGCCAAAACGCTCGAAGTCTTCTCATCTTCTTTGGCGGCCCACATCTGGCGATCAAGGAGGCGCCAGAGGAGATTCGGCAAAAACTCGGGCTTCCCGCGATGGGTCCTACAGTGTCGGCCTAGCCGCCAAGAGGAGCGCGAAGAAGTCGACGAAGTCTCGCTGCTGACGAAGGGGCATTGATCCAGCCGTTAGCGTACCTCCGCAATCGTTGCGGGATTGTCACCGTAAGCACTCAATGCGACGCTGATGGCCGGACACCATCAAGGAAGGCAAACCATTGTCAGCGCCTAATCTCGCAGGGAATGACCCTGGTCCCCAAGAATGGGAGGTAAGTTTTAGCAAAAACTTGCGCATTATTGCGCTTTGGGGCTCCGTCGCTGCAGTCGGTGTTCTTTCAGCTCTGGTGATCTGGTTTGTTGTTCGCACGAGCTTTGAGATCTGGCAAAGCATCGTGCAAAGCCACTTTCTCGCTACGATGGGACTAACAGGATTCGGCATTGTCGCCTTTGCGGTGGTTGTCTTTCTCCGCAATACGGAAGGTCCATTGGAGTTCGAGGTGTGGGGTCTAAAGTTTAAAGGAGCGTCCGGCCAAGCTGTGATTTGGGCATTTTGTGTGGTTGTCCAGTCACTCTGTGCGAAGCTTCTCTGGTAGAGGCCCAGCGAGGGGGCGACATGATTTCGAAGCTCGGCCTATTGGCAATCGTGCTGTCGCTGGGGATGCCCAGTGATTGCCGGGCATGGGGCGATGAAGGTCACAAAGTCGTCTGTGAAATAGCCATGCGCCTGGTCCAACCCACCACACGCGCCGAGATCCAGAAGTTGATCAGCAACGATGATCGGTTCGGCTCTTTCAGTGATGCCTGCACCTGGCCGGATCACCCGCGGCAAAGAGCAAGCGAGCACTTCCTGAACCTGCCGAGAGATTCAGATGGGCTTCACTCCGAGAGCTGCCCGGGTGCATCGGCCTGCGTCGTGACGGCAATCAAGAAGGACTTCGAAGTCCTGTCGTCCAACAACGCGAGCCAGGCGGAGAAGCTCGCATCGTTGAAATTTCTCGGACACTGGGTCGGAGACATCCATCAGCCACTTCACGTCTCATTCGAGGATGATCGGGGCGGCAACAGCATATCGGTGACCGGCATATGTGGCACCAATCTGCATTCCGCTGGGATACCTGCCTCTGCTTAGGGCAGTGGGAGAAGACGTGAATCAAGCCGCCACTGAGCTAATGAAAACGACTACGCCGGCCAGAATTGATAGCTGGACCCGTTCGACGCCGATGGACTGGGCAAACGAGTCCTTCGCCATCGCGGAACAGGCACAAACGCAGTACTGCATTCGACAGGGCGCGTTCTGTGACCAGCCAGCGGGGAAAGTGACGATCGATGCTGCCTATGTCGTGGCGAGCGCCCCGATCTCCGCGAGCAATTGCAGAAAGCCGGTGTCAAGCTCGCGCATCTGCTCGATGCCGCTTTGGGCAAGGAGCGTACTCCTCCGCCGAGGGGCGCCTTGTTTTGGGGGCGATGTGAGTAGAGGACAGACCTTATGGCTGTCGATACGCTCAGACCTGTAATCGAACATCTTGAGGTAGTTGAGACGGGCCGGGGTCGTCGCTGGACCGAGGACGAGAAGCTGCGGATCGTGGCGGAGAGCCTGCGCGGGGTTCGGCAGGTCTCCTCGACGGCGCGGCGACACGGCATCTCGCGATCTCTGCTGACGACGTGGCGTCGGCAGTTTCGGGTACAGCCTCACCCCGATGGGGAAGCCGGCACGGAGTTTGTACCGGCGGTGGTCCTCCCGGAGCGCCCGGCCAGCAGCCCACCAGCTCTATCGTCGACCCGGATGGAGATCGTTATATCGCGCGACCAGCGGATCATCGTCGATGCCGGTGTCGACGTGACGGCGCTGGCGCGAGTGCTGGATCTTCTGGAGCGACGGCGCTCGATGACGACGCCCAGATGATCCCGGTTCCGTCAGGCGTGCGGGTGTGGATCGCGGCCGGTCACACAGATATGCGCTGCGGTATGAACTCTCTGGCCTTGCGCATCCAGCAGGCGCTGCGACGCGATCCGCATGCCGGCGATCTCTATGTCTTCCGGGGCAAGAGCGGCAAGTTGATCAAGATCTTCTGGCATGACGGGCTGGGCGCCTCGCTCTACGCCAAGCGCCTGGAGAAGGGACGCTTTGTCTGGCCAGCGACGCACGATGGCGTGGTGGTGATCACGCCCGGGCAACTCGGTTATCTGCTTGAAGGGATCGACTGGCGCCATCCACAACATACGTGGCGGCCGGAGGTAGCGGGCTGAGCTGCGGCGGATTGAAATCGGCCCGCATCGAGTTCACCACAAGCCGCCGCATCTATGCTCTTGTGTCGCCACCATGACGTCGGTCGATGCCCTGCCGGACGATGCCGAGAGCTTGAAGCGACTGCTGCTGGCGCGAGAGGACGAACTGGTCGCCGCGTGGGCGCAAGTCTCCAGCGCCGAAGCATTGATCGCCCACCTCAAGCTGCAGATCGAGAAGCTCAACCGGGATCGCTTCGGCCAGCGCTCCGAGCGCAGCGCACGCCTGCTCGACCAGCTTGAGCTGCAGTTGGAGGAACTCGAAGCCACGGCCACCGAAGATGAACTCGCCGCCGAGAGTGTAGTGGCCAGGACCACCAGCATTGCGGCTTTCACCCGCAAGAAGCCCTCGCGCAAGCCGTTCCCGGCGCACCTGCCGCGCGAGCGCGTCGTGGTGCCCGGACCGATGGCCTGCGCCTGCTGTGGCGGTACGCGCTTGTCCAAGCTGGGCGAGGACATCACCGAGACGCTCGAGGTCATTCCCCGCCAGTGGAAGGTGATCCAGCATGTGCGCGAGAAGTTCACGTGCCGCGACTGCGAGAGCATCGGCCAGGCGCCAGCCCCATTCCATGTGATCCCCAGAGGCTGGGCCGGCCCCAGCCTTCTGGCGATGATCCTGTTTGAGAAGTACGGCCAGCATCAGCCGCTCAACCGCCAAGTCGAGCGCTACGCGCGCGAAGGCGTCCCGTTGAGTCTGTCGACGCTGGCAGATCAGGTCGGTGCCTGCTGCACGGTGCTGCAGCCGCTGCATGAGCGTCTGCTGGCCCATGTCCTTGCGGCCGAGCGCTTGCACGGTGACGACACGACCGTGCCGGTGCTGGCCAAGGGCAAGACCGTGACCGGGCGATGTTGGACCTACGTGCGCGACGACCTGCCGTTCGGCGGCCGGGCGCCGCCGGCGGCGGTGTTCTTCTACTCGCGGGACCGGTCGGGCGAGCATCCTCAGCAACATCTGGCGACCTGGACCGGCATCCTGCAGGCCGACGCCTATGGCGGCTACGGCAAGCTGTACAATGCCGAGCGCCGACCTGGCCCGATCGTCGAGGCAGCATGCTGGGCCCATGCAAGGCGCAAGTTCTTCGTGCTGGCCGATATCGTCGCCGGCGCTCGACGAAGAGCCCAAGGCCGCTCGCCGCCGGTCATCTCTCCGATTGCGCTGGAAGCGGTCCAGCGCATCGACGCCCTGTTCGACATCGAGCGCGGCATCAGTAGGTTGCCGGCCGATCGGCGGCTGGCCATCCGCCAGGACCGGAGCGCACCGTTGGTCACCGGGCTCGAGGCGTGGATGCGTGACGAACGGCGCAAGCTGTCGCGTCACAGTGAGGTCGCCGGCGCCATGGACTACATGCTCAAGCGCTGGGCTTCCTTCACCCGCTTCCTCAAGGACGGCCGCATCTGCTTGACCAATAATGCCGCCGAGCGGGCGCTGCGCGGCCTGGCTCTCGGACGGAAGGCTTGGCTGTTCGCCGGCTCCGACCGAGGCGGTCAGCGCGCCGCCTTCCTGTACAGCCTGATCGTGACCGCCAAGCTCAACGACGTCGATCCTCAGGCCTGGCTGGCCAATGTCCTCGCCCGCATCGCCAACCATCCGATCCGACGTCTCGACGAGCTGCTGCCCTGGCACTGGCGCCAGCCACAGCCGTTCACGACGTAGCGACGGCGTAAGGTCGCCGCCCCACGCACGAAGACGCGCAGGCCCTGATCGATGCCGGCGCCGGATCGCTAAACTGCCGCGGCGAGATCGGCAAGCCGCTCGCAACGTGCCGGTGGCGACAACCGCTTAGGCCTCAAGCGGGGTCAACACTGTCGCGTCACTTGGCGCTGAACTCCTCGGCAAGCCGCCGGACCTCTTCCAGTCGCAATTCCAGCGTGCTTGGGTCGTTCTCAAAGTAAGCCGTGATGATCTCGTCGACCAAGCGGCAGACGGGCTTCCCCGTCAGGGCTTTGCGTTCGTAGAGTGCGTCGATTGTCGCCCGACGGACGCTGCGCAGCGTCAAGCTGTAGGTTTCTTCTTCTCTCTCGATCATTTGTATCCCTTTCTGTCCCCCACTGTTGGGAGACAAGCCTATTTAGGGCGGGGCTCGATCTGGCGTTCAGGTTCGACCTCGTGGGTCCGAGCGCTGGAAACCAGCCTTCCGGGAGGCGCTCCTCGGGCACCTGATAGCGGGCGATCGGTCGGCGGCGCCGACCAGCCTGTCAGCTCTCTCGGTAGCAATGCAGACGCCCACGCCAACATCGCCGGCGCCGTCCAGTTCGACAACGTCGACGCCATTACAGGGCGGCACGAGCGTCCGAGCGTCAGCCGCGGCGCAAGCTTAGGCACCTTCTGCGGCCGTCGCCGGATGCATACAAAGGAGCGACATCGGGAGCGGCAAAGGTGCGGGCGACGCGGGACGGGCTCACAATTGCCCGGACGGCGTCGCGGACGCCCTACTGCCCCGGGGGGAGGGATTGCATCGAAAGATGAGGAACAACGGCATGCAAAGCGACTTGCCTAGCGCCGGCTTTCTGGGACAACAATGACCCAAAGGCAGCAACCCGCGCAAAGCGTCGATCCAATCCGGCTCCTACCTCGGTCCTGCAGGGTGGCAATGATGCGTCCCGGCAAATATAGAGAAAGTGACCTCAGATGAAAAAAACCGTCACACTGCTCCCCGCCGCAATCGTGTCGGTGGTTGCCGGCTTGGGCATTGCCACAGACAGCAACGCTAAGTCGGCCGCCCGGTCGTCCATGAGCGACCAAGCCTATTGCCAGTTGCTCGCCAATCTTAATCGGGCATCCGACGAGCAAAACATGGATGCCGCCGTGACGGAGGCCATCAACGAGTGCAACAAGGGCAATACGGCCGCCGGCATTCCGGTGCTGGAAAAGGCCCTGACAAACGATACTGTCACGTTGTCGCCGCGCCGCAAGATCGATGGCCTGCGCTAGGTCCTGTTGACAGTCATCGGAGCCACAAGGCCATGGCGGCGAACCTACTTCAAATACCGGCTGCTCAGGGCGGCAAATGGCACCAAACCAGCGTTGATCGGCGGCTGCACTGTCTGGAAAGGCTAGAGCTTTCGTCCGGTCGCCGCCGCCCTTGCAACAATGAGGGTTCGGCCAGCTTTTTGAACCGAAAGACTATCGAGGGAACGCTCTAACTTAGGGGTATGACATGTCTACAGAACCATCGACAATCGGCTCAGTGCGGCGCCGAGGCCTGTTTTTCGCGATGTTTGCGCTGGCCGCGTGTGACAGCGACTCCACGCCGATCGTTCCGATGGCAGCGGCGGGCGGCGGTAGCCAGGGTGCAGGTGAGGCGGGCACTGGCCGCGATAGCAACAAGCTTGGCCCGAACGACCGCCTGAGAATCACAGTCTTCGGACAACCGACCCTCACTGGCGAGTACACTCTCGATGGCAATGGCGTCCTTGCCTTCCCCTTGATCGGCAACGTCCCGGCCAACGGCTCGACGACCTCCGAGTTGCAACAGAAGATTGCGGCCAAGCTCCAGCCGGATTACCTGGTCAATCCCAATGTTAGCGCCGAAATCGTGAACCGCCGCCCCTTCTATGTGATCGGCGAGGTTCAAAAGCCCGGCAATTATCCTTACGTGAGCGACATCACTGTCGTGAACGCCATCGCGATGGCCGGTGGTTTCACCCGACGAGCGAGGAAGAACGAGTTCTACATCAGGCGCCTCGACAAGGACGGTAAGATGGTTCGCATCGAGGCAAACGCTGGAACCGTCCTTCAGGCAGGTGATACCCTAGAAGTTCGCGAACGGCTGTTCTGATGGACTTTGAGTCGGACCAATCCTGTCCGCTGGCGCGCTCCATCCACGGCTCCGAGCCAAATCACCGCTAGGGCCGTTTTTCTGCCCTTGGAATCGAAGTAGCCCTCGGCTGATAGGCAGAGGGGGTCGGGAGCGGCCAAAACGCTCCAGTGAGTCAGATTTTGACGCTAGTGAGTCCTCTAATTCGGATCAAAGGAAGCCAGATTGGCGGAAGCGGCTCTGAGCCTGGCGCCGGCTTGAAGCGGGTGCTATTCGACGGACAAAGGAGACCAAATCTCAGTTTGGTAGCCCGCTTTTATTAGTTCGCTGGCCCGAGCGACCGCAGAACTAATAGTGGCAAACCCTTCAGCCACTGCACTCGCAGTTTTTGGATGCTCTGCCTGCAACAGGTAACCGCCTTCGGCGGCAGGTATCGCTAATCGAGGGTCGGGCCACATTTCGTTTAATGTCATGCGTCCATTGTGCCGCGACGTCGCTGTCGATCAAGTCGGTTTGCCCCAGACTCTACATTTCATACAATTTAGAATTGATCGCTCTGCAGATAATCCATGCGCGTTCTACAGCGGACCATTACCTGACGAGCAAATGGTGAAACGAAAGCGCGACAGCATTCCGGCCTTGGTTCTCGAAGTCATAGCCCAAGTCTACGAACTCTCGGGGCGGCGGACGCAGCCATGGTACATCGATCGCTCCGTGCTCGACTTGGGTCACACATCCGAAAGCGTGGATTCTTCGATCTACTACGCCGAGGTAGGCGGGTGGCTGGTGGGTGCCGGTGAACCGCCCAAGAGCGTTGCGATAACGGCCGACGGTGTACGGCTGTTGGAGGAGTGCGGGCTGATCTGAGTCGAAGGCAACCGCGAGCCTCGATCGCCCGCGCCTTGCCCACTCCCCGCTCTCACCGCCTCAGTGCCGGAGCCTTTCTGGGCTGTGGATGCCGAGGATAAATACCCCGAGGAATTGTAGACAGCCACCACGGCTCACGCGCAGGCTTGCGCACTTCCGTCAGAGTGCTGCAATGACGAACGGTACCCATGCACCACCAGATGGGGCTTAAAACGCGGAGAGGTTTGGCATTCTGCTTGTTGGGGGCAGAGAGATGCTCACACTGTTTTTCGAGGCGCGGGAGAAGGTGATGCTCCCACGCGCTACACGGGAGTGCTGAGCTCCGGAGTACATCTCATTCAGCGGTTTCCCGAGTGGGCGCTAATAGAGGTGCCCAACGGAACATCTGCGAATGTAAACCGATCGATGACATCCAATCTTTGCGCTCAGGCCGCCTATCGTCACGATCTAGGCTTTGCCGGTCGCCGGCCGGCTTTGAGCGGTTTGGGTGGCTTTGCGCCAGGCAGCGGTTCGCCAAAGAGTTCATCAATTCTGGCACCGAGCACCTTAGCTACGCGCCCCAAGATGACAACGCCAACATTGACGGCACCACGCTCCACTTGTCCGAGGTAGGCTGGAGCAACGTTCGCCTCCGCCGCAAGCTCTTCAATCGTCAGGCTACGCTCCACCCGTAACCTGCGGATGTTCCAGCCGACAAGCTTCGTTGCCTCCATCTGGAGAGGCCATCAGCTTGCCAGCGACTAATACAGTCTCTATATAGATTATATTGTCGAAAGTATCAATGGTCCTGTGGGCCTGCGGTCTTGGTCATGAGTGCCCTCTTGTCCTTTTCCGGCAGCGGCGGTGACGGCGCAATTGAAATGCGCGCGGCGAACGGCGGCGAAGCCGTTGGCATTCATTCGTGACGTGATGCGCGCCACGCTTGCGATCATGGAGATGCACATGCGTAAGCGTCCACATCTCGTCATTTTGAGAGAGCCTGTCGCGTCAATGCAAACGCCGTCCATGGCTCAAAGCAAGGCAACAGGGAATTCATTTGCACCGACGATGGTTTATGGCGCGGCCTCACGGCCAACGTCGAAGGACCGCCGAGGGACAGTCATCCACGCCGCCGGCTGATCGCAAAAACCCAATGCCAGAACAGCGCTGGAGGAAAATAATGCTCTCGACGTGTCGCGATAGTCAGGGGTCTCTTACTGCTCATTTGGCGCTGAATAAGGTGCTTTTGATTACGCTATGCCTCGGACTAAGTACCACAAGCGGCCGGTTCCGGCAGACATTCAGGGAGTCGTGGTTGACGGAAAAAAGCTCGGGAGTACCCTGTACGTGCCACTTCGAAACGGTATGACGGTAGCCGACGCAGCTGCGTACCGCGAGCTTCTGCTTAGTCGGGCTCGCCAGTTGGTGAACTTCCGCCTAACTGAGGCAGACGCATGGGAACTCGCTACGTCAATCTGCGATGCGCACGATGCACTCCGCAAACAGGGCATGAGCTACTGTGAGGAGTTTAAACTTGCAATTCTAGGACGTGGTCCAGATGCTCGTGAGTGGCTGTGCCGGATGGGGCGCCGGTTGAGTTTTGAGGATGAAGCCAAAGTCGCTCAATGGATCGAGAGGGTCCACAGCCAGCGCTTGCGACTGAATTTGGTTGCCGAGTTGATGGCTCTGGACGACCCAGGCGCCTTGCGGGGCGAACCTGTCACCGAACCCAGTACTCAGACTGCGCACTTCAGTCAGGTGCAATCGATTCGCATTGCGGCTGGAAAACGGCCTCTCCATTCGGAACTAACAAGGCAGTTTCTTGGGGCGAAGGAGCGCTCCATGGGCTACCGCCGAGCGTTAGTGCAGTTTCGAGAAATCTGCG
>Ga0210399_10002404_pt1 | contig 14588 bp, 10 predicted proteins | sample IncBWC14MmetaG_FD_150865 | JGI IMG/M metagenome (GOLD analysis project Ga0210399, IMG submission 150865) | Forest soil microbial communities from Barre Woods Harvard Forest LTER site, Petersham, Massachusetts, United States - Inc-BW-C-14-M | ecosystem: Environmental > Terrestrial > Soil >... | reverse complement strand
CATGGAATCGAACTCGCGGAACAAAACGGATAACTTGGCAACCATTCTGGATCAGGAAGTCATGGAGAAGTTTGCCACGTTGAACAATTATCCGAAAGCGGGATCGGCAACGATTTATGACTGCGCCCTCACGGGCGGAAACGCGGATTCGCACCTTGTCTCGTTATTTCAAGGAGCTTACGGAACCGGAAACGGAGCAACTCTATACACTTCGTCCACGGTACCTGCAGGGTACAACGTGGGAGACATTGACTGGTCTCAGGCCACTCCTACGCTGGCGACTTCGACGACCGCGGGCTATGCCATGCTGTATCGGACGTGCAGCGGCGACAATTATGAAGTCCGATGGAACATTATGGACGCCAACGCTGGTTCGCCCGCGGTGAGCCGCATCAGCTTACTGACGGTATCGGCGCGTGAAACGGCAGCGAAAGGATCGCCACTGGGCATGCTTTTTGCGCCCCCCACGACCCTCCGCACTCTGATTGAGAGTTCACAATTTTGACATCGGCCATTGACTATGAGCATAGCGGCATAAAAATGAAGACACCTGGACAAACCGCAATTCGATCGCAAGCGGGCTTCTCGCTGCTTGAACTCGTCATCGTGTGCGCGATTCTGACGATCGTGCTGGCGTCCGTCTTCAACGGGGTCAACCTCGTCACCCAACGGAGTCAGACAGAGCAGACCAAGGTCGATCTGACTCAGGAAGGGCGTGAGTTCGTGGATGAGTTTGAGCGCGACCTGCATCAGGCGGGGTACCCAAACTGCCGCATGGTCACGGCCCCGGGAGCTACTACCAACTGTCCGGCAGATTACATCAATACCGTGGCTGGAGTTGCCGTAGTGGCGAAGAGTTCAGCTGTGGCGGCGGGCCTGGTTTACCTGTCCAATACCCAGATCGTTTTCGAGGGTGATGTGGATGGCAACGGCACGGTCGACACAATCCGGTACCAGTTAGTGGACTCCGCGGGCAATTCCCCACCCACCGGAACCTGTCCCTGTTCCATCCAACGCAGCCAGAAGCCGAAAGTGGATGGAACCTTACCCCTTTCCCAGCTTACTTCCTGGAGTCAGGAATTGCAGAATGTCGTCAATAGCGGAGTGCCTGGGGTCGATGGGTCTGGGCACCCTTTGCCCTACGGAGGCGGGTTGAACATATCGGGCAACACAGCTTGGGGAGCAACCAATACTTCCTACTACGCTGCCATCAGCAGCTTCAAGGATTTTCCGGTATTTCAGGCCTATGACCAGTTTGGCAACATCGTCCCCCTGCCCCAGGACATCACCACCTCAGCGGGCTCGGCAATACTGAACTGCGGTATCACCTCCACAAGTTGTGTTAAGTCGATCCGCCTCACTATCAATCTGCTCGCGAACGCAACCACGGGCGTTGATATGAAGACTCGCGTCCGGCCGGTGACGACATTGGTGGGGACCGCTCGCCTGGTGAATAACTAAGCCTGGTGAACAACCAAGGAGGACTTCTTTCGTATGCGCAAACGCAATCTTCGCAATCGCAACAATCGCAACAATGAAAGTGGCATCGCGCTGCTCATTGTCCTCATGGCGCTGTTTCTGGTTGCCGCCGTCGGCATGGGCATGATCTACATGTCGAATACCGAAACCACGATCAACACGAACTACAGGGACACGCAGTTGGCCTTCTTTTCGATGCGCGGCGGGCTGGAAGAAATGCGCGACCGTATGCGCACGAGTGCCCCAAACCCAATTACGCTTCCGACGGCGATGCCCAGCACCACTGCGGGTTCCATTGTCTATATCACCAACCCCGGAGCATCGGAGACGGTGGCTCCAGCAACGTTCGGTAGCACCTACTTCGACGACGAGTTCTGCCATGAATCATTCACGGGGTCGGGGGTAACATACCGCAGTCCAGGTACACCGTGTGGCTCCGCTGATGCGCCACCCTCGGCCGGAGTGACGACCGTGGCCAGCGTTATGCCTTACACAGGTACGTCTTCTTCCCTGAAGTACAAGTGGGTTCGGGTCACGTTGAAGCAGAATGGAACCTTCCCGAACGCTCTAGTCGCCCCAATCGATGCATCCCACCCCGCCGCATCGCAGGTCTGCTGGGACACGATCAACAACAAAGAGACGGTGTTGTACGCGCTCGGGTCCACTTATACTAGCTGTGCTGATGCGAGCGCCCACAACCTCATGGTGGAACCTGTATATGTCGTTACCTCACTGGCCATCACCCCGCAGGGGAGCCGCCGCGTCGGTCAGTATGAAACAGCGGCCATAGGTATCACGCCACCCCAATCGGGTATTGCTTTGGATGGATCCGGCACTAATTTTGGCCCACCCAATTCGAACAATGGTGCTATCAGTGGCGTTGACGGCAGCGGCACCCCGGCCCCTCCTGCTGTAACGGGCTGCACCCCGACTGGTGCGTCGGTGCCGGCCATCGGTACTTCGGACATGGCCGATGAGATCAGCGACGCTGGCGCCATTCCCAACGGCCGGATTGGTAACTACCCGGGAACCGCGCCGACAATGCCGACCGGCGTGGCGCCTACTCCTTCCGTTGTTGACATGGGATCGGATGCCGGAGGCACGAACCAGCTCAGCAATTGGTCGACCCCGGCGCAGCTCAACGCCCTGGCCGCTGCGATCGCGAATGGAGCCGACCAAACCGTAAGCGGCTGCGGCATCGGCGGCGTAGGCGGATCAGGGTGCAGCGGATCCTACGGTACGGCTGCCAGCCCGCAGATCACTTATGTAGACGGCGATGTTACCCTCAACGGCGGCGCGGGCGTCCTGGTTGTGGCCGGGTCGCTAACCATTAGCGGCGGCATGCAATTCAACGGTTTGATTCTGGTCATTGGCCAGGGTAGCGTGTTGATAAACGGTGGCGGTGATGGCCACATTTATGGATCAATTTTCGTGGCCCAGACCAACAGCTCGACCTCCCCGTTCGCCCAGCTTGCTTCCCTGGGGCCTCCCGCATTCACCTGGCATGGCGGTGGCAAAGCTTCCATCAACTACAACAGTTGCTGGGCCAACATCGGAAGCAATCTACACTACTTTGTGATCGCCTCCCGGGAAGAGATGTACTAAGCCGCGGCCGGGCTCGCCACCTTATTCAAGATAGTCGAGTAAGTGTCTTGAATTCCAGGAAGCCCGCTGAACACAAAGGTGAACGTCGCAACGCCGCGCCGCCGCGCCTGCTATGCCGCGACCGGACGGCCAGTCCTTCGATAACGCCACAGGATTAACCCCAGGCCGGAACTGATCAGCACCATGGTCGAGGGCTCGGGAACAACTGGCTTCTTGTGGCGTTTAGGACGGCAGTGTCCGTCCACCATTTGGTCGTCGTTGTGGCAAAGGCCGGAAGGAATCGGCACACCGACCGGCACGTACGGAAAGAAGAAGGCGCCGGCGAAAAGCTTGGGCGCAATCGGTTCGCCGCCGGGCAAGTCGGGCGGGGCGAGCATGGGCCGGATGGAAAAGGATGGCGCCGCTTCGATCCCCGCTACGGGCTGGTCCAGAATATCTTCGTCCGGCTCCTCATCGGAAACCTCGGGCTTGGCGGTGTCGGAAATCTGGTTGCCGCAACGTGCACGCGCCGTGATCTTGCCGTCAGTCAGAAGCAGTTCGCCGGGGTGCAGACGAATTCTTCTGCGCGTCCAGAAGACGGTGTCACGAACGCGATAAGACAGATAGACTTCGCGGGCTTCGGTGACGCGCTCCAGACGGGCGTGCCCATAATCGAAGTGGGCGTAATGCCGGCGAACTACCCAGTCGCGCAACGCCTTATAGCGGAGATCGTCGAGGTCCTTCACACCTCCGGGCACCACTGAGTAAGGATAGACACCAGGGATCCGAGCCAGAGACGTCATGGCCTTGGAGGACCGCGCGGCTATGAAAGCGAGATCCTTGCGAACGTTTCCTCGCGTCCAAAAAGATTCAGGCAAAACCTGGGAAGCATGTAAGGAGGGTAACGAGAAATAGCGCGCCGCATTCTGCCAGCACGCGCCAACAATCACCGTCCCCACGACCAGGGCGGCCATGGTTCGCTGCACGCGCAAACGACGCCGGTACCAACTCCGTCTCCGTCGCACGGTCTTTCGAGTCGCCGTGTCGTTCAAAACAGGGTCGTTCAAAACAGCACTCCTACCCGGCGCAGAGCCAGGGACGGCAGAGGGGAGAGCCAACTAGTCCAGAGCATTCCTCCATCCAAACCACGGCTCGGAACCGGTTCGGATACAGGAACTTAGCATGCGTAACACCCCCATCTTAGCAGAGTTGTGCAAGGAATTTCCCTCTTAAATGATACTTGGAGCGATCTTTCTTCCCAATCCAGCAAATACGCTAAGGAGTTGGTGGCGAAACTGCAGAGCCCTCGTTGCGAATTCTCAACCCCGTCGAAGATACAGTGACATCGAAGAAGTCCAAATAGCACGGATGGGCAGTGTTCGCGCGGGTTGTCCGCTGTTCCCCCTTCACCGATACCCGAGCGACACAACGCGAAAACGCCCGACACGAGCAGGGATCGAGCGGTTGCGACACAACTCACGACACAACTTTTCCCGCTGTGCCGCGTCGATTGCCTCGGGGCAAACCGCCGGTTACGCTTTGCGAGCTGATCCAAAGGTTCGAGTTCCGAATGTTTCAGTTCACTTGAGCAGCAGCAGGCTTCGATCCCGAGTGCTTCCTGCTCTGTATGTCCGATGCATCTATCTATCGCAGTTCCGTCACGGGCAAAGCACGGAGTCCGTCAGCGATTGGAAAACTGTTCGGTGTGCGGCAAATGATCGCGCTGCAGGCAATCCGCGACTTGCCCACCACGTTGCGCACGAAATCGAGGTTCACTGCGTCGCTGGCGGCTGGCAGTTCGGTCCATTTCGCCTCGAACAATTCCAGACGTCCGCCGATGTCAACCACGAAGTCCGCTTCGCGCGTGCGGTCACGCCAGAAGAACAGGCTACCCATGCGTCCGGCGCGGCGCTCGCGCTCTCGCAATTGGGCAAAGATGAACGTTTCCCAGATGGCTCCCGCCCCCGGCGCTTCACGGAGAGCTCCCTCGGAGCGGATGTTCAGCAGCGCACAGAGCAGGCCGGTATCCGCCAAGTAGAGTTTGGGACTCTTGATGATGGATTTCGTGCGGTTCGAGAACCATGGCTCGAGCAACACGATCTGCCCGGAAGCCTCCAGCGTGGACAGCCAATGATTCGCAGTGGAGGGAGCGATGCCTACATCTCGCGCCAGGTCAGCCTTGTTCAACAGGTTTGCGGAACGGAGGGCACAAGCGCGCAGAAAACGTTCGAAGTCCCGCAGGCTGCCCACGTTGGCCAATGTGCGCACGTCGCGTTCCAGATAGGTGGCCAGATAAGAATTGTAGAAGGCCATCACATCGATGTCCGGGTTCGCGTGCAACTCGGGAAACCCGCCCCGCACGATGGCGTTTTCGAGCACGGTTTGCGGGAGGGCCGCACGGATCTCCGCCAAGGAGAGTGTTTCCAATTCTGCAATGTCAGCCCGGCCGGCTAATGATTCGGAGACGCTCTTCATCAGAGTGAATTTTGGAGAGTCGGTGAGGAGGAATTGTCCATTGCGATTTCGGGCGGCGTCCACCGCCACCTTGAGATGCCGGAATAAGCCAGGCGCGTACTGCACCTCATCGATGATCACTGGCGGCGAGTGGCGTTGAAGGAAGTTTTGCGGCTCTCTTTCGGCCTGTTCGGCTTCGGTGGGGAGGTCCAGCGACACAAACATGTGGTTCGGGGAGAGCCGTCTGAAAGTAGACGTCTTGCCGGTTTTGCGAGCTTTTGGAGGGCTGGAAATCGTTTGAACCGCTAAAAACATAACCCAGCAGCACTGCCGAAGCCAGGACTAGAATACCTGCCAAGAACGCCCAACTCCTTCTTACGGCGGCTCTCGGTTGAGGTCGCGGATTTGGCTGCGAGGTATAAGAGCGCGGCGGAGAAGTTGTGGCAGTTTTCGGCCGTGGCGAAGGTGTAGGAGCGTGTTGTTGTCGGTATGAGGCTAGCTGCTGATCGTAGGACAAGCGTTGAGTTGAATCCGAAAGCACATAGTAAGCCTCAATAACCTTCTTGCTCTCTTGCTCGACGGCCCGCTTCCAGTACGACGAGGCGTTAGGGAATTTATCGGGATGTACTCGTTTGATCAAGCGACGGTACGCTCGCTTAATCTGGTCTTGCGTTGCGGTCTCGGGGATGCCAAGAACGGCGTAATATGTGTCGCCGCTCATGTCGAGTGTGGGCAGCTTCCTCATCGGATTTTCTCTTTCGTACGATTCGGAATCGTTGAAACGATGGGATCGCCTGACTTTCTTCCAGTCTGTTACAGAAGTTGAGCGACAAGAATGAACGCAGCATACCCTAGACCAATGAGAAAGAGGCTACTTGCCATCATTGTGAAGAAATTGATTGAATCCTCCTCGAACGGTTGCGACATCCAAAACTCGAAAGACAAGCCAAACTCCGACTGGAGTTTTCGGGCTAATGCCGGGGTAATCGGCAATCTGCCCGCCAAGAAATCCTTCGCTTCGTCAACAGAGCACCCGATTTGTTTCGAGAAAACCTCCGGATAAAGAGGACAAGTCAGGGCAGCTTTTGGCGGCGCTGTCGGAGTAGGAGTGTATTGTTGCCGATGCAGAGCGAGCTGCTGGTCATAGGACGAGCGTTGAGTTGAGTCCGAGAGCACCCGGTAAGCCTCAATCACGCTCCGATACGCTCGATCAATCTCGTCTTGAGTCGCAGTATCGGAGATGCCGAGGACGGTATAATACGTCCCATCGCTCATGGTTTCTCTCCACCGCAGTTCCTGAACCTGGCCTGGATGTGCCTGTGGCAATCCCCGGCAACCGTGTGCCGAGGGGTTGAGTTGTTTTGGCGCTTCTACTTGGGATAGCGGAAAGCAGGGTGAGAAAGTGGCACGTTTCGCGAAAATACTTGGACTAAGAGAGGCAAGAGTCTCAGCGCGAGACGGCGAAGGCTGTTGAGCTGTGGTAAGATGCTGGCCCTAGGGTGGAAACCTCACCCCTGTCACCGCCGGGTCCGATGACCAGCAATCCACCTCTACAGCGCGGCGTCACCCAACTACTTCGAGCCTGGGCGAATGGGGATCAATCTGCGCTCGAACACCTTACGCCTCTGGTCTATGAGGAACTCCGCGGCTTGGCTCGTCGCCACATGGCCTGGGAAAATCAAGGTCACACCCTGCAGGCCACGGCGCTCATCCATGAAGTCTACTTGCGACTGGTTGATTCCGAGAGTGTCCGATGGCAGGATCGCGCCCACTTCTTTGCCGTCTGCTCCCGGCTGATGCGGCGCATCCTCATCGACTTTGCCCGTTCGCGCGGCTCTCTGAAACGCGGCGGAAACGAGCGCAAGCTGACGCTAGAGGAAGGGCTCATTGTTCGCGCCGACGTACCCACGCAGTTGCTGGCCTTGGAAGAAGCATTGACCAAACTGGCACAGGACCGCCCTAGAATGAGCAAGGTGGTGGAAATGCGTTTTTTCGGCGGTCTGAAAAATAAAGAGATCGCTGAAGTGTTGAAGGTATCGCCCGATACCGTCATGCGGGACTGGAATCTGGCCCGCGCCTGGCTGTTGCGCGAAATGGACACGAGGTAAAACCATGGACGCAGGGCGCTGGCGCCAGGTAGAAAAGCTCTATCATGCAGCCACGGAGCTGGAGGAAGACCAGAGAAAGGCCTTTCTGGATCGCGAGTGTGCAGGCGATCAGGCTCTTCGGGTTGAACTTGAGTCACTGATTGCTTACTCGCAACAGACCGGACGAATAATCGACAAGCCAGCATTGGACGCTGCCGTCGGGGCGATCGCCGAGGAACTCCGCGCTCAGGACGGCAATAAGATCCACGAGAGGACCGGCGCGCGGACCGCGCGGCACCGCATGGTCGAGACAACGCTCCCGCCAGAGACAAAGCTGGGAGACTATGAGGTCAAGTCGCTAATAGGTTCGGGGGGTATGGGCCAGGTTTATCGCGCCCACGATTCGCGGCTGGGCCGCGATGTGGCCATCAAGGTCCTGCCGTCTTTCCTATCTGCCGATTCGGACCGGCTCCGGCGCTTCGAGCAGGAAGCGCGCGCCGCGGCCGCACTGAACCATCCCAACATCCTTGCGGTGTTTCAGATGGGAACATATGAAGGTGCGCCGTATCTGGTCTCGGAGCTGCTGGAAGGAGAAACGCTGCGGGAGCAGATCAAGCGTGGCCCTCTGTCAGTGCGAAAGGCGATTGGCTATGGCGTCCAGATGGCGCGTGGGCTGGCGGCAGCCCAGGAAAAAAACATTGTCCATCGCGATCTGAAGCCAGAGAACCTGTTCGTCACCAAAGATGGACGGTTGAAGATTCTGGACTTTGGGCTGGCGAAGCTAACGGAACCTCAGTCGAAGTCGGAGCGCCCCGAGGGAACCGAAGCGGGAGTGGTTATGGGCACGATGGGCTACATGTCACCGGAGCAGGTGCGGGGACAAACGGCCGACTATCGGACCGATATCTTTGCCCTCGGCGTGATTCTGTATGAAATGCTAACGGGAAAACGAGCGTTTCAGAAGCCGACCTCGGCGGACACGATGAGCGCGATTCTGAACGAAGACCCGCCGGCAATTTCGCAGGTCAGTAACAACGTTCCACCAGCGTTGCAGCGGGTGGTTCTTCGTTGTCTGGAAAAGAACCCGGAGCAGCGTTTCCAGTCGGCCTCAGACTTGGCGTTCGCTCTGGAGGCACTGCCGGACACCTCCGGCGGCGCGGCGCCAAGAAAATACCGGAACGCTTCCATCTCGCTCGGGAAACACAAACGGGCAGTGGCAGGTGGCCTCGTTCTGTTGGGCTTGCTGCTCGGGGCAGTCCGGTACTCAACGCGCAGCTCGCGTCCGGGTAATGTTTCTTACCCCAAGGTCACCCACAAGCAATTCACGTTTTCAGGCGATGCTCATGAGCCCGCTATTTCGCCGGATGGGTTGTTTGTGGCATATGTGTTGAGGAAAGTCGGCGAGCCAGATAAGCTGATGGTGCAGAAGTCTAACGGCCCCATCGTTGAGCTTGCACGGGCCACAGAGTTAGACTTTCCGCGATGGTCACCGGATGGTTCTGAAGTACTCTTCTCTAAGTACGAGCCGGAGCCCCATGAAATGGATCATAATCCCGCGAAGGGCAGGGGTATCTCTGTGGTTTCTCGCTTGGGTGGAGTTATGCGCGAGATATTCCAGGCCAATTATGGCTGCTGGTTCGCCCCTGATGGATCTCAGATTGTAACTGCAAGTCCGAGAGAATACGATCCGGATTTCAAAGGAGTCAGATTAGTGAACACGCTCACTGGCGGGGCGAAGGAAGTTCACCTGTCTGATTATTCAGAGCTGTGGGATATTGACTGCTCTGCCCGCGCAGGCCTGGTCTTGGCGGTGACCAGTGCCTCTGGGAAATCTCAAATTCGGACTTTTAGGCCAGATGGCAGCGAGGAAAGCAAGCTGGTCGAAACAGGCGATCGAATCTACTCGGCGAGGTGGTCTCCGGCGGGTGACTCAATCTACTACCTTCACGGAAAGGGAAGCACAAAAGGGCTTTCCAAGGTTTCCATCTCCCGCACCGACGCCGAACCTGTGGTGCTGGCCGACGGGTTGCAAACTGGCCGCTTCTTCACGCTTTCCGGCGATGGGTCTTGGCTGGCGTACACACGGGAGGATCATCATGGGAACCTGTGGAGAATTGATCTTCCGGCCGCCGGGAAGAAAGCAAAGGAAATCCGCCTGACATCGGGCACTTTTTCTTACGGCAAATCCAATTTCTCGCCGGACGGACGCTGGATCGTGTTCGCTCGCGGGCCGAACCGCGACGAGACAAACGTCTTCAAAATGCCGGTCGCCGGTGGTGAGCCCATCCAACTCACCTTTCTCAACCGTGCCACCAGTCCAGCTTGGTCACCGGATGGCCAGCGCGTCGCTTTTGTTAGCAATCAAAATGGTACTCCGACAGTATGGACGATCGGCGCCAATGGCGGTACGGCTCAACCCCTCGAACGCACAAACGCCTCGAACACTCACAACCAACTTGTTTGGAGGCCCAGTAGCGATATTGTCTATCAACAACCGGGAAATCAAAATTTCCTTAGGTTCAACGATAAGACACACGAGGAAACACCCATAATCCCGAGCGCCCGAGCGATCGGCTTTGTATATTCGCCGGTCTTCGCACCGGACGGCAAGAAACTCGCGGTCCAGTGGAGGCGAGACGAGACTGGCCTCTGGATCATTTCTCCTGAACCATATTCCGAAACACTGTTGCAGTCTGGTGACCTCTATCCCGTTGGATGGTCACCGGACGGAAGATATGTCTACGCGATCCGAAAAGGGCGAGAAATCGTCAGGGTTCAGGTCGCCACTCCGAGCGATGTTACCGTGGTGACAACTTTGCCCGGTAATGGAGGGAACGACGCTAGCTTGAGCCCTGACGGAAAGGAGTTTGTCGTCAGTCTCGGTGAGGAGAAGTCGGAGGTGTGGTTGATGCAAAACTTCGATCCAAAGACACCATAGCTCAAGTCAGTTGCTTGATCGCCCGCCCTGGAAACGCCCATAGGCCCCGCCAGCGCCAGCCATATGTCACAGACCGCACTGGCTTGAATTGGGAGATACCAATGTCAGATGTTTGCGGCGTTCCCGAGGGCCACGTTTTTAGCGCACATCTAGGTTCGACGTCTGAGCCGAATCCGTGTCTGGCTTGCGGGGTGGAAATCATCGTGCCCTATCAGGGCCCAAAAAAAGGTCAACCGCAAGTCAACCGTAAACCAGCCGCACCACCAGCATCCCTGATCCTCGAACTTCTTGCGAAATCCGCTTCATGGACCGCAGCAAAGTGTGCCACCAGCGGCGCTAAATTGTTTTGAGTAGTGAATAGAACAACCGCCAAAGAATTCTTGTTTTGTGTTGTCGTCTAAGCCGCAGCCGTAAAGCTGGCACCAGTTCTGCCCCGGGTCATTGGGGCAGACGAGCATCGCGCCCCCGCCCGAGGCACAGGGGTTGGCGGCGCTCGCGCTGACGGAGCAGCTGTTCGAGGTACCCCCGACGAAACCAAGGCTATTGTCTCCGGTCCAGTAGGTGGACACCGGAGCCGTCCCACCATAGTGGTTAACCCATTCTGCCGCGGAGCAGGCGTGGAGGCCTGTGCTACAGAGAGCAGCGCGGCTCGAAAATGAGACTTGGCCCCCGGGGCCGGCACAGCCGTGCATGTAGGTATCGAACATCTGCCCGGAGGTACCGTCCGCGCACGCCGTAACCGTGGCCGTTACAGTAAAAACCGTTGAACTGGTCGCGGTCCCGCCGGGAGTTGTCACCGCAATTTTTCCAGTTATGGCCCCGATCGGAACGGTGGCAGTTACCTGCGTGTCGGAGTTCACCGTGAAGGTTGTCGCCGCCACTCCTCCGAACGTAACCTTTGTGGTCTGGGTCAGGGCGGTTCCCGTGATCGTGACTGGCGTTCCCACGGGGCCGTTCGCCGGAGTAAAGCCGCTGATGGTCGGCAGAACCTTAAAGGTCTGCGCGCTGGTGAGCGTGGCCGCGCTGGTGGTCACCGTTACCAAGCCTGTAAGCGCTCCCGCGGGGACAGTCGCTAAGATATACGTCGTGCCCGTCACCGTTATCTTCGTAGCCGCAACCCCGCCGAACTTCACCACCGAACTCTTGCTGAAACCCTGGCCGAGGATTTCGACCTTGGATAGCTCCTTGCCCGAGGTGGTCATCAAGTTCACGAACGGGCTCAGGCCCACATCCAAGCTGAAAAAAACACCGTTACCGCTACCACCGCCGGCGTTGGCAATTCCATAGAGCTTGCCGTCGGTTCCTTGGGTGAGGTAGCCCCCCGACGGGTTGCACCCATGTGTGTTGTCGAAGGTATAAACGACGCTGAACACCCCGGCGGCCGTGACTCTGAAGATGGTGCCGCAATTCGCGCTACCGCCGCTGACAGCCAGGCCGTAAGCGTTGCCGTCGGTGGCAAGCGTGAGGGTCAGAGCCTGGTGACCGTCCGTAGAGGAACTAAAACTGTGCAGAACCGAGAACGTACCTGAGGGTGTGAGCGAATACACTACGCCGTCGCCGCTGGTCCCTCCCAGTTCCGTTGTTCCATAGAACTTGCTAGGTGTAATCTCCACCATACCGGGGGCCGCTAGATTTCCGTCGGTGTTATTGAAATTGTGGAGAACCGTGAGCACTCCCTTGGGGGTCATCTTGAAAGCCGTGCCGAAACCGAACGTGCCGCCCTGGTTCATCCCGCCATAGATGTTGCCGTCGCTGCCCAGAAGCAATTGGCCGCCCGCTTGGCCATCGGCATTGGAAAAGGTATGCAAGGTTTTCAAAACACCCCCGGACGTGACCTGGTAAACGGTCTCGGCGGACGCGTTGTTCGTGGTGCCGTAAAAAAGTGCGGAGCTGGGAACGAGTACATTGGCGGGATTGGCGCCATCACCAGAGTTGGCGAAATTGTGCAGCGCGGTCTCTGTGCCGGCGGGAGTAATCTTGAAGGTAATTCCATTGCCGAAGCTTCCGCCCGACCAAGTATCTCCGTAGAGATTGCCATCCGTGCCCAGAGTCATGCCGCCGATGGCATTCGACCCGTCCGCTCCATTGAAGCTGTGGATGATGGCGAGTGTCCCGCTGGGCGAGACCTTGAAGACGGTGCCATTCCCGGAAGTTCCACCCCCATTGGACTCGCTATAGAAGTTACCGTCCCGGCCCTGAGCGAGTTTGGATTCACTGAACGTGTGCGGATCTCCCGCGCCGGGGTTGAAGTCGTGTAGATCGGTGTAATTCTGGGAGCGGGCGAGTCGCGGTGTGACGAATGCACCGAGAACCAGAACTATCCAGATAAGATTGGCGAACTTGCTGGCAACGTGATTCATGGTGAATTCTCCTGGAAAAACTTCAGAAATCAGGACCAGAAGGCTCGTGCGCTTCTTCAGTACGCGTGCGGGGGAGGACTGCTGCGGACGACCTGGTTCATCGGTCGCGAAAACAGTTTGGTTTGCGTTCTAGCTCCCGTCAAGAGGAAAGAGTTTGCATGCAGTTCTTACTCCACCCGTTTTCGCGAGTTTGATCTGCCATAATGAGTCGCTCCTGCCGTTATCAACGACGCGGAAGGCGCGGCCTCGCCGCGCGCCGCACCGCGCCCGGTCGGTCACTGTCGCACGATCCAAACTCGACCCCTATCTAGATAACGCGAAAAAGCAATGGAAAAAGGTCCAAATTTCTTTTGAAGAGGCCGCCCGCGCTCGTCCACCCCCGCGATCTCGTTGACCAGCTTTCAGGCTTAGAATGCTTTATGCGCTGGGTACTGCTGTCTTTCGGGAGTCTCGCCGCTGCGATTACACCAACTACGGGCGGCGATGCTCAAATGCCCGTTCGACCATGGAGACCAACTGGTCTGGCTCGAACGGCTTTTGCAGAAAATCGTAAGCGCCAGCTTGCAATGCCGGCAACGCAGCCTTGCGCGGACTAGCGCTGCACACTGTGACTGGAACTCCTGGAAGGGTGTTGAGCATTCTTTCGAACTCTTTCCCATCCAAGCACTCCAGTACGATTACGCTCATCGAGAATATTCAGGCAACTGCCTGCACCCGGTGGAACCCTTCTTGCGCCGCGAAAATTGTGAGGCAACCCGCGGCGAGCCTGTTTGAATTTTTGTGTGACAAAGTGTGACAAGAATGGCTAGCGGAGTGTTTGCAAGTTGTTGAAAATATTGTGGAGCTAGTCGGGATCGAACCGACGACCTCATCGTTGCGAACGATGCGCTCTCCCAGCTGAGCTATAGCCCCATACGGAGGGAAGTTAGTTTTTTTGATTTTACCAGCCGTCGCTCGATTTCACCTATACAGGTCATTTTGTAAGCGTGTCCGCCGCGCCGGTTGAATCACTCTACGCGTTAGATCATCTAAACGTTCCGGTGCTCAAAACATGGGCGCTCAAACATTGGGCGCTCAAGCGGTGAGCGCCTGAAATCGAGGTCTATAATTTACTTGTGAGTTCTTTAAAGGTAAAACAAGTGGCATCCGCGGACTTCCCTACGCGCTGGGGGCACTTCCTGATCCACGGGTTTGCGACCAGGGCGTCTGCATCGGGCAACGGCGCCAAGACCGAAGAGGCCGTGGCGCTGGTGATGGGCGAAGTGCACTCTGGGTCGCCGCTGGTGCGGATTCACTCTCAGTGTCTGACCGGCGACGTATTTGGCTCGCTGCGCTGCGATTGCCGCCAGCAACTTGAAATGGCGCTCTCGATGATCGCCCATGAGGGGGCGGGCGTCCTTATCTATGAACAGCAGGAAGGACGCGGCATTGGCCTGATGGCGAAACTGCAGGCCTACGCGCTCCAGGACAGCGGATTTGACACGGTAGAGGCCAATGAGCGCCTTGGTTTCAAAGCCGACCAGCGCGAGTTCCTCATGCCGGTTGAGATCCTGAAGGCGTTGGACATTGGACGAGTCCGCCTGCTGTCGAACAATCCCGATAAAGTCGCCGCGCTGGAACGCGCCGGCATTCGAGTGACGGAACGCGTGCCCTGCGAAGTCGCGGCCACGGAACATACGGAGGAGT
>Ga0210399_10002399_pt1 | contig 14604 bp, 6 predicted proteins | sample IncBWC14MmetaG_FD_150865 | JGI IMG/M metagenome (GOLD analysis project Ga0210399, IMG submission 150865) | Forest soil microbial communities from Barre Woods Harvard Forest LTER site, Petersham, Massachusetts, United States - Inc-BW-C-14-M | ecosystem: Environmental > Terrestrial > Soil >... | reverse complement strand
ATCCGTGTTCTCCGCATCCACTCCCGCTCCCACCGCAACCCCCACCGGCACCGGCACCGGGACCGGCACCGCCCGCAGCGCCCGGCGCCGCACTGGCTTGCGCACCCGCAACCCGAAGCTCGAGATGACCGCGTCCGCCACCAACAACACCACCCCGATCCAGATCAGGTTGCCGGCGTGGACGAAGAAACCGTCCCAGTTCGAGCCCGGCAGGTAGTGGTGGACCCGTTGACCCTGGACCACGTTGAGGCAGCCCGCCACCACGAAGGCGATCCCAGCGATCACCGCCACGGCCCGCGCCCACCGCAGGACCAGGCCGAGCGCCACCAGCACTCCGACCGCCAGGGCGGCCAACGGTGGCGCGACCAGGAGGGCCACGCCTCCCGTCGCCGCACCTAGCACCAGTGCCCGCGGGAAGCGCAGCCAGCCGCGCCGCGGCTCGCCGAGCGAGGGGACCGAGTAGGGCAGAGTCAGCGACGGCGCGTCGAACGGGTCCGACGGCCGTTCTGGCGCGTCGGGGCCCGCCGGGCCGCGCAACCGGCGCGGCAGGAGGCGGGCCCGCAACCACCGGCGCCACCGAACGGGCAGGAAGCCCAGGACGAGACAGAGGAGCAGGGTCGCCGCCGACACGGCGAGCGCGAGCCACACCAGCTGCTGCGGCGCCCAGGTCAACGTCACCGTGAAGTTGGCGCCGCCGAGCGCATGGAGGTCCTCCGAGGAGACGTGCCAGCCGTTGGCGAACCCGTCGACGAGTTGGGGCTGGCCGAGGTCCACGGAGTGCGATCCGGCGGGCGCACCGGGCCCGGGTGAGGCGACGGCCTGCCAGCCCTTGTTCACGCTCTGGCCGAGGACGAGCTCGAAGGGTTGGGTCGCCCCCGTCACTTTCGCGTCCAACTTGTCGACGTGCGACGAGGTCTGCGTCACGGTCGGCGGAGCTCCGGACTGCGTGGCCGGCAGCGAGGGCGTGCCGGCCGCGGTCGGTGCCGCCGCCGGCCCCGCGCCGCCGCCTGCCGCCGAGTCGATGGCAAGCTGATCGAGGTTCCACCCCGTGCACGTCGCCGGCGCGCTCGCACACGGCGGGTTGTGGCCGAGGGCCGTCTGCACCACGTGCGTGCCCGCACCCAGCGCGATGCCTTTCGCGTCGGGCCCGCAGGGCACCACCTGTACCTCACCGCCGTCGAGCGCGTTGGACGTGGAGCCGGTGATCGCCACGGAGATCGGCTGGCCGTCGATGGTCAGCAGATTGCTCACGCAGTTGCCCGGCAGCGCCGCCGGGGTCGCTGAAAAAGTCACGCCGGGGATGCCGATCTCCGCGATACCGAGGGGCAGCGCCAGCGGCCCGGCCGAGTAGTAGTTCGCCGCGTATTCCGGCCGGATGGCGGTGAACGTGACAATGAAGTGCGACCCGGTGATCGGCGGGAACGTCAACGGCACCGTCGTCACGGCTCCCGGCACGGAACTGTCTGCGATCGACGGCAGGGGCACTTGGCGCACCTGGAGCCCCGACGTGATCGTCAGCGCCGTGGGCACCGAGTGGCGTCCGTCCGCGATCACCTGGAGGTTGAGATGGTTCAGCACCTGCGGCTTGGTGAGGTCGTACGTCAGCGAGGAGCCGATCAGTGCTTTCGTCCCGAGCCCCGGCTGCCAGGCCGTCGCGCTGTTCCCGTCCACGGTGGCGGACGCCGTCGCCTTCAGGTCGCCCGGGAGCCGACCGGTCGAGTACGCGTCGCGCACGCCGTTGGCCCCGTTGGTGGACCGCCCGACGAGCCGGTCGATCTCGTCGTCCGGGATCAGCGACGACAGCGACGCGCTCCCGGACAACGTGAACGTGCGGGCCGTGGGCAGCGTGAAGGACCGGGAGATCGTCGTCTCCGGGTCGCTCCGGGGTGGGTACCCCGACGTGCGATTCCGGGTCATGACGAGGCTCAAGCGGTTCGTCGTCGACGCCGCCCCGAGCGAAGAGAGCATCTGGGTGGGCATCTGGAGCACCTGGTGCACGGACTGGCCCGGGATCTCGATCTCCGAGAACCCCACGGCGGCCGCCGACAGCGGAGGCGCCGTGTTGTCCGTCGTCCCGTCCAGCGTCACCCGCAGCGTGTGGAAGGTCCGCTCCGAGAAGGTCAGCGTCTGCCCGGTCGTGACGTGCGACGCCGGGGTGAGGTCGTAGCGGATGGGGTCCTTGCCGTCGAAGGTCAGCGTCACCCCGGACACCCAGCGCGAGCGGTCGCCCCGCTGTGGTTGCACGACCGTGATGTGGTCGGTCGTCACCGGGTTAGTGAACTGCGCCTGCCACCACTCGCCCTTCGGGTTCGGGACGAAGGTGCCCGCGATCCACGCGGTGTCGAAGTTGTTGTCGATGGCGCTGTAGGCCTGGTCCTCCGGCGTGTAGGAGACGCCGTTGCCGTAGCTGCTGGACGTCACGTTCACCGCGCCGACGTACGACGCGTAGGTCTTCGACGCGATCCCGGTCCCCGGGAACAGCTCGATGGGGCTGTCGCTCAGGTCCGTCTTGGCCGGGTTCTCGTCCGGTGTCTCGGTGTAGCCCGCGTTCGCCGTCAGCGTGTCCCAGCGGAAGGCCTGTTTGCGGTTGGTGTCGGTCACCACGAGTTGCGCGCCCTGCGCCGCCAGCTGCTGCAGCTGCGTCGGCTTCGTGGCCAGGGTGCCCGCGTAGTAGATGGCACTGTTCGTGTTGAGCAGCCCGAGGCCGGCCAGGTTGTTCAGCCCGGTGGCGTCGCCCTCCATGACCACAGCGCCGGTGTCGGATTCGCCGCGCAGCAGCGACCGGGGGTCGGCCACCGTGTACGTCACTATCGGCGAGGGCCAGCCCACGTTCCCCTGCACGGCGAGGTCCTCCTCGTTCAAGGTCGACACCGTCGACACATTGGGCCGGGGGGTCCCGAAGGAGGTCGGGTCGGACAACCCCGCCGGCGTCTGGAGGAGCTGGAGCGAGAGGAGCTGGGCTTGGGGGACGCCGTAGTGCTCGTAGCGCTGGTCGTACTCCACCATGACGTCGCCCGCGCTCATCAAGCGGGACATGGGTGCCAGCGCGTTCCAGTTGGCAACGCCGTCTTGGAGCGGCGCGTCAATGGCATACAAGGTGTCCGCCGTCGCGATGGACCCCATGACCTGTTGTTCACGCGTCACGAAGTCGCGGTTCAGCAGCGCCGACTGCGGCGTGTCGACGGTGTCGCCCCAGCGGTACGACGCGAAGTCGTTGCCCGGGATCGCGAACACCCGGGTCCCCGGATGCGTCGCGTTGAGGTGGTTGATGGCGGCCACTTCGTAGGACGGCAGCGCCGCCGGTTGGGTGAAGTTGTTGGCAATGGTGTCGCCGAGGAACAAGGAGGGGATGTTGGCGATGACGAGGCCGGCGACGCACACCGCCGTGGCGATCCCCACAAATGAGAGCCGCAGCCAGAGCGCGGTCAGCGCAGAGCCGAGCAGCATGAACAAGGCCAGCAGGATCAACGGCGTCGCCCGGTCGGTCGAGCGCAGCGCCAAGCCGGCCGTCGTAGAGGTCATGAACGACTTGAGCCAGCCGCCGATGCGGGTCGGGTCCGAGTAGGGGAACGGGCCAACTGAGAGGACCAGGCCGACGAACAGCAGGACGAGGAAGTAGGCCCGCTCCTTCCAGCGCACGAACGCTGCTGCCACCAATGACACGACGGGCAAGGCCAGCGAGGTGCCGATCAGCCAGACGTTCTGGGTGTAGCGCACCGCCGCGTTCGTCCACGGGCCGAGGTGGTCGGTGCCGTAGAAGTACCAGTAGCCGAGGCCGCGGATGATATCGGCTGGGTTGGAGGTGGCCGACGTCGAGGGGACCGTCTCTGTGAATTTGAGGACGTTGACCCCGTAAGCGGCCTCCACTCCGAGACCCGCGATCCACCACACGCATGCGCCCAGGGTCAGCACGGCGATGCGTAGACCGGTCGCCAACGCGTGGCGCCAGGTCGACTCGCGCAGCACCACGACCGCGTAGAACAGCCACAGGATCGGCGCCACGCCGACGTAAATGACCGAGCTCGCATTGATGCCACTCACCAGGGCGACGACGAAGGCGAACAGCGCCGGCTCGCGCCAGCCGCCCCGCCGCAGCGCCACGATGGTCAGGCCCAACATGAACGGCAGGCCCGCCCAGGGCAGCAGGATCACCGAGATCCGTCCTGCGTACTGCAGGAAGTAGGGCGACAGCATGTAAGCGAGCGCCGCCGCCGTGGGCCCGGGCCCCTTCAGGCCGAGGATTCTCGACAGATACAGGACGCCGAGCCCTGCCCCGAAGAGGATCGTGCCGAGCCACAGGCGTTGGGACACCCAGACCGGGACACCGAGCAGATGGAAGACCGCGTAGAAGGGCCCCATCGGGAACAGGTAGCCGATGTACTGGTGGTTGACCGTCCCCAACCCGACGGTCGGGTTCCACATGAACGCGACTTGGCTCAGGAACTTGGTCGGGTCGAGATACAGATACGTCTTTGTGTCGGGTGTGACGACCCCCGGCCGCACCGCCAGCAGCGGGACGTAGGCCATGCCGGCCACTACCGCCAGGCCGCCGATCCACCACCACCGGCCCCGCTTCACGACGGCGCCCTTGAGAGCGGCCGAAGCGGCCGGCGCGCTCGCCTCGTCCCCGCGGTCCCCGGCGTTCCCCCCGTTCGCGCCCCCGCCGTTCCCGCCGTTCCCGTTCCCGCCGTTGTCCTTCTTCGCGCCGCGTTTGGCGGCATGCCGTCCCCGGGAGCCCCGGGAGGCGGTGATGGTGAATGCGGAGGTCATCGAGGGGTCAGGAAGTCGCCCGGTAGTGTAAGCAGCCCCGGCCACCACGGCCTGTCATCCAGGATGCACGCGACACGCGAAGGGAGCGCCCCCGTGGCCACCAGCACCAAGAGCCGGCTCACGGGGGAGCGCCCGCAGCAGGGGGTGACCCCGGACTCCCTGCTCGCCCTGCATGAGGCGGGGTACCGGGCGGTCCTCGAGCGCATCGGGTCGGGCCGCATCCTCGATGTGGGTTGCGGCCAGGGCTTCGAGTCCGCCCGCTTCTTGGCCCCGGACCGCAGCGTCCTCGGCGTCGACTACTCCTCCGACGCGACGACGACGGCCGCCACCCGCTACGAGCCCGAAGGCCTCAAGGTCGCCCAGATGGACGCCCGGGCCCTCGGCCTCCAGACCGCCACCTTCGACGGCGCCTGCTCGTCGCACCTGATCGAGCACTTCACCGATCCCGAGCGCCACATGGCCGAGCTGGCCCGCGTCATCACCGACGACGGCGTTCTCTGCCTCATCACCCCGAACGGTCCGACGGACTTCGAGAACCCCTTCCACCTCCACCTGTTCGACCGCGCCGAGCTCAAGGCGATGCTCGACCGGCACTTCGAAGACGTGTGGCTCGGCGGCGTCGACGCCAAACCACACGTGAAGAAGGACTTCGAAGCCCGCCGCATCAAGGGCAACAAGCTCCTGCGCCTCGACGTCTTCGATCTGCGCCACCGCATGCCCTATTCCTGGTACGTGTGGAGCTACACCCGGCTGCTCCCGCTCGTCTACAAGGTGTTCGCTCGCGGCGACAGCGGCGGGCTCACCGGCATCACGGCCGACGACTGGTTCGTCACCGCCGATCCCGACGACACGACGCTGGTGCTCTTCGCGGTCGCTCGCCGGCCCCGCCGCCAGCCCAACCAGTTCGACCAGCCCGACCCCGCCCGGAACGGCGCCGCCTAGATGATGTTGGCCGTCGGCCTCACGGGTGGCATCGGCTCGGGCAAGTCCGCCGTCGCCGACCTGCTCGTCGAGCGGGGCGCCGTCCTCATCGATGCCGACCAGGTCGCTCGCGATGTCGTCGCCCCCGGCGGTCCCGCCTACCAGCCGCTCGTCGATCGCTTCGGTCGGGGCATCGTCGCCGCCGACGGCACGATCGACCGCCCGGCCCTCGCCAACATCGCCTTCGCCGACGAGGAGTCCCGGCTCGCCCTCAACGCGATCACCCACCCCGCCATCGGCATCCGCATGATCGAGATGCGCGACGCCCTCGCCGACACCGACCACATCGTCGTCCTCGCCATCCCGCTCCTCACGGCGCTGCACCGTGAGACGGTGAAGCTGCACAAGGTCGTCGTCGTCGACACCCCCACCGACATCGCGCTCGAGCGCCTGCTGTCTCAGCGCGGCTTCGACAAAACCGACGCCGAAGCGCGCATCCGCTCGCAGATCTCGCGGGAGGAGCGGGTCAAGGAGGCCGACTACGTCCTTGACAACTCGGGCGACCGCGCGGCCCTCGAGCGCGAGGTCGCCGACCTTTGGGACTGGCTCCTCGCCACCCAGAAGGAACTGCCCCAGGACCCGCCGCCGGAGGCATCGGCCTGACGGCCTTCGACGCCGCGCTGCCGCCGGACCCGATCCCGGCGCGTCCCGACCGGCACGGCACACCCCCCAGGTAGCCTCGAAGGGCCATGCCCGATTTCGAGGTTGTTTCCCCGTTCAAGCCGTCGGGCGACCAGCCGCAGGCCATCACCTCGCTGGCCCACGGCGTGACGCGGGGCGACCGCTACCAGACGCTCCAGGGCATCACCGGCTCGGGCAAGACGGCGACCATCGCCTGGATGATCGAGCAGGTGCAGCGCCCGACCCTCATCATCGAGCCCAACAAGTCGCTCGCCGCCCAACTCTCCTCGGAGCTGCGCGACCTGTTCCCGAAGAACCGGGTCGAGTTCTTCGTCAGCTACTACGACTACTACCAACCCGAGGCCTACCTGCCCTCGACAGATACCTACATCGAGAAGGACTCGTCCATCAACGACGAGATCGACCGTCTCCGCCACGCCACGACCTCGTCGCTCCTCATGCGCCGCGACGTCATCGTCGTCGCCTCCGTGTCGTGCATCTACGGCTTGGGCTCGCCGGACGAGTACGCGGACCGCATCCTCGGGTTGGCGGTGGGCGAGCAGGTCGACCAGCGCGAGGTGCTGCGCCGGCTCGTCGACCTCCAGTACGCCCGCAACGACGTCAACCTCGTCCGCGGCACCTTCCGTGCCCGCGGCGACACCGTCGAGATCCACCCCGCCTACGAGGAGGCGGCGCTGCGGGTGGAGATGTTCGGCGACACGATCGAGCGCATCGTGCCCTTCGACGTCATGACCGGGGAGATGGGCGACGAGATGGAGGACGTCGCCGTCTACGCGGCTACGCACTACGTGACCGGCGACGACATCATCCACCGGGCCGTAGGCACCATCGAGGTCGAGCTGCGTGAGCGCCTGCAGGAGTTCGAGCAGCAGGGCAAGTTGCTCGAGGCGCAGCGTCTCCGGGTCCGCACGGAGCACGACCTCGAGATGCTGGCCGAGACCGGCATTTGTTCGGGCATTGAGAACTACAGCCGCCACCTTGACGGCCGCAAGCCCGGTGAGACCCCGTACACGTTGCTCGACTTCTTCCCCAAGGACTGGCTCTGCGTCATCGACGAAAGCCACGTCGCCGTCCCGCAGCTGCACGGGCAGTATGCGGGTGACAAGTCGCGCAAGGACGTGCTGGTCGAGCACGGCTTCCGCCTGCCGTCGGCGCGGGACAACCGGCCGCTGCGCTTCGACGAGTTCGTCGATCGGGTGCACCAGACCGTGTTCGTCTCCGCCACGCCGGGCCCCTACGAGCTCGAGCACTCCGACAACATCGCCGAGCAGGTGATCCGTCCCACCGGTCTGGTCGACCCCGAGGTCACGATCATGCCGACCAAGGGCCAGATCGACGACCTGCTGGCCCGCATCACCAAGACGGTCGGCGCCGGTGGCCGAGTGCTGGTGACGACGCTGACCAAGAAAATGGCGGAGGACCTGACCGACTATCTGTCCGAGGCCGGCGTGCGCGTGCAGTACCTGCACTCCGACATCGACACGATCACGCGGATCGAGATCCTGCGCGAGCTCCGCCTCGGCTCCATCGACGTGCTGGTGGGCATCAACCTCCTGCGCGAGGGCCTCGACTTGCCCGAGGTCGCGCTGGTCGCCATCCTCGACGCCGACAAGGAAGGGTTCCTGCGCTCGGCGTCCTCCCTCATCCAGACCATGGGCCGGGCAGCGCGCAACGTCGATGGGATGGTGGTGCTCTACGCCGACACGATCACCGACTCCATGCGCGAGGCGGTGTCGGTGACCCAGCGCCGGCGCGAGGTGCAGATGGCGTACAACCTCGAGCACGGAATCGACCCGCAGACCATCCGCAAGTCGGTCACGGACATCCTCGAGCGCATCCGCGGGAGCGGCGGCGTCGGGACCGACGGCCGGTCCTCGCGCGCGGGCCGCAGCCGGGCTGAGGTGCGCCGCAACGCGGCGGTGCGCGGCAACCGGCGCGCGCCGGGGGAGCTCCTGATCGAAGGCGACGCTTCGACGCCGGCCGAGGCCGTGGAGCTGATCACCCAGCTCGAGTCGGAGATGAAAGCCGCCGCCGCCGACCTGCGCTACGAAGAGGCCGCGCTGTTGCGCGACGAGATCGCGGAGATCCGCTCCTCCATTCCGGGCTGAGATCGCGTTGCCGGGCTAGAAGGTGGCGCTGCTCGTCGACACGACCGTCATGGTGGCCAGGCCGGACGCGCTCTGACACGTGCTCACCCATTGCGAGTACGGCACGCTGAGGTTCAGTCTCATCGAGGCGTGCGTCGACGCGAACGAACCCTTGGCGACGCCCTTGCCGCCCGTAATCGGGTACGTGATGCTGATCGGCGTGCCGATGTAGTTCAGCTTGCCCCCCGAGAAAGAGAGCGTTGTGGGCGCCAGCGAACCAGTGACCGTCTTGTACGTGACTTTTCCGGTGAGCGACGGGAACGCGTTCTCGAACGCCACGCAGCTGGCCGAGGTGTCCGTGCTCTTCCCGGTCAATGTGGCTTGCGTCACCTTGCTCGCGGCCGAGCCAGTGCAGCCGTGCATCGTCGCGTGGAGGGCCAGCGTCGTTGCCTTTCCGCTGCCGAGTGTCAGCGGGGGACTCGCCGTGATGGTGCCCGACACGAAGCATGCAGTGGTGCCCTTCGCCGTGGTCGCTGCCACGCGGGCACCGGCAAGGCCGGGGGAGAGCGCAACGGCAAGGACGCCCATCGTCAGGGCGGCGGCGGCGACGGCGCTGATGGCCCGTGCGTTCGGAGTGCGGCGCATTTTGCACCTCCTGTGACAGCCTGAAGCGAGATTATCGCAACGGCCATTGCGGAGCCACGGGCGCCGGCCGGCTCAACTCGAGCAGACGAAATCCCAGGCCGAGGCCGCGGTGGGTCCACCCCCTAGAGTCTCCGGCCATGCCGACGACGACCCAACTCCGAGAGGCCATGGCCCGCTACGCGGAAGCCGCCAGCTCGAGAGACGCCGATAAGTACGCCGCCCTCTTCACGCCGGACGCCGTGCAGATCGACCCGTACCCTTCTGGCGTCCACAACGGCCGCAACGAGATCCATGCGTTCATCAAGCAGTCGTTCGACGCCTGTGAATCGATGACCTTCGAGGTCGAGGAGTGCCACCCGGTCGCCGACAAGGCGGGCGTCCGTTTCCACATCACGCTCGGCCTCGAGGGCGGCACGACCATGCACATCCGAGGGGTCGAGATCTTCACGATCACCGACGACGGGCTCATCTCCGCCGTGGAGGCCTACTGGGGAGACGAAGACGTGACACTCGGGGACGTTGCGTCGTAGCTCCTGAAACGGCTTGTACCGGAGCGAGCGAGCCCACTCGTATCTCCCGAGCGCCCAGGACAAACATCCGTTACCATCCGCGACAACTGCTCTGCTGCCGAACGGAGAGAGAGCATTGCCAGCTGGAGGAGACGCGATGCGCACTCGTCATGCAGGTCAGGCCAGCACCCGCGCCATGGGCCCGATCCGGAGTCTCACGGCTTCGATCGCCGGGGTGGTGGTGCTGCTCGCGGGGCTCGGCTTCCTTCTCGTCCCGAGCACACCCGCCGCGGCGGCTCCGCCCGCTCAGGGCTACACCACGACCCCGGCGCCGCTTCCGAATGACCAGAATGCGAATCCGCAGGTGTATACCGCCACGACCTCGTGCCCGGTGTCCAACGGGTGCGTCGTCGTCGGTTGGTATGACGACACCGCCAACCGCCCCTGGGGGTTGATCGAGCAGCAAAACGGGACGACGTGGACCGAAACCCAGGCTCCCCAACCCAACAACGCTGGGAGCGGCGTCGACCAAGGCTTGTGGCTGGGCTCCTCGCAGTGCGGGGTGTTGCTCTTCGACGAGTTGTGTCACGCGGTCTCGTGCCCGACAGCCACGACGTGTTACGCGGTCGGTCAGTACCTCGACACTGCGGGCCATTCCGAACCGGTGATCGAGACGCTGTCGAACGGCACGTGGTCGTCCAACGAAGGTCCACTGCCGACCAGCCCGCCACCGGCGACGGACGCCGGTCCAAATTTCCCGGACGCCTTCCTCATGTCGGTGTCGTGCGCTTCGGCCACCTCATGCGTTGCCGTCGGCCAATACGAAGACACGTCTGGGAACATCCAGGGCCTGATCGCGACCCTTACGGGTTCCACCTGGAGCGCACAGGCGGCGCCGTTCCCCTCTGGCCAGAGCCCATCCCTGGACCAGTCGATACTCGAAGGCGTCTCTTGCCCGACGGTGACGTTTTGTGCCGCGTCGGGGTTCTTCGTCGACACGTCGAGCCAATCGAACGGGTGGTTGGTGACCCTGGCGAACGGAACCTGGACCGGCGTCCGGGCTCCTGAACCGTCCGACGCCGGCGGCGACCCCGGGGGACATCAGTTAGCCCTACTGCCTCAGGTGAGCTGCCCATCGCCAACGGCGTGTGTTGCAGTCGGTTTGTATTTGAACAGCAGCAGCCAAACATTTCCCCTCCTCGACTCATGGAACGGCGGCGGGTGGACTGACAACCCGCTGCCGCTGCCGAACAACGGGGGCTCAGCGCCGACCAGTAACCAACAGCTGACCGCTGTGTCCTGTGGGTCACCGGTTTCCTGTGTCGCCGTGGGGTTCTACTTGGACACCGGCAATCATCCATACGGATTGATCGAAACTCTGAGCAACGGCACGTGGACACCGACCGAGGCGCCGCAGCCGTCCAATTTCAGGAATACCGGATCGTTCGCCAATCTGCGCGAGGTCTCGTGCCCGACCCCGACCTTTTGCGTCACGGACGGCTTCTACACCACGCTGGTGAACTCGGAGGTCGGGATGCTCGACACCTTCTCGGGCGGAAGCTGGAGCACGTCGCCCCTGCCGACACCGTCGAACGTGACTCCGAATACAGGCCTTGAATCGGCAGGACGCACCGTGGGGTGCTACTCGCCGGTCTCCTGCGCGATGGCGGGGAATTACGTTGACACGAGCGGCCACCTCCAGGGCTTCTTGGACACGTGGACCGGTGCCCAGGGCTACTGGCTCGATGCCTCGGACGGCGGCATCTTCACCTACCCCAACAACGTCTTCTTCGGTTCGACCGGTGGGTTGAAGCTCAACGCGGCGATGGTCGGCATGGCGGCCACCCCGGACGCGCAGGGCTACTGGCTGGTCGGGGCGGACGGGGGCATCTTCGGCTTCGGCGACGCCCTCTTCTACGGCTCGCGGGGCGGCATGGCGCTCAACAAGCCCGTCGTCGGCATGGCGGCTTCGGCCACCGGGAAGGGCTACTGGCTGGTGGCCTCGGACGGCGGCATCTTCAATTACGGCGACGCCGGGTTCTTCGGCTCGCGGGGCGGCCAACCCATCAACGCGCCGATCGTGGGCATGGCGACGACCGCCGATGGTCAGGGGTACTGGCTGGTCGGCGCCGACGGCGGCATCTACACCTACGGCGACGCCAAGTTCTACGGCTCGACCGGCTCGCTCAAGCTGAACAAGCCCGTCGTCGGCATGGCCGCCACCCCGACCGGCCTCGGCTACTGGCTCGTCGCTTCCGACGGCGGCGTCTTCAACTATGGCGACGCCAACTTCTACGGTTCGACCGGAGGGATGACGTTGAACAAGCCCATGGTCGGTATGGCCTCGAGCCCGAGCGGCAAGGGCTACTGGCTCGTCGCCTCCGACGGCGGCGTTTTCAACTACGGCGATGCCCCCTTCGCGGGCTCGGCCGGCGGCATGGTCCTCAACAAGCCGGTGGTGGGGATGGCCGGAGGCTGACCGAGAGAGGCCGCCGCCTCGGTTCTGCGCGGACCGGCGCGGCGGCCTGACCAGGACCCCGCCGGGACTGAGACAAGCCGCCGGTATCCTGCCCGGATGGCCGACCGTTTGGTCGTTCGCGGGGCCCGCGAGCACAATCTGCGCGACGTCAGCCTCGACCTGCCCCGGGACCAGCTGATCGTCTTCACCGGGCTTTCGGGGTCGGGCAAGTCGTCGCTCGCCTTCGACACGATCTACGCCGAGGGCCAGCGCCGCTATGTCGAATCGCTGTCGGCCTACGCCCGCCAGTTCCTGGGCCAAATGGACAAGCCCGACGTCGACTTCATCGAGGGCCTGTCGCCGGCCATCTCCATCGACCAGAAGTCGGCCAGCCGTAACCCGCGCTCGACGGTCGGGACCATCACCGAGGTCTACGACTACCTGCGGCTCCTTTACGCCCGCATCGGGCACCCGCACTGCCCCAACTGCGGCCGGCCGGTCGCCCGCCAGACGCCCCAGCAGATCGTCGACCGCGTGCTCGAACTGCCCGAAGGGACGCGCTTCCAGGTCATGGCGCCGGTCGTGCGGGGGCGCAAAGGCGAATACAGCTCGCTGCTCGACGACCTGGCCAAGCAGGGTTTCGCCCGGGTGCGCGTCGACGGCGTGCCGCTGGAGCTGGCGGACCGGGCCGAGGTGGCGCTGGCGCGGTACGAGACCCACACCATCGAGGTGGTGGTCGACCGCCTTATCCGCCGGGCCAACATCCGCCAGCGGCTGACCGAGTCGATCGAGACCGCGCTCGCGCTCACCGGCGGGACCGCCGAGGTGCTCGTCATGAACGGGTCCGAGGGCGGCGAGAGCGACGAGGCAATCACCTTCTCGCAGCATCTCGCCTGCACGCATTGCGGGTTGAGTTTCGAGGAGCCGGCGCCGCGCAACTTCTCCTTCAACTCGCCCTACGGCGCGTGCCCCTTGTGCGCCGGGTTGGGTACCCGCTTCGAGGTCGACCCCGAGCTCGTGGTGCCCGACGACTCCTTGTCGCTGGCCGAGGGCGCGCTGGCGCCGTGGGCCGGTGCACGCAGCGAGTACTTCGTGGGCCTGCAGGCGGGGGTGGCCGAGTTCGGCGGCTTCGACTTCGACGCCCCCTGGAAGAAGCTGAAGGCGAAGGACAAGAAGCTCATCCTCTACGGCACGGGCAACCGGGCCGTGCGGGTCACCTACAAGAACCGGTTCAACCGCACGCGCTCGTACGACGCGCACTTCGAGGGCATCATCCCGTGGCTGCAGCGGCGCCACGGCGAATCGGAGTCCGACTGGTCGCGTGAGCAGATCGAGCAGTACATGCGCGAGGTGGCCTGCCCCGAGTGTCACGGGGCGCGACTCAAGCCCGAGTCGCTGGCCGTGACGGTGGACGGGCGCAACATTTACGAGCTGTGCAGCCTCTCGATCGAGGGCGCCGTCGACGCCATGGCCAAGCTCGAGCTCACCGACCGCGAGCACATGATCGCCGACCGGGTGCTCAAGGAAGTGCGCGAGCGCATGCAGTTCCTCTTGGACGTGGGGCTGGACTACTTGTCGCTGGCGCGCTCGGCAGGGACGCTCTCGGGAGGCGAGGCGCAGCGCATCCGCCTGGCCAGCCAGATCGGCAGCGGCCTGGTCGGCGTCTTGTACGTCCTCGACGAGCCGTCCATCGGCCTGCACCAGCGCGACAACCAGCGCCTCATCGCAACGCTCGAGCGGCTTCGGAATTTGGGGAACACCGTCATCGTGGTCGAGCACGACGAGGAGACGATTCGAACCGCCGATTACGTCATCGATCTCGGTCCCGGCGCGGGCGCCCACGGCGGCTACGTGATCTTCCAGGGCACGCCGAACGAGCTGATGGAAAAGGGGTCGGGAGGGGTTTCCTCGTCTGTGGGGTTGGAAACCCCTCCCGACCCCTTTTTTTCACTGACCGCCGCCTATCTGACCGGCGCCCGATCGATCCCGACGCCGAAGGCGCGGCGACCGCAGCTCAGGGGCGAGATCGTCATTCGCGGCGCGCGCGGCAACAATCTGAAGAATATCGACGTCAGGATTCCGCTCGGCGTGCTGACCGCCGTCACCGGCGTCAGCGGATCGGGGAAGTCGACGCTCGTCAACGACATCCTCTACACCTCGCTGGCGCGCACCCTGTACAGGGCGGGCGGCGAGCCGGGCGCGCACGATCGCATCGAGGGCGTCGAGCTCGTCGACAAGGTCATCGAAATCGATCAGTCGCCGATCGGCCGGACGCCGAGGTCCAACCCGGCCACCTACACGGGACTGTTCACCTTCATCCGTGACCTGTTCGCGATGATGCCGGACGCCAAGGCCCGCGGGTTCAAGCCGGGGCGCTTTTCGTTCAACGTGAAGGGCGGACGCTGCGAAGCGTGCCAGGGCGACGGCGTGATTGCCATCGAGATGCACTTCCTGCCCGACGTCTACGTCACCTGTGAACAGTGCAAGGGCCGCCGCTACAATTCGGAGACGC
>Ga0210399_10002397_pt1 | contig 14612 bp, 8 predicted proteins | sample IncBWC14MmetaG_FD_150865 | JGI IMG/M metagenome (GOLD analysis project Ga0210399, IMG submission 150865) | Forest soil microbial communities from Barre Woods Harvard Forest LTER site, Petersham, Massachusetts, United States - Inc-BW-C-14-M | ecosystem: Environmental > Terrestrial > Soil >... | reverse complement strand
CCTTCAGAAATCATCTCCGCTAATGCCGCAGCCAATGCGGTTCGCGACGAATAAGCGCCGAGCCAGTAACTCTCTTCCGCGCCCAAGACCTGATTGTACGGGAAACAGTCGGTGCCAAAGGTGATCTTGTCGGGAAAAGTTTCCAGCCACATCTTCAACGTGTGCTTGAATTCTGATGGATACTGCGCCAACTCGCCAAACGAAGAGTCCAGATACACGTTCTTCATCGCGGCCAGCCAGATCGCCTCGCGCTCCAGCGGATATCCCCCATGAATCATGACGAACGTCGTCGAGGCATATCGCGGATCGCGCAGCACGGTTTCGAGGCTCATGATATTGCTCTGCGAGAGATTGAAGTAATCGCCGATACCGATGGCCGTATGAATGTGCACCGGCAAGTGCAGCCGTCCGCCTTCCTGAACCAGGTAACGGAAAATGTAGTCCTGAAATGTGCGGTACTCCTTTTCCGTCGGTATTCCACCTGTGATGAACCTGCGATAGATGTCCTCAGCCTGCGAGCTTGTCGGATCGCTGAACGACATCGGTCGGAAATACGCGACCTCGAATTTCATGGCAATGCCGCCGCGCCGGAAATTGTCCTCGAGCACCCGGCTGATGAAGCTCAGATAGTCGGCGAATGATGCCGGAAGCTTCGTGACGTTTATCTGCTGCATCCAGCGGTGCAGCATCTTCTCTTGCAGCGGAATGAAGACTCCTTCATCGGGATTGCGGCCGGTTTCGCGCTCATTATTAAACGGCCACATGAACGAGTCGGCGAAGAACACCCAGGGAAACCGCTTGGCGTCGAGATAGTCGGGCATCATCGCGCGATTCGCCACTGACGATTCGATGTTGATCTTGTCGAGAATGGAGTTGAAGTATGTCGTACCCGAAAGCTGCTTCTTCAACTCAGTCTTCTTATTCAGCAGCCACTTCGAGTGCTCTGGCGAGAGATCGTTGTACGGATATCCGAATAGCGCCTTTGCAGCTGCTGCCAACTCAGGATTGTCGTCGCGCGTCCGCAGCGACTCGCTCGCGTTTGGAGGAGCGGCCATAGCATCGACATCTGGATCGTCGGCGTAACCCGGATGCGCGTGATGGTCGAAGGCCTGGATCTTTTCGATCTGGGGAAGCAGGTGTTGATAGATCTGCTGCACATCTCCGCCTGGAAACGGGCGAGCCTGCGCTGAACACAAGCCAGCTAACAATAAGATGACCACGCCAATTCGGATTCCATCTCGCATGGGATGCCCTCGAACACAACTTCGAATCTGGGACTGCTCACCGCACTGCAGTTGCCTGCCACGCCGAGGAGACTTTCTGAATGCGCTCGACCGCCTCCTGCAACGTCGCCATCGACGATGCGAACGAGAACCGGATGAAGTCTTTGCCGGAAGAACCGAACGCTGCGCCAGGAATTGCAGCGACGCCCGCGTCCTCGAGCAGGATTCGACAGAGATCCTCGGCGCTCATGCCGGTTCCGGTAATTTCGACCCACGCATAGAACGCGCCATCCGGCGGCATGCAACGGAAACCAGGGACGCGATTCAGGTCCTGCGCGAACTGAGCTCTTCGGCGGGTGAATTCGGCGACCATGCGCGGCGTGTTTCCTTCGCGATCGCGGAGCGCTTCAATCGCCGCGTACTGCGTGAACTCGGCCACGCAAGTGTAGGTGTTGACCACCATCAGGTTCAGCGCGGGCACGACCTCGGGCGGAGCAACCGTGTAACCGAGACGCCATCCTGTCATCGCAAAGCTTTTCGAAAATCCGTCGATGATCAGCGTGCGCTCGGCCATTCCCGGATACCGCAGCATCGACAGATATTCTCCACCGTAGATGATGCGAGCGTAAATCTCGTCCGAAAGCACCCAGAGATCGTGCTTGACCGCGAGTTCTGCGAGCGCGCGCTGCACAGCGTCGGTGTAGACAGTTCCTGTCGGATTCCCCGGAGAGTTCGTGAGCAGCATCCGCGTCCGCCGAGTAATCTTCGAAGCAACCTCGTCTGGATCGGGCTGAAGTTGATTCCGCGCTGAGAGCGTGTAAGGTACCGGCACGGCTCCGAGACCGAGCGAGATCGAGGCATATCCGGGGAAACCCGGATTCGGGTAAAGAACTTCGTCGCCGGGTTCCAGCAGCGCCATCATCGACTGGAAAAGTGCGATCTTGCATCCAGGCGCAATAACAATGTTGTCGGGCGAGACCTGAATGCTGCGCGTGCGGGCCAGATACGTGGCGATTTCCTGACGCAGTGCAGGAACCCCGATCACGTTGCAATAGCGATCTTTCCCCTCAGCCAGCGCTCGTGTGGCCGAATCGATGACCGACTTACCAGGATGAAAATCGGGTTCGCCGAGCTCAAGATGAATGATCGAGTGGCCCTGCGCTTCGAGTTCTTTGGCCCGCGCAAAGACCGACAGCGCGCCTTCCCCGCTCATGACTGACATTCGTGATGCAATCGATCGCATGAATCTCCTGGGAGCAATGAGCTATGAACGATGAGCAGTGAGCAAGCAGGCTCGTTGCTCTGGTTGCTCATTGCTCACTGCTCTCCGCTCTTCACAACCCTTTATACATTCCTCCGTCGACCAAGACCGTTTGCCCTGTAATGTATGACGCGCGATCCGATGCCAGCCAGACAATCGTTTCCGCGACTTCGCGAGGATCGCCTAAGCGCTTCACCGGAGCATCAGCGGCCCACGCATCGAGGAACTCCTGCTCCGGCTTTCCCGTCGTCGCGGCGCGGGCTTTCGCCAGCTCTTTCAGTCGATCGGTCGCTGTGAATCCCGGGCCGACGTTATTGACCAGGATTCCGTCTTTCCCGAACTCGTTCGCCAGGCTCTTCACCAGACCAACGACTGCAGCGCGTACCGCATTGGACAGCACCAGATCGGTGACCGGCTGCTTTGTGGTAATCGACGTGATCGTGATGATGCGTCCCCACTTCTTGCGCTGCATGTAGGGAATCACTTCATGGGCGAAATACACGTTGCTGAGGAAGTTGGCGTCGATCGCCTTATTCCAGTCTTCGAGCGATGCGGCTAAGAATCCCTTGGCCGGCGGACCGCCTGCGTTGGTCACGCAGATGTCGACGCTGCCAAACTTGGTTGCCACGGCGGCGACGAAGCGCGTCACAGCTGCGAGATCGGTCACGTCGAAGGCTTCGGCGTAGACGTCGGCCGCGTGCTGCCGGCGAATCTTTTCGGCGGCGGCTTGCAATGTGCGTTCGTTCCGGGCACACATCGCGACACGGCAGCCTTCGGCGGCGAACGCCTCGGCGGTCGCTAAGCCAATACCTTGACTCGACGCTGCTACCAGCGCGACTCGTCCTTTAATCCCAAGATCCATGGCGGAGTGAATTCGGCATTATAAATGGTGGCAGGAAAAGCTTGAACCACTGAGGACAGCCTTCGACTTCGCTCAGGGCAGGCAGACGTTCACAGAGGCTTGGCTTGCAGCGCTTGAACCACACCATTAGTCTTGTAGTCTTGACGTCAGAGGAATCTATGAAACAGCGCAAACGTCGCCCTGAAACTGCCGCTGTGCGCGGCGCGTCGGAGATGGATAAGAAGAATGGTCCGGTCGCGCCTGAGATCTACCAGACTTCGACTTTTGAGGTTGCCGACAACGAAGAACAGATCCGCGTGACCACGACAGACCGCTACTACACGCGATGGGGAAATCCGACCATCACGCTCGCCGAGCAGACCGTTGCCGCGCTCGAAGGCACCGAGGCTGCGCTGGTGTTTGCATCCGGGATGGGAGCGATCACAACCACGATTCTGTCGCTGCTGAAAGCTGCGGATCACATCGTCGCGCAACGTGATCTTTACGGCGGAGTGACGAAGTTCTTCTCGGGATGGCTGCCAAAACTGGGGATCGAGACCACGCTGGTCGACACGACCGAATACGAGCAGTATGCGCGAGCCATTCGTTCGAGCACGAAGCTGCTGTATCTGGAATCGCCGACGAATCCGGCATTACGCATTGTTGACATGAAGAAGATGGCGGCGCTCTCCAGGCAGCACGGGCTCATCAGCATGATCGACAGCACGTTTGGCACGCCGATCAATCAGCATCCGGCGGAGTATGGAATCGATCTCGTGATGCATTCCGGCACGAAATATCTGAGCGGACATGCGGACCTGACTTGCGGAGTGATCAGTGGGAGGCGCGACTTGATCGAGCAGGTTGGCGAGTCGCGCAAAACGCTTGGGAACTGTATGGACCCGCATGCGGCGTGGCTTCTGATCCGCGGATTAAAGACGCTGGCGGTGCGTGTGGCGCGGCAGAACGAGAACGCGCTGCGCGTGGCTGAATTCCTGGAACAGCACGCGAAGGTGCGGCGCGTGCATTATCCGTTTCTGAAGAGCCATCCGCAGTACGCGATTGCCCGCGAGCAAATGTCGGGTGGCAGCGGCATGGTCACGTTTGAGGTCGATGGATCGGGCGACGATGCGCGGCGCGTGAGCGAGGCGATGAAGTTGTTCACGCTGGCAACGAGTTTGGGTGGAGTCGAGTCGCTGGTCTCGATCCCTGTGCTGACGTCGCATGCGATGATTTCGGCCGAGCAGCGTGCGCAGATGGGCGTGACGGAGCAGATGGTTCGGCTGTCGGTAGGAATCGAGGCCGTGGAAGATCAGATCGAAGATCTGGAGCGAGCGCTGGAAGCGATAAGTAGTCGAGTCGGAGTTCCTGTGGGTTCGAGTTCCCGCTCGTAGGCGGTTGAGTTTACTTCAGAACATCCTTCGCGCTGCTTTCCCAAAACGGGACCTACCTGCCAGTCTAGTGGGGTACCCCCCGTCCCCTGGATCTTTGCCATCAGCGAGTTAGCGGAAACTGCCGAACAAAATCTTGGGGCACAATCACTTACGGGCAAAATATTGATGTCAAATAACTTAGGAGGCTGAGCCCGGGTCGCGGTCCAAACTGGAACAGGATGGGTAGTCTGCTCTGCTCACCGTCAGGGCCTCGACGATGATGGCGCGAGCATCCCTGTGGACCGCAAGGTCAGATGTCACACGGGGCTGTGGAAAAAGGGATTTCCGAAGAGTAGGGATCCTTCGACTGCGCAAGTGCTGCACATCGTTTCGCACTTGCTTCGCTCAGGATGACAGAACTTGGGGCAGGTGATGCCAAAGCCCAAAATGAAAACCCCGGCCCCTCGCGAGGCCGGGGCTCGTGTCCCTATCCTGCCGACTAGAAGATAAGTTTCGCACCGAGCTGGAGCGTGCGCGCGCGGTGGGCTCCGTTGGGAGTAAGGAAGTTCCCTGGGGAAGCCTGGTCGTTATTCACGCCACTCCACTGCGTATGATTGAACACGTTAAATGCCTCGGCACGGAACTCGAACCCACTGGTCTCCGTGAACTTGAAATGCTTAAAGAGGGCCATGTCGAAGTTTGTGGTTTTCGGGTTTCTCAGGCTATTTCGGCCCGAGTTTCCGAAGGTCAGGCCGGTTGGAGCGGCGTAAGCGGCCGGGTTGTAAAGGAACGGCGGAGCGCCATTTCCGCCACTGCCCGGAACGCCAGACCTTGGATTGCCTACGAGATCTGCATAGGTTCCCGGGCCGGAGCCGTTAGAGACTCCAGCATTGTCACCAAATGTGCTGAAGGTAACGCTGAAGGGTGTGCCGGTCTGCAGCGCCATGATCCCGGAGTATTGCCAGCCTCCGAGCACCTTGTTGGTGAGGCCCGGTTTGCGGAAAAACGGCAGATCGTAGACGTAGCTGACAGAGAGATTATGGCGCAGGTCAAAGTCGGAATTCCCACGAGCCAAACGCAAGTTGTAGGTATCCACAGTGCTTGGGGTATTTCCGGCTCCTCCATCCGAAGCATCGTCAATCGAGTGGCTGTACGTATACGCCAAGCTGACCGTGAGTGGTGCGATGGAGCGACGCGCCGAAATCTGCAGCGCGTTGTATGTGGAACTGGCGGCGAACTGCACGAAGTTGATATTGCTAAAGCCTACAAAGGGACGCGACGGATTGGGATCGCCACCACACGCGATATTCAGGTGCAGCAAAGCGTTGCCGGTGATCGGAACACCGCTCGGGGTAGTTAGAGTGGTGCAATCATTGGGCCCGATAGCTTCGCCCGGCGCATAAGGATTGGGCCCAACCAGGTCTTGCACCTGATTGAGGTCGAACCTGCGACCCAGGTGCGTCCCCTTGCTACCCACGTAGGCCACGGTAGCGACCACATGTTGAGGCAATTCGTGTTGGACGTTCAGGTTGTATTGCTGCACGTAGGGCCAGCCGGCTTTCGTTGCAACAGAATTGAAACTCAGCGGGAAAGCTTCGATCGCACCTCCGCCTGCACCGATCTTGGTGTAACCCGCGATGTTCGGCTGTGACGGGTTCAACACCAGAGGCGGTGTCGCTTCGAGTGCCTCGACATTCTGCTCATTGCCGTTGCCGTGTTCGAAAAAGATTCCGTATCCGCCACGAACTGCCCATTTGCCATTTCCTTTCGGATCCCAGGCAAAACCGAGGCGGGGTGCAGGATTGAATAAGTGGCCTTCGACGCATCCGGGCCGCACACCCTGCCCGCCGCAGTGCACCAAACCGTTGTAGACGCGGGGATCATTGAGTGCAAGCTGTTGCCCGGTGGTGGGATCGACGAGGGAACCGTCAGAGCCAATCGCCGGTGCATTACCGGCAACGAACGCTCCAGGTTGGAAATCATACGTCTGGTTGTATCTCTCCCGATAGGTGCCGAACAAACTGACGCGCACACCGAGATTCAAGGTCAGATGGGAGCTGATGTGCCAATCATCCTGAAAATATGGTTCGACGATCTTGTAGCGGAAGTAATACTTAGGATTGAAATTGACTTGCTGGAATTTGCTGATTCTACCGAGCAACAAGTCGGCGAAAGCATTTCCCGTACTTACGTTGGAGTTCGTCGCGTCGAAGGTCAGGAATCCCTGCTGCGAGCCAAAACTGTTCTGCTCATTTTTTTGTGCCATGACAGCGTAAGCGCCGAACTGCAGGTTGTGAGTACCTACCAGTTTGCTGACGTTGTCGCGCAACGTATAGGTTGGGTTGGCATTGTTCCAAGGAATGAAACCGTTGTCCTCCTCGAAGGTGCCGTACGAAGGATTGCCCGTCACTTGAATGCCTGGCAGTTTGTTTCCGAAGTTCGAGAAGATGCCCGTCATGGTCATGCTCGAAGGCCGAGCCACCGCTCCGGGACCGGTATTTGTGAGGAAGATATGATCTCCGGTATAGCTGAAGACAAACTCATTCAGAAGAGTTGGCGAAGCGGTAGCCGTTAAGCGAAGCACTGTGCTGGTGCCGGGGCCGACGAAATTTGTCTGCACGGTGGGAAAGTTACAGCCGTCCGGACAACTCCACAAGGTAACAGGGGTCGTGGTCTGCCACGAGTCGTGAATGTAGCGGAACATGGCGCGAATTTTCGGATTGAAGTTGTGATCCACCCGGACTAGTTCTTCCCGCCAAGTGGTTTGGTTGGCAGGGGAGGCGTTGAAGCAGCCAACGAAGGGAGCGCCCCCGCAGACCGATGGGTCCGCGTTCGATTGGGGAATTTCCGCAAGAATCGCCTGGGCATTCGGGTCAATGGGAACGGCGGTCGGATCGGGGACATTCGGACAATCCGGTCCCGGGCAGACGTCGCTAAAATTGCCGAAACCCGGAGTAGTGACTCCTCGCTCTGCGTCGGAGGGAACGGGTGTGTGGAACACTTGCCCCGGCACTAGATCTCTTCTCCACTCTTCCGAAAAGAAGAAGAACGTCTTGCTCTTATCTTTGTTGTAGCCAGGGAGAACGACAGGGCCACCAATCGTGTAACCGAAATCATGCTTCTTGAACTCGGGAGGCTTGCCTAGAGGATCGAAGAAATTGCGCGCGTTAAAAGCGTCATTGCGGCCAAAGTAAAATACGTCCCCATGAAACTTGTTGGTCCCAGATTTGGTCTCGACTTCAACCGTGCCTGAACCATTGCGACCGTACTGCGCGCCGTAATTAGAAGTGAGGACTTTGAATTCGGCAATGGCATCGAGGCTGGGATACACGTTCAACGTGGCGTTACTGCCGTTATCCATGTTGTCGCCACCGTCAATTTCCCAGTTGTTGTACTCGGTCCGACCGCCATTCATGCTATAGGCGACGTTGCCGTATACGCCGACCGTGCCTTCATCCTGTCCCGTTTGACTGACGACACCCGGGACCAACGTGACCAACTGGGTAAAATTGCGTCCATTCAATTGCAACTGGCTGATCTGGGTGCCAGAGACGGTACCCGACAGATCGGACGATTGCGTTTCGACCTGCGCTACGGACGTCCCTTCGACGACCACCTCCGTGGTGGCAGCGCCCACCTGGAGCGCAACATCGACGCGCGCTTTCTCGGCCACATCGAGTTTGACGCCCTTAGCCTCGAACTTCTTGAACCCGGCCGCGATGACGACAACGTTGTACGTCCCGGCAGGGAGACCCGATTGGTTGTATTCGCCGGTGGAGTTTGTGGCCATCTGGCGAGTGATGCCATGCTCGGGATTCGCAATCGTGACGTTGGCGCCGGAAACGGCAGCTCCAGTTGCATCGGTCACAGTACCGGTGATCGAGCCGGTGGTCTGCGTCCAACCAGCTGCGCAGAACATCAGGACCAGCGAAATCACTAACAGAAAACGAGAAGATTTCATGGTGAATCCTACCCCCATTTTGGCGCGGCCTTGGCCCGCGCTGGTTCAGTCGGCTTTGCCGTACTTTCGAGCTCGATGGCGCGAGTTGCTTCGGACCCTGATACCCGTGCGGATAAATACCCGAAACGGTTTATTAAAACGTATGAATAGTGCGTTTATATGGCATTCACTGTCAAGAAAAAACGTTGTGCGAGGAGTGAGGAATTTGAATCCGATTGCGAAAACGTTTCCGGTCGCGAACTCTTCGAAAAAACTGAGAACTAGTACGTTTTGCGAGTGCGGAGGCGAGACGCCTCCGCCGATGCTGGCGCTACAGCCTCTATGGCAGCTTGCGAGTGGACTCCCGCACGACCAGTTCCGGTGCAACCTTGCGGTGGCTGGGGGTGGGCTCGCGCTTTTCGAGCACGGCATTGATCCCGTCGAGCACCACGCCGACGGCCGAGGCACCCATGGTTTCCATGGGCTGGCGCACGGTGGTGAGCGACGGCGTGTAGATGGCCGAGGTGGCCACATCGTCGAAGCCTATGACCGAACATTGTTCCGGCACGCGTAGCCCGGCGCGGCTGAGTGCGCGAATCGCGCCGAACGCACTCATATCGTCGAAAGCCAGCATGGCTGTGAAAGAACGCTTTTGATGAAGCAGTTGCTCGGTGAGTTTGTAGCCTGATTCGAAACTGGAAATCGGATCGCTGGATTCGGGCATGTCGACGATCAGGCGGGCATCGAGTTCAAGGCCGGATTCTTTGGCGAAGCTGCGAATGCCGCGCCAACGCGGCGAGCTGTCGGTGAGCGCCTTGGGACCACGGATGATGGCGATTTTGCGATGTCCGAGGGAATGCAGATGCTCGAGCGCGAGGTGGCCGCCGACCTCGTTATCGACGATGACCGAACTGATGGAATCCGTTTTCAGTTCGCAGCCGATCATTGCGGTGGGGATGCTGCTCTTTTCGAGATCGGCGAGAAGGTTGATGTCGAGGAATACCCAGTTGGCGATGACGATCAGGGCTTCAATGCGGCGGTCGAGCAGCATCTCCAGATAACGCTCGAAGCGGCTGCCTTCGTTGTGCACATCGGTGAGAATGGGAAGATAGGACGCCTGGTAGAGAGTGTTCTCAATGCCGCGGAGGATCATGGTGCAGAAGGGGTCGGTCATGTCGAAGACCATGACGCCGACTGTGTGGCTACGCTTGCTGCGCAGCGAGCGGGCAAACTGGTTGGGACGGTATCCGAGTTTCTCCGCGGCGCGCTCGATTTTTTTCTTGGTGGCGGGGGGGATATAGCGCGCCAGCGGCGCGTTGTTCAGGACAATGGACACGGTAGTCGAAGAGAATCCGCTTTCCTTCGCCACATCTCGAATCGTCACCATGACTCAGGGCTTCACAGTTCTTGTTTTCAGAGTTTCGGTCGCGACCGCCTTGAGCGGTGAGCAATGAGCTATGAGCAATGAGCGAACCGTGGCTTGCTCACAGGTCACTGCTCATTGCTCGCGGCTCGCGGTGCTCACGACTCTCGCCTACGGGTACGTTTCTCGAAAATCACCGAGCGCGTCGCTTGAATTTCAAGCGATCGCTGGCGGACACTACAGCAGAGAGTTATGCGAGTGTCAAGCACAGGGATCACATCGATCAGTTGCGTTTTGCTCTTTGCGCTGGCAGGCGCAGTGAAGGGTGGTGTGGCGCAGACCCCATCCGGAGGCGCGCCGAACAGGCGATCTGCAGACTCTAAAGCGGTGGATCCAGCAGTACTTTTTCAGCGTGGGGAGGAGGCCCTTAGGGAAAACAGGTTAGCAGCAGCCGCAGGGGATTTTCGCCAGGTCCTCCGGGTGGATCCGAAAGCCGGACCGGCCTATGCGAATCTGGGGGTCGTGTACATGCGGGGCAAACAGTGGGCTAAGGCTCTGGAGGCGCTGGACAAAGCGGAAGAGCTGATGCCGAATGTGCCGGGGATCCGGCTGAACATCGGGCTTGCCTATTACCGGCAGAATGAGTTTCTGAAAGCGATCCCGCCTTTCGAGTCGGTAGTGCGGGAGCAGCCGGAGGCGGTACAGCCGAGATATCTGCTAGGGCTGTGCTACTTTTTCGCCGAGCGCTGGACGGATGCGGCTGGCACGTTGGAACCGTTATGGCCGCAGGAATCGGAGAATTTGCCGTACCTGTACGTGCTGGCCAATGCAGCGCACCGGGCGGGCCACGCGGAATGGGACGACCGCGCGACGGGGCAACTGCTGAAAATCGGTAATGACTCGGCCGAGTACCATCTCTTCGTCGGAAAATATCATCTCAATCGCGAGGAATATGACATGGCGATTGCGGAGTTTGAGGCCGCGGCGAAAACCAAACCCACGCTCGCATTCATCCATTTCAATCTGGGGGTCGCGCATTTGAGAAAGCAGGAGTACTCCCAGGCGCGGGAGGAGTTTCTGAAGGATGTAAATATCGAGCCAGACCTGGCGCTGAACTACGACCAGCTGGGAGAAGTCTATTGGCAGATGCAAGACGATGCCAACGCCGAGAAGTGTTACCGCGAGGCCATACGAAGAGATCCCCGGCTGGTCAGTTCACACCTTGGTCTGGCAAAGATTTATCAACGGCAGAAGAAGTATGCGGCGGCCCTGACCGAAACCGATCAGGCCGTGAAACTGGACCCGGAGCGGACCGAGGCGCACTACGTACGCGGGCAGGTGCTGCTCCGACTGGGACGAAAAGAGGAAGCCAAGAAAGAAATGACGGCGGCCGCCCATCCGAGGAAGGAAGTTTCCGTGCCCTCTCCCGAACTGTTGCAGGAGTCGCAGTGATACACTTGCCTCGCCGCACGGACTTCCTTCAATTCGGTTGCTACCGCCGTTCCTACAGGAGGTAAAGAATCATGAAAAGATTCCTGAAGATTGTGGCCATTATTATTGCGGTACTGATTGTGATCGCCATCGCAATTCCCTTTTTGATTGACGCGAACACCTTCCGTCCGAAGCTGGAGGCGGAGCTCACCGACGCTTTGGGGCGGGAGGTGAAGGTGGGCAACATATCGCTGTCGCTGCTGTCGGGTGGCGTAACGGCAGACAATATTTCGATCGCCGACGATCCGCAATTCAGCAAGGCTGCGTTCGTGCAGGCAAAGTCGTTGAAAGTTGGGGTCGAGATGATCCCGCTGATTTTTTCGCGGACCCTGAATATCACGCAGCTGACGCTGGATCAGCCGCAGATCAGCCTGGTGAAATCGGAGAACGGGGAGAAGTGGAACTTCTCCAGCCTGGGCGGGAAGAATCCGTCGGCGCCGTCGCATACGACCGAGAAGGCTGCGCCGAAAACTTCCTCGCAAACGCCCGCTCAAGAAGATGCTGGCGGCGGTAACCCAAATCTGTCGGTCGGCAAGCTGAATGTGAACAACGGGAAGCTTACAGTTTCGCAGGCTGACTCGACTGCGCCGCAGCGCGCATACGATAAGGTTAATGTCGAGGTTGTTAACTTCTCTTTCAATTCATCGTTCCCGTTCACGGTGTCGGGCAACACTCCCTCCGGCGGGACGATGAAACTGTCAGGCACCGCCGGCCCGATCAATCCGTCCGACGCAGCGCTCACACCTCTGAACGCCAAGATCGCGGTGCAGAAGATGAATCTGGCAGCATCGGGATTTATCGATCCTGCGGCGGGAATTGCGGGTATCGCTGATCTCGACGGCACGATCGCCTCCGACGGTCATGAGGCAAAGATCGGCGGGACGCTGAAAGCCACGAATTTACAGGTCGTGAAGAAGGGCGCTCCGGCAGGACGACCGGTCGACATGAAGTTTGCCATTGACCATAACCTGGCTCACGAAACTGGAGTCATCCGGCAGTGCGACGTCTCCATGGGACAGGCGGTTGCGCATCTGACCGGTACTTACGATGCGCACGGCAAGGTCACGGCGGTCAATCTGAAACTCGTTGGCGACAAAATGCCGGTGGACGATCTGGAAGCCATGCTGCCCGCCGTGGGTGTGATATTACCTCCGAAGGCAACTCTGAAGGGCGGCGACTTGATCGTGAACGTGGTCAGCTCTGGTCCTGTGGACAAGCTGGTTAGCACCGGGTCGGTGAAGATGGAGAACACGCAACTGGCGAACTTCAACCTCGGCGAGAAGATGGGCGCTGCCATTTCAGCTCTGTCTGGGAAGAACACGGGCAATGACACTACGATTCAGAATTTCAGCTCGGATGTGAAGATGTCGCCGGCCGGGACTGAGGCGAACAACGTCAATCTCACCGTTCCCGCCATCGGTGTACTCACGGGGGCGGGCACCGTGAGTCCCTCGAATGAACTTGCTTTCAAAATGAAGGCGGATGTGGGCGGGATGGGAGTTCCGTTTGGCATTGGAGGGACAACTTCAGATCCGAAGTTCACGCCTGACGTGAAAGGAATCGCGACGGGCCTGTTGCAGGGATATCTGAATAATCAGGGGAAGGGTAACAACCAACAGCAGCAGAATCCGATTAACAACGTGATTGGGTTGTTCGGTAAGAAGAAACAGCCGCCGAAGTAGGAAGGGATTGCAAGGTTTCAAAGTTTCAGGGTCTCAGGTTTCAAGTTTCGGAGCTCGATCCCCTGAGGGGAGACGCCCCATAAGCGCTGACCGTCTTGCTGGAACCGGAAAGGGGCGAGCTATATCGCCCCTTCACGGACTCTCATTTCCTCCGGTCCCACCAATCTTTCCCCATTCATTCGAGGCGACTCGCGACGCTCGTTGCGCAGCCCGTCACAATCACGTTACCGTTGGGATCGAAGATTTCAAGCGCAACTGAATCAGTGAACGCGTTCCCGTCATTACTGACCTCGATGGCGCGGGTGAGTCTGTGTGTCTGTATCCAGACCCCGGCAGGGCTAAAAACGAAGGCGTCGGTGACCGCGCTGTAATTGTGGCCCTGGGCGTGCCGCCAGGCACCCAAACCGGTCGTGGCTAGGGAGGGGAGTTGGCCTGCGGTGATTACGGTTGCCGTACCCCCTTTGGCAAACGTGAACACGGCGGGGAACGTCCTTAGCGCCTGACCCGTGTTACAGTCGCGGACTGTGAGCTGCAAGCGCCATGCGCCTTCAAGACCTCTCTGCGAATTAGCCCCCTCCGATTGAGCTCGAGCTGTTAGTCCCGACCCCAGCAAAAGCATACCGGCCAAGACCAATACTGCTGCTCGACCAGAAGCTGCAAAGTGATTCAAATTTCTTGATGTCAAGTGATTTCTCCTTCTTGTTTCGAATGTCGCTGATGTGGTTCTGCCACTGTAGCGATCACCGGCGTCATAGTGACATTAGCCAGCGTGGATGACCATCGGGAGAGCCTGAAGTTAATCTGGAGTTTTTCTGAAGCGGCGGATAGCATGTAAGCCCAGAGATGGCATCTAGGCCTATGTCGCAATCTGATTCACAGTCAACCCTTCGATTTGGTGAGTTCGAGCTCGATATATCGGCCTACGAACTGCGCCGAGGCGGGCAGCCAGTCCACCTTGAGCGCCAACCTATGGACCTGCTCATCCTTTTAGTAGAACGCCATCGTCAGCTCGTCTGGCGGGCCGATATCGCAAAGCGTTTGTGGGATCCGGGTGTCTTCGTTGACGTCGAAATGGGAGTCAATACAGCGATCCGTAAGGTGCGGCAAGCTTTGCGGGATTCGCAAGAGGCGCCGGCATTCATTGAAACAATTTCGGGCAAGGGATACCGTTTCATCGCTCCGGTCGACACCGCGCCTCTAGAGCGCCACCAGGAGGCCATCGAATCGGTAGCGGTGCTACCCTTCGCCAATGACAGCGCTGATCCCGATGGGGAATACTTGAGCGACGGCATCACCGAAACCCTGATCAACTATCTCTCGCAAATCTGGAACTTGCGCGTAGTGGCACGCAGCACGGTGTTCCGCTACAAAGGAAAGGACATCGACCCCCAAAAGGCCGGGAATGATCTGCACGTTCGCGCCGTGGTCTCGGGGAGAT
>Ga0210399_10002395_pt1 | contig 14616 bp, 5 predicted proteins | sample IncBWC14MmetaG_FD_150865 | JGI IMG/M metagenome (GOLD analysis project Ga0210399, IMG submission 150865) | Forest soil microbial communities from Barre Woods Harvard Forest LTER site, Petersham, Massachusetts, United States - Inc-BW-C-14-M | ecosystem: Environmental > Terrestrial > Soil >... | reverse complement strand
TCGTGCAAGACGGCCTGATCACTGGGCCAAATGGTGGAAAATTTCAAAGCGCTGGCTTCGCCATCAACTGCCCGATCGTTCAGCGCCTCGATTGAGAGTCGGCTGGCTAACAATAGAGTGGCCCGCCATCTCGCGTTTCGATATGGCGGGTCTTTTCATACTGTACCTTAACCGTAATCTTCGTCCTTTTCGGCGCGATCCAGTTTTGGGTGCGGGAATCGCCTGCCTCATATTTCAGGTTCCGAGCAAAAAGAGGGCATGCAAGAACGGTGGAAACTCAGTGATGCCCAGTGGGCGCTAATCGAACCAGTCTTACGACCGAAGCAACGGGCTGACGGTCGCGGTCGTCCGTGGCGGGATACCCGAACTGTGTTGAGTGGAGTGCTGTGGGTCTTGGGTACGGGCGCTCAGCGGCCGTCGCCTGGATACTGACGATCGTACTGTTTGGATAGTAATGGCTGAGAATCTGCCGGAAATCGGCTCCGTCGGCGGCCATGGCTTTGGCTCCCGACTGGCATAGGCCGATGCCGTGGCCCTGTCCGATCCCTTCCACCAGTGTCTGACCGTTCCCCTTTTTGACGGTGAAATCATTGCTGGGAATCGTGTTCCAGCCGAGGTGGCGGGCGGCGCGAAGGCGTGAGGTCTCGTCGGAGCTGCTGAGCGTCGCCGCATCTTCGGCAGAGATGCGACTCGACCAGCGCATCGGATGCTCACGGCAATACTTGCATTCGACGGAGTAATAAGGATACGAGGCCGAGGGGAGGCCTATTTCCGCTGGTGTGTGTGTGCGCCCAACGCAGCTGCGAGTGTACATGGCGGCAAACGGCTTGGATTCGTAGGCGAGAACCATGTCGCGCGTGGTCTCGACGGCTTGCGCGACAGCTGTGCTCGACGCAGGCGGCTCGCGCAGGAACTGGCAATGGGTGGTATCGCAGAAATCGAAGTCGTGGTGGCGTCCTCTACTGGCGGCAAGGTACGAGCGAGTGGCGACCGCTTGCGCTTTGAGCGCCTCGATCGGAGTTTCGCTTGTGCTTTCGGCGGCCACAATCGAAGCAACGGCGGTCTCACGATCCATGGTAACGACGGCAAGCAGATGTCCGGCGGAGGGCAGAATCTCGAGCGTGCCGCGATAGTGGCGCGCGATCTTCCCTGGAACGGCGAGAACAAAATCTACGGGTTCGTTTCGGCGTCCCGCGATTCTGAGACCCGGTACGCGCATGGTCCGCGTGGATTGCACAACAATCTCGCGTCCGGAGAGCCGGACGCTTGCCGTGCGCACGCCCGAACTGTACTCCAGCACAATCCGTTCGTCGCCGGCGCGTAGAACGAGCGCATGACCACGAAGCGTGCTGACCGTGAGCTCGCGTGGGTGAAAGAGACCAAGAACGCCGAGGCGAACGTTCGCCACATCCGAGTTGGAAGGCGTAGTTTGCGTGAAACTGCGGGAACAGAACAGGACGAAAACGAGAGCAGTGACAAAGGCGAAGACCGGCGTGCCAAATTCGCGGGAAGCCGATCTGCGAGTGGAATGGACGCGGGTCTTCATGAGCATCTAACCGTTGTTAGATCATTGCTTGAACCTACCCTCGATCTGGAGCAGCATCTGGCCGGCAGTTTTCGCCGCTTGCGCGCCGGGGACTCCGTGGACACCGACCATCAGCAGAATCTGCGGCTCATCGCCGGGCGTGAGAACGATCGCGAAGCCGTCGCCAGGCGCGTGTGGCCGATGCGTGCAGGGTGCGGTGCCGGTTTTGACAAGGGCGTCAGGGAATGGGAGCGCGCGATCAACTTCGGCGCCGGTTCCATGCTGCGCCGATTGCACCATACCCGCGACGATTTCGCGGACACCGGGCTGCTCGCGGCGACGAACGAGTTCCAGGTACGCCCGAGCCATGCGCAACGGAGAGACTTGCCAGCGGCTTCCGATTCCCGCGAGGGCGGTGCCAGTGGCCTCGTGGTCTGGTGGCTCGATTCCGAAGCGTGCCGCCACCGGCGTGATATCGGCAGCCGCCATATCGGCCGTGAGCATGCGGAAATATGAGTTGCAGGAATAGGCAATGGCCAAAGTGAGGCCGATTTCGCCGTGCCCGCGAGGCAACCAGCATCTGCTGGCGGTGCCCCGACAGCGGTGCGCGGGATAGTGGAAATCGTGTCGCTCGCCGTAGGCCAGCGCGGTGAAAGGCTTCACGAGCGAGCCCAGCGGAATGGCCGAACCAGTGTGATCCCAGCGGGATGCGAGTACGCGGCCGGTGCGGGCGTCGAGCAAGATGAACGAGACGTCACGGCTGGAGAAGTTGCGGTTTAGCGTCTCTGCTGCAGATTGGGCGAACAGGGTCGCCTCCGGCCCTGCGGCTCGATCGGACGCGGCATATCCGGCGCGGCCGCTGGAAGGAAGCAGCGCTGACAGCAACGCACACGTGAGAAGTGCGATGTGCCTCATTGAGACCAATCGTAAACAACGGTCTGCCGTTCTTTGTTTCCCTCGGAGCGAACCTCGATGGTTTCGGCGGAGACGGCGGCTAATGTTGAGCTGAGACTCGCCATATTGTTGGAGAAGAATTGCGGTTCGCTTGTGCGTCTTTCATTGTCTGTAACGGTCGCACTGGGCCGATCGACAAGCTTTGAGAAGCGCGCAAAATTGGCGCGCTCCTGCTGGTGATTGAATCCGGCGAGCAAATCGGCGGGCTCGCGATCGGACTTGCGACTGAAATTCGCGAGGATCGCCTCCGCCAGCCCCGCGTCGTCGCTGATCAATAAAAACTTGCCCCGAACCAACGTCACGAGCGGCCAGAGGCCATCGAGTTTCTGGTATTCGGACTCTTGCTGCCAGCCGACGCCGAGTTGGCTGGCGGTGAGACCGGGGCGAACGAAATCGGTGAGCGCAGCGTGGACAGCGGCCTGGTTCCACTCCGATCCCGCGACCAAAACCACAGCGGAGTGAACGCATACGAAAACGCCAGTCTGGTCGGGCGCTGTCGATTGCACCTGAAGCGACGCCAACAGAGGAGTCTTGTCGAGCAACTCTTTCAGCGCGGAGACCGATTGTTGAGCGGCGGGACGCTCGACGGGAGCTTGGTCTATGTGCGTTTCGAGATCGGAGCCGCTGCCTTGTTCTCCCGAAGTGAGCTGCGCTTGCGGCGCGACCTGTGACGGTGGCACCGGGCCCGAATGTGGCGCCAGAAGCTTGGTTTCAAGCAACGCGAACATGGCGTCGGAGGTGGGGTTTGCCTCGGCCTCATACACACCTGCCTCAGCGGGGACGAACCGTACAACATCGGCCGTCGCTGTCCGACCATCGGGCGATGACGCTTGTTTCGGCTCATCCTTCTTGATCAGGACGCGCTCTTCCCGATATTGTTTGCCGGAGCGGTAGAGATCGGAAACGGACGCCGAGTATTGTTTCAGGTCGGTGATGTTCTGCTGCACCCAGTAAGTGCGGAAGTAGCCGTTCGGAACGAGTTCTTCGAGATTGAGTACCATGCGGAGATCACCGGCTTGTCCAGCGGCCGCCGTTGATTGCGTCCACCATTGTTCACCGTTGACGGTGCGGTCCTGTTTGCCGGACATCAGTTGCAGTGCGCCAGCCATCAGATCTTCCCTCGTTGAGAGCAGCAAGTAGTCGCCCGAGACCGCGAAGGCGACTTCGCGCTGAGACTGGGGATCGCGGCGCAGATAAAAGTTCACACCGCCGGCGCTGCGCGGCTCAAACTTCGAGCGCGTTTGCCATAATGTGGTTTGCATGGCCTTGGCGGAAGGCAGGTACGTGATGTAGAGAAACTGCAAGTTGCCAATATCGTAGAGCGCGAAAACGCTGCGTTCACCCGCAACTTGCGAGAGGAAATCCATGTCAGGCGGAAGGCCTGTGGCGGCGGCAAACTGGTCGCTGGCTCCTTTCAGGCGAAGAAAGAGTCGCGAGCGCGAAAAGACTTCGTAGTTGTCGCCCTTGAGCCACTGCTTCTTCTGGGGGGAAGAATTCCAATCGCTCAGCAGCGCGGAGAAATCCTTGGCTTCGAGATAGACAAGCGGGCCTGCAGGCACATATTTCGTGAGCGGCGGCGGCGCGGAGGCGGCGGCGAGATACGTGATCCATCCAATTGCGGCGCAGGCCATGGCGATGCCGGAGAAGATGAAGAAGCGCTTCATTGCTTTGCGGCTCCTTTCGAGGGTGCAGTTTTCGGCGCGGGAGTAACGCGCGCGATGAATTTGGGCCGAACCACGCGGTCCTGCTCGAGCGGTTCATGCAGGATTGGCTGGCGCGCTGCGTTTTGTTGCTGAACGCGCAGCGATGCTTTTGCGTCGGTAATCTTGCGAGAGAGCGTTTTTCGGGCTGCGGGCAACGTCTCAAGTTGCCGCGCAGTCTGGTAGTAGGAGACGGCGTCCGCGAGGCGGTCGAGCCGGATCATCGTGTCGCCGATCATTTGTGCGACCCGCGCCTGTTGGGCACGCGATAGTTTCGCAACGGCGGTTGCCGGCGCGCTGGATTCGTCGCTCGCTTCCTCCTCGTCGCCCAAGCTGACGATCTGTTCTTCTTCGGCTCCGGCTGCGCCGTGATCGGGCACATAGGCGCGCAAGAACTGAGTCTGGAGCAGAGGCTCCATGGCGGCTAGCGCGTATTCGTTGGACTGCGCGGCGACCGCGGCCTGGAACAGCGGGACGCGCGCCTCGTCCCGATGCGGGAAATCGATGACGCAGTGACTCAGCAGTTGAATCCTGGTTTTCGGCTCAGAAATATGCTGCGCGGCTCGAATGCGCGCGTCGTAGAAATGGAATTTGTCGGCTGCAGCTGCAGTGATCGCCGCAGCGGGACCGGAAAGCAGATTGAGTTCGCCGCTGCCGAGATCGGAATGCGGATGGCCAGCGAGCGCAACCGAGGCTTTCAGGCGCAGGTCGTACGGAGTGGACGAGCCGGAGGCGATGGCTGCGAGAGAAGCTTGCGCCTCGGTGGAAGCTCGTGTTGCCGCCGCGTCTTCGACCGCAAGAGTCGCCTTGGCGAGGCGGAGGCGGTACGACGGCTCCCATGGCGCGGACTTCACGAGCTGGTCGAGGAATTCGATGGCCTCTGGGTTGTGTCCGGTCTTCTCCAGCAGAGCGGCCGCGGGATCGAGGTTCTCAAATGGATTGCCGACTACCACGACCAGGCGGCGCAACAGATCGAGCGCGCCGGGCGCGTCGCCTGCGGCGAGGCGGATTTCAGCCAGGCCGAGGAAGTTCGCGGCAACCAGGTTGTGGCCTTCGATTTCACGCGCGAAGACGAGTTCGAGAATCTTGCGCGCTGATTGCTTGTCGCCGACGTCAAACAACTGGCGGGCGGCGTTGCGCAGGACTTCCGGCGCGGGCGCAGTTTGCGGCTCGGCACGATAGGCGGTGAGAATCGAGTCTAATGTTCCGAGCTGCGCGGCCACACGCAGATCGAGTGGAACCAGCGTCGCGGCTTGAGCGTCGCGAGTCTCTTTGGGGAGCGCAGCAATGGCGACAGCGGCAGCCTGGTACTGCTTGGTGCGAACCAGGTAGCGTATCCAGCGAACATGCCAGGAAGCTAGATCCTGCTCGGCATATTCGCGCTCGAAGCCCGTGTGCTTTCCGAGCTCGTCTTCCTTGAACTGCAGAATGCGCTGATAGATCGCGGCGCGCTGCGCCAGCGGAATCCAGGAAGCATCGGCAACATCGGAGAGGACGCGTGCCGGATCTTGCGCGGAAGCGGAGACGTCGAGTAACCACGCGGTCGCAGATGCCGGGTCGCCGATGGCGGCGTAGGCTGGCTGCAGGATGGCATTCGAAAGCCACGTTCCGTTGCGATGGAGATACGTACGAACGATCGCATCGGCATCGGGCTTGAGTTCCGCGAAGAGATGGCGAATGTGAAGTTGATCGCAGGTACGTGCGAAGTCTCGCCAGAACCCTTCAGGAACCCGTTTGCTGTCGAGTTGTTTTGCTAGTGTGGCGAGCGCCAGCTTCCACTGCGCCAGCGCGGCGGCGCGGTCGCCTTGCTTATAGTAGGCCACGGCCAAGCTGTCGTATACGTCTGGGTGGTTGGGAGAGAGTTCGAGCGTGTGCTCGTACTCGGCGATGGCGTGCTTGGTGTCGTCTGCGCTGACGTAGTAGTCGGCCAGGGTGAGGTATCCGGAAGCGCTCGCCGGACTTTCTTCAAGAATCGCGGGCAGGAAATCGTCGGGATTGCCGAGCTTCGACATGCCGAGATAATCGCCGTAGCGCGAGCCATAGTAATACCAGGTGTTGCCGGCAAGTTGCTGCGAGCGATCGACGGGCTTGGCCAGACGCACGCCGATGGGATCGTCGCCAAGCGCGGCGAGGAAGGCGTTGTTGACGTCCGGCGTGGGCTCGGAGAAATAGAGGCCGACGAGAGCATTGTAGGACTTAGTCCAGACGGGTGGACGAGATTGTCCGCGTGTTTGCACGACCGTGTGCGCGAGCTGGGCGCTGCCGTGTGCGACCACATAGTCGGCGGCCAGTTGGTTGTAGGGACTGTGCCAATCCGATGCAAATTGGACGAGTTGCCGCGATTGGCGCGCCAGCAGCAACCGAAAGTAGCGCTGCGTGCGGACTGTGTCGAGGCCACTGTTGGAGAAATTGGACAGAATCCGAAGTTCGTTTTGCTCGTCGCCGATGGAACGGTAAGCATCGGCTGCGGCAAGCAGCGGTGTGCCGCGGTTCGTCGGTGCCATTTTTTGTGCGAACTGCTCCATCTGCGAGGCCAGGTCGGCGAAAGCGCCGCGACGACGTTGCAGATCAACCAAGGGCTGCACGTTGCTATAGAAATTTGGCAACGCGGCCTGCTGCATCATCAGGTCGAATCGCCAGCGTGCTTCCTGGTCGGCAAGGGCGGCGCTCTCCGCCAGTGGGATGGCAAACTTTTCGAGATCGGCGGCACTCATTCCGGCGCGTTTCGACTCGGCGAAATGCGCGAATGTGAGCCGCTCTTCAGGAGTGAAATAGGTGTTCACGGCGCTGCCCAATTCCTGCAGAGCCATGGCCATGCCGTTGCGCGCGGCTTCCATGCGGACTAGCCGCTGGTGATCGCGCCACTGGGTGTCGGAGATGCCCGTGACTCCTTCTTTTTCGACCTGTTCTTTCAGAACAGGCAAAATGGCATCGGAGTCGGCGAGCGCTTTCTGCAGTGTGGCGTAAACCTGTTCGTGCTGGCGTAAACGCGTCATGACGCGGACATAGATACGCGCCCCGGCGTGGTGTTCGGCGCTGGCGAGCAGATCGGCTCCTGCTTTGTCTACCCCTTGCTCGGCAAAGCTGCGCGCCTGGTCGAGCATGCCCCAGCTTTCCAGTTGGCGAGCGACTTCGAAGTAATTGCCTGCATTTTCTGGACGGCCGTCGACCAGCGCGGCTTTCAGCGCAGCTATGACTTCCTTTGCCTTCCCCTGACGAGCGCGAACGGAGGCGACTTTCTGCATCCACTGCGGATCTTTGTAGGCGAGCTCATAGATGCGTTCGTAATCGGCGGCAGCTTCGTCGAAGCGCATCAAGCGTTCTTCGAGTCCGGCGCGCGCGGCGTAGAGATCGGCACGGTCCGGACGGATCGCAATCGACTTCGCATAGGTATCGATGGCGGCTGGATAGTTCTCGAGATTCGTTTGTGTGCGAGCCAGCACCATCGACCAGCGATAGTCGCGTGGAGACTGGGCAACGGTCTTGGCGTAGAAGTCGATCAGTTGCTGCTGGCGCTGGTAGCGCAACGCGTAGAGCGAGGCCTCGGTAACCAGCGTGTCGTCTTCCGGGAAATTGTTGATGAGTTCGATGTATTGATCGACTGCGCCCGAATAGTTGCTCATGCGCGTGAGCGCGGGGATGAGGCCGCGGCGCAGGGTGGCGATCTGCGCCTTGCGCGTGTCGGCGGAAAGCGGCGCGTTGCGAAAGAGCGCAATCTTGTTGAGATAGAACTGCTGGAGGCCTTTGTCGTCGCCCGCCTGCGCATAGGTGTCGGCCATGGCGGCGAGGTACTCGCCGTTGTAAGGGGAGTCCTTCAGCAATCCGGTTAACAGATCGCGCGCCGGCTGGAATTGTTTCGCATCGGTTTCCTTGCGTGCGGCTTCATAAGTGAATTGCACGCTGAGGGCGGGATAGGCATCTTTCGCGGCTTGCAGCAGCACGGCGATGGCTTGCGACTGCATTTTCATACGCCAGTAGAAATCGACGGTCGAGCGGACGACGCCGAGAGTCTTTGGATTGTCGTGATAGAGCGCTTCGACATTCTTCTGAGCCGCGGTGAAATCCTTGCGGCTCTCATAGAGGCGGATCAGTTGATAGCGGAGTTGCAGACGGGTGACCGGGTCGGTGGTCAGCGTGGCTTGCTTTTCGAGCGCGTGCTGGCGGACGTGTTCGAGCGACTTCTGCTGCGCCAGCGTTTCGATATCTTCAGCCTGCTCGATAGAAGTGGTGCCATTGGCGATCGAGTCAACGAATGAGGCCACCTCCTCTTTGCGTTTCTGCGCCTCAAGAACTTTCACGCGCAGATAGACCGCGGGCAGGGACGGATTCGGCAGCAGCGCGAGTTTGGATGTGCTCTGGTCGACAAGGTCGCGGAACTTCGGACGACGCGCAAGTTCGAGCAAGCGAAGCTCCGCCGACGATGCGGACGCGCCGCTGAGTGCACCTTTCACGTATTCATCGACGGCGTGCGGATAGTCACGCTGGTTTTCGTAGATCGCTCCAGCTTCGTAGGCATAGAGGCTTGGGTTGGCGAGGCGATCGCGGCCTTTACCAAGCAGGCGCATTGCGTTATCGAAATCGAAATAGTCCCAATAGATGGTGGCAGCTTCGAGGTAGCCTGCTGACTGGCCGGGAGCGACCTGCGGGATACGCTCCCAATAGGGCGCGGCTTGAGCGAACTGTTCGCGGTCGGAATAGATGTCGCCGATGCGCGCCATGATTTCGGTGTCGGTGGGATGGGCCTGTAGCAGGTTGTCTTCGATCTTAGCGGCAATTGCAGTGTCGGCTGGCTCAAAGTAGGCGAGCGAGCGGAAGACCGACGACGCAGTGTGACCGATCTCCGCCTCCGCCGGATACTGGGCGGCAAGCGACTTCAGCACCGGCGCGCTTTCTTCGAAATGCGAGCGCCACAGGTTTGCGTACGCAAGAAAATCGGCTGCGGCTGGATTCTTCTCCCAAGTGGCAGAATCGGGCGCGCTCTGGCGAATGGCGTCGAGTTCCGATTCGAGCTCGCCGTTGCGTGATAGATATTCGAAGAACTGGTTGCGGAGCGCGGGCTCTTCAAACCAGTGCTGGCGCAACAAAGCTTCCCATTTGACTAGGTCGCGATTGGGGGCCGTGTCGTAGGCAGAAAGCAGATTGCGCACAAATACGGGGTTGTGCGGAAAACGCTCATGCGCGTACTGGTTCAAACGCAGGAAAAGCGCGGGGCTGCCGTAGACCACGTTGTAGAAATAGCGTTCCAGTTCGCTTCCCTGGAAACTCTTGATGGCATCGCGCGTGAGCTGTTCGAATTCTGAATCGCGCTTGTAGCGCAGGTAGTAGCGGGCAAGCTTGTGGGTCCACGACTTGTCGGAGAATCGGGCGATGGCGCGGCGATAGATCTCCTCTTGCTCGGTGCCCAACTTATTCTGATCGAGGAAAACCGCGAGACGCTCGTAGAGGCCTGGGTCGTCTGGGTTGCGATCGATCTCGCGCCGCAGAACGCCGAGCGCGGGCGGGATCTGTTTCATTTCCACCAAGCGAGCCAAGTAACGCTCCAGCACGCGCGCGTACTCGGGCGACCGCGCTCCGGTCTCCTGCGTGGACTTGGCAGCTGTGTTCACTTGGAATGATCCGGTGGCGCGATGGCGTGAGGCCACCGGTTGGTTCGCGGTGTCTGCTCCCTCACCTTCTTCTCCTTCGCCGGCTTCGGCTTCATCACCTGCCGATTCGGAAGCACTCATCTCGTTTGTGCTAGGCGGCGTGTAGCTATTGGCGGAATCCCCGGCTCCTTCGGCTGTGCCGAGCGGAACGTTCTGTGCTTTGGCGGCGAGTTCCTGCAGGACAGAATCGTAGATGGCGAACTCACTCTTCGTGTCGCCTTTGCGTGCGTAGGCATCGGCCATGAGCAGCGCGACGGTCGTCCGTTCAGAGGAATTCGGAAAGTTTGCGAGGAAGTCGCGTCCACCCTGGATGACGGCGTCACTCTCACCGGAGTTGGCGTAGTAATCGAGCAGTTGCGCATGCAACGCAGGGCGCCGTGCGGAGTTCGGGAACTTGCGATCCAGCAGCGCCAGCAGCTCTGCGGCGCGCGAGCGATGGAAATAGGGCACAGCACGCTGCTCTTCCTCGGAGTACTGCGCCGCGGGCTGCGTAGTGTTGAGGATCAGAGAGAGGATTCCGTTTAGGTAGCCCGGACCTTGATCCATGGTGGCGATGTCGCGATACATGGAAAGTTCGCCGGATCCAAGACGGATGGGTGTCTCGGGTGCGGTGAGCAGAAGACTGGTGAGGCCAGCGATGGCTTTCTCCTGCGCGTCGGGCATGCCGTTGCTGTTGTAAAGCGCAAAGTAATAGCGCGCGGATTCAGGATAAGAATGAATGTCTTCGAGGAGGCGCGCGCAAACATAGAGTTCCTGCGAGGTCCAAGAAGACTTGGCGGCTTCTTTGTGTGCGCGGAAATCGGCAATGGCCTGCTGCGCGACGTCGGTCTTACCCTGCTGCTGGTGGTAGTAAAAAGTGCGGGCGGTGGCGTTCAAATCCTCGGGGTTGGCGAGGAGCGCGGCGTGGGCATCGTCGCGAAACTTGCGCAAGTTCTGCGTGTCTCGCAGAAGATCGAAGTAACTCTTGACGAGCTGCGGATCCCACAGCGGCTGGAAGCTTTGCTCGTAGACCGAGAGGCCGTCGCGCACCGAACCGCGGCGGTACTCGACCATCGCTTTTGCTTTCACTGGAAAGATCTGGTCGTTCGGAAATTGCTTGCGATAGCTCGCGATGAGATCTCCCGCAGCGGAATACTCTTTTTGGGCGACAAGGAACTGCAGGAAGTGCGCATAGAGCGAAGGTTCGTCGGGATAGCGGACGATCCAGGCGCGATATTGCGCGATAGACGCGTCTTTCGCCAGACCCTGCGTTTGAATCACTCCAAAGATGCGCTCAAACGCCTGCCAAGAGTGCTGCTGGGCCGGGGCCGTATGTTTCTCGGCGGCGATGGGCGCGGCGTTTGCCACGAGCGCGAGTGTCTTGATTTCGTCGGCAGGACGAAGGCGGCGGTGATAGAACTCGGCGAGCGCGAACTGGGCGCCGATCTTGTCGCCAGAATTGTCGGCGTACGCTTTCCAGTCCGACTCGGCGGCCGTGAAATCGAGTTGCTGCTCATCTTCCAGTGCGCGCAGGGAATAAAGTTCCGCGTTGTGCGGCTGCGACTTGATCAAGTCCGTGAGCACCGGACGGGTTTCACTCGGAGGGCGGCGAAACACGACAGCGCCGTTCGGCAGCGACATCATTCGGAAGAAGACGCCTTCGAGTGCAGTGCTGGCGTCGATGTTGCGAATCCAAGAGGGCAGTTCGCCCATCGCGGCAACGGCTCCGAAGATGGCTGCAACGAAGACGGCAAGAGCGGCGAGGCGCATGCGCCGCGACGATGATTCAAGGAAGTACTTCAATCGGCACCTCCTGCGTTCCAATGTTGTGGGCAATATCCTCGGCGGTTATGGTCAGTTTGTAAGTGCCGGGAATGGCTTGCTCGGGAATGGTGAGAGATCCGGTGTTGGCGGCGGCCTTGGCGTCCCAGTGCAACGCTACGGGCACGGCACCGTCCATACGTGCGACCAGGGTGCGCGTACTCTCCGAGGCGCTGACTCTCAAGTCGATGGTCTGACGGCGCTGAAAGCGCTTGCGATCGAGTTTGACCTGCACGACCGGCGGCTTGCTGGCGATGACAAACGTCTTCGCCTCGCGGTAGGTGTGGCCAACTCTGTCACGCAGGATGAGGCGCACGGTGTATGTACCATCCTGCATGTCCGTTGGCGCGAGAAAGCGCGTCTGCCAGACATCTTCTGCCGAGAGATAGCGAAGCGGTTGAATGAGTCCGAACGGAAATAACGCGACAACCGAGATCATTGATTCGTCGGTCTTCACGCGCAGAACCGGGTCGCCGGGACGAATGACGCGAGGACGGAGCAAGGCGCGTGGCACAGCCAAAAACGACGTATAGGGCGTCACAAATTTGTACTGGCGGGCGAGGCGAATAATTTCGTCGATCGTGGACTGGTCTTCACCGTCACGCTCGATCTTTTCGAGCAGAGCATCCACGCGGGCACGGGCCCAAAGGCGTGGCAGTTGAGGATGATCGGACGATTCGCGCGGCAGATTCGTCTTGCCGGTCATCTGCAATGCCGATCCGTCGCGTACACCGTGAACCGTGAAACTGACGTTCTCCTGTGGCTTTTGGTAACGACCCACCCACGAGGCGAGCGATCCGGAGAATGTTGCGGCTTGCAGCGGATAGACGGTGTCTACGGCCGACTCCGGTGAAACGGAGAGTTCAAGTTGGCCGATGGGACTGCGTCCAATCTTGGAAAGAAACGAGTTCAATTTGAATTCCATCGGCTCCGTCGAGAGCACGTGTTCGAGCAGGCCATCCTGACGCGCGAGCATGCGGAAGAGCGGCAGGTTCGCGTCGTCGCCGACGGCGAGAATGTACGTACGCGGGCGTTGCGTGTCGGGAAGTTGCTTCCAGGCGGAGGCGTACCAGGCGGCGATCTTGCCATTCTGAATGGGGCCGCGCGTCGCGCCGCCATCGCTCAGAACGACGAGATAAGTATTGCCCGCGCCGGAGGCAGAGGCCTGTTGCAGTCCAGTCTGCAGAACTCGCTGCAGATCAGTGCCGCCCCGCAGACGGCTACCGCGAACCACGTCGATGGCATGCTGAACGTTTCCAGCATCGGCGGCGCTAACAGGCACGACTTGTGTTTCGGTGTTGAACAGGACCAGGCCGAAGTGATCGGCTGGACGAAGCGAGTGCAGTAGAGTTTGGAGTGCCTGATAGCTGCGCTCCAGCTTTTCCCATTGCATCGATAGTGACGTGTCGAAAAGCACGATGACAGTTTTCGGCGGAGCCCCCGCGTTGCCTGCCGACGGAACCCCTGCAGAACCAAAACCCGACAAGGCCTCGGCTTCAAAGAAGCCCGGCTCGTTGCTGCTGCGCACGGGAGCCATTTCTGTCGGCGAGGGCTGGCGGCTGATGGGATTTCTGTAAGTCAGCAGTTGCAGCGTGTCGGATGCGGCGGGATCGAGATCGTAAGTGGCGACAAAGTCCTCGGCGAGGTTGACGTTTTCCCCTTCGAAATGTCCCTGCACTAAATGCGGAGTGTTCTGGTCGAGTTGCATGGGAAACATCTTCGCGGGCGCCTGGAAGTTACGAATCGCGTGCGCCGTACGTAGTTCGAAATTGATTTTCAGACGACGCGCCGCCTGGGCTTGATAAGCGTCGGGCCGCAGCGGAATCGCGAAATACGACTTGAGATTCTCAACCGGGATGGACTCGTGATATTCGATTTCCAACCGCTTCGTTCCATAGGCCGCAATGGGGACAATGCGCGCGCTGAACACCGACGCCCGCTTGGCCTCTTCCGAGCCCCGTTCGCCCATCTGGAGGAGGCCGGGATCGATCGACTGCTGCTTGAGTTGGTTGTAGATTTCCTCGGCGCGCTTGCGTTCGAGGATCACGGCGGGCAGGCGCACCGGCCCGTCCCAAGTGGCAAAATCGGAAATGGTGGCGTGGCTGGGCAGCGCGAAGATGTAGTTCCCTTCCTCGATGCCGCCGGTGTGATTGGCGAAAACCTGGCGCACGAAGACGCGCGCATCGCCGTTATCGATGCGGACAGTGATCTCCATTTCTTCGAGTGAGAGGATGGCGGCGTTGGGTTGCTGCTTGTCACGCGGAATGAGGATGCCTGCGTCGCCAAAGAGCGGCGTGGAAGTCGCGATCAAAACAATAATAAGGACCGGCAAGAAGAGATTTTTCATAGGTGCAACTTTTGCTCTCGGATGCGGACCAGACCGTTATCCGTACCGACGTAGATATAGCCGTTAGCAGCGGCGAGCGCAGTGACGTTCGACGACGGCAGACCATCGCGAATCGAGGACCAGCGCGCAGACTGGCGATCGTAGAGATACAAACCCTGTGCTGAGGTTCCCGCGAGGACGTAACTCGAGGTAACGAGCATCGCGTTGGGATTGACTTCAAACTGACCGGAGCCCACTTCAAAAGATTGGAAATGCCCAGAGCGGTCGAGGCCAAGAATGCCCGCTCCGTAAGTGCCGACCATCCATTCGGGGCCTACGGGGACGACGGCGGTGATCCAGTTGTGCTTCAGGTTCGAGGAAGTGGTGGTGTAGTTCGCGGTGATGTCGCCCTTGTTCAGCACTGAAAGGCCGCCGAGCGTGCCAGCCATCAGTTCGTCGCCGGAAACGCCGAGCGCATAGACGTGGTTGTTGACGAGTCCGTGAAACGCATACATGCTGCGAGCACCGCTGGCGTCGAGAAATGTGAGACCCGCGGGAGTGGCAAGGGCGAGGCCTTCGCGGTAGGCGGCGACATCGGTGACGTGGTCTGCGATCAGGCCGTCGGCGCGCGTTAGAACTTGTTGCTCGCTTCCGGAATTGTCGAAA
>Ga0210399_10002394_pt1 | contig 14625 bp, 11 predicted proteins | sample IncBWC14MmetaG_FD_150865 | JGI IMG/M metagenome (GOLD analysis project Ga0210399, IMG submission 150865) | Forest soil microbial communities from Barre Woods Harvard Forest LTER site, Petersham, Massachusetts, United States - Inc-BW-C-14-M | ecosystem: Environmental > Terrestrial > Soil >... | reverse complement strand
GCCCGCCAATAGGCAGACGAAGAAATCCAACGTCGAGCGAACCAGTCTCCAGCATCTGTATTTGATTTACCGTGAGGATGGCGCGCAAAGAGAACTCTACTTCGGGATTTAACTCTCTAAACTGACGAATGATATTCGGCACAATCTCACTTAATGCAGTGGAGATGAAGCCGATCCGCAATCGCCCCAGTTTCCCACTAGCAGCCAGTCTCGCCCCATGAATCGCCTGGTCCAATTGCGAGAGCGCTCGAGCGGCGTCATCGCGAAAGGCGACGCCAGCCGCGGTTAGAGTTGTCTTGCGCCGGTTCCGCTCGAAGAGTCGCACGCCAATCTCTTCCTCAAGCGATCGTATCTGAAGACTTAATGCTGGTTGGCTGAGATGGATCAATTCCGCTGATCGCCCGAAGTGCAGAGTCTCGGCGATGGAGAGAAATGACCGAATTTGGCGAAACTCCATAGATTTATACTTATTGTCCAATCTTATCACAGGGAAGAAAACAAACAATGTCTCTAATCAGGGTCCGAAGCGTCCAATCGGTGTGCGGCCAACGAGTAATTCGATACCGCAAGAACGAAAGGAAGAACTCAGGAACATGAAATTCAATTTCTTGCAGAAGCAAATTTCACGCCGCGAAATGTTGCGAGGTTCTGCTACGCTCGCCGGCAGCGCCTTTCTGGCGCACCTCTTTCCCGCGACGTTGCTCCGCGCCTCCGCCGCGGGCTACGCGCAACAAGCGCCTTCGGCGGCCGACCTGCTCGCGAGTATGCGGGCCAAGTTCAACGCCGTTCCCATGGAAACGCAAAAGGTGGCTGACAACGTCACCATGTTCGGCGGCCCCGGTGGAAGCGTCGTAGTACTCGACGGCCCGGACGGCAAATTCGTCGTGGACACTTTCGTTGCGCCTGCCTGGCCCAAGCTCAAACAGGCTCTCGATGGCCTTGGCAACACTCCGCTGAAATACGTCATCGACACCCACTGGCATTTCGACCATACCGATAACAACGCCCATCTTCACGCCGCAGGAGCCACGGTCCTGGCCCACGAAAACACGAAGAAGCGCATGTCCGAGCCGCATGATCTGCCCGTCTTGTATAGAGGAGCCGACGGCGAGCTCGCCGGCTTGCATTTCGACCCCTCGCCCGCGGAGGCCTTGCCGCAGCAGACCTTCGCTACCAGTTACCGGTTGCAAGCCAATGGCGAAACCCTCGCTCTCCAACACGTTGCTCCCGCGCATACGGATTCGGATATCTACGTTCATTTTCAAAAGGCCAACGTGATTTCGATGGGCGACTTGTTTTTCAACGGCATGTATCCCTACATCGACCCCGGTACGGGCGGCAAAATCAGCGGCATGATTGCCGCCGCCGACAAAATTCTCTCGCTCGCCGACAATCGCACCATGATTGTTGCGGGGCACGGCCCGCTCGGCAACAAAGCGGACCTAGCGAAGTCCCGGGACATGCTCATCACTTCGCGCGATCGCGTTCAGAAATTGAAGTCCGCGGGAAAATCCGCCCAGGAAGCCGTCGCGGAAAAGCCGTTCGCCGATCTCGACCCTGCCTGGGGCAAAGGCATCATCAACCCCGAGCAGTGGGTCCAAGTCGTCTATCTGACGCTCTGAGCCTCCGGCTGCGTATTTTCCAAAGGTATGCCCATGACTAACCCTCTCTCAAGGAGTTTCCCGGTGGCACAGCAGACGATGGAGCAGGTGCCGCGTTGCTGGACGACGCGGCGCGATGAGAAACAACGACGCATGCAACTGATCAGGCCCTGGATGACGGGGCCGATCCTGCCCAGGGAGAGAATTATCGCGGCTCTTGAAACAGTTATCGTCAGCGGAGACAGGATTGTGCTTGAGGGAGACAATCAGAAACAGGCTGATTTCCTCTCACGTTCGCTTGTCAAGGCCGATCCGAAGAAGCTGCACGATCTACACCTGATCATTTCGAGCATTAGCCGACCGGAACATCTCACGCTGTTTGAGTTGGGCATCGCGAAGAAGGTGGATTTCGCATTCGCCGGTCCGCAAAGCCTGCGCGTGTCACAACTGTTAGAGGATGGCAAGATCGACATCGGCGCGATCCACACCTACGTCGAACTCTATGCCCGTCTGCTCATCGATCTAGTTCCAAACGTAGTTCTGGTTTGCGCGGAGCAGGCGGACCGTGAAGGCAACCTTTACACCGGACCGAACACGGAAGACACGCCGGTCATCGTGGAAGCGGCTGCCTTTCACGATGGAATCGTCATCGTGCAGGTGAACCAGATCGTTGACAAATTACCCCGTGTCGACATCCCGGCTTCCTGGATCGATGTTGTCGTCGAGGCCGACAAGCCATTCGCAATAGAACCGCTATTCACACGTGACCCGCGCCACATCGACGAGCTGCAAATTCTGATCGGCATGATGGTGATCCGCGGCATCTATGAACGGCATCAAGTTCGCTCGTTGAATCACGGAATCGGGTTCGATACCGCGGCCATTGAACTTCTTCTGCCGACCTACGGGGAGTCGCTTGGACTGCGCGGAAAGATCTGCGAGCACTGGGCGCTCAATCCGCACCCGACCATGATCCCCGCAATCGAAAGCGGGTGGGTCAAAAGTATTCACTGTTTCGGCAGTGAAGTTGGAATGGACCAATACGTCGCGGCGCGTCCGGATGTCTTTTTCACCGGGCGGGATGGCAGCCTCCGTTCGAATCGAGTGCTTTGCCAGCTTGCAGGACAGTATGCAGTCGACGGATTTATCGGCTCGACGTTGCAGATGGATGGCGACGCAAACTCCTCGACCGTGACAACGGGGCGCCTGGCAGGGTTCGGTGGCGCACCGAACATGGGACACGACCCGCATGGCCGGCGGCACTGTACCGACGCCTGGCTTGACCTGGTGACAGAGAACACACCAGTCGTTCGCGGCCGAAAGCTCGTTGTTCAGACCGTGGAGACCTTTCAGAAAGGCGGCGTTCCTGCGTTTGTCGAAACTCTCGACGCGGTGCAAGTCGGCAAGCAGGCCGGAATGCCAATCGCGCCCATCATGATTTATGGAGATGACGTGAGCCATGTCGTAACCGAAGAGGGCATCGCGTATCTCTACAAGGCCGAAGGGCAGGAAGAACGCCGCCGCGCTATCGCAGCAGTGGCAGGAGTGAGTCCAGTCGGTTTGAAGGCAATTCCTTCTGAAACTACGGCGCTGCGAAAAAAGGGAGTTGTCGCATACCCGGAGGATATCGGAGTACATCGCCTTGAAGCGAAGCGCTCTCTGCTTGCCGCAAGAAGTATGGAAGATCTAGTCGCCTGGTCCGGTGGACTCTATAACCCGCCAGCACGATTCCGGAGCTGGTAATGAGGACAGACTCTTCCTTCAGCGTAGCTCTCAAGAGTCCCCGGGCACATTCCAATTATCAGGTACGGGCGACGCGCCTCGCGGGCCTTGCCCGCCAGGCGTTGATCGCGGAAGCGGAGTTGACCCCGAAACCAGGCCTGGTTGATCGTCGCGGTACCGGGGCTCACGCGGACCTGTCGCTCGCCATCATGAGGCGTTCTGCTTTAACTATTGAACCGTACCTCTATCAGATGGCCGTTATCTCCAGCAGAACTCATCTCAGCCAGGCATTACGGGAACAACTTGCAGTCATTGGACGCGATGCGGAACGCGCCATGCTCAAGGCAACGGACGGGAGCAACTCCCACAAGGGCGCGATCTGGATTCTTGGGCTGCTTATCTCCGCCGCTGCTATGCAAGATGAGGGCAAGGTGCCAGCTTCGAGAATTGCTGCAACTGCTAAGAAGATTGCATCGTTTGCGGACCGCTCGACACCGCGACTGGTCTCGCATGGCGACATCGTAGCGAAGAGGTTTGGTGTCGCGGGAGCACGCGGTGAAGCTTTTCGCGGGTTCCCCCATGTCGTAGATCTAGGACTGCCGATGCTTCGCTCAAAGCGCGCGAGCGGCGCGACGGAGCACGTTGCTCGCCTTGACACACTCCTGAGCATCATGTCCCGTCTGGACGACACTTGCCTGCTCTATCGCGGGGGGAAAACGGCACTCGTTGCTGCAAAGGAGGGAGCCATCGCCGTAGAGAGATCCGGCGGTAGTGGAACTGCAATCGGCAGGCAGCAATTACTTCGTCTCGATCACTACCTTCTGGACCTTGGAGTTTCCCCCGGTGGCAGCGGAGATCTATTGGCGGCAACTCTGTTCCTTGATGCCGTCGAGCGGCAACAGCACGAAGTGCAAGCAGACCGAAGCGGATCGGAGGATCAAGATGGAGCAGATTGAATTCAATTACTCAGCAAAACGGAAGGTCCCCAAAAGCGCCCATGTCGGAGTCGTGGGTTCTGGGGATCTGGAAGTCCTGCTCGAACCTTCCGAAGACGAAGTTGCCCACGTTTTCATTCGGACCAGTGTGGATGGCTTCCGTGACACTTGGAAGGCTGTTCTGGACCGGTTCTTTGCCCGGTACAACGGGGCTGTCCGCATTCAAATCAATGACGCGGGGGCAACACCCGGCATCGTCCATCTGCGTCTTGAGCAAGCCGTGGAGGTGAGCGAGCGATGAGCAGCAAAGGATATTCCGCAAACTTCATCAACCGCCAGAGCTTTATAGAGCTCGACGCGCGCGAGCGGACCAAAGCGCTATTCGATGAGGGAACGTCACGAGAGCTGGTTGGCCCCTTCGATCGCGTGGAATCTCCCTGGCTCCCGATGCAGGGCGTCACGCCGCAGGAAGATGATGGCTGCGTGGTGATGAAAGGAAAGATCACGGGGCAGGCAGCAGTGGTTGTAGCGCTTGAAGGCGCCTTTCAAGGTGGCAGCATCGGAGAGGTTTCCGGCGCAAAGATGACCGCCGCTCTCGATCTCGCCTGCGCCGATAACGCGAAAGGCATACGCACGAGCGCGGTGATTCTCCTCGAAACCGGCGGTGTACGCCTTCAGGAAGCCAATCTTGGTCTCGCCGCGATTGCCGAACTTATGGGCTCCATTCTGGCACTGAGAAAATATGCCCCGGTGATCTGTCTCACGGCCGGCACAGTCGGCTGCTTCGGGGGAATGTCGCTCGCTGCAGGACTCGCCAGCTACGTTGTTATGACGCGCGAAGCTCGACTCGGAATGAACGGTCCCGAGGTGATCGAACAGGAGAACGGGATTGAAGAATTCGACTCGAGTGATCGCGCCCTCATTTGGGCAATTCATGGGGGAGAGCAGCGATACGCGATGGGCCTGGCCGATGCACTTGTGGACGACGATACGCACCAGGTTGCCGACGCTGTCCGGCATTTCACTTCGAAGGGCGTTCCGGCGGTACACCGGAGCTCGCAGGTCGAACTCTATCGCAGCCGTCTCGAGACGCTCGACACATCGCAACAATGGGATCCCAAGGAGTTCCGCGCACTCTGGGGTACGAATGGCGTTAGGAAAGGAAAACGATGAGCGAATATACGGGCATTCGAGGAGCCGTGTGGTTCCGCGCGCTTGCCGGGCAGGCATCACCCATGCCCGGAGACCCTAAATCTGTACTTACGGCGGATGCGCCGGTCGGCAACGACCACGCAAGATTCCTCTGCGTTGTTCCAGATCCCCACGCGCGCTTTCCTTGTGCCCGGCACGGGGAAGTGGGACTGGAAGAGGCTGCCACTCTCGCTACGCGCGTTCGCGAAGTAATCGAGCACGATAAGAACACCATCAAGCGGCCAATCATCGCCATCGTCGACGTGAAGAGCCAGGCCTATGGCCGCCGCGAAGAGACTGCCGCCATTTTTCTTGCCGCTGCTGCCGCCGCAGATGCCTACGGCTCAGCACGACTCGCGGGTCATCCCGTAATTGCGTTGGTGGTGGGCCATGCACTGTCGGGAGCTTTCCTGACGCATGGCTACCAGGCAAATCGAATCCTGGCGTTCGACGACGAGGGCGTCATGATCCACGCCATGCACAAGGAAGCAGCGGCGCGTGTTACGCGGCGCTCTGTGGACGAACTGGAGAAGCTCGGGAAGGAAATCGCTCCGATGTCGTACGACATTCGGGAGTACGCGAAGCTGGGCCTCCTTTACAAACTGCTTCACGTCGAAAATCCGGAGAAGCCTTCTGTGCAGGAAATTCGGAAGGTACAAGACGAACTGGCCGCAGCCGTCGCGGATGCCCGCAGCGGCCCCGTCGATCTTCGCAATCGACTCGAATCCGCGGCCGCGCGCGAAATGCGTAAGGTCTCCCTTCTGGTTCGCACAAAGCTCGAAGCACAGTGGCTGGAAAAGTAGGCGATCCACGATGCTCCAGGTTCTGGCCAACTCGCTCGTGCCGATCTTTGTGGGCCTGCTGTTCGGTTATGCGGCAGGCTTATTTAAGATAGTCGATAATAAGGACGTAAAGAGCCTCGTCAGCTTCCTGATGACCTTTGCTCTCCCGTGTTCGTTGTTTGTCACCATTGCACGCACACCGCGTCAGCTGTTGTGGGAGCAAGCCGGGGCGGCCGTAGTGCTAGCCATAGTGTTTTTAGTTGTCTTTGTTGCGACCTACTATGCGTCGCGGAAGCTCGGCAAAGAAACTGCCGCAAACAGCGCTGTCTTGGCGCTGACGCTTGGATTTCCAAATCATGCCGGAGTGGGTATTCCTCTGCTCCTGGCTGTTTATGGCCCTGAGGCCTCCGTTAGCGTTGCCGTCGGCCTCGCAGTGGGTGCGATTACGATCACCCCGATCACCCTTGCGATTCTCGAAAGCGGAACCAGTGCGGGCAGAGCACTGTCTCCTGCGGCTCGTATTCGCCTATCTCTGTGGAGAGCTCTCAAGAAACCCGTATTCTGGGCTCCGGTACTCGGTGTTCTCGCCTCCGTCGTCAAGTTTCACATGCCAACATATCTGGATAAGAGCCTGACTATTGTCGGTGGCGCGACGGAAGGCACCGCCCTGTTTGTGACCGGCCTGATTGCGTCTTCGCAGCGCTTCAACCTGAACTGGGGTGTGGGCTGGGCTGTCCTCGGTAAGAATGTGCTCCAGCCGGCTCTCTGCCTTGCGGTAGCTCTCCTCTTCGGTATGCCTCTGGAACAGACCAGATTCGCAGTCCTACTCAGCGCGATTCCCAGCGGCTTCTTTGGCGTTCTCTTCGGCAAAGGTTTCGATGCAACTCCAGGGGTCGCCAGCTCGAGTCTCATTGCGAGCACTCTAATCAGTATTTTCACGTTGGCGGGATGGATCGTCCTTCTCAGCCACCTGCATTAGGACATTCCATGTTTCACGGCAAAGGTCATTTTGTTCGAACGCACGATCTGCTGGAGATAGACGCGAAACGGCTCCTCGCTTCCCAACCGTCTGCGCCGCAATGGGTCGAGGGGGAATTGCGAAAAAGCCCCTTTGCGGTTGTCCGCCGTGGTCCGGCCCCGGGGCACCAAATTCCGATCGGTGTTCGTGGAACGGGAAGGAATCAGCGCTGGGCGGCTTTCTGTCATTCGAAGTTCCTAAAGAGCGCACTCACGCCCTCGCAGCTGCTAACCCGCGCGATTCCCACTTCGAGAGCAAATGCGATCCCTGCTCTCCGCGCCTTAGACGTTCTCAAAGAACGCTGGATGGAAAGCGTTCTTCCTTGGGGTCCGGGGGGCAGCGTTGCCTTCGAGCTGGCGAGCGGCAGGCACGTGGTAACCCCGGAAAGCGATCTGGATATCGTCATCTATGCGGAAAGGCGCATGACGGCAGAGGAAGCAAAGTCCCTCTGCGATCGCGCGATGAGTCTTCCTGTAGTCGTTGATATTCGGGTGGAAACGCCCGTATGCGGTTTTTCCCTGAAAGAGTTCGCTGGCTTGAGCCCCGCAGCGATCCTCCTGCGCGTACCGGGAGGGATCGTGCTCGCGAAAGATCCTTGGGGCGATGAAATCGGAAGCATGGATCCGAATTACGCCGCTACCAGGTCAATTCTCGCCACCAGAGACTGCGGCCGTCTTCTGAAAAACGAGTGTCGCCGTACCGATGTAGAAATGAATCGACGAAAAGGAGCAGCAAAATGAGCAATCCAATGAAATGTATACGCTTCCTAAGAGGAACGTTTCTGTCCCTCTTCATCGCAGTATTGCTACTGGCCTGTCACGCGGGGTCAGCACAGAATGAGCGGCATCGGATCCGGAATATCGTTCTGGTTCACGGTGCGTGGGCGGATGGTTCGGGCTGGAAGGGTGTCTACGACATCCTGGTCAAGGATGGCTACAACGTCAGCATCGTCCAGGAACCGGAGACTTCCTTCAACGACGACGTTGCTGCCACGAAGCGAGTTCTTGCTCTGCAAAATGCACCGTGCATTCTTGTCGGTCACAGTTATGGGGGAGCCGTAATTACCGAAGCCGGGACGGATTCATCCGTCGCCGGTCTTGTATACGTCGCGGCGCACATGCCCGACGCTGGAGAGAACGAGGCGGACGACGGCAAGCGCTTCCCAAGCGACCTCAGCAAGTCTGGTGCAATAAAGAAGACAGCGGACGGTTTCACTTACCTCGACCCCGCGCAGTTTCATGAGTACTTCGCCGCCGACCTGTCTGCCGAACAGGCCGCTCTCATGGCGCGATCGCAGGTACTCAACTTTGCTGACAATTTCAAGGCGGTCATCACCACGGCTGCGTGGAGAAGCAAACCAAGCTGGATGGTGGTAGCGGGGGCGGACAGAACCATCAACCCCGACCTCGAACGCTGGTACGCCACGCGAGCCAACAACCACAAGGTCGAAGTGGCGGGCGCGAGCCACTCGGTCTACGTCTCCCGGCCGAAAGAGGTTGCCGCCGTGATCGAAGAGGCCGCAGCGCACGCCCATTAGACGCTTGCAAAGGCGGGAACCTGCCTTTGCGGGATAACAAGACCGAGGTTGATATGAGTGTGGCGTTTTTGTTTCCTGGACAAGGGTCGCAAGTTCCGGGCATGCTGCACGCGCTTCCTGATCATCCGTCCATCGCGCGGACACTCGATGAGGTGAGTGAAGCTCTGGGAGAAAATGTGCTGGAGCTCGACTCGCCGGCGGCTCTTCGATCGACGGTTTCGGTCCAACTGGCGTTGCTGGCCTCCGGCGTTGCGGCGGCACGCGCTCTCATCGCGGAAGGTGTCGCGCCGGAAGCGGTAGCAGGCATGTCGGCGGGAGCCTTTGCCGCCGCCGTGGTGGCTGGCGTTCTGCACCTTGCCGACGGAGTTCGGCTGATGAAGTTGCGGGCGGAGAGGATGGTGAAGCTTTACCCCCAAGGGTACGGTCTCGCCGCCATTGTCGGGTTAAGGGAGAAACAGGTATCCGCGCTCGTCGAAGAAGCATCTACCGAGCAAAACCCGGTGTACGTGGCTAACATCAACGCTCCTCGCCAGATCGTCATCGCTGGTTCCTATGAAGGTATAGACAAACTATTGAAAGCTGCCCGAAAACGCGGCGCCCGTAAGGCAGTGCACCTCGATGTGTCCGAACCCTCACACTGTCCGTTGCTTCAACCCGTGGCGGATACCTTAGCAAAGAGCTTGAAGGCAGTACACCTGGATGAGCCGAAGTTGATCTACGTCGGCAACGTAACGGGAAGAGCCTTGCGAACCGAAGAGGCTGTCTCGGAGGACTTAGCAACCAACATTGCGCATGGTGTTCGCTGGTACGATGCGACAACAGTCCTGAAGGAATTGGGTTGTCGGCTGTTTCTCGAGATGCCTCCAGGCCATGTCCTTAGTGACCTTGCCCGGGAAGCTTTCCCTGACGTCAGGACTCTCGCCGTCGGCGAAACTTCGTTCAAGCATGCTGCGCTGGCGGCAGCCAATGCCGGCTGACCAAACTCTCAAGGACTCTTTCTTGTTCGTCCTATCTAGCCTGGGCGGTCGGAGATGTTTTTACCGTCGCCAATTTTGAAATTACCGCCATCGCCGCGCTCATTGGTTATATCCTTTTTGAATTCCTTCGAAAGAGATCTTAGGCGAACGCGGCTCTGATACTGGCCAACCCGAGTTTTGGCAACAGTCAACACGAGAGAGTCTATCTGCTTCAGTTAACATACCTAGGCCGCTCGGAGAAGAACCGAATGGTGAGGTCCGCTGCTCCGGGGCCATGTCCGGAGCCGTCGAACTTGTCTGTACAACCCTACTCTTCAGAGAATAGATCACTTTTGATGGGCATTCAGTTCGTCGAGCTTGCGCTTTAGCTGTTCGAGTTTCTGCCCCGCCTCCCCAAGCTTGCCTTCCGCCGTTAGTCGCTGGTAGTCGGCGAGGTCTTTGGCCGCTCCCGTGATGAGCGTGTTCAAGTCCGCACCAGTCTTGGTCGAGGCGGCCGACGCTGTTGCGCTTCGTTCCGGTTCCCCAGGGGTGGTTGTGCCGCCGTTTAGCGAGGAGACTTCCCCTCCAAAGAGAGCCCTCATTGCCGACTCGAAGGTCGGACCATAGGCGAGCCGGTCCTGCAGCGCGAGCACCACCAGACGCAGCTCCGGCATCGGACTGCGCTCGGCCTGCAGGTAAATCGGTTCCGCATACAACAACGCGTGCCCGCACGGAATCACCAGCAGAGTGCCTCGCCGCACGTGGGAACCCTGCTGATTCCACAGCGTCAATTGTCCCGACAGCTGCGCGTTCTGATCGATTCGCGCCTCGATCTGCAGAGGGCCGTCGACGAGTCTTGTCTTCGGAAAGTCGTAGACCACCGATGTGCCGTATTTTTCGCCATCGCTGCGTCCAGCAATCCACCCGATCAGGTTGTTCCGGTTCGCGGGCGTGAACGGCAGAATCTCCACAAACTCGACGGCCGTTTCGCCCGGCAGCTTCATCAGTACGAAGTTCGGCTCCATCGACTGCGTCTTCTGCTGACCGGCCTCGTCCATGCCCACTTCCGAAGCGACAGTCCACAGGTCTTCGCGATTATAGAAAACCTGCGGATCGGTCATGTGATAAAGGCCGTACACGGCCGCCTGCAACTTGAGCAACAATTCCGGATAGCGCACGTGTTTGCGCAGCGCCGGCGGCATGGCTGCCGCGTCCTTGAACAGGTCGGGAAAGATCTGACGATACGCCGCGATGAGCGGGTCCTGCGAGTCAAACACATAGAACGTCGTAGTGCCATCGTAGGCGTCGATCACGACTTTCACGCTGTTCCGCAGGTAGTTGATCGGGGTACCGCTGAGAGTGTAGTGGCTCGAGTAAGGATAGCTGTCCGAGGATGTAAACGCATCCATGATCCAGGACAGCCGGCCATCGTCTCCAGCCACGATGTACGGGTCCGAATCGTAAGTGAGGAATGGGGCGAGCGCTGCCACGCGATCGCGCACATTGCGACGCATCAGCAGCCGGCTTTCATGGTTAACATCATCGCTAAATGGGAGCTTCGTGAGGTCGCCGCGATCGGACGCGATAAGCAGCCGGCGAAAGAAACCGCCGAGAAGGACGCCGCCGTTTCCTTCGTAGGAAGTGAGGCTGTTCTTCTGGCCCTGCGGGTAGTTGAATTCCTGCTGCCGCGTTTTCACGTACACGTCGGTGTTGGTGAGTTCGCCGAAATAAATCTCCGGGCGCTTCACCACGATGCTCGGCACCGTGCTCTGAATGGGCATATTGCTCAGAATCAGCGTTGGCAGTCCTTCGGACGTGAATCCATTTACTGGATTCATTGTGATGCCGTAGCCGTGCGTGTAAATGAGTTTCTCGTTGATCCAATTGCGGCTGCTTTCCGGCAGCTTCTCGACGTTTAGCTCGCGGGCGGCGAGCATTACCTGGCGCATTGTGCCGTTGATTTCATAGCGATCGATATCGATGTCGGGAAAATCGTAGTAGGTGCGGATTTCCTGAATCTGGCGCAGCGTGTCCTGGAGCGCGCGCCAGTCCCATAGCCGGATGTTTTGCAGCGTAGCCTGATTGTTTCCAGCATCGGCCGCCGCGATCGTCGTCTCAGCGGGAAATTCGCGCTGTGCCAGGAGGTCCAGTCCATAGGCCTGCCGGGTCAGCTCAATGTTGTGGGCAATGTAGGGTCGCTCGCGAACCAGTTCGTTTGGCTTCACAATAAAGCTGCTGACGTACCAGCCGCATATCTGAAGGACAAAATAACAGAGCACCGCCGGCGCGACAGCTGCCACCAGCCAGCGCACGCGCGGCGCCGACACGACATTCATGGATGCAATCGCCGCACCTAGAACGAGCGCGGCACAGACGGCGAGCATACCGGGAAGCATCACGTGCGCATCCGTGTAAGTCACCCCACTAAAGATCGTATGTTCGTCAAACAATCGGTCAAATCGAGCGATATACGCGCGCAGGGCAAGGATCAGCAGCAAGAAGGCAAATGCAATGGAGAACCCGCGCCACGGCAGCGAAGTGTATCTGCGTCGGCGTCCCACGAGCATTTGAGTGCTGCCTGTAGCGAAAACAAAGAAAACGGCGATTACGCAGCCAATTACGGCCAGTGTCAGCAGCCAACCGGAGATGAACTGCCATGCGGGCAGAGTGAAGAGATAGAAGTTGATCGGCTTTCCAAAGATCGGATCGACAGCGCCACCGATCATGCGTGGTGCATACCAATAGAGGGCGAACGTCGGCCACTCTGTCATCACGCTGGTGCCGGTCACAAAGGCAATGACGAGAGAAACCACGAGACCGAGGAGCCGCAGGATGCGCGCGACTGGCAGCTTCAACGGTTGCTCGCCGATGACCAGCATGTAATCGTCCGGCAAATCGGAGTGGTACGCCCGCCCCAGCCCCAGGAACCATCCGTACAGAAAAAGGAATGTCATGACGAAAAATGTGGCAAAGACCGCCCATTGAAGCGTGAGTGTCTTTCTGAAGACGTTTCCGTAACCCAGCGAGCCGAACCAGAGGGCGTCAACGTAGTAGGACAACGCCGTCCTGCTGGTGAAAATAACGATGGCAACTATGGTAACGACAAGGAAAACCAGGCGGCGATGGCGCCGCGGGGATTGCTGCCAATCGATTATCTCGGGCATGACCTTACCTTGCTTTCAGGAGCGGTTCCGTCTGGAGTGCTATGCAGATCCAATTGTACGCCGTCTACTATCGTGGACGTTGACTATCGCAGACCGGACCCGAACATTTCACCTACGACTGAAAGATGGAGCACTCACGAAGGCCTTATGACTCCCTAAGGACTTTCTGACTTGCGCCCCCGCATGCTTATATTGGGAGATTCCTTATTGGCTCCCTGCGCTGCGGGCAGCGGTGAACGACCAGTAGCTTGGTCCCAACCCGCATGCTTCTCGGTATATTCATCACCGTTTGTATGTTGGCTTGCAGTTTCTTGCTCTACGTCCTCTCTCGATGCAGCCGTGAGGGAAAGCGCATCTCAGCGCGGCCAGGCGGCCAAGGCCGAAGGGAACGGCCCTGATTTATCTGAGAACCTGCAGTTCCCGGCGAAGTTCCGTGAAATAAAGACGTGGTCTGATTGGCACTTTCCACCGCCGATGGTGTTAACTTTAGTGCAGCCAGCAGGTAGGCAGAATCAGGGGATCTTTTTAGTGCAACTCAGTACCTTCTGTGTCTCGTAATCGTCTCCATCCTGGCGAAGCCCTTGGGTGGTTACCTGGAGCGGGTGTTTTCCAGAAAGAATACGGCACTCGATCGATTATGCCTCCCTGTCGAGCGGCTTATTTATCGGCTTCGCTTACGTGCCCGCCAGCCCTGATTGGCAGCAAAGCGCCAGAAGGCTCGTGGATATCCCCATCTGGAGGTTAGAAAAATCGCTGGTCGTTGGAAAGGCAACTGGTATGATGACCCCCGATAAAAAGGGAGAAGGTTTTCTTCCTGGAATTGAGTTTCAGGCCAACCACGGATACTCATCTTTGTTCTCGCAAAGGGGGACGCATTGACCGAGCCGAACAATAACGCGTTCAATCGTCGAGAGTTCATCCACGGCGCACTTGCGGGTGCCGCCTTCGGCGCGTTGTCAGTCCCTGCTTTCCCTGCAGACAATCCCGATCTACAGTCGGTGCTGAGCCAAATACCGAAGATGCATGACGAGAACGTGAAGCGGCTGCAGAACTGGATCGCTTTGCCTTCGATCGCGGCCGAGAACCGCAACTATCCGCAGGGCCCTGAGTATATGGCACAACTCGCACGCGATGCAGGATTCGCGAATGTCGAAATTGTGCCAACATCGGGCAAGCCTGGGGTCTTCGGCACTCTGGATGCATGCGCGGCAACCACCGTCGGCATCTATTTTATGTACGACGTGAAACAGTTTGACCCTTCGGAGTGGTCTTCGCCACCGCTCGATGGGCGGATCGTGGACAAGGAAGGTTTGGGCAGGACTTGCGTCGGTCGCGGCGCTGTAAACCAGAAGGGTCCGGAAACGGCCTTCCTTGGAGCCCTTCATGCCTTCCAGGCAGCGGGGAAAAAGTTGCCTGTAAATCTCGTGCTCGTCTGTGAAGGTGAAGAAGAGATCGGATCGACCCACTTTCCGGAGGTTGTCCACCAACCCAAGGTCACCGCTGCGTTGAAGAAATGCATGGGCCTGTTCATTCCAGAAGCGGGCCAGGACGCGGATGGAGGCATTCAGATATCACTAGGCGCCAAGGGCGTAGTTGAGCTTGAACTGGTTTCCAGCGGAGAGCGATGGGGACGAGGGCCCAAACATGATGTTCACTCCAGCCTTGAGGCACAGGTGGACAGTCCCACTTGGCACCTGGTGCAGGCGCTCAACACGCTCA
>Ga0210399_10002392_pt1 | contig 14627 bp, 14 predicted proteins | sample IncBWC14MmetaG_FD_150865 | JGI IMG/M metagenome (GOLD analysis project Ga0210399, IMG submission 150865) | Forest soil microbial communities from Barre Woods Harvard Forest LTER site, Petersham, Massachusetts, United States - Inc-BW-C-14-M | ecosystem: Environmental > Terrestrial > Soil >... | reverse complement strand
GTGCGCAGGAATCGAAGAGGGCGAGCGACCTTTCTTCTGCGGTGGACGTTCAGAAACGGGTGTCTCGAAGGGATGGCAGGGCACGGGGGCGGCCGCTGTGTCGAGACTTCGTCGGTGACGGACGGGCGGCTGAACTGGCCGAAAGCATCGCAGAGCACCAGCAGGCGATTTCCGAGCACGAGGGTGCGATGGTCCGTGAGATCGCAGAGTTCAACGGGGCCGAATCGTGGCGGGCCGACGGCACCCTATCGATGCGGGACTGGCTGGTGGCGCGACTGCATGTGAGTAGTGCCCGCGCCGGGCGCTTGGTCGAGGCGGCGGATCAATTGCCCCTTTTGCCGGCTCTGTGTGAGGCGGTCTGCGAGGGCCGGGTCCCGTTGGACGTGGCTGCGTGCGTTGCGAAGGTTGCGACGACGGCCAACGACGAAGAGCTTGCCGCGGCGGCGGAGCAGTGGACGCCACGCCAGGCAGCACAGTTCGTCGCTCAGGTGAAGGGCCAGACGCAGTCGGAGTCGGTCATCGAATTCCAGCGGCGCTGTGTCCGCTTCAACGACGAGAAGTGTTCCTTGTGGGCGCAATTGCCGAAGGACGGCTACGCGCTGGTGAAGTCAGCCCTCTGGAGCCGGGCACGCCGGCACGACCATCCGAGCGCGAGCGATCCCGACTACGAACGCTTCGAGAGCCGATGTGCGGATGCCCTGGTAGAAGTCTGCGAAGGCGGCAACCGGCCACGAGCCGGCTCGAAGTCGGCGCGAGGGTCGGGACGGGCTTCCCTGATTGTGCATGTAGACCTTGAACGACTCCTCGAAGGTGACGAATTCGGAGAGGCGTCGATCGAGGGCGCGGGCCCGATTTCAGCCGAAACTGCCCGGCGTCTGGCCTGCGACGGGGACGTCACCCTTTCGTACGACCGTCCTGACGGGACCTGCCTCGATCAGAAGGCCCTAGAGCGCGACCCTACGGACGCGCAACGGATCGAGATCCAACGCCGGGACGGAGGATGCCGCTTTCCGGGGTGTTCCTGTCGCAGCGTGACAGACGTCCACCACGTGAAGTGGGCTTCCAAACAGGGCCTGACCGTCCTGTCGAACCTCTTGACGCTGTGCGCCGCCCACCATTCCCGTGTCCATGAGTTGGGATGGAAGCTGGACGGCGATGCCCAAAGCGAAGTGCGATTCACAAGCCCGAGCGGGCGGGTGTTCGTCTCGAATCCCATGCCAACCTGGCGCCGGCCTCGAAGATGAGCGCAGCCACTTCTTTCTGATTTCTTTCCCTTCCTTGCACCCATTGTGCGCCGCTCGTCCCGGCGTCAAGGTCGTTCGTCCTCGCTCCGCTCCGGGCGCTCCACCTTGACCCCGCTTCCTCGCGGGCGCATTTCTCGGCCATGAAGGGCAAGGGGGTTTCCTGCCGGCATAGCACCGGCCGGTCATCGGGGGCTTTGGTGCTAGAGGGGATGGGGCTCTAGCCCTTGACCGCCCTGACGATCTCGTCGGTGACCGCGTCGGGGTCCTCGAGCGGCAGCATGTGGCCCTTGCTCTTGAGCGTGACGAGCCTGGAGCCCTGAATCGTGGCGACCATCTGATCGGACTTCTTGGGAAGGGTGAGAGTGTCGCGCGTGCCGACCATCACCGTGGTGGGGACGTCGATGCTGGCAATGCCTTCGAGGAGATCCATCGTGCCGAACGCCAACACGAAGTCGCCTCGCACCTTGGGGTCGCAGTTGGCGAAGATGTCGCGGGTCAACTCCATGTGGGCTCGAACCGGTTGTGCGCCGAACGTGCTGCGAACCAAGAGGTGGCCGCTCCTGCTCTTGAGCGCCCGAGTTGCGAGCGGGGATGAGATCACCTTTGCCGCGAATTCTGGGGTGGCCGGACCCCCGAGACCGACAGCGGTTGCCGCGGTCGCAACGAGCACCACGGCTTTGGCGCGTTCTTGGAAGACCGCGGGACGATGCGTCGCGAGCGACATGATCGTGAATCCACCCATTGAATGCCCGGAGAGGACCACGTCTCGGACATCTGTCGCCTCGAGTACCGCTTCGAGATCGTGGGCCAAGGTGTCGATGGCGAGTGGCGCTGTCCCTCGCGTGCTCAGGCCGTGGCCGCGCTGGTCGTAGAGCACGACACGGTGGCCCTGTTCGCGGAGGCGCCGGGCGACCGGGATCCAAATTTCGTGGCTGCAGCCCCAACAGTGGGGGAGTACGACCACCGGCGCGTCGAGTCCATCGCCTGGTAGGTCCCAGACCGCGAGCTCCGCGCCGTCGTGCGTACGCACGATTTGGTGGTCGGGCCGGGTAACCCCTTCACCCCAGCCGAGTGCGTGGCGCTCGTCGTCGTGAGGCTCCCCGCCAGACGCCGCCAGCCGCCGACGGGCGACGCCGGCTGCCGCTCCGACCGCCAGCAAGCCTCCGACCAGGAGGGTTCGACGTCCTCGCCTACGCCACTTGTTCGGGCTAGCGGAGCGCTCGGATGAGGGGGTCGTCGTCACGATTTTCGAGCGTAAGCGGCGGTGGAGGACAGGGTCGCAGTCGTCATACCCGATCAGAATAAGAGAAATAAGGGATTGACGCAATCGCATATTTTCTGAAGAATGTGGGTATGGCTCCAAGTATGGACACACAGACGACCACCCTCCATCCAGACAGCGAGTCAAAGACCGAGCACCGAGCAGCCGGCCCGGCGACATCCGTGGACCAGCGGATCAACCGCCTCTCGACGGCCTCCCTCAAGCGGATCATCGAGCCCGACGTCGACGTCCCTGGCGAGATCGGTGACGGCCAGGTCCTTCCCGACGAGATCCTGAGCCTCTCGAACGTCCCCGAGCTCTTTGCCCAACTGACCGACGAGCAGAAGAAGGTCCTCGCGCGCGAGGAGTTCGCCTCCATCGTCGACACCGGCATCCGCTTCGAGTCGGTCTTAATGGCTGGATTTAGTTTCGAGATCGTGTCCCGACCCGATCTCACTGACCCACGCGTCACCTACCTCCTTCACGAGATGGGGGAGGAGACCCGTCACTCACGTCTCTTCGTCCGCCTCCTTCAGCAAGTGAAGCCAACGGCGAAGAACCCGATCGACGGGCCGGTGGCGCGCATCGCCCAACACGTGCTGATGCCGTTCCTCACCGCGATGCCGTCGCTCTTCTGCCTCCTCGTGTTGAGCGGCGAAGAAGTGCCGGACTTGATGCAGAAGTTGGCGAGCGAGCACCCCGACACCGACCCCATGATCAGGGCCGTGTCCAAGTACCACCGTCAGGAAGAAGCACGCCACCTTGCCTTTGCCCGCATGATCTTCCCCGAGCAGTGGGCGGCTGCGGGACGCTTCGAGCGCTTTCTCGTCCGCCACCTCGGATCGCAGATAGCCATCGCGATGTTCGACACGATCGTCCATCCCGGCGTGTACGCCACCGTCGGCCTCCCCACCTGGCAGACCTGGAAGGCGGTCAACCGTTCGCCTGGGCGCACCGCCCTGCGCCATCGCGCCTTGCGCCCCCTCCTCACACCGCTGCTGGAGGCGAACGTGTTCTGGGGCGGACGGGTCCCCAAGGGATGGCAGCGTGCCTGTGGAGTCGACCGCCACGGGCGCGACCTCGCCGCAGCGGCGGCGGCCTGACGCCATGGCGCCGGACCTGTCCTCGCCGACGAAGGGCGACCGCACCCGCCAGGCTCTCCTCGACGCCGCGATCGTGCGGTTCGCACGCGAGGGTTATCGGGGAACCTCGGTCGCCGATGTCTGCCGCGACGGCGGTCTGTCCACGACGGCGTCGTACCCCTACTTCGCGAACAAGGAGGCGCTCTTCGTCGCGGCGGTTGACGAAGACGTAGCGGGGCTGATCGCCGACGCCGTGTCGCTGGTGGCCATCGACGAGCAGCCTGACTCGTGGGGCAGCATGCTGATGCAAGCCCTCGTCGACCACATGCCAGGGCATCCGTTGGCGGGCCGCATTGTGAAGGGTCTCGAGCCACACTTCACCATGCGTCTCCTGCACATCCCCGCGCTCCAGGAGCTGCGCAAGACCGTGACCGAGCTCATCCGCCACGAGCAGACGGTCGGCCGAGTGCGGCAGGACATCGACCCCGGCCCGACGGCCAACGGCATGGTCGTGATCGTGATCTCCCTCCTGATGGCGACCATGCAGACCGGAGGCGACGCCGAGGGCTACACCCAGGTGGCGGACGACGTGGAGTCCGTCCTTCAGGCGGCAACCCGGCCACCGGTCTAGCCGGGCTTGGGCGATCCGGGGGACCCTTCGGGTTGGACTCGGGCGGTCCGACGAAGCAGATTCACCAGGCGTCTTAGAGTTCACCCCCGATACAATCGGGGGTCCCCATCTGCCGCGCGAAGGCAGCACAAGCGGGCAGCGAAGGAACGAGGAACACACATATGTCGGGTCACTCGAAGTGGGCGACCACCAAGTACCGCAAGGGCGCCCAGGACAAGGCCCGGGCCAAGATCTTCGCTAAGTGCATTCGGGCCATCGAGGTAGCGGCTCGGGACGGCGGCGGAGACCTCGAGGCGAACGCAACGCTGCGGACCGCCTTCCAGAAGGCGCGGGCCGCTTCTGTGCCGATGGACACGATCGAGAAAGCGATCAAGCGGGGATCGGGCGACCTCGAAGGCGTCCGCTACGAGTCCATCAACTACGAGGGCTATGGACCCGATGGGGTCGCCATCATCGTCGAGACCCTGAGCGACAACCGCAACCGAACGGGTGCGGAGATGCGCAATCTCTTCAGTCGCAACGGCGGCAACATGGCCGAACCGGGCGCTGTCTCCTGGCAGTTCGAGCGGAAGGGCATCGTGACCGTGCCGCTCAGCAACGACGAGGACAAGGTCATGGAGATCGCCATGGAGGGTGGCGCCGAAGACATGTCGAGCAACGGGGCGGCGTGGGTAGTGACGACGGCACCGACAGACTTGGAGTCGGTCCGCCAGGCCCTCGACGACGCCGGCATTACGCCCGAGTCGGTGGATTTGAGCCTCGAGCCGACGACACTCGTCCCGGTGCCGGACGAGGCCGAGGCCAAGAAGGTGCTGCGGCTGCTCGAGGCGATCGACGACCACGACGACGTCCAGGCCGTGCACTCCAACGCCGACATCTCGGACGAGGTCCTGGCCACCTTCGAGGGGTAGTGGCAGCGGCCCCACGGGGCCCTGATCCGCATCCGCATCCGCGCCCGGCTCCGGCCCGGCCACTAGCCTACGAACGCATGTTCGTATTGGGCATTGACCCTGGGTTGTCGCGCTGTGGCTACGGCCTGGTGACCCGAGGCGACGACTCGTCCCTCCAAGCCCGCGCCGCGGGTGTTCTCGAAACCGACCCCCACGACGAGCTGCCGCAGCGCCTGCTCATCTTGGAGACCGAGCTGCGCGGCCTGGTCGAGGAGCTGCGGCCCGACGCCGTCGCCGTCGAGCGGGTCTTCTTCCAGGTGAACGCGAAGACGGCCATGTCGGTGGGCCAGGCGAGCGGCTTGGCGCTGGTCGTCGCCGCCGCGGCCGGCTGCGAGGTGGTGCAGTACACCGCGAACGAGGTGAAGCAGGCTTTGGTGGGTTACGGGGCGGCGACGAAAGAACAGATCCAGCGGATGGTGGCCCAGGTGCTCGGGCTTCGGTCCGTGGACGGTCCGCCCGACGTGGCTGATGCGCTCGCTCTGGCGGTCTGCCACCTGACGACGGTGCCGCTGCGGCGTGCCGTCGACGCCGCGCTGACGCACCCGAGCGGAACGGCGCGGCGTGCAATCGGCGGACCGGTGAAGGACGAGTTCAGCAACGTGAGGAGCCTGAGATGATCGGACTGCTTCGGGGACCCGTGGTTCTTCGGACCGGCGAGTGCGAGGTGATCGTCGACGTGGCCGGTGTCGGCTATCGAGTCTCGGTCACGCCCTCGGCAGCGGCCACGTTGGTAGCGGGCGGCGCCGAGAAAGAGGCGACCTTGTACATACACACCCACGTGCGCGAAGACGCCATCGTCCTCTACGGCTTCGTGCACGACGATGAGCGGCGGTGCTTCGAGGTGCTGCTTGGGTCCCACGGCGTCGGGCCGGCACTGGCGCTCGCGATCATGGCGATGCTCTCCCCGGCCGCGTTGTCGACGGCGGTGTTGGAAGACGACCTGGACACGCTGTGCACCGTCCCAGGAGTGGGGAGAAAGACGGCGGCGCGGTTGCTCATCGAGCTGAAGAGCCGGCTCGACCTGCCCGACCTCTCCTTGGACCCCGCCTCGAGAGCCCTCGCCGGCGCCGATCCCATGGGGCGGGCCAGCCGGACGTCGAGGGGCGAAGCGCGGGCCGCCCTGAGCGAGCTGGGCTACGGACCCGATGAGATCCGCGGCGCACTCGACGGCCTACGCGACGATGTCGGCGTGGAAGAGATGCTCCGACTCGCGCTGCGCGAGCTCGCGTCACGGTGAGCCCGAAGGGACGCCGAGAGGTCCTCGCCGTCGCCGCGGACGACGATCAGGCCGGCGTCGATCCGGGGGGCACGGGCGACTTCGACGACGACCGGGCCGAACCCCGGGTCGTCGACCCTGCCGCCTCTTCGTCCGACGAGGAGCTCGAGGAGGTCGGGCTACGACCTCGGACGTTGGCCGAGTTCGTCGGCCAGGGCGAGCTTGTCGAGCACCTGAGCATCGTGCTGCAGGCGGCCCGCCAACGCCGCCAGCCGGTCGACCATCTTCTCTTTGCCGGCCCGCCGGGCCTGGGCAAGACGTCTCTCGCCGGGATTGTCGCGACCGAGATGGGCGCCGGATTCCGCATCACGGCTGGTCCCGTGCTGACCAGGGCGGGCGACCTCGCTGCCCTGCTGACCGACCTCCAGGACGGTGACGTGCTGTTCATCGACGAGATCCACCGCCTGCACCGCTCGGTCGAAGAGATGCTCTATTCGGCCATGGAGGACGGCCGGCTGGACATCCTGATCGGCAAGGGCCCGACGGCCCGCTCAATCCGTCTCGACCTGCCCCGCTTCACGCTGGTTGGGGCCACGACGCGCACGGGCCTCGTGTCGGGCCCGCTTCGCGACCGCTTCGGGTTCGTGGGCCGGCTCGACCTTTACGACCCGGCGGACCTGCGCGCCATCGTGGAGCGGTCCGCTCGGATCTTGAAGGTCGAGATCGACACGGAAGGCGCGATTCGGATCTCCGAGCGCTCCCGCGGCACGCCCCGGGTTGCCAACCGGCTGCTCCGGCGGGTGCGGGACTTCGCCGAGGTGCGCGGCGAGGGCTACATCGACGGGGCGACCGCCAGTGAGGGCCTCGAATTGTTCGGAGTCGACGAATTGGGCCTCGACAAGGTCGATCGCTCGATCCTTGTCACGTTGTGCGAGCGATTCGGCGGCCAGCCGGTGGGGCTGACGACGCTGGCCCAGTGCGTAGGGGAAGAGACCGACACGATCGAGGACGCGTACGAGCCCTTCTTGCTGCAGAGCGGGCTGATCCAACGCACGGCGCGAGGACGCGTGGCCACCAAGCGCGCCTGGGCTCATCTGGGCCATGTCGGGCCGACGACGGCACCCGACGCAACGAATACGCCGCCGCTGTTCTGACGCGACCGCGTAGGCGGTTTGCACGGGTGTGCGCATCGCGAGTTCTTTGCATTTTCCGCGCGCGACACGATCCAATGCGCTACCTTTCACGTTGCACCACAAGACGGGAAGCGAGGTGACCCGATGGCAGGAAAGCTGACGACTCTGTCGTTCATCGTGCGCGCCGGCGTGGACCTGCTGCCCGATTTTGGGGTGATCGGAGAGAAGGTCCGAATGGTCGGGCCGGATCTCTGCCCTACTGGCCACTGACGCCGGCCAGCCAACTCTCGGGGGGCTGATCGCCCAGGCGGATCTCGGCGTAGCCGCAGCCCGCCGCCGCCGGTCGCGAATTCCCATTTCGGGGGCCTAGGCCTCTCGGCGCACCACCGGTGCGCCCTCCGTTCCATCCACTCGAAGCTCCCAACAGGAGACTCCCATGGGTGAACCCACCCTCTTTCCAAATGCATCGACCAAGGACACCCTGGCGTACTGCTGGCGCCAGATGCGGCCCGACCGCGCCTCGTTCGCCGGCTCCGCCGGGGCCATCGTGCTCGGGACGATGGCCAACGCCGTCGCGGCACCGCTGATCTTTGCGGCGCTGCTCGGGCGTATCGCCAGCCTGGGTGAGCACGGGACATCCGTCTCGTCCTTCGCACCGCTCATCGTCGCTTACGCGTTCGTCCTCGCCGCCGCCACTGTGTTCGGCCGGATCGGCGGTTGGCTCAACTGGGGCGCCACGCTGCGCTCGTTCGGTCGCGCCATCACCAACGGCTACGACCACCTCATTGCGTTGAGTCACGGCTGGCACACCGACCGCCCTTCGGGTGAGGTCATCGCGACGCTCGAGACGTCCACGTGGGCCTTCGTCGAACTGATCGACGCCATGGTCTGGGGCATCTTGCGCATTAGCGTGACGACGCTCGGGGCCGTGGTGGTGCTCGGGATCGTGGCCTGGCCGGTGGCCCTGGTCATGGCCGCTCTCGTCTCGGTCTTCGGGTTCGTGCTGTCGCGCCGTATGACCCGCGTCGTGGCGGCGGAGAAGGAATTCTCCGACGCGCACTCGCGTGCCACCGGCGTCATCGCCGACACGATCATGAACCTGACCACGGTGCGATCGCAGGCTGCGGAGGAGCGCGAGAAGGGCTACGTCAGTGGGCTCGTCGGTGACTCGCTCACGGCCGACTTCCGGGCCCGGCGTGTCTTCACGGCGACTCGGCTCCAGATGGAGTCGGCGATGGCGTTCTTCAACTGGGCTGCGGTGGCAGTCGGGATCGTCCTCGCCCTCCACCATGTGGCCGCGGCGGGCGTCGTCTACCTGATTCTCTTCTACGCGACCTTCGTAGGCACGAGCCTGGAGGAGTCGTTCGAATTCATCCGGTTGATCTCACGCGCTATCGGGCGGTGCGCCAAGTTCGCGGGCATCGCGGCGACGCTGCCCGAGATCGTCGACGTACCACATGCACCCGACCTGGTCGCCTCACGGGGTCGGGTCGAGTTCGGCGACCTCCACTTCGCCTACCGCGACGGCGCGCCTTTGTTCGAGGGTCTCGACCTGTGCATCAGGCCGGGCGAGCACGTCGGGCTCGTGGGTCCTTCCGGATCGGGCAAGACGACGTTGACCAAGCTCATGCTCCGCTTCGCCGATCGCGACGGGGGCATCATCGCGATCGACGGACAGGACATCGCCGGGGTCACGCAGCACTCGTTGCGTCGGCACATCGCGTACGTCCCGCAGGATCCACAGATGCTCCACCGCACCATCGCGGAGAACATCTGTTACGGCCTGGACGAGGGCCACGGGCGCGTCGACATGGATCTGGTGCATGCGGTCGGCCGGGCCGCCTACGTCGATGAGTTCGTCGAGCGCCTTCCGCTCGGCTACGCCACGGTCGTGGGGGAGCGCGGCATGAAGCTTTCGGGCGGCCAGCGTCAGCGGGTGGCCATCGCGCAGGCGATGGCCAAGGGGGCCAGGGTCCTGGTCCTCGACGAGGCCACGTCGGCTCTCGACTCGGAGTCCGAATCGCTGGTCCAAGAGGCCCTGTGGAACCTCATGGAGGGCACGACGGCGCTCGTCGTGGCCCACCGGCTGGCGACGATCGCCCGGTTGGACCGGATCGTGGTCCTCGACCGCGGCCGCATCGTCGAACAAGGCACGCACGCGGAGCTGCTCCGCTTCGGACAGGACGGCGTCTACAGCCGGCTGTGGGCCCACCAGTCGGGGGGTTTCCTGGCCGCCTGACCCGAGCGTCACCAGGTCGCCGGACGTCCCGGGGTGTTGGGGGCTGCCCCCCCGCCCTCACACCCCGGGCCCGGCCAAAGAGGCGAGAGCTACGCCGGCTGAGACGAGGCGACCGAGGTGCGCAGAGGCAAAAAGACGCGGAACGTCGTCGACCACCCCGGCGTGTCGACGATGTCGACGAACCCCTCGTGGGCCTCCGCCACAGACTTGGCGATCGCCAGACCGAGACCGGTGCCGGGCACGCCCATTTCCGTCGACGACGCCAGCCTGTAGAAGCGCTCGAAGAGCTGGTCCCGCTCACCCTCGGGGATGCCGGGGCCCTCGTCGAGCACCTGCACCCGGGCGTAGGCGTCGACGCTGTCGACGATGACGTGCACGCGACCCCCGCGCGGAGAGAACTTGATCGCGTTCGACAGCAGATTGCCGAGCAGCTGGTGCAGCCGGGTCGGGTCCCCGAAGATCGGCACCTTGATGCCCGGCTCGATGCTCAGTGCGATGCCCGCCACGGTCGCCGAGGTCTGGATCGCGTGCACGGCCTCGCCGGCCAGCTGGTTGAGGTCGAGCTCTATGAACGCGACCCGCAGCCCCCGTCCGGCGCCCGGGTCGGCCAGGAGATCCTCGGCCACGCGCTGGAGCTGTTCGGCGTTGCGGTCGATCGTCTGCAGCATGCGCATCTGGCTCTCGGTCAGGTCGGTCGAGGCATCGAGCAAGAGCTCGATGAATCCACGGATCGACGTGATCGGGGTGCGCAACTCGTGCGAGACCGTGGCCACGACATCGTCCTTCATCTGCGTCAGCTCCCGCAGGCGGTTGTTCTGCTCGATGAGCGACTGTGTGACTTCTTTCTGGATCGCGAACAGCCGCTCGCGGTCGGCCGCCAGCTCCTCGCGTTCGGTCACGTCGATCGCCACGACGACGTAGCCGCCGTTGGCCGGCGACGGCGGCGGTGCGGACTCGGAGCGGCCGGACGCGTCGGAGAAGCCCGCGTTGCCGTTCGCGTGCGTCAACTCGTCCGTCTCGGTTTCCATGGGCAGTTCCGGCGTCGGCATGGGGAGGGCCCTGACACGCACGACACAACGCCGCTGTTGGCCGTCCTTGCGCGTGGCCGTCCACGGCACCTCCGCCGCCGCCTCGGCATCGACCGGCTCGAGCGTCGTCCGCATGGCGTCGATCGTTTGCCGCCGCTCGTCGATCTGGGCGGGGTCGATGAAGTCGGCGATGGAACGGACACCCACGACCTCGGCCGCCAGGTAGCCGAGCATCTGCTCGGCGCCGGCGGAGAAGAACGTGACCGTGCCGGCCGGGTCGACCCCCATGATGGCGCTGCCGGTGGCGGCCCGGAGAAGGGTCTCCAGGCGGTCGCGCGCGTAGTCGGCCTCGCGGGCGTTGTGCCGGGAGATGCGTGACTGATCCGCCAGGTCACCGAGCACACTGCGGTCGCGCGAGACCATCGTGTAGACGGTCGACGCAATCAAGGTCGTCACGGTCGCCATGACCAGGACCTGGCGCCACTCGAGCGACGGGTAGTTGGGCGGTCCGACGATCAGGAGGGGTATGAGCAGCGCGAGGTCGAGACAGAAGAGTCCGACCAACAGGTGCAGACGCCGCCCGTAGAGGGACAGCCACACGATCGGCAACAGGTACACGACGACGAGCCCGGAATCAGAGCCGCCCTGTGCGTCCCGGATGATGGCGATGACCGCGATGTAGCCGATCGGGATGCTGAGCCACGCCCACTCGGGGAGCCGTTCCCACGGAACGAGGAAAGCCGCCGCCACTAGAGCAAAGAACAGGATGCCGGCGATGGATATCTCCCGGCGGGCATCGTGGGGGAACGGAATGACGGCGATGAGCACCGTCCCGACACCCACGAGGGCAAACACGGGTAGCCGGACGCGCATCGATCCGGAGAAGCCGATGGGCAGGGCCCCTCCGGGCATCGGCTCTTCGCGACGCCCTTGGTTCGTGCTTCGGGTCCGGAGTTGCTCGTTCACCGCACCTTGGAGCGGTAGCGGTAACCGAACCCCCGCACGGTCTCGATGGGGGTGTCGTCGCCTTCGTCCCACCCGAGCTTCCGACGGAGGCGCAGCACGGCGTACTTGACCCGTGAAGGTGCGAGACCGCTCGGGTCGTCCCATGCCAGTTCGATCAGCTGGTCGGAAGACAGGACCTGGCCCTGGTGCCGGGCCAACGTTGCAAGGAGGCGGTACTCGGTCGGGGTCAACACGATCGGGTTCCCGTCGATCGTGACTTCCTGATGGGCGAAATCGACGTGCAAGGTGCCGTCGTCGAAGGTGGTGACCGGGTCGCTCCTCGAGACTTGCCGACGACTGATGGCCTGGAGCCGGGCCAACAGCTCGACTCGGCTGAACGGCTTCGTCAGGTAGTCGTCCGCCCCCGCATTGAGACCCCGCACCTTGTCTCTTTCGGTACCGAGAGCCGTGAGCATGAGGACAGGGACGTCGCTCATGTCCCGAATCCGCTCCAGGACCTGCCAGCCATCGAGGTCGGGGAGGCCGACATCGAGGATCACGATGTCGGGGTGGTTCTGGTGGAATTGGCGCACCCCGTCGCGGCCCTCGGACGCCTCGGCGACCGAGAAACCCTCACGCTCCAGCAGGGTGCGGAGGAGCTGTCGGATGTCGACTTCGTCCTCGATGACCAGCACCGAGATGTGGCCGTCTCGCATCAGCACGCAACTGTACTGGGGAAACTGGCAATTGGAGTGAAATGGGGACGATCGGTCGCCTCGCGAAGCCCCAGGTGAATCGCGTATTTGTGACTCGATTTACCAACTTCGGCCCTTCGGGGGCCTTACACGGCGCCCCCCGTGTCAGATTTGCCGGCTTCCCGGTGGCCGAGCGCTGGAGCCGGACGCCTTGGCCGGGACGGCAATGAGGCCCTGCGAGGACCCGATGGGATCCGAGCTGGATCAGGGTCGGGACGCGAAAAGTGCGCCGGCCTGGTCGTCGGTTCCCCCCGGATTCCTCCGACCGACGCTAGGCCGGCGCACCTGTTCGCTGCACCGTTCCCCGTGGTGTTCCCCCGAAGCAAGAATCCGCTCCCCCTCGACGGACTCCCACTTGGCCGTCCCCCTCCGAACCGGCCATCACCATGGGTACTGCACTGATGGGCAGTACTTTGACCACCCGCTGTCGCAACCGGGACTGATTTGGGTTGCGGTTCGGTTGCCTCGACCAGATTTTTGGCGGTGTCCGCCATAACGCGACCCCTGGGGCGTTATCCCGCCGGGAGGCGACTGCGCGTGCCGTACCGGCCCAGCGGTAGAGGCCGGTGTGTGTTCCGACGGGGCCAGTCTGCGGGGAGTTGGCGGGAGCGCTGCTTGCCGGCCCTCCCGCCGCGCCAGCTTTTCGGCCTCCCGCCCGCGGTGGATCCGCCGGAGGGGCCTTGCGAGCTGGCTTTCGACGCCAGGCGAGGCCATCGTCGCCTGGGCAATTTCACGCCCCGAGCGCCCGAGAGATGGTGAACGCACGCAGTAGGGTGGCGTTTCGCATCCAATTCAGTCCAAGGATCCCCAATGACACAGTCCCTGGCGCTGGCCCATCTCCTCCTGACAGCCTCGAAGTCATCGTCGAGTTCCAGCGCATTCCTTACTCTCCTGCCCCTGCTCGCGATCGGCGTGCTCGGGTACTTCTTCTTCATCAAGCCCCAGCAGCGCAAGGCTCAGGCGGCACGCGCCGCCCAGGGCTCGGGCATCGAAGTGGGGGACGAGGTGCAGACGGTGGGTGGCGTGATCGGCACCGTCCTCGAGATCCACGGCGATCGCTACACCCTCCTGACGGGTGCGCTCGGGGACGACGGGAACCTCGACGGGCCGCAGCCGACTCGTATCGTGTTCGTCCGCCAGGCCATCGCCAAGAAGATCGAGCGTGTCGAGGACGTCGGGACGGGCGACGACGCGCCGGTCGAGGACGTGCGTCCCAGTTCCAGCACCAACGGCAGCGGCAAGAGCACCGACGGCGACATCGACGACGTCGGCGGCGACAGTGCGCCCACAACGGGTGAGCACGGCGGGGAGGCTGAAGAGGCGTGAGCCCCAAGTCGGGGGGGCGCGCACAGCGCCGTCAACGACGCATGCTGCTGACCAGCGTGCTGGTCGTCATCGGGATATCGCTGGGCTCGTTCGCCGCGGTGTTCGCGGCCAGCTGGTCACCGCGTCTTGGCCTGGACCTGGCCGGCGGGGTCGCGGTCGTCTACACCGCCGAAGGGAACCACATCACGACGGCCGAGATGAACGAGACGGTCAACATCCTCAACCTCCGGGTCAACGGCCTGGGCGTGTCCGGCGCGCAGGTGCAGAGCACGGGGACGAATCAGATCTCGGTGTCGATCCCGGGCGTGACCAACGCACAGGAAGTGCTCAAGCAGATCGGGCAGACCGCTCGTCTCTACTTCCGGCCGGTGGAGTGTTACGCCTATCCGGAGTCGGTGCCAAAGCACGCTCCCAAGAACTACACGCCGCCACGCGGTATTGGCCCGGTGCCGACCTGCCAACCCACGTACGCGGTCAACGCGTCCAGCCTCAACGTACAAGCCAACAGCGCTTCACCGAACGGATTCACGTCGAACAACGTCCCCCCGGACCCCTCGTACGCTGCGGTCCCGTCCACCAGCACGGAGAAGCCGAACTACGAGAACAGCTCGGTCCTCCTGCCCGGCGTCGGCAACAACTGCTTGGCCACCGGGTTCCGCTGTGTGCTCGGTCCGAGCGAGCTGCCCGGAAACGCCGTCACCAGCGCCCAGGCGACCCAGAACCAAACCGGGGCCTGGGTGGTCGACTACAACCTCTCTGGTTCCTCGAAGGGCCTGCCGGCCAGCTGTAAGGGGCAGACCGGCTCACAGTGCTGGGA
>Ga0210399_10002390_pt1 | contig 14635 bp, 10 predicted proteins | sample IncBWC14MmetaG_FD_150865 | JGI IMG/M metagenome (GOLD analysis project Ga0210399, IMG submission 150865) | Forest soil microbial communities from Barre Woods Harvard Forest LTER site, Petersham, Massachusetts, United States - Inc-BW-C-14-M | ecosystem: Environmental > Terrestrial > Soil >... | reverse complement strand
AATGCGCAGTTGCGCGGCCGCCTTGGTGAAATTCAACGCTTCCGCCACAGCCAGGAAATATCTTAGGTGCCGAAGTTCCATCGCGAGTCATTATGCCAAAAAGGCATGGCTGCGCAAGCATCATGGTATTGGGAAGATTCAAACGTAAGAGGGAAGCTGGAGGCAGATGGTCACTGAAACTACGGAAACACATAACAAACAAACAATGAATCGGCGAAAATGAATATGAAAGCGATACGAATTCACCAATACGGCGGACCAGAGGTTCTGGCGCAAGTGGAAATGCAGCGTCCCGCACCAGGCGCGAACGAAGTGCTCATAAAGGTTAAGGCCGCTTCGGTCAACCCGTTTGACTGGAAAGTGCGGGCTGGCTACATGAAGGATATGCTTCCCCTCACCTTTCCCGCGACGCTTGGGTTTGATGTTTCAGGAACCGTCGAAGAGGTTGGGCCCGGCGCGGCTCGATTCAAACGGGGCGATGAAGTCTATGCAAGCCTGGGGCTGGAAGGTGGCGGCTACGCGGAATACGCCGTGGCCAAAGAAGCGATCGTCGCCGAGAAACCGAGCACATTAGATCACGTGGAGGCAGCGGCCGTGCCTGTGGCGGGTCTGACCGCATGGCAGGCGTTATTTGAAGTGGCGCAGCTACGGGCCGGTCAGAAGGTGTTGATCCACGCCGCGGCCGGAGGTGTGGGCAATTTTGCCGTGCAGTTCGCGAAAGCAAAAGGCGCCTATGTCATTGGAACCGCTTCGTCCAGGAACCAGGCGTTTCTGGGCGAATTGGGGGTGGATAAAGCAGTCGATTACCAAAAGACGCGTTTTGAAGACGTGGTGCATGATGCGGACGTAGTCCTGGATACCATTGGCGGCGATACCCAGGAGCGTTCGTTCAAGGCGCTTAAGAAAGGCGGCATACTGGTGTCGATTGTTCAGCCACCTTCGCAAGAACTGGCTACGAAATACGGAGTTCGCGCGCTGTTCTATGGCGGGCATCCTAGTTCATCCAATCTGGCTGAAATCGCAAGGTTGATCGACGCCGGCAAGGTAAAGACGGTGGTTGAAACGGTCCTTCCCCTGGCGGAAGCCCGACGCGCTCACGAATTGAGTCAAAACGGTCATGCGCGCGGCAAGATCGTTTTGAAAGCCGCATGATTTGGAGTTTTCACCCGAAACATAACAACAAAAGGAAAATTCATATGAAAATCGCAACTATCATCGCACGCAGTTTGCTTGGACTCATCTTCGTCGTCTTCGGCTCGAACATGTTTCTGCACTTCATTCCGATGCCGCCGCCGCCGGAAGGTCCAGCGCGTGATTTCATGACGGCGCTGTTTGTCAGCCACTACCTCTATGTCGTCGGCGCATTGCAAGTCGTAGGCGGCCTCCTCCTGTTCACTGGCCGGTGGACGCCTCTGGGCCTGGCGCTGGTCGGTCCGGTAATCGTGAACATCGTCTGCTTTCACGCATTGATGGCGCCAGCCGGATTGCCGATGGCGCTTGTGGTTTCGTTCCTCGCCCTGTTCCTGCTCTGGCGTTATCGCGGACATTTCGCGGGGCTCGTGAAAAACGGCGGTCCGGCACTCTCGCAATTGCCCCGCCAGGCAATTCCCACGGGAAACGCAACAGCTAAGTCCTGATTCTCTATTCGGAAAGGACTTCGGGGAACTCGATGGCAAAAGTCCTCAATGAATAAGCAAACGTTTACTTAACAACATCAAAATTATGAATACCAGGAACAATGAGAAGAAACTAATCGCCGTGATTGGCGCAACGGGTCAGCAGGGAGGCGGAGTCGTCCGCGCTCTGCAAGCCAGCGGACAATTCAAGGTGCGCGCTCTAAGCCGTGACCCAGGCAAGCATCGCGAACTCGCCGACGAAGTCATCGAAGCAGATTTAAACCGACCGGAAACCCTTAAAGCAGCATTCGAAGGCGCACATGGCGTCTTTCTGGTCACCAATTTTCGAGAAAAAGGGGCCGACGAGCTTAAGCAGGCAACAGCGGCGGTGCGCGCAGCCAAGAATGCCGGTGTCAAACACTTCATTTGGTCCACACTGCCTGATGCAGAAGCAATCAGCGGCGGCAAGTTTCACGTTCCCCACTTTACCGGCAAGGCCAGGATTGATTCAATCGTCAAGGCGGCGGGATTTGCGTCTCACACGTTTGTCATCGCGCCTTTCTATTTCCAGAACCTTGCGGGCGCTTTTGGGCCGCAAAAACTACCAGACGGCTCGTTCGGCTGGGCTATCCCTCTGGATCCTGACGTGCGTTGCATTCACATGGGAGACGTCAGCGAACTTGGCATAATCGTGACCGGAGCCTTCCTTCACGCGGATAAGGTTGGCAATGGCGAGTATCTGCCACTCGTCGGTGATTTCTTGAGCTTCAACGAAATCGTTGAAACGCTAAATCAACAGGGGCATAAATTGTCAGTCAAACAAGTCCCAACGGAGCTTTTCGCCACTTTCTTCCCTGGAGCTGCGGAGATCGCCGCGATGTTTAGGTACTTCGAAGCGCATACCTACCTGGGTTCGGAGTCACGCGACCGAATTGCGCTCGCAAACAAAATAGCCGGCAGCCAACCGACCAGGTTTTCGACGTGGGCTCGACTAAATGTCCCGGTCCAGAACCTCTAAATGCGAGCATTCACTCAATGCAAATCGCAATTATGAAAACGCTGCTAGACATGAAAAAGATAAACATGAAAATCGGTGTGAGTGGTGCAAGCGGTCATTTGGGCAGGGCCACGGTTGCGGAACTCGTGCAACGGCCCGGCGGCCACGAGGTAGTGGCGATCTCGCGCACGCCCGAGACCATCACTGCGCTGTCTCATTGCCGGTTTGGGGACTACAACCGGCCCGAAAGCCTTCGCAGGCCTATGCGGGTCTCGATCGTCTGCTCATCATCCCGGCCCTGGAACCCGGAAAGCGCGCGGCGCAGAACGTCGCTGCCATCGACGCGGCAGTGAGGGCGGGCGTCAAGCATATCGTCTTCATGTCGACCGCGGGCGCGCGGCAGGAGGAGGAGCCGGCGCTCGGCGCCTCCTACTGGCGGGGCGAGCAGCATCTTATCGCCACGGCGCCGACGTGGACCATCCTGCGTATGAACTACTATGCCGAAGGTCTCGTGCAGCAGGCGCAGGCGTCGCTGGACCAGGGCGTGCTGACCGGGCTGGCCGAGAACCGGGTTGCTTTCGTTGCCCGCGGTGACGTGGCGGCCGCAGCAGCCGGAATCCTGATAGGCGACGGCCATGCAGGCGCGATCTACAACGCGACCGGCCCCGAGCGCCTGTCGGGTGCGGAACGCGCGACCCTCATCGCCGAAATCACTGGCCGGCCGCTCGGGTTCCTCGCCATCACGGAAGAGCAACTGCGCGCCGGACTGACGCGGGCGGGTCTGCCGGTGGAGATCGTCAACATCGCCATCAGCATCCAGGCGAGCTTCGCGGCGGGTGCGTTCGACATTGTGACCGGCGACGTCGAGCGCCTTGGCGGCCGGCCGCCCAAGCCTCTCCGCGATGTGCTTTCAGGGGCTCTGAAATCTCCTTCGGCCTGAAGAGTTGCACCGTGCAAGTCCCGGGAAAGGTCTGTGGGGTCACATCTAGATGTGACCCTAAATATTAAGTTGCGTTCGATCTCAAAGATATCGCTCTGCCTTGAGCGGTGCTCTGTCATGCGGTGGAGGCACTGTAAAAATGTGCACAAATCCGCTCTTGACGTGGTTCTCTGAACTGCGGTAGTATCCCAAGTGAAACCTCCCAAGAGTCATGCGATGTTTCCTTTCCAAGTCCTTCCCTGTACTCGTTTTCACTTCGATGATTCTGCCGGTTGCCGCCCTGGGGCAGGCGGGCTTTCTTGACCCCAGCTTCGGCGGGACGGGGATGATCCAATTCGGTTTCGGCGGCGCGCAGGAAATCGGCCAGGCAACTGCAGTACAGTCCGACGGCCAGATCCTGGTTGCAGGAATGCGGCAGGATAACGGGCAGGTAGCGGTGATGCGCCTGGGCACGAATAATTTGCCAGACCCATCTTTTGGATCGGGAGGTCTGGCTGCTTTTACTCCCCCTCACTTCGTATTCCAGGTTTCGGCAGTGGCCGAGCAGTCAGATGGAAAAATCGTGGTTGCCGGGACGGTGGATGGCGCGGCCGGAGCCTTTGATGATTTCATGCTGGTGCGATTTAACCCCGATGGGTCTGTGGATACTTCTTTCGGAAGCGGCGGGTTCGTCTCCAGAGATCTGGACAACGGAAGCGACGATTTCTGCAATGCAATGGTCCTTCAACCCGATGGGAAAATCGTGTTGGCCGGAAAGACAACCGCCAACCCAAACGGCTTCAACCCCCCGACTTATATGTCTTTGGCCCGGTTCGATACGAATGGAAACTTTGATTCCTCGTTCGGTTCCGGCGGCGTCGTTCTGCCTCCAAACAGTTACAGTGCGTACTCTTTGACGCTCGAAGGGGATGGCAACATCCTCGTTGGCGGGTCCGCCGGCAACCCCGGAGTATTTCGCTTTACCACTAATGGGATTCTGGATGCCAGTTTTGGTTCCGGTGGAACAGCCAGTATCCCAGCACAAATAACCGCTCTGGCCATTCAACCGGCCGGCCAACCACTGCTTCAGCCGGCGAAGATCCTGGCCGCCGGAAGTGGCGTGGCCGGTCCGCTGGTGGCCCGGATATTAATGAATGGCTCGCTTGACACCAACTTCAACGGCGTGGGATACGTCAGCAAATCCATCGGAACCGGGGCCCGCGTCACGGGGCTTGCGTGTTTTGTTTTCCCAGTCGGCCATTTACTCGGCTATAAAATCCTCATCTCCGGGGACATCTACAACGGGTCCCAATTCTTGGCGGCCCGATTCAACGGTGACGGTTCCATGGACACATCGTTTGGAAATTCCGGGGTCGTTTTGACCTCCATAACCGGTTCGGACTCGGCCCAGGCCAATGGCCTCGCCATCCAGTCCGGTTCCCTTCTGGTCCTGGCCGGAACGCGCGCGATCGGATCCGCATGCGAAAACGATTTCGTCGTGGCCCGGTACAACTACTCTGATGGTTCGCTGGATACGAGTTTTTATGGCAGCGGCATCCTGGTGACCAATCTTGGCAATCGTGAAGCCGGAGCTAATGCGGCAGTGGTTCAGCCGGATGGCAAAATCGTGATCGCAGGTTACTGCGTCAACACCTGCGGAGCCAACGTGCTGGCTCTTTGCCGTTTGAATCCAGACAGTTCTTTCGACCCTTCGTTCGGCAGCGGCGGGAGGCTGATTACAAGCATCAGCCCGCAGCCGGGCAATTTGGAAGCGCCCGTGGTGGTGATTCAGCCCGACGGCAAGCTCGTGGTCGCCGGCATGGCATACGATGGCATGAACAATTCCCTCACAGTGGCGCGGTTCCTTACGAACGGCGTGATGGACGGCTCCTTTGGAATCGGCGGCAGCGTGACTAACATTGTCGGCACGAACGGCTCCTCGCCCAACGCCATCACGCTGCAAAGTGACGGGAAGATCGTCGTGTCGGCTTCCGCGTTATTCAGCGGCAACGACATCGCCATCCTGCGCTATAACACCAACGGTACCCCGGACACCACCTGGAACGTGACCGGCAAGCTGCTGACGGTCATTGGCTCGAGCGGCGATAGCATGGCGGCTCTCGCAATTCAATCGGACGGAAAAATCATCGACGCAGGAGCAAGCAGTTTTTCCGGATCCAAATTCAGCATGCTCCGGTGCGCCACCAACGGGGCGTTGGACAATTCATTTGGAACCTTCGGCAAGGTGGCTACTTCAATCCCCAACCAGCTCATCTCCGGCAGCTATGGTATGGCGCTTCAGCCAGACCATAAAATCATTTTGGCCGGCACCGGCGTCAATGGACCACCGTATCAGTACCAGATGGCCCTGGCCCGCTACAATACCAACGGCACGCTGGATGCAACCTTTGGCAACGGCGGAACAACGATCGCCTCCATCGGTCTGGCGAATTCTTACGCGATCAAGGTGGCGTTGCAAAGCGATGGAAAAATCGTAACGGCCTGCCGCGCGCAAAACGGTCCGTATTACATTTTTGCCGTCGCGCGTTTCCTGACCAATGGCGTCCTCGACTCAGCCTACGGGTTTGGCGGCGTGAATTACTTTGATTACGGGACCGGAGCCGATGAGAATCTCAACGGGATGGCCCTGGATCACCTCGGACGAATGGTGATGGTGGGCCAGGCCGGCAATCTTTTCGCGGTAATGCGTGTGTCCGGCGACACCGTTTTGCGATTCAATTCGATAACGCCGTTGGCCAATCGCCATATATTCCTGACCGGGACAGGTGTGCCAAGCGCATCTCATACCCTGCTCAAGGCCGCCAGTCCTCCAGCCTCATTCAGTTCGCTCGCGTCGGTTCTGACCGATTCCTCCGGAAATTGGCAGTATGAGGACGCGTCAGCTTCCGGCTCTTCGGTGGGTTTTTATCGCTTGTCTTACCCTTGATCGAGCGGTGCCGTTAAGTTCCTCGGTGTCGTTCAGTAGTAATTTCTGCCATCAAAATATTCTCTCTCCTGCTCAGAAGCGAGGCGGGGTGAGGACGTTGATAATCATCTGCATATCAGCCACTTGCAACTGCCCTATTTGACAGTGCCCACCGCGCGTGCGAATAGGGCAGCATGTAGAAATACATGGCAGCCTAAGTTGGCCTTCCTTCCTGAGGGCCAATGCGGGGGAACCAAATTCCCCGGATGCAAATCAAATCCGGGGACGGGGCGAAAGGCGGCGGGTAACCGTCGCCGAGGTCACTTCCAGGACCGAGCCCGTCAGCTAACCTCGCCGGCAATTGGAAGGGCGATCCTCTAAGCCCGCAGGTCGCGGTCCTCACGGTCTCCCCAATGCAGAATGCGTTGTCGCCTCGCGCGGCAACCGGAGTGACGGCTGTAATTTTATTCCGCCATTGCGAAGGCAAACAAACGCGCGAAGCCCAACCACATCAGAAGGCAAGTTATGTTGTCTATCATTACATTGTTGGGAATGCAGGTATCGAATTGGTACCTGTTTTGGGTGTGCCTGGTTGTTGGCTTGATGTTCATCAAGTCACTGCTCGGCGTGGTGCTCATTCGCGAACGCCAGGTGGGAGTCGTGATCAAACGATTCGCCACCCGTTCGCTTCAACCGGGCCAGCTCATTGCCCTTGCGGGCGAGGCGGGTTACCAGGCCGATACGCTTGCGCCAGGACTCCATTTCGGATTCTGGCCGTGGCAATATCGGATCATTAAGGCGCCCGTCACCCTTGTGCCGCAGGGCGAAATCGCGCTGGTAGTGGCCGCGGCAGGCGTGGCCATTCGTTCCGAGCGCATCCTTGCGAAGGTTGTCGATTGCGACAACTTCCAGGACGCGCGGAAGTTCCTGGCCAACGGCGGCGAGAAAGGCCGGCAGCTCGGCATTCTCACCGCGGGCACGTACCGGATCAACACGGCGTTGTTCACGGTAATTACGTCTGTCGATGCCCAGGAACATGGGATGCTGTCGGGACAACTCCTGTTGCATCGCGTGGAACCGGACCAGGTCGGCATTGTGACGACCCTGGACGGGCGGCCGATCGAGCAAGGCGAAATCGCCGGGCCGGTCATCGCCGACCACGACAACTTCCAGAACGCGCAGGCGTTTTTGGAAGGCGGCGGGCGGCGCGGATTACAGGAACAAATCCTGTTGTCCGGCACGTGGAACCTGAACCCCTGGTTCGTCCAGGTGGAACAGGTGCCGATGGTCGAGATTCCCATCGGGCACGTCGGCGTGGTCATCTCCTTTGTGGGGAAGGCGCACGAAGACGTGAGCGGTGTGGAGTTCAAGCACGGCGACCTCGTCAACACGGGCCACAAAGGCGTGTGGGTAACGCCGTTGTATCCGGGCAAGCACCCGCTGAACACGCGCGTAATGAAGGTCGAGCGCGTGCCCACCACGAACATCGTGTTGAACTGGGCCGCGCGCACCGAGTCGCACAACTTCGACGCCAAATTGTCGTCGATCACCGTGCGCTCGCGCGACGGGTTCGCGTTCAACCTGGACGTGGCGCAGATCATCCATGTAGGCGCATTGGATGCGCCCAAGGTGATCAGCCGCGTCGGGTCGATGCAAAACCTCGTGGACCATGTCCTGCAGCCGATTGTCGGAAATTATTTCCGCAATTCGGCGCAGAACTATACGGTGCTCGACTTCCTGAGCGCGCGCAGCGACCGGCAGACGGAAGCGGCCCAGCACATTCGCGCGGCCCTGGCCGCATACGATGTGCAGGCCATCGATACGCTAATCGGCGACATCAATCCGCCGGCCGCGTTGATGGAAACGCAGACGGACCGGAAGATCGCCGAAGAACAGCGCAAGACGTACGAGGTCCAGGAAGCGGCGCAGAAACAACGCCGGCAACTCGTGCGCGAGACGGCTGTGGCTGACATTCAGCAACAGGTCGTCGGCGCTGAGCAGGGCGTGAGCATCGCCGAACTGCACGCGAACGCCCAGGTCAAGCAGGCGACCGGCGAAGCGGAATCGACGCGATTGCGCGCGCTGGGCGAAGCCGAGGCGATCCGCGCCACCGGCACGGCGAAAGCCGAAGCCTACCGCGCGGGCGTCGATGCCCTGGGTGCGCAAGGTTACACGGTCATGCAATTGATGCAGATCGTGGGCGAGCGCAACGTCCGCATCGTGCCTGACGTGTCAGTGAGCGGCGCCACCGGCGGCAACGGACTGGTTGACGGCCTCATTGGCCTCATGGTCCGCGAACAGGCCAACGGCAAAGCCGCGCACAAAGCGAACTGAAGTTCGCATCTCCAGGAGGTGGGCGAAACACGGCGGCGTTCCGGAAACGGAACGCCGCCTTTTTTGTTTTCAAGAGCGCAGGCAATCGCGCGCTGGACAAAAGAGCCGTCAAACCTGATGATCTGACACGTGCGTGACTTTTTGCTGCTCGCCGCATTCATATTCTCTGGAACGACATCTACTTTCGGCCAAAACCCAAAACCCAATTCACAGGACGTGATTTCAAGGCTTTGCCAGCACATCGTCCAGGATCGCAAAAAGATGATTGTGGATACAAATCAGGCCGAGATCATTTGGTCAGACGGTGCGATTCTCGAGGTGGGCACCAATTTCCCGAGTGGCTTGCAAGAGCTGATTTCTCGTCCGAGCCATTACCACGACATTCGCTCGTTTGTCAGGAAATTAGAGGAAGAGAGTAAGACCGAGTGGAGGGATGCGTCCGCCAGTCCTTCTCCAAGAAACCCTCGTTATGCGTCTATTCGGTCAAATGACGGCAAGATCACTACCCTGGTCGACTGGCTTTACGTGGAGTACCTTCACCAACGGTATCCCAGTGCCGTGATTCGGATACGAGGCGAATTTGAACCGGTAATATTTTTAGTGGACGGCCGCATCCGAGCTTCCGTGATGCCGCTCAAAACTTGACGTTTTGTACCGTCGACATCTCCGACTTGTGCACAATGCAGTTGGGCTGACCAAATCTCCCAGGGCCATTTAGTCCTTAGTCACCTTCGGTCCGCCGAATTTCCAAAGACGTTCGAGTTCGTCCCAACGGTTCATTCGCCACGTCAAAAACCGCAACATCCACCAATCGCTGCGGCGGCGAAATTGGCGTATCCGGCGTCTTTCCGCCAGGATGTGCCCGCGCAACCGCCAGCAATCCGCGAGGGCCGCGAAGTAGGTGCGTTTCACGTAACTCCATCGCCTCAGCAAGACCCAGCCGGCGAGCGTTTCGGCGGTCCAGCTTGCCAGTTGAATCGGCGCGAGCAGTAGCAGGACGTGCTGCGCGTTTTTCAACAGCACCATCAGCGCGTTGCGATTGGCGTAGAAACGTTTGCTGTCGCTGGTGCGAAATTCGACGATCTTCTGGTCGCCCTTGGGATTCACGTTGGCGGCCCAGCGATGGTGCAATCGGGCTGTCTGGATAGCCGCGCACCGATGGCCCGAAATCCACACGCGCAGGGAAAGGTCCAACTCATCGCAGTAAAGAAAAATGTCCCGGTCAAAGCCGCCGAGGTCACGGAACAACTTCGCTTCGATCAAATAGGAACAACCGGGCGGCATGAACAATTCGCGAATCTCCGGTTGCACTTCCGCAAAGGCAACGTAACCGCAAATGTCAAAGCCCACGCCAAAAACCCGCTGGCGCGATTCGTCGTCGTAGTTCAACACCAGCGGCGTGGCCGCGCTGGCGCGAGCCGCCTTCACGCCGCTCAAAAGTTTTTCGAGGCAGTCTGGTTCAAGCCATGTGTCGTTATTGAGAAAAAACAAATACTCGCCGCGCGCGGGCGGCACTGCCCGATTATTGCCTTCGCAAAATCCCAGATTTTCGCCATGCTGGATGAACTTTCCGTTCGGCCAGCCCTTCACCAATTCTTGGGCTGTGCGATCCGATCCGTCCGTCGAAAGGTTGTCGGCAACGATCACCTCGATCTGTTGAAAAATCGTCTGGGCGACCAGCGAATCCAGACAACGCTTGATCCATCTTGCGCCGTTGTAATTGAGAATGATGACGCTGATGGACGGCGCCGCGGGAGCTGCATTCATGCTCGGGCGAATTCCGCGATGACCAGCGCGTTGGCGTAGGGAAACGGCGATTTGAACCGGTGACGAAGCGCCTCGGTCTGGTTGGTTTCCTCCCATTTCAATCGCTCGGTGCGGCGAAGGTAAAACTCCCGCGTGGAATCCAATCCGCCGGTACGGATCAGTTCGTCCAGGTCCGGGTTGTAGCCTACAGGCAGCGTCAGGACCAGTTTGCCGTAGGGTTTCAGGAGTTGCCTGGAAGTCGCAATGGCCGTTTTGATTTTATGACCGGACGGTTCTTCCGATTCATCGTCAAAGCCAATGTGTTCGAAAGTGGAAATCGAGAGGATCAAATCGTATTGTTTGCCGGGCCGATATTCCAGAATGTCCTGGTTGATCACGCCCGGGCCTTTTTCAAATTTATCCAGCACTTCATGCCGCGCCGGAGCGTAGTGGGAGAGAACGTTGCCGACCTCCAGCACGTTGCCGTTTGGGCATTGCTCCAGATAACGCCGCGCGATTGGAATTTCCACGCACCGTTCGCTCGCCCAGGTCATGTTGTAACGGTGATAGAAGCAATCGAATCGCCGGCCCTGGAATTCGAAAGTCCGTTTCGAAAGCAACGGGATGATCACGGGCGCGAAAGTCAGGCGCAGCGGTTTCATCAGGACCTCGCCGGCCCCGAACCGCTTGATGAACCACGGCACCTTGCCGAGAGTCGTGTTGTACAAGTGTTTTTTCACGCTGCTGCGCTGCGGAATCTTCGTTGACCCCTCCGCATGGGTCAAACCGTTTTTCCCTTTGTCCGCCGGCAAACCGCGACCAGGCAACCTGCCAATGTAATCACCGACACCACCGCCCCGGCCCATAACGCGACGTCCTCATAGACCAACTTCACATGATGACGCCCCGCAGGCACTTCCAACGCCTGAAATCCGTAATTGGCGCGCCACAATGGAACACGCTTTCCATCCACATACGCATGCCAGGGATGATAAAACGCTTGCGCCACGACGACCATCGCCTCGGCGGGCGACTCTACTTCAGCGTTGATTTGTTTCGCGCCAACTTCCCGGGAAATTACTTTCGCCGCGGGCTGCGCTTTGGCAACGACAACACCTCGTGCTTCGGCAGGCAGATAAACAATTTTCCGTGGCTCGAATTCCGGACTCGTCACTCGCTGAAGCGTGGCTGATGAGTTCGTGAAGATGGGTTCCTGTCCCGCGGTAATCATGGGCATGAAAGTATCGCGTTGTAGCCATTCAGTTTCGTGGGGATAGGACGGTTTGCTGAGCCAGGAGACGCCGAGGAAATCCTTCAAAGGCTCCAATCCATTCGTGCCCGTGTAGAGTTGAAGATTCAAGGCCGATTGTTCGCGCAGATATAGCGAGTAGAATCCATCCACCTTGGCCGCATGATCGAGCATGTTGCAATCCGCGAACAATGCCAGACGCCGGCCGCTAAAATCATTCTCCGGACTTTCCACCGAGTGAAACGTCACCTTGTCCAGGAGAGGAATGTTCAGCATGGCCCGCGATACGCCGGGGCGAAGTTGATCGCCCCATTTGTAATACTGCCGAATCGAATCCGTGGCATAAACTGAGTTTGACACCGTGGGAGTCAGCGAACGCGCGTGCGTGGCAACGTCGAGCCACGACAACAGGACAACGCCCACCCAAAGCCACTCTCGATTCCGCCGCGCTGAAGCTGCCGCCGCAACCGATTCGGCACTGTCGCTGCGCATCGGCCGGCACAGCAACAGCAAACACGCACACGTGAACGCCAGAAATCCCGCCCGCGAAAGCGCGTTGAGCCATGTCGCGCCCGCCTCGTCCGGAGCCGTGGAAAAAATGGATGCGTATGTGGCAATCGCCACAATCGCAATCACGAGAATCGAACCGATCACCACGAACCAGTTTCGTTCCGCCCGCCACCTCTCAATCGGCCGGCTCTGCAACCACGCGACCGCGTGCGCCGCAAGGAATGGCAGCGCAAAAGTCGCGAGCACAACAAATTTAATCGGAAAGCGCATGAAACCAATTTGCGGCACGACCCGCCTCAGCACGGCATAGGCGGGCCCATTATTCCCGAGCGCCATCAGTATGCTGAATACGGCCAACGCCGCGAGAACCCATATCCTGCGACTGCGCATACGCCAGATCGCCAGCAGGGCCAGCGCGATCACGCCCATGCTTAGATAATAGGACGATGTCCAGAATTGGTCGCGCTGGCTTGGGGGGTTGTAAGGCCCGATGATTACGTGAAAGCGCGGAACGAGATAATTCGCCAGACCGTTCAGCGGCATGGCCCATTGAGCATCGCCAAAACCCGTGTCCCTTTGCGAATGCCGAAGCAGGTCAAGGAATGGCAGAAGTTGCGCTGCGGCCAGACCGGCCACGAGCAGCCCAACCAGCACAGACCTGCCGAAAATTCGAAGTCGCGCCGCATCGCTCGTCAGGAAATGCGACAGCCACAACGCTCCTACCGCGGACCACGTCAACAGAATCACCTCGGGCGCTCCCGACAGCATTTGCATCGCGCCCGCGAGCGCCGCCAGAGCGATTCGCCGCGCGCCCCCTTCGCACCATGCCCGTTCGACCGCCAGAACCACCCACGGCATCCAACCCAGGGCCGCAGTGTTGTTCGTCCACATCAACGCATACCACGAAAGCCCGTTGAAACCGAACGCCAGTCCGCCAACCGACGCCCCCAGCCGGCTGCCGGTCCATCGAAGCGCCAGGAAATACGCGCCCATTCCCGCCAGGAACATGTGCGCCAGGCCAAAAAAACAAAGCGACCACGGCAACGGCAGCAGCAAATAAATCAGCGAACCCGGATACAGCGTCATGGTGTTCCATTGCGCGAGAAACGGCAGGCCGCACGCGTTGTAAGGATTCCATAAAGGCATTTCGCCCCGCCAGAACGACTCACGATGGAAAAACGCCAGCGGATATGTGAAGACTCCGAAGTCCCGATAGAAAAACGATTTCCCTCCGGCCAGGACTCGCGGAAAGGTGGCCACGATCAGCGCACCCAGCATCACGCCAAATCGTCCGGGCGTGAGCCATCGGTCAGTCGCCCGAGCGTCCGCGTCGGTCGCCTGGGCATCCGGGTTGGCGTTCTCGGCCCGATCCAAAATCATGCGCCGTAATCTGTCACACCCGCCGTTGAACCCAAGGAAAAACCGCTACTGCGTCATTACCGCGCGGTAAAACTTCCGCGCCCCGCTCATCGTTTGGGTGATTACCATGGTGGAATTGCTCAACGTCACCGTCGTCACCGTGGACCAGTTCTTTAAGTCAGATGAGGCGTTGATATTGTATGTGTGGCCCGGCTGCCCGATCAATGTAAACGAGACGTTTCCTCCGTTCTTCGCGAACTGCGTGAGCAACGGTCCGCTGGCGCCCTTACACTTTCCGCCCGCTCCGATTGCGTAAATGGCGGCGATTTCGTTCGACGACAAGGCGCGATTGTAGAGCGACACCTCGTCCAGTGTTCCGGCGAGTTTGTGGTCCCAATAGGATTCGCCAGAGGTGCCGAAAAAGAGCGGCAGTGTCCCATAATCCTGAGCGAACCCTATCGCGGCCTGGCCTTGCAACTGGCCGTTGACGTAGAGCTGCGTGGCGGTGGGCCCGCGTACTCCCGCGACGTGATACCAAACGCCAGTGGAGATGGTTGTCGTCGAAATGACATTGACGGATTGACCCGCCGCCGACGATACGAGGAAGCGAAATACATCGCCGTTGGCACCCCGCGTTTTGCTCAAATCAAATCCTTCAAAATTGCTGCTTTGGCTGTTTTGTTTGAAAACGATGTATTGATCGCCTCCGGGCGAAGCTCCCGAACCCGCCGAGTCCAACGACGAAAACCGCACCCATGCCTCGATTGTCAGGTTCGTGGGGTGCAAAGTCGACGCGTCGGGTATTTGGACGAACCCATTTGTGCCATCGAAGCTGAATGCCTGACCGACCAGCCCGGAAGCGCTTGCGGTGGCTCCACCTTCAAGACTTCCGTTGTTCGTGATCCAGATGTCCCGGGAATTTCCGTCGCCCGGCCACCAGGAAATCATGCCCATTGGAGGCGTAACGCAAGGCGGCGCG
>Ga0210399_10002387_pt1 | contig 14637 bp, 15 predicted proteins | sample IncBWC14MmetaG_FD_150865 | JGI IMG/M metagenome (GOLD analysis project Ga0210399, IMG submission 150865) | Forest soil microbial communities from Barre Woods Harvard Forest LTER site, Petersham, Massachusetts, United States - Inc-BW-C-14-M | ecosystem: Environmental > Terrestrial > Soil >... | reverse complement strand
AATCTGGCGTTCGCTTCAAGGAGCCTAAGTCTGGCAAGGCGCGTACTGTGTCATTGTCCGCCACGGTGGTGGAGGAATTGCGCCAGCACCGCGTCCGGCAAGCCCAAGAACTCCTTAAGGTCGGCGTGAGGCTGTCCGACGAAACGCTCGTCGTGTGCCAAACGGACGGCAGCCTGCTCCAGCCACGGTCGCTAACGCACGAATGGGTGCGGTTGCTAGGTAAGACCACCCTGCCCCGCGCACGGTTCCACGATCTGCGCCATGCCCACGCCACCCACATGCTGGCGAACGGTGTGCATCCAAAGGTAGCCAGCGAGCGCCTTGGCCATAGCAAGGTCGGGATCACGCTAGACCTGTACTCGCATGTGATGCCGGGGATGCAGGAGGACGCAGCCGCCCGTGTTGACGACGTCCTGCGAACCGCCATAAACAAGCGGGCCGAGACAATTCGGTAGCAAAGCGGTAGCAAATGGCGCTTTGAAGCTTTAGCTTCTGCTTAAATAGCTTAATACCCGCAATGGTTTGGAAGGGTGGCCGAGTGGTTTAAGGCACCGGTCTTGAAAACCGGCGTGCCTGCAAGGGCACCGTGGGTTCGAATCCCACCCCTTCCGCCAGATCAGAACTTTGTCCGGCCCGTAGACATGGGTAACAGGCCGTACCTAAGACATGGGTGACAACCTGCCGAACGGGTTGTCGAGGGGTTGCAAGGTTTTCTGCTCCAGGTCGAAGTATCCGAATCTGAGTAGCATGAAGCTCGCAAGCCAGTCGTCGACTTCCTTGATGCCGAGCTTCTGACCGGCCACCGTGCGCAGCCGGAGCATCCGAACTGACGATGCCTGAGTTGATCAAGGCCGGTGGTGCTAACGGCTGGCCCCGCCAACCAACAAATGTCATGCATCAATGCGGGAGCTAGGTGCTTGACGGGTACCCGATGGTACCGTATATCCGGATATGGTTTTTGCGACGTTCACTATGCTGACGGTGTTGTCTACGTAACGCAATTGCCCAGTCCAGAGCACTATAGCATAGACATAGTGCTCATCATCGTCGGTCGTGGCCGCCAAACCAAAAACGCGCCCGGGGTCGATCGTGCCGTATGTGAATAACCAAGGTGTCCGTATCCACTACGAAGTTGTGGGAGCAGGCCCGCCTCTCTTTCTGCACCACCAAACCTTCGGCAGTCTGGAGAGTTGGCAAGATTTCGGCTATCTGAACGCATTGAAGCGTGACCGCCAATTAATTCTTATGGATGCGAGGGGTCACGGGGCGAGCGATAAGCCCCACGATCCATCCGCCTATAGCCTTCCCTTACGTGTTGGCGATGTCACCGCCGTATTGGACGATCTTGGGATCGGCCAAACCGACTATTTTGGGTATTCGCTGGGAGGCTGGATTGGTTTTGGGCTGGCGAGGTATGCGCCGCCACGCCTTCGCTCACTGATCCTCGGTGGGGCGCATCCCTACGCCGAGAATATGCAGGTGTTTCGGGACATGATGCCGCAGGATCCTGGGGCGTTTATCGCAATGCTCGAGAAGGTTTTCGGCCCTCATATGACTCCGGCAATTCGGGCGCGTCTCCTGGCCAATGATCTCAAAGCCCTGTTGGTCTTGACCCAGGACCGGGACTCTCTTGCGGACATACTGCCAACGATGACCATGCCGTGTTTGCTCTTCGCCGGTGACGCCGATCCGCGCCTGCCCCAAGTGCAAGAGTGTACAAAAGAGCTGAGCAACGCAACGTTCTTCGCGGTCCCCGCAAGCGACCATCTGGCTTCGTTGGCTCGAAGCGATCTGGTGTTGCCTCATGTCCGCGCTTTTTTGGCCGATCTTCGCCAGTAACGATTGCTGCGTCCGCGGCCTGTCGCTTCCGTTGGGGAAAAGCACGCTTCTGTCAGTGTGCCTGCATTTACCGACTCAGCGAAAGATGCTGCTGCTCGAAAATTGAGGGGTTGCGGAGTTATGGAAATGAGCCGGCTTTCCCTGGCGTTTCTTATTGTGACGAGCTTGGCGCTCACCGCATATTTTGGTTCGGTTGCTTGGCGGCTTTCAGATGATGGCAGCGACGACATAACCGGTCGCATCTCGGCAGCAGGACAAGGCAACGGTTGGAGATCGCCGCCGGCAAAGTGAGACGCTGCGGCGCAAACAGCGCCTTCTAGGTTACCCCGGCCGGAACACGCGGCTATCGCGGCTGGTCGGTCTTGCCCGATTTTTTGCCGAAGAAATCGATCGCCATCAGCACGGCCATGACGATTGCGGTGATCACGGCGGTGTTGCGGATTTGCTCGCGTGAAAAGCCGAGATCAACATTGGCGACATGGTCGAGCATGATGGCGACATAGGCCGCGACGCAGATCGCAGTTACAACGGTTAGGAAGTCGACCCTGTTCTTCATGTTGGCCACCCGTATTTGCACGGGCTTCGGTATAGCCCGCGCGGCCCATTAAAGGATGTGAACTGGTTCACAGTTGGGCGGAGCGCGCGCTTGCGCGCCGCGCAATGACGAAACCCACAGCTAATTTCGGTTCAAGCGCACCGTGACGACGCAACGCTATTGTGCTGGTTCGCAAGGTGCGAAACAGTTCGCCCCGGGTGCAGTGTGTGTTCGCTGGGGGGCGTTACATGCGTTCACAGAACGCGGGATTCGATTATCGTCGCTATCAGCAATTGCTTGCCGAGGCTGTCGACGAAAACAAGCGGCTGGCATTGATCGCCTTGCTGATCGAGGAGCGCGCCAGGGATCGCCTGGCGGCGCAACGGGCTTCCGACCGCGCGGCGACGACAGCGCGCACGATCGCCAGGGTCGTGGGTACGCCAGCCTCGGGCGCTAGCTCGTCTCGGCCCCCTGCCCCTCCGTCAGCCCGTCGTTAGCCGATCATTAACGATGCCTGGCAATCGCCCATCAACATGTCAGGCGTACAAGTTCCGGCCTGAATGGACTTCAGCGCCAACCAACAGGGGGCTGCCATGACCACGATTTCCATCGTTTCGGTTCCAGCGATCGCTGCTGCCGATCAGTCTCTCAAGATCATCGCGCTGTTCTCTTGCGTCGGCCTGGTTGCGTCATTGTCTCTGATGACCGCCGGCATCGACCTCAGCATCGCCTGGGCCTGAGCCGCCGCCAATATCCCGCATCTGTTTCAAAAGCCGGCTGCCCCACAATGAGCAGCCGGCTTTTTCAATGGCGTTTTCCATAGCGTTGGTGTTTTTCTTGGTGTTTTTCTTGGCGTTCTCTTTGGCGTTGCCGCGCGGGATTGCCAGGCCGTAGGTTTCAGGCTAGCGAGCGCTATATTTGACCCGCGTATCGATGCCCGATTTTGGAGCACGCCGTTGACCGTCATCCGCCGCATCGTTGCCGCCGCGTTTCTCGGCCTGCTCACCGCTTTCCCGTGCAGTGCCCTGACCGATCGCGCCATGGCGCAGGACGCGGCGCTGGCGGTGCAGCCGGTATCGCTGCCCGACATGGCGCTCGGTCCCGTCAACGCGCCGGTGACGATCGTCGAGTTCTCTTCCCTCACTTGTCCGCACTGCGCGGCATTCGAGCAAAACGTGCTCCCGATGCTGCGGTCGAGATATATCGATACCGGCAAAGTGCGGTTCGTGTCCCGCGAATTCCCGCTCGACATCAAGGCCGCGTCGGGATCGATGCTGGCGCGCTGCGCCGCGGGCGGCGATGCGCCGAAATATTTCGAGGCCGTCGACATGCTGTTCAAGCGGCAGGAAGGCCTTTTGGAGAATACGCTTGAGACCATGAACGACATCGGCCAGCATTTTGGAATGAGCGAGGAAGCGGTCGCTGCTTGCGTCAAAGACCAGGCGCTGCTCGACAAGCTGTCGGCCGATCAAAAATTCGCCTACGAGCAGTTGAAGGTCGACGCGACGCCCTATTTCTTCGTCAATGGCGAGAGGTTGAGGGGCTCGATGTCGTTCGAGGAGCTGGAAGCAAAGATCAAGCCGCTGCTCAATCGCTGAGGCTTTCGGTTCGCAGAGGGTCACGTCTCGACGAAGGTGAGGCCGATCCGGTTTTTCTGGATCCAGGCGATCCTGCACTCGCGCACATCGGCCGCATCGTTCGCGATCACCAGACGAAAGTACTCGGGAACGAAGGCCGGGTTTTCGACGTCGATCGCCGCACCCTCGGCCGAGATATTTCGCACCACGCAGCTCATCACCGAACCACCCGAGCAAACATAGCCGGGCTGGTTGATCTCGGTCCGCGGATGCTTGCGTCTTTCTTCCATCGCATTCTGCCGGGCCGTTGGATGTGTGTCGACGCCGGTGTGGCGAATCCGGAATTCACCACCATAGCCGCAAACCTTTAATAAATCAGGCGCCTTTGCGTTCCCCGCACTGCGAAAGGATGCAAAGCGCAACCGCAAGCGCGATCTTGGCGAGCATCAATCGGCGCAAGCAATTTTCAGTCGCCCCGATTTCGTGGCCGTTCCTAACTCTTCGCGAGCTCGCGTGTAGCGCACCTGCCCCGCGTCCCGCTGGGCTTGCCGTTCGCGGCATCGGCAGGGTAGTTTTCCCCGCCCAGGCGGTGCGATGGCGCGACGCCCGTCCAAAAAACGAACAGGCGCCAAGGGGAAACGCCATGTTCGAGATACTCGATCGCCGGACATCTTTGACCGGCAACCAGATCAGGATTCTCACGGCCGCCATCATTGGCGACGCCCTTGAATTCTTCGACTACTTCCTGATCGCCTTTGTGTTGGCGTTCCTGATCGGGCCGTGGAAGCTCACCTTCGGTCAATCCGCCATGGTGCTGCTGAGCTCAGGTGTCGGCGCCATCATCGGCGCCTATGTCTGGGGCTGGCTTGCCGACCGCATCGGCCGCCGCGTGGTCTTCATCGGCACCGTGCTCAACTTCTCGATCGCAACCGGCCTGCTCTATTTCACCCCGGACAATGGCTGGATTTATCTCGCGATCATGCGCTTCTTTGTCGGCACCGGCGTCGGCGGCCTCTATTGCGTGGACCTGCCGCTGGTGCAGGAATTCATGCCCTCCTCCAAGCGCGGCTGGGTCGGCGGCATCGTGACGTGCGTGATCCCGCTGGGCGTCGGGCTCGGCGCCGTCATCGGTACTCAGGTGGGCGCCGGGCAGTGGCGGCTATTGTTTGCGATCGGCGTGCTGCCCGCGCTGCTGGTGCTGCTGGTCCGTCTCTGGGTACCGGAGTCGCCTCGTTGGCTGTGCCGTCAGGGCCGTTATGAGGAGGCGCGTAAGTCGCTGGCCTGGGCGCTGCAGATGGAGCCATCCGCGCTGCCGTTGCCGACGGCGGCCGACGCCGGCCCGGTCATCAGGAGCAACTGGCTCGACCTTTTCAAATATCCGCGCAGCCTGATCGTCTCCTGGCTCGGCAATGCTGGCGCCCAGACCGGCGTCTATGGCATCACGCTGTGGGCGCCGGCGCTGTTCGTGCTGCTGTTGAAGGTCACACCGCAGGAAGCCTCCAAGATGATGATCCTGTTGACGGTCTTCGGCTTTGTCGGGCGGCTGTCGTTCTCGTTCTTCTCGGAGCTGATGGGGCGGCGCAAGGCCGGCGGCCTGCTTGGCTTCGGCGCTGGTGTCCTCACCATCGTAGCAGGCCAGTACTACGACGCCACGCTGTTTGGCGTGTCGGCGTTCTGGCTGATCCTGGCGGTGACGTTCTTCTTCGCCGACGGCGGTTTTGCCATCGTCGGTCCCTATGCGGCGGAGGTCTGGCCCTCGCATCTGCGAACATCGGGCATGGGCTCGGCCTATGGCTTCGGCGGCATCGGCAAGATCATCGGCCCACTCGGGCTCGCGCTGATCGTCGGCTCCAGCAACTACCTCAAGCCGGACGTGCCGTTGCCGCAGATCCCGATGGCGTTCGTCTATCTCGGCTGCTGGTTCCTGATGGCCGGCTTCGTCTATTACTTCTTCGGCATCGAAACCAGGGGCAAGTCGATCGAAGAGATCGACAGGGAGCTGACCGTCACAGCCGATTTGGCGACGACGGCCAGGGTCCGGCAGGCATAAGTCCGTGGAGACGCTGGCCGCGAATTCCGCAGATCTTGCCGGCGACCGGAGCGTGATCGCGCGCGCCGAGGCGGTCAGCGCTGCGGTTGCGGCCGCCTCCGACGAGATCGAGGCCAGCCGTCGCCTGCCGCCGGCCTTGCTCGACCGCTTGCATGAGGCAAAACTGTTCCGCCTCCTGCTGCCGCGCTCTTCGAATGGGATCGAGACCGATCCCGTTACCTTCTTCCATGTGATCGAGACCGTCGCGCGCGCCGACGGCTCGACCGCCTGGTGCCTCAGCCAGGCCGGCGGCTGCGCGATGTCGGCGGCCTATCTGGACCTGCCGGTGGCGCGTGCGATCTTCGGCAACGATCCGCGCGCGGTGCTCGCCTGGGGCCCCGGCCCCAAGGTCAAGGCGACCGAATGCGACGGCGGGTACAAAGTCACCGGGGTGTGGGCATTCGCCTCCGGCGGCCGTCACGCCACCTGGCTCGGCGCGCATTGCCCGATCTTCAAGGCCGACGGATCGCCCAAACTCGAAGCCAGCGGCGTTCCGGAGGAGCGCACCATGCTGGTGCGCACCGAGGACGTCGAATGGACCGACATCTGGAACACGGTGGGCCTGCGCGGCACCGCCAGCGACCAGTTCGCGTTGAACGATTTCTTCGTTCGCTCGGATCATTCGATTACGCGCGAGTTCGACCGGGAATGCCGCGAGAGCGGCCCGCTCTATCGCATGGGCTCGGGCACCTGCTATCAGGTCGGCTTCGCCGGCGTCGCCTGCGGCATCGCGCGCGGCGCGCTCGACTGTTTTGTCGATGTCGCGCGCAACAAGGTGGCGCGCGGCACCAAGAGCCCGCTGCGCGACAATGCCGTAGTGCAATCCGGCCTTGCGCAAGCCGAAGTCAATCTGCGCGCCGCGCGCGGCTTCGTGCTGCAGTCGATGGCCGACATCTGGAAGCATCTGTGCGCCGGGGCCTTGATTACGGTCGAGCAGCGCATCACGGTGCGCATGGCCGCGACCCATGCCATCCACAAGGCGCGCGAGGCGGTCGACTTCGCCTATAACGCGGCCGGCGCCACCGCGATCTTCGAGAACCACCCGCTCGAGCGCCGCTTCCGCGATATCCACACGGTAACCCAGCAACTGCAAGGTCAGATCAGACATTTCGAAACCGTCGGCGCCTGGATGATGGGCGTCGAAGCCGACCTCACGTTCGTCTAATCAAGGAGAACAACCATGCCACTTGGCGGACTGCAGCACTACACCATCGAACCCCAGGATCTCGAGCGCACGAAGAGTTTCTATGTCGACGTGCTTGGACTGGAGGTCGGCGACCGGCCGCCGCTCGATTTTCCCGGCTACTGGCTGTATTCGGGCGGCACCGCCACGGTGCATCTGATGGGCACGCGCAAGCCGCGTGAAGGCATTGTGGTGCGCGGCACCGAGAAGAAATACGTGGACACCGGCCGCTTCGACCATATTGCCTTTGCCGCCACCGACGTCGAAGGCGTGCGCAAGCGGCTACAGTCGAAGAATGTCAAATTCCGCGAGAGCACCGTGCCGCGCACCGGCGACACCCAATTCTTCCTCTACGATCCCGATGGCGTTGGGGTTGAATTGAATTTCGCCAAGACCTGAACGCGAGAAAGATTGAGACACCAGGACTTCGACGCCAAGACGTGGGCGCGATCTCAGCCGTTTGGCGGCGACAAATCGAGCATCGCGTCATTGGTCGATTTTTGCCTGTTCAACGAGCACACGTCTTGCGCGAGTTCCCGACAAGGCCGCGAGTCAGCCATCACTCGGGCGTGAGTCGGCCAGTTTTTCTTCATCATTGCGTGACGAATGAAAGAGCCGCGCCGCTGCGGCAGGATAGCCGGGTCTGTGCCTTTCAACCTACCCCAGGGCACGGGCGCCCGGCTATTCGCCGCCGGCGCTTTGGCGCGGCGTTGTGCGTTTCAGCCAGCCCCTATGGCTGCAACGGGTGGCCGGAGGCCGGGGATTTGGCCGCCTATTAGCAGCCGGTGAAACGAGCATCTCGCCCTTCGTGGAGTTCTTTCAAATAGGCCAGGCCATACGTCGTCAGCTGCTTGGCATCGCGTCGCCCGGCGGTCGCCAGGGTTTCGAGATATCCGCTAATTTTCCGCCTTGAAATTGCAACTTGCTCGGCATCAAGCGGGTATATCAATTGGTAATCGTTCAAAATGCGATCGACGACGTCATTCATCGCGAACTCCGAAACAAACGAGCGGCTCGGCGAATCTGCGGGATTGCCCCCTCAGGATTTTGATCACGAAGACCGTACATTGGGTGGACCACAACAAAAAAGCCGCGTCGTTCCTCATGGGGCGGCACGGCTTAATTTGAGAAACAGCGGATTGCTTGCCACTAAACATCCGCCGCCTAGCCAGGGACTACCACGTCAAGTTTTAAAGGCCCGTGGCAATTTGATTAGTTTTTGAGCCCAAGCGCGGCAACGATTGTTAACCAACGCCGCCGTCGGATTGCCGCGCATCAGTGACCATAGTCAGCGCCGATCATTCGCCTGCCGCGCTCTTGCGCGACTGATAGAATCTTAGAACACTCCGAGATGTTTCGCGGCTAAGACGGATATATTCGTCTCTCTTGCTATCTAGTTCCCTTGCAGACATGCAGTAACCCTGTGCACCAAGAAACAGCAGAGCCATCGTGGTTTCCCACGCGAAGTCGAGGGCCTTAGCCAGTATCAGCGTCCGCTCTCCGTTATTATCAATCAAGGCTCGCTCTACCACGTCGACGGGCAGCGAGCATAATAGGGATAGTGCCACCGTGGCCTCTTCGAACTTGTGGGATCGGGCGTGTTCCAGAATGCTGTTCTCGTTCAAATTGCCGTACTTATGCTGAGTAGTCACGGCTTTCCTGGCAGTGAAATAGTTTTTCGATGCCGGACCGAACTTGGAATGCAGCGTCCCCGTGATATCGGTCACCGAATTTTGAATCGGGCCCACTAAATCAGGACGCTCCCGCTGGAGCTTTCGCTTTACGTCGTCCGACGCCTTTGCGATCAGCTGTTGGAACAAATGTCTCGGAATTTTCTCCCGAAGGCCGAGTTGTTCAGCGAGGATTGAATCGTTCTCAGACCGTTCGATCATGTGCAAAAAGCCGAAATTAGAAAAGCGGGCGCCATTGTTCTTTGCAACCGAACGCGCAACCTCGCGATCCCCTCTGGTCGCGAGCACGTCCGTCACCTCCTCGCTAATTGTCCTTCGCTCCGAGATCGCGAGTAGATGTTGCTGGCTTTTCGACTTGGCATTGGCAACCAGGGTCCGAGTATCAAGCCGTTCGGACTGACGCAGCACAGGACCCGCGACGTCTATTGAATCGTCAAACGCAAGTTTTTTGACGACTTTAACGGGTGCGTTGTCGCTCGAAGCCAGTCGGTTGGAAAGCTGGGCGCGGGCCGCCACTTCAATTTCGTCGGCTAGCCGCTCGATCACCTCACCAAAGACCCAGATTTGATCTTCGGTATAGCGTCCCGTTATCAATAGATCGGTGGTATGCCACAAAGCTCGTGCACGACTTTCGAGGGATCCGTGCAAAATTGCTTCATTTATTTCCTGCAAAAATGATTTGGCTTCAGTCATCGAGCAAACCCCCACGACACTGCCACTAAAATTCCTACTGTCAAAAATAAGCAAAAAATTGTAACGACCCTGTTCTGATTTCGCTCAAATTTGAACCCGGCTGCTACCATGCGTTAACTTAGAAATTGCCCTGCTGGGAGTGAGTGGCAAGATCCCACTGCACCCTTCGCGGTAGCCTTCCTTAAAAAGGGGATCCCGCCTCGCAAACTCTGGCATAGGCCATTCCGCCGGATTCCAACTAGGAACCTTACCAATAACGGTTTGAGTTATTTGGGCTGATCGGGTTTATCCCGTTGAGAGGTGGCTGAAGTGCATCATGTACGTACTGCTCCAAGCCGCGCTGAGTAGCATAGTCATCAGTCGAGCCCGCGCTCGCGGCTCAAGCGCACCATTTCCTCGATGAACATCTGTTTCTGCTTGTCGTCGAGGCTCGTGTAGAGCGGCTCGGCCGCGTCGGCGACGCTGCGTTGATCGATGGCGCGGTCGTTGAGGAATTGAGCCTCGTTGCGCATCTGCTCGATGATGTCGTCAGGCGGATCGCGCTTGGCGCGCGCAATTCGCAAGTTGAGGCGATCGGCGCCATTGTGGCCGAGGTAATGCATCGCGCTCGAGAAAGCAGGCCAGTTCTTTTCCTGTTCGGGCGTCAGATTCAATTCGGCCTTGATCCGGTCGATATTGGCATCGCTGTTGGTGACGATCTGCTCGGCGGTCAGCGCCGGCGCGCCCTCCTGGGTGAGCACCGCCGGCGTCTGCTTGGCGACCTTCGTGCCCTTGGGTGTCTTGGCCGTCTTCGCGCTGTCCTTGCTGTCCTTCTTGGCGTCGTTGGCCGCCGGCTGTCCGCCCTTTCCGGTGAGGACCCCGGTCACCCCGGTGACCACGCCGACGACGCCGCCGATCGCGCCACCCAGGACGCCGCCGACCGGCCCCGCGGCCTTGTTGCCTTCGCGGGCCCCTTTCTCCACGCCCTGGACCACTTGGGCGTCGACCATCGCAGGTACGCCAAGCAGCATCGCAACCACGGCCCCAAGCGCAAAACGCAATCTCGCTCGCGCTGTCGGTATAGAGCTGCTCATGATTTAATCTCCATGGTCGGTCTGATCGTTTGGAATCGAAGTGGCGGGCGGTAGCGTGCTGGCGAGTTGCGACTTTAGCGTTTCCACGTGCGCCAAGTCTACCGCGGCACGGTTTCGTTCACGATCAAGAAAAGCCGTGGCACGAACCCCTTAACGCAAATCGCGCGCGGACTGCGGCGCGATGGCGCAACCGCCCGACTGCTGCGCCGGAAGATCAACGTGTGCGGCGCAATATCCGTGCTCGCCCCTATTATCCTTTGCCGCGAAGAGTTTACTGCGCCGGTCTTGTACACAACGTTAGTTCTAGGACCCTACCCACCTGATTTCTCGACAGAAGCCGGCAATTCTGCTCTGATCACACAACGACATCTCCGCAAGGTTCGCACGCGAGCGCGCATTCAGCGTGCGGCCTGAGCGGAGGCCGAAGACAAAAATAACAAACAACACTTCATAGATGAGGAAACGCCATGTCACGGAGAAAGCTCACTCGCCGACAATTCGTAGCAGCCACCGCCCTGTCGTCCGCAGCGCTGATCGCAGCGCCTTATGTTCGAACCGCCCACGCGGCCGGCAAACTGACGATGGGCTTTTGGGATCACTGGGTTCCCGGCGCCAACAAGGCCTCGACCGATCTCGTCAATGAGTGGGCCGAGAAGGAGAAGGTCGAGGTTTCGATCGACTACATCACGAGCCAGGGCAACAAGAACCTGCTGACGATTGCCGCGGAAGCCCAGGCCAAGTCGGGTCACGACATCCTTGCGATTCCGACATGGTGGGCACATGCCAACTCGGAACTGCTCGAGCCCGTCAACGACATTATGGGCCCGATCATCGCCGAGAATGGCGAGGTGAACGGCACCGTCAAATATCTCGGCCAATCCGAAGGCAAGTGGCTCGGCGTTCCCGCCACGATCGGCAGCCAGATCAAGGGTCCCTGCTCCCGCATCGATCTGATGAAGAAGTACGCCGCGATCGACGTGCAGGAAATGTATCCGGCGGGCTCGCCGCCCAAGGCAGACAATTGGACGCTGGATACCTTCCTGAAGGCGGCGGAAGCCTGCCAGAAGGGCGGATTCCCCTTCGGCATCGGGCTCGGTGAAACCACCGACAGCGTCGATACCTGCGGCGCGATCTTCCAGTCATACGGCGCACAGCTCGTCGATGCCAAGGGGAACCTGACCGTCAAGACCGACGCGGTGCGCCAGGCGCTAGACTATTACAAGAAGCTGATCGCCTTCCTGCCGCCGGACGTCGCCGCATGGGACGACGCTTCCAACAACAAGTGGCTGGTGTCCGGCAAGGGCGCGCTGATCATGAATCCGCCGAGCGCCTGGGCAGTTGCCAAGCGCGACGCGCCGCAGGTCGCCGAGCAATGCTGGACCCACGGCTTTCCGGCCGGGCCGAAGGGTCGTTTCGCGCCGTTCCTGCCGTACTTCTGGAGCGTCTGGAATTTCTCCAAGAACAAGGAATCCGCCAAGAGCCTGCTCGTGCATCTGTCGAAGCCGTCCTCGATCGAAAAGCTGGTTGTCGCCAGCGGCGGCTACGACCTGCCGTCGTTCGCGAAACTGACGACGCTGAAGGTATGGGAGGAGGAAGGGCCGCCGAAGGGCACGCTCTTTAGCTACCCGGATCCCTATAAGCACCAGACGCTGTCGATCGCAACGTCGCCTGCCCCGCCCAAGATCGCCCAGCAAATCTACGCGCAGGCGACGCTGACCAAGATGTGCCTGCGTTACTACCAGGGCGAATCGATGGAGAAGACGCTGGCGTGGGCGGAGGGCGAGTGTGAAGGCTTCATGCGGACCTGAGGCTTGGGGGGATTGCGGCTTGAGCCCGTTTGCTCGCGGGCGACCCAGCGCATCCGCTCCGGCATACACCTGACCGCTAAGCCGGCATTTGCCAGCTTAGCGGACGAATTATCCCAACAGGGATATCGAGAGGGACATGCATCATGGTCGACGTCGCATTTCAGCAAGGCAGCCTTGTCCGCGCGAGCGCACGCAAGCGCTCCAGTTTAAGGGCCTCGCTCAGGCGCAAATCGACCACGGCATTTCTGATGACGCTGCCGCTGATCCTGCTGATTTCGATCCTCGTCCTCTATCCCGCGTTCTATTCGCTGCATTTGGCGACACTCAACAAGTCGATGTCGAAGTTTGTGGGGCTGGGCAATTTCGAATTCCTGTTCAAGCGCGAGACGTTCTGGCTGGTGGTAAAGCAATCCTGTATTTTTGCGATCACCGCCGTCATCTTCAAGGCGCTGATCGGCTTCATCGTCGCCCATTTCGTTCATAATATTCCGGCCAAGGGCCAGCGCAAATGGCGCGGCATGCTGCTGGTGCCCTGGGTGATTCCGCCGGCGATGAGCACGCTGGCGTGGCTGTGGCTGTTCGACCCTTCCTACAGTGCCTTCAACTACACCCTTTCGTTTTTCGGCATCGGACCGATCCCTTGGACTGGCGAACCCAACTGGGCCCGTTTTACCGTCATTCTGGTCAATATCTGGTTTGGCGCGCCCTTCTTCATGATTCTGTACCTGGCATCGCTAAAATCGGTGCCCGAGCAGCTCTACGAGGCGGCCGCTATTGACGGCGCCAACTGGTGGCAGCGCATCTGGTATGTGACGCTGCCGATGATGCGCAACATCATCGCGATCACGACGCTGTTCTCGCTGATCGTCACCTTTGCCAATTTTGATATCGTGCGCATCCTGACCGCCGGCGGCCCGCTCGACCACACCCACATCTTCGCCACCTGGGCGTTTCGGGTCGGTATCGAGGGTAGCGACATTCCGCTCGGTGCCAGCGTCTCGCTGTTCATGGTGCCGATCCTTGCGATCGCGGCGATCTTCATCCTGCGCGACGTCAACAAACGCGGGAATGAAGCCTGATGAGCGCGATCGCGATCGACAAGGGAGCGCCGACCCGCAAGGCCTACGGCAGCATGAGCCGCGACCGTACCTGGGCGCTGAGATGGTCGTACTTTTTTCTCACATTGTTCGCGATCTTCTCGCTGGTACCGCCGCTCTATATGCTGATCACCTCTCTCAAGAGCAGCGCGGAGATTTCGGCGGCGACCAACCCCTGGTGGGTGTTCCATCCGACGCTGTCGAACTACATCGAACTATTGACGTCGAACCAGTTCCTGATCTTCTTCCGGAATTCCGCGTTTGTCTCGATTTTCGTGGTGACCATCACCATGCTGATCAGCGTGCCTGCCGCCTTTGCGCTGTCACGGATGCGGTTCTGGGGTTCGGCGACGCTGGCGACCGGCGTATTCCTGACCTACCTGATCCCGGATACGCTGCTGTTTTTGCCGTTGTTCAAGATGTTCGCCGTGATCGGCGACTGGACCGGAATCCAACTGATCAACCGCTGGTACGTCCTGCTATTCATCTACCCCACCCTCACCGTACCCTTCTGCACCTGGATCATGATCGGTTACTTTGCGTCGATCCCGAAGGAGCTGGATGAGGCCGCCATCATCGACGGCGCGTCCTGGTTCCAGACGCTGACGCGCATCTTCATTCCGGTTGCGCTACCCGGCCTGATCGCCGCGACCATCTTTGCCTTCACGGTCTCCTGGGCGCAGTATCTCTATCCGCTGGTGTTCACGACCTCGACCGACCAGCTGGTGCTGCCGGTCGGCATCATCACCTCCCTGGTCAAGGGCGACGTATTTAACTGGGGACAGATCATGACCGGCGCGCTGCTCGGTGCCGCGCCGCCGCTGATCATCTACGCATTCCTGATGGACTATTACATCGCCGGCCTGACCGCCGGCGCGACGAAGGGCTGAGATTTCATGGCTGACGTTACGTTGCGTAAGGTTGTCAAGCGTTACGACGAGGTCGAGGCGGTGCGCGGCATCGATCTCGATATCGCCGATCATGAGTTCGTCGTGCTGGTCGGACCGTCCGGTTGCGGCAAATCGACGACGCTGCGGATGATCGCAGGGTTG
>Ga0210399_10002386_pt1 | contig 14643 bp, 10 predicted proteins | sample IncBWC14MmetaG_FD_150865 | JGI IMG/M metagenome (GOLD analysis project Ga0210399, IMG submission 150865) | Forest soil microbial communities from Barre Woods Harvard Forest LTER site, Petersham, Massachusetts, United States - Inc-BW-C-14-M | ecosystem: Environmental > Terrestrial > Soil >... | reverse complement strand
CAGCAAGGGTGCACCCAAAGCCTCGCCATCCCCTGGACCATGTGGCACTTGCGGCGATCCCGGCGGCCCGGGCGCGTGCTCGATACGCGACTTCGACTAACTACCACGTACCTGCGCAAACCGCTCTCTCCCGGGTAACTTTGGAGACTCAGGGTAGTAACGGGTGTTACTTTGCGAGGCCCCGAAAAATGCGTACTCTCGGTCGATAGTAGCCTGCTCTTGAGGAGAGGGCTCATGGACCGTCGACGGGAGACACGCATCGATACGGCGTTGCCAGTGCGCATCTGGGGCGTGGATACCTACTGCCGTCCCTTCATGCAAATGGCCAGCGTGCGCAATATCAGCAGTCTCGGCGCGATCCTTCAGAACGTAAGAGCACAGATCAAACCCGGCGAGATCCTCGACGTCCAATACGACGGAGTGAAGGCCCAGTTTCGTGTGGTATGGGCGGGCAGGCCCGGCACCATCGAAGCCGGAGAATTAGGACTGGAACGTCTGCCCGAAGAGCCTTACATTTGGGACGTCGATCCGGCGCGCTGTGGACATACCGTCGGCAACGGCTAGTCAGCTGTCCCCTACTGTGCCTTCAAACAAATTGGGGACCCGCAGAAGCGCAGATCCCCAACACCATTAGAATTTCAAAACGATTCCCGTCGAGTAGCGGAAGTTGTTCTGGCTCGACCCGGCAACCCGCGTTTGCAGGAAATCTGCCTGCCCCATGCGGATAGCGAAATTGCGGCTCAGATTCACATCCACACCACCGCCAGCTGCCCAGGTAAAGTCGGTTGACGACGCCGACACGCCAAACGCCGAACCGGAAAGCCGCCCACCACCAAACAGGACATGAGCAAACGGCGTTAGCCGCGAAGAATTAGGGACCCGCACGGTCGGTCCGAACAAGAATGTGTAGAAGTTTGTTTTAACACCCACGCCCAACACACTCGGTGTGCCGTAAGAACCGCTGAAATCTGCCGTCACGCCCAAATTACGTGAAAAGAAACCGCTCGCGGACGCGTTCCAACCGTTCAGGTTGAAGCCACCGAGACCTGACGTCCCGCTATTTGCGTGGAAGTACTGGTACCCGCCAAAAATCTCAGCTTTCGGCGCCTCCCCGCGTTCCTGGCCGAAAGCCACCAGAGAAAGCGATAGCACTGCGCACACTACGACGAAGTTGCGTATCATTGCTGCTCCTTTTACCCAAAATGTGTCCTGGTCCGGCATAAGTGACAGAACACGATTCACCAAGACCTGCTCGATCATAGAGGCCTAAGTGCCTTGAGTACCGTGATTACAGTCACTTGCGCTTGTGAGAGGAGTGCACAATTGGGCACTCCCATTTTGGTAGGCGAAAAAAATAAACCGGGCAGCCAATCCGCCCGGTCCGAGTAAGTTGCACTTAGTTTGCAGTAATCGAGGTCTAAGTCCCTTCCGACCACCCCGCCAGATACTCTTCCTGTTCCGGCGTGAGGCGATCGATCTTGATTCCCATCGATTCCAGCTTCAGCTTGGCCACGCGTTTATCGAGTTCCACGGGAACGGTGTAGACCGTCTTTTCCATCTTGCTGTGATTCTTCACCATGTGGTCGACCGAGAGTGCCTGGTCGGCGAAGCTCATGTCCATCACCGACGGTGGATGCCCCTCTGCCGCCGCCAGGTTAATCAGCCGGCCTTCGCCCAGCAGATTGATCTTACGGCCGTCTTTCATCGAGTATTCTTCGACGAAATGGCGCGTGGTGCGCTTCGAGGAAGCCATCTTCTCCAGGGTCGGAATGTCGATCTCGACATTGAAGTGGCCCGAGTTCGAGATAATCGCACCATTCTTCATGACTTCGAAATGCTCTTTCGAGAGCACGTTTTTGTTCCCGGTCACGGTGCAGAAGACGTCGCCGATTTTGGCCGCTTCATTCATCGACATCACGCGGAACCCGTCCATCACGGCTTCCAGAGCTTTCGTCGGATCGACCTCGGTCACGATCACCTCAGCTCCCGCACCCCGAGCGCGGCTTGCCAGTCCGCGGCCACACCAGCCGTAGCCGGCGATCACGAACTTCGACCCGGCCAACAGGAAGTTAGTGGCGCGGATAATGCCGTCAATAGTGGACTGGCCGGTGCCGTAGCGGTTATCGAAAAAGTGCTTGGTATCGGCATCGTTGACCGCAATGATCGGATAGCGCAGCACTCCTTCCTTGGCCATAGCGCGCAGGCGGATCACCCCGGTGGTCGTCTCTTCCGTTCCGCCAATGACGCCGTCTATCACGTCCGTGCGTTTGGTGTGCAGAACATTCACCAGGTCGGCGCCATCGTCCATGGTGATGTGTGGCTTGTGATCGATGGCCGCCAGGATGTGCTGGTAATAAGTCTCGTTGTCCTCGCCCTTGATGGCGAACACCGGGATGTTGTAGTCGCGCACCAGGCTGGCGGCCACATCGTCCTGGGTCGACAGCGGATTGGAGGCGCACAATACCACGTCCGCGCCACCATCACGCAGGCAGACCGCCAGATTTGCGGTCTCGGCAGTGACGTGCAGGCAGGCTGAAATGCGGATCCCTTTCAGCGGCTGATTCTTGATAAATTCCTTGCGGATGATCTGCAGGACATTCATGGACTGGTTGGCCCAGTCGATGCGCTTCTTCCCCATGTCCGCAAGATCGAGATTCTTAACGTCGCAGTTGATTTGCGTCGGTGTAGTTGACATACCTCTCCTGATTTCTATGATGACGGTGAAATTCTGGGCGCCAGCCTCACAGCTAGACGATCAGAATACACGAAACGTTGGGAGGGATTTTTCCCGAACGTCACTACAGGGGGTTACCAGGGGACGTCGCCAAACGTCCCCGTTTCGTCTTACGGAAACTACCGCTTCGCGGCCTGCAAAGCCGGTTCGCGCAGCCCAGCTTCGCTGGCCAGCTTGGCAGCCTTATCCGTGGCTTCCCAGGTGAAGTCCTTGTCAGTGCGTCCGAAATGGCCGTACGCAGCCGTCTTGCGATAGATCGGACGCCGCAAGTTCAGCGAATCGATAATGCCCTTCGGAGTCAACTGGAAGTTCGCCCGGATCAGGTCGGGAATGATCGCTGGATCGACCTTGGCGGTCCCAAACGTCTCCACCAGAATACTCACCGGTTCGGCGACGCCGATCGCATACGCCAATTGAACTTCGCACTTATCGGCGAGGCCGGCGGCCACAATATTCTTGGCAATGTAACGCGCCATGTAGGCCGCGGACCGATCCACCTTGGTCGGATCTTTGCCGCTGAAAGCGCCGCCGCCATGGCGTCCCATGCCGCCGTAGGTGTCCACGATGATCTTGCGGCCGGTCAGACCGGTGTCGCCCATCGGGCCGCCGATCACGAATCGCCCCGTGGGGTTGATGTGATACTTGGTGTCCGCGTCGAGCAGACTGCTCGGAATCACCGCCTGGATCACGTGTCTCAGGATTTCCGAGCGCAGCTGATCATTCCCGACCGTCTCGGCGTGCTGGGTCGAGATGACCACCGCATCCACACGGAACGGCTTTCCGTTCTTATCGTATTCAACCGTAACTTGGGATTTTCCGTCGGGACGAAGGTAAGGGCAGGTTCCGTTCTTGCGTACTTCCGTAAGTCGTTGGGTTAGCTTGTGGGCCAGCAGGATCGGGGTGGGCATCAGTTCGGGATTTTCGTTTACGGCGAAACCGAACATCATGCCCTGGTCACCAGCGCCGCCGGTATCTACACCCATTGCGATGTCACCCGATTGCTTGTTAATACTGGAAATCACGGCGCAGGTATTGCAATCGAAACCGTACAGTGCGTTGTCGTACCCGATGGACTGAACTACGCCGCGCACCAACGACTGAAAATCGACATATGCCTTGGTGGTAATTTCTCCGGCAATCACAACCAGCCCGGTAGCGGTCAAAGTCTCACAGGCGACGCGGCTGGTGGAATCTTCCGTCAGGCAGGCGTCGAGAATGGCATCAGAGATCTGGTCCGCAATCTTGTCGGGATGGCCTTCCGTCACAGACTCTGAAGTGAACAAGTAACGATTTTTGGATGGCAAATTTAAGCTCTCCTTGCTCTACGACATTCGATCGGCGGGGAAATCAGGGCGCACTCTCGCCATCTTCCGCGCGTTTTCCAAACATTTGGATGTTCCTAAAAAGCTATCAGACAAGGGAATGTTGAGGCAATGATTTTGGGTCAGGCTGGCAGATCAACGGTTTAGATGTCATGGATTGCGTTCAGACTGCGACAGAGCCGGGTTGAACGGCAGTAAAGCCGAACATCATTGCGGAGCAGCCGCAACCGGCTTCAAAGGTGGAGTCTGCAAACCATCCGAATGAAACGTCAGCGTCTTCACCACCCCGTACCCACCTTGGAGTGGAACCTTCTGCCCATTAAAGAACACGTCCAAGGCGCCGATACTACCCGCCTTCACGATGACTTCGTTCTTCGCCTGAATGACTTTTTGTTCGGGAGCCACGAGGGTGACCTCGAAGGGAGGCTGGCCGTCGGCCACGATGGAGACCCAGCATTGTTCCGCATCGTCATTGCCCTTGAGCAGGACCGTGAATGTACCGGAAGGGACTCCGTGCAAAGCCGCTTGCGCCACCGGTGAAGATCGCGCCATCTTTTCGGTCGTCGGAATCGGAGTGCTGGGAGCTTTGCCGTCGTTGGAAGCCGGTACCGTCTGAACTGGCGAAGGTGCGGCACTCGGCGGACCGGAACTGGGTGCCGATCCGGAGGGAGCCGTTGTTTCCGTGGCGGGAGCAGGAGCATTCGTGCTCTTCTCCATCTGAGGCGCTCGGTGGTAATAACTCCAGCTGGCAAATGCGAGAACGATCAACAGGAGGGCGAGCGCCAGCATTCCCCAGGGAATCTCGTTTGCCGCGTGTTCTCCACCCGCGTGTGCAACTGGACGGGGCTCGGGCGCAGGCGCTGGCTTGGCGGCGTGGACCTCGGGCAAGGCCTGCATCCGGCTCTCACCCAATGCTTCCATGTAATCCGCGAGTGTTTGTTCTTCATCGAGCCCGACGTGACGGGCGTAGGCCCGAACGAAACCCTTGTTGAAAATGCCCCCAGGCAGTTGCTCGAACTTCTCTTCCTCGAGGGCGCGCAGCATACGCGTACCGATCTTGGTGCTCAGCGAGATATCATCGAGCGAGATGCTGCGTTGCTCGCGTTCTTTCTTCAGCCTGTCACCAAACGATCCCATGCGATGCGTCTCCAGGGCGGTGCACCCGGCAAGACCGAATACTCAACATATGTTAAGCGTGCGGAACGAGAGTTGCCAGCATTTGTCCGAGCCAAAGTACCGTCTCCGGCACTCCGAAGGTAACGCGGCACGACCCGCAAAGGCAAAGGCGCGAAGGTCCTTGCCGTCCGTGGCTTTGCGGGTACTTGTTACTTAAGATCATTGCCCCCCATTCTGAGCGCCGCATATAATTTGTCTACTTCTTCCCGAAAATCGAAGGGTTTAGGTGCATGCCTGAGGCGACCGGAGCCGACCGAAAGCGGCATAGTCAAGAACTGAATATCTTTCACGATGTGGCCAAGGCTCTCACGTCGTCGCTGGACCTCGATTCCATTCTGCAGACCATCATGGAAAAAATGGCGGAATACTTCCGCCCGGACACCTGGTCCCTGCTCATGATTGATGAGCAGCACAATGAACTCTATTTCGCTATCGCTGTGGGCGATGCCGCGGAGGCACTCAAGGACGTTCGCCTGAAAGTCGGCGAAGGCATTGCCGGATGGGTCGCCAAGAATGGCGAACAGCTCATCGTCCCCGACGTGTACACCGATCCTCGATTTGCCAAACGCATCGACGAAGTTACGCAATGGGAGACTCGCTCCATCATCTGCGTACCCCTGAATTCCAAGCACCGTGTTCTCGGCGTGATTCAACTCGTGAACGTTGACATGAAAGGTTTCGGCGACCAGGAAATCTTTTTCCTGCAGGCCTTGTGCGACTACGCCGCTATCGCCATTGAGAATTCCCGGGCCGTCGAGAAGATACAGGAACTCACCATCACCGATGACTGTACCGGCCTCTACAACGCGCGTCATCTTTATAAGACGCTCGAAACCGAGGTCTACCGCTCGTCACGCTTCGGCTACGAGTTCAGCATCCTCTTTATAGATCTGGATCACTTCAAGCAGGTCAACGATACCCATGGTCACCTGGTCGGCAGCAAACTGCTGGCGGAGATCGGCTACCTGATCAAGGCACAGCTCCGCTTGATCGATTACGCGTTCCGCTATGGCGGTGATGAGTTCGTTGTCCTCTTGCCGCAGACCGGAAAAGATCAGGCCTTGACCGTGGCAAAACGCCTGCGCGATGCCCTGCGCGTCAGCATGTTCTGCAAAGAAGAAGGATTGAACCTGAACATCCGCGCCTCGATCGGCCTCGCCACCTATCCCCACGACGCCAAATCGCCCCACGATGTCATCCGTCAGGCCGATGAAATGATGTACCTCGTGAAGAACACGACCCGCGACAATATCGGCATTGCGCAGCGCGGGGTGATGAAGTAGGGAAGCCTTTAGCCGTTAGCTCTTAGCCGTTAGCTCTTAGCCGTTAGCTCTTAGCCGTTAGCTTTTAGCCGTTAGCTTTTAGCCGTTCCCTTTTGGCCACGTCCGGTCTTCGCCTACCAGCGCACTCGAATCACAGCCGATCTGAATCCGCTGGCTAATTTCTCTGTCTGGAAAGTCTTGTGCGGATCAAGCTCCGACCCACATGTCCAAGGATGTCGCGGACAAGGGCGCAAGCTGATAGCTGATAGCTAATAGCTAATAGCTGCTCCTACTTCTCCTTCTTCCTCTTCTGCAACTCAATCGGCTCGGTCTTCGACTGGCTCGCCGAAGGATCAGGCTTGAATGCCACGGCGTTCGCGGGCGCGTTCGGGTTCACGCCAAAATCCCAGACGTAGAGATTCATTCCCTGCTTGCCGAGCATCTCGACCACCGCATACTCGCCCGCAGGCAGGCTTTCGGTGGGCGTCAGCTTCACCCATCCACCAATCATCGGCTGCGCCGTGCTGGCAACGAATTTCGCATCCTGACTGATCTTGCCGTAGACGGCGATTTTGATGTCACCGACGACGCGCTTGTCCCCTTTTGGCTCAAGGCGCACGATGCGGAAACGCTCGGTGGGAGAGAGGGGTTTGTCTTTCTTTCCTTCGGAATCATCCTCGGACTTCAAGGGTGCGGGAGCGGCGTCCGACTCGGATTCCGGGTCCTTGTCAAGGTTGACGTACAGCGCGGGAACTGTAACGTGAGACTGCACGGGCGCATGTTTTCCCGGTACCTCGACGGTCTGACGGTTGCTTGCGATCGGATTCACGGCTGACCGCAGAATGTTCCCCTTCATATTCTTGTTCACGCCGCCCGTGCGTTGATCGATAGGAACCAGCTCCGGCTGACTTTGATACGTATCCAACAGGAAGACGCCACCCTCTTCGGGTAATTGAAGACCTGGCAGGACGTGGGGCGATCGGGCCTCATCAGCCTGACGGTCAGCCTCGAATTCCTTGTCCAGTTGAATGGCTTCCGGAGTCGAAGCACCCGAAGCACGATCCTTCTCGTACTTCTCGGTGGCCGGCCAGTCCACCAGCGACTTTGGAAGCTCCTCCCACTCCCCGCGCTCGGCGCTCAGATAGCGCACACGATCGCCCTTAATCTCATACTTACTGATGGCCTGATAGGAACCGTCCTTCAGTATCAAGCGGCTGGCGAGGTCCTGGCCTTGGGTTAGGACGGGAACCAGCAGGATGGCAACCAGGCATGCTGGAAGCCAGTTTGCGGGAGCTAAGTAGAAACGCCGCATATGCCACTCAGTCCATCCGATGCAGCCGGAGGGCGGTCACGATGCTTGGGTAGCTTTCAGAATTGTCCCACAAGTGAGAGGGTCCGCGACAGGAGTTTGCGAAACAGGCTCTAGGCTTTAGGCTCTGGGCTCTAGCCTCTGGTCTGCCGCCTTTCGCTTCAAGGGCATAAGCAATTGGGACCGAGGCCCTGGAGTCCCGACCTCGTCTGCATGAAGAGGAGATGCTAGAGCCCAGAGCCCAGAGCCTAGAGCCTGGAGTCTGCTCATCCGGTATTGTGCAGTCCGGCGGCAATTCCGTTTATCGTCGTGCTGATGGCGTAGTCGAGTTGGCTGCTGCGGGTTCCACTTCGCTTGCGGCGCAGCAGATTCACCTGGATCAGGCTCATGGGATCGACATACGGATTGCGCAGCCGGATGGATCGGAAGAGCACAGGATTTTTCTCCAGCAGATCCTTCTGTCCAGTAATCAGAAGCAGGACGCGGCGCGTGCGTTCGAATTCTTCCCACAACATGCTGTAGACGCGGTCGCGCAACGCAGCGTCGGCGACAAGGCCGGCGTACAGGCGGGCAATGGCCATGTCAGCTTTCGCCATGGCAATTTCGACGTTGCGCACCATGCTTGAGAACAGCGGGAAGCTTTCCATCATTTGTTCGAGGAGCTGCCGTTGTGCGGGACTGCCATCGCGGAAGCGCTGGAGCGCGTGTCCTACACCGAACCACGCTGGCAGCGCGTGGCGGCTCTGCATCCAGCCGAACACCCACGGGATAGCGCGCAGGTCTTCAAGGCGACGGCTCTGCGAGCGGCGCGCCGGGCGCGATCCGATGCGTGCGTGCTCGAGTTCGTTGACCGGGGTAGATTGCTCAAAGTATTCGAGCACTTCAGGATTGTCGGCGATATGTTCGCGATAAAAAGCGTACGCATCCTGCGACATGATCTCCATTGCCTGGTCCCAGTGTTGGGCGGTGCCTTGTGCCGGCCGATTGGGACTCACGACAGCTTCGAGGCAAGCGGCAATCATGATTTCCAGATTCCATTCGGCGAGCACTGGATCGGAATACTTCCAGGTGAGGACCTCGCCTTGCTCGGTGATGCGAATCTCTCCCGAAAAATCTCCCGGTGGCTGCGCGAGAATAGCGGCGTGCGTAGGCCCGCCGCCCCGGCCGACCGTGCCGCCCCGTCCGTGAAAGAGCCGCAGGTTCACGCGCTGTTCACGGGCCGCCGCATGCAGATCGCGCTGCGCCTTGTGCAACTCCCACGTGCTGGTGAGCATGCCGCCGTCCTTGTTCGAATCGGAGTAGCCGAGCATGACTTCCTGCACTCGGCCCCAGGAGTCGAGCATGGGCTGGTACGCGGCAGACTCCCAGATACTTTTCATTACGGCACTAGAGTTGCGGAGAGCGCTGATCGATTCGAATAGAGGCGCGGGCATAAGGCCGGGATCTTGCGCGCTCTTTGCCACAGATACGCCCGTCACGCCCGCGAGGCGCACGACGTTCAGAATGTCTTCTTCGGATCGGCTGTCACTCACAATGAAGTGGCGGATCGCGCAGGGCTCGTGAGTCTTTTTGAGTTCAGCGATGGCTCGAAAGGTTGCGAGCAGCTCAGCGGAAGGCGCTGGCAACCCGTTATGGCCTCCGGTTTCAGGGGAAACGACAGCGGACGCCATGTCAGACAGGGCTTGCGAAAGCACCTGGGCATGCTGCCGAATGTCTAGGACGTGCAGGTGGAAGCCGAAGGTGCGAACCTGCCGCAGCAGAGGGTCGACTAAGAGGGCCACGAGGCGTCCGCCGCGATTGGCGCACAAGCTCTCCCGCATGAGCAGGAGATCGTTCTCGAAATCCCGCGCCGATTGGTAGGCATGTTCGTGAGCTTTTGAATCGCGGCTGTAACGCAGTCGAGCGGTGATGAAATCGAGGAAGTGCCGGTAGAGTTCGGCTTCGGTGATGCGCTTCCATCGCGAATGCTCTTCGCCCAGTTTGGTTTCGTACTCGCGCACGCGGCGCGCGAGTGCTTCCGAGGCGCCGACGCGGCGCAGGGACATACTAAGCTGGCTCACGAGCCGGGTCACGCCGGCGATGTAGTAGTCGATGAGCAGATGCCGGGCCATACCCAAGGCATCGCGCGTGCAGTCGGCGGTGACATAGGGATTGCCGTCGCGATCGCCACCAATCCAGGATCCAAAGCTCAATAGGTCGGGGAGCTTTGTCTTTCCTGCCTGGGCACCGTACACCTGCTCGATGGACTCCTCAAGCTCGGCGTAGAGGCGCGGAATGGTTTCGAACAGAACCATGGGAAAGTAGTCGAGGCCCATGTGGATCTCGTCGCGCACGGTAGGCTTTTTCAGCCGAATTTCATCCGTCTGCCAGAGCGCGGTGATCTCCGCCAGAATTTGCGATTCGTACTCGAGGGCGTCGGCGCGTGAGAGCGGGACCTGGTCGAGCCGCTCGAGCCATCGGGCAATGCGGCGGCGCTTGAGGCGGATGGTGTGGCGGGTAATTTCGGTCGGGTGCGCGGTAAAAACCGGCGTCACCCGGATGGTGCCGAGCGCTTCGAGCACGCGCGGAAGCGGAACTCCAGCGGCGTGCATGCGAAACAGCGTTCCGCGGAACGAACCTTCGATGGGAGCGCGTCCTTCGCGCAGACGGGTCGCGCGGCGCCGGCGCTTGCGATGGTTCGTCTCGGCGAGGTTGGTCAGCTCGAAATAGATCGCAAAAGCCTTGGTAATGCGGTAAGCATCGTCGATGGAAAGCGTGCTGATCAGCTCGCGCGCTTCCGCCATCAGACCGGCTTCGAACACGTGCGCCGCCGTGCCTGCGGGAGGCTGGTCACGGTGCTGGATCAGGACCCGACGCAGACGCTCGACCACCTCGAAGAAGGCTTCCCCTTCCTGCTCCACGAGCACGCGCCCCAGCAGCGTGCCGAGCGAACGGACGTCGCGACGAAGGGGCAGCTCCTTCGCGGGATCAGTGGTATCGGCAGTGAGTTCGGCCAGCCGCGCAGACTGGTCATGCTCGCTCCACAGGGAGGCCTCGCGCATGGGCTATTTTAGCGAATCAGGGTGCTCACCTATAAATAGGTCGGCAGAGGCTGCGATCGGAATGCCCTGAAGTTTTATTTATTCCCGCGGGTTTGTCCTTGTCGGCTCGAATAAAGTTGTGGCAGACTCACAGCCGCGCCAGACCTCCCCGATTTTTCCGACCGCGATGGTGCCACAATGGTTCGCTTTCTGCGCCGCCTGCTCCCAGGGCTCGCCTTCGTCTGTTCCTCAATCGTCTCCTTCGTCTCGGGTAGCGCCCAATCCACACTGGCTGACCAAGCCCCCGTGGCAGCTTCCACATCAAGCGTGTCATCGCCAGCATCCACCCTTTCGGCGGTGCCAAGCCGACTGGCCGAAGCGAAAATGCTCTATCGCAAGGGGAGCTTTGACGCTGCGATCGCGAAGTATCAGGAGATACTCCAAGGAAACCCTCCCTCGCCCGATGCCTATGCTGGTTTAGTCCGCACTTACCTGAAGAAGAAGGATGTCCAACAGGCTTATGACACCGCAACCCATGCCCTTCAGGTGGTCGATTCCGAGCCCATTCATGTAGCTCTGGGCGAGGTTTATTTCCGTCAGGGCAGAATTCATGACGCGGAAGAAGAATGGGTAAAGGTCATTAACAGTGGCCGACAAGACGCGCGCGCCTATTTTGGTGTAGCTCGTGTACGCATGGCGCTGTCCATGTACAAAAGCGCTTGGACGTTGCTCGATAAGGCGCACACTGCGGATCCCTCCGACCCCGAAATTCAGAAGCTCTGGACCCAAAGGCTAAACCGTGCCGCGCGAATCAAGTTCCTGGAAGAGTATCTTGCCGGCGACAACAACGACGACGCCGAAACGCGGACCAGGATGCAACATTACCTGGAATACCTGAAGGCACGAGCGAACGATTCTCGGGCCGCCTGTCAATTGGTCAGTAAGACCACTACAACCGAGACGCCCTTGGTCCGTTTGCTACGAGATCCAACGCATCTTCGCGGATACGGTCTCTCTGTTGCGGTGAATGGACACAACTCCAAGCTGATGCTCGACACCGGCGCATCCGGCATTCTCGTCAATCGGAACCTCGCGGAGAAAGCTGGTATAACGCGGCTGTCCGACATGCCGGTATGGGGGGTCGGCGACAAGGGAGACAAAGCCGGCTATACCGCGGTCGCCAACTCGCTGAAGATCGGTGAACTGGAGTTCCAGGGGTGCACAGTGCGCGTACTCGAACAGCGATCGGTGGCTGACGAAGACGGGTTGATTGGAGGAGATGTGTTCGCCAGTTTTCTTGTGGACATCGACTTCCCAAACGAAAAACTGCACCTGAGCGAACTGCCGAGGCGTCCTGAAGAGAACAACAACCCGCTCAAGCTCAAAACCGAAGAGGATGACCCGGGACAGGAGAATAAAGACTCGAAGAACGATGCTGCGCCAACCACATCAAAGGAAACCAAACCGACGCAATCCGGACCGCAGGATCGCTACATAGCCCCGGAGATGAAGTCTTATACTCAAGTGCTCAGGTTTGGCCACATGCTGCTGGTGCCTACCGCAATCGGAGAAGTACCGGGAAAGTTGTTTCTACTTGACAGTGGAGCTTTCACTAATTCCATTACACCTGCAGCCGCCCGTGAGGTCACCAAGATTCACGGAGATCCGCGCGTCACCGTCAAAGGTCTTAGTGGTACTGTGAAGAGTGTCTACAGCGCGGACAGGGCTGTGCTCCAATTCGGCCACTTGAGAGAAGAAAACCAGGACCTGATCGCTTTTGATCTCACACATATGAGCGATCACACGGGCACAGAAATCTCTGGCATTCTCGGATTCACGTTGCTGCGGCTTCTCGATGTCAAGATCGATTACCGGGATGGGTTAGTGGACTTTTCATACAATCCAAAACGGTAGGCTCATTAAGTTTGGATCATAGATCGGCAAAGGTATTGATTTTCGTGCAGGCATGACGGGTGACGCCGAGCCCATCGCCTCGGTGGATGGACCGGAATCCCACACGCGTGATGCCACCGTAAGTGGAAGAAAGAACCCACCCTTTTGTCATTCCGAAGCCGAACGCGGCGGAGGAATCTGCTCCACCACGCCGCATCCTGTATCCTCCGTACTCGCGCCCAAAAGAGGACTTTTTGCTTCGAAGAAGAATGGGCGCGGCTATCCTGATACCGTGTGTGTCTATACGGCGGAGGAGATTGAGGCGAGAGTGCGATGAGTTTCTCCGAGCAATGGACGCCTATCAGCACAGCTGTTTGCTGCACGGTCCTGATTTTTGCGGCGGGATGTCATCGGGAAAAGCAAGAAACCTTGGTTGACCATCCGCGACTCACGCCCCAGGTCACCATGCACGATGTGACCTTTCATTCCTCCGCACTGCAGCGTGACACGTCTTACCGCGTAATCCTTCCACGCAGCATTCCATCCGGATCCAAATTGCCCGTGGTCTATCTACTCCACGGTGGCAACGGTAGTTTTCGCGACTGGTCCACCAACACCGACGTCGCCCGCTTTGCCGAGCGCGGCTTGATCCTGGTCATGCCCGACGGCGATGAGTCCTGGTACACCAACTCCGCCGAACATCCTGAGGATCGTTATGAGGATTACATCACTCAAGATCTCGTCACCGACGTGGAGACCCGGTTCCCGGCCGCACCCGGACGCGCGAACCGTACCATCATAGGCATCTCGATGGGAGGCTTTGGCGCCGTCAAGCTTGCCCTTCGCCATCCCGACCTGTACGCCTTCGCTGGCGGCCTCAGTTCCGCCCTCGATGCCCCCGGCCGTCCGTTCTCGATAGCGCGCATCGGGCAGTACCGGCACTATAGTTCGATTTTCGGCCCGGTGGACAGTACAAGCCGGCGCGAAAGCGATCCTTTTCTGCTGGCCAGGTCTGTTGATCCGGCGAAGATGCCCTACTTTTTTCTCACTTGCGGCGACAAGGAAGGGTTGCTTTCGACCAATCGCAGTTTCGCCCAGATTCTCGGGCAGCGGCACTTCCCTTACGAATTTCACATCGTTTCGGGCGGGCACGACTGGAAGCAGTGGAATGCGAGGCTCGACGGCGTGTTCAGCAGCCTGCTCGATCACTTGGGCACAAGATGATCCAACTGCCCCTGTAATTACGGCTTCTTTTTCCACATTCCCTTCCTCATGCTTCTCTGTCATAATTGATCGTGCACCCCACGCTGCACAATTTCCCAAGACAAACTAAAGTGAGGAAGCGATGTCGGCAAAGTACATCTTTGTGACAGGCGGAGTTGTGTCTTCATTGGGCAAAGGTTTGGCCGCGGCTTCGATCGGATGCCTGCTCGAAAGCCGCGGGCTGAAAGTGAACCTGATGAAGTTTGACCCCTACCTCAACGTTGATCCCGGCACCATGTCTCCCTTCCAGCACGGCGAAGTCTTCGTCACCGATGACGGCGCCGAAACCGATCTCGATCTTGGACATTACGAGCGTTTCACTCACGCCAAACTTTCGCGCGACAACAACTGGACGACCGGACGAATTTACGAGCAGATCATCGCCAAGGAGCGGCGCGGCGATTATCTCGGCAAGACCGTGCAGGTGATTCCGCATGTGACTAACGAAATCAAGACCGCGATGAAAAAAGTCGCGCAGGATGTGGATGTGGCCATCGTCGAGATCGGGGGCACGGTGGGCGATATCGAGTCGCTGCCATTTATGGAAGCCATCCGACAGATGCGGCAGGAGCTGGGTCGCGAACATACGCTGTTCGTCCATGTCACGCTGGTGCCGTTCATTGCGGCGGCGCAGGAATTGAAGACCAAGCCCACACAGCACTCG
>Ga0210399_10002382_pt1 | contig 14661 bp, 10 predicted proteins | sample IncBWC14MmetaG_FD_150865 | JGI IMG/M metagenome (GOLD analysis project Ga0210399, IMG submission 150865) | Forest soil microbial communities from Barre Woods Harvard Forest LTER site, Petersham, Massachusetts, United States - Inc-BW-C-14-M | ecosystem: Environmental > Terrestrial > Soil >... | reverse complement strand
TCTCCTGTCAAAGCTTGCTCATCAATCCGAACCTGGTGACGAAAGTGTACTTTCCCAAGGAAGTGTTTCCGATGGCGGCCGTTCTGTCGCAATTGTTTGATCTTGCTATAGCGAGTTCCGCATTGATGGTGCTGCTTGTGGTCTTTAAAGTTGGACTGACCTTCCAACTCCTCTGGGTCGGGCCTTTGGTAGCGATCCTGATCATGCTTGCAGTTGGCATTGGATTACTCGTCTCGGCGGGCAGTTTGTTTTTCCGCGACGTTAAGTATCTTGTCGAGGTGTTTTTGACCTTCGCCATCTTTTTTACTCCCGTGTTCTACGATGTCGGCATGCTGGGCGAGAAGGGTCGGTGGTTGCTCTTGAATCCGGTGTCGCCAATTCTTGAAGCCTTCTCCTCGATTTCGCGTGGCCAGGCCCCTCATTGGGGTTGGATTTATTACAGCATTGTCTTTTCCTTTACTTTGATTCTAGTTGCTTACGTTCTTTTCAAAAAGGTAGAACCTTCGTTTGCAGAAAGTATTTGACATCGAGTTTCCCAACTTGCACGGACGCTGGTTGTCTCGTAAGTTTTCTACGAATTGAGGTTATTTGATGTCCGAAATTGCGGTCCGGATGGAACATGTATCCAAGAGATTCCGTAAGGGAGAACTGCATGACTCCCTTCGCGACCTAATCCCCGCCCTGACTGGTCGAATCCTGGGGCGAACTCTCGACCATAATGCATTGAAGCGAGAGTTCTGGGCCCTGCAAGATGTTTCCTTCGAAATCCGAAAGGGGGAATCATTCGGAATCGTGGGAGCCAATGGTGCTGGAAAGAGCACTATGCTCAAACTCATCAGCCGCATCATGAAGCCGACCAGCGGCTCGGTCGAAATTCATGGCAGGCTTTCGGCCCTGATTGAAGTCAGCGCTGGGTTTCATCCCGACCTCACAGGCCGCGAAAATATTTATCTGAACGGGACAATTTTGGGAATGAGCCGGCGAGAAATCGCATCCAGATTCGACGAGATCGTCGAGTTCTCTGGCTTGGCCGACTTTCTGGATACTCCCGTGAAGCGCTACTCTTCTGGAATGTACGCTCGGCTGGGATTTTCTGTGGCAGCCCATGTGAATCCGGACGTATTGATCGTCGACGAGGTTCTCAGCGTCGGTGACTATCTCTTTCAGAGGAAGTGCGTTGAGCGCATGAAAGAGGTGATTCGCAGCGGAGCGACAGTCTTATTCGTTTCGCACAATCTCAAAACGGTCACTGAGTTCTGTCAGCGCTGTCTGCTTCTTGAAAGAGGGCGCATGCTCATGACTGGTTCGCCCACCGAAGTCATCCAGTCCTATATGGACAGCACACGTACTCCTCACAGCAAAAACCATTCCGAACCCGTGATTATTTCAAGCGTGCGCACACGGACCGCTCGGGGTGAGAGCGTTCGGTTTGAATCCGGTGATACGGCCTGGGTCGACGTCGAAGTAACCGCCAGGGCGGCTTGCCAGAAACTTGCCATCGTGCTCTTCGTAACTGACGAATCTTATTATGAGGTTTTCAACACTTCTACTGAACGCCTTGGTAGTGGCAACGTCAACCTTGACGCAGGAGATGTCTTTAGCTGTAGTTTTGAACTTCGTCTGAACTTTGCCAACGGCACGTTTCATCTGAATGTGGCGGCCTATCGATATGACACCGAAACGGAGTATGACCGTTGGGACTCCGGATCATCCATTTATGTTGGATCTGCGAATGATGTTAGGGGAGCTGTCAATTGTTTCCCGAAAGTTGTAAAACACGAAATCGTGAAAGTCGGCGATTCAACAATCGGGCCTCAAGAAAAGTCATTGGTTGGGGGCGTCCCGGGCATTTCTGGTGAAGAAAACTCATAAGCAGACTGGATGATTGTGAAGCTGTGGCGACGCTGTCTTATCATGAATCGGTTGACAACCAAGGTCTATCAATGAGATTTGTGCGGACTTCGCGATCCGTCAGTCGTATAGCTCTGCTGACCCCTTACGATGGCGGAAACCTCGGCGATGGCGCGATCCAGGAAGCCTTGATTGACAATTTTCGGCGATTCGTTCCCCAAGCTTGGATTTGTGGAATTACCCTGAACCCCGAACGCACCGCAACGCTGCACAGCATTCCGTGCTACCCGTTAGCAGTCAACTCTCGTCCGCATTACACCGCCAAGACGCGATCTGACCCTGCAGATTCCCGTGATTTGCAGAAGAGTCTGACGACAGATGGGGTTTCGGTAGATTTCTTCAGGCGATGGATGAGCCGAGCGCGATCATCTCTCCTTCTAAAACCAATCAAATTCTTGTTTCGCTTTATGAAGGAGATACGTCATGTGTTCCGGAGCTACCGCCTTCTTCGTCGTATCGACCTGCTTATGGTTGCGGGCGGCGGACAGTTAGACGAAGAGTGGGGAGGAATTTGGGGGCACCCTTACGCGTTAATGAAATGGTCGATACTGGCACGAGTGGCAGGGACCGAGATTGCTTTTCTAAGTGTTGGTGGTTGCCGCATCGAATCTCGAATCAGCAGGCAGTTTGTAAAGCTAGCGCTTTCTCTGGCGTACTACCGGTCATATCGAGATGAAGGTTCGCGACAAATAGCGTTAGGAATTTCGCGTGCCGCTGATGGCCCGATAGTTCCTGACCTCGCGTTTAGCCTTCCGTTGTCACGCAACCAACCGGAGATGGAGAGCGGCAGAAAACCAACTCGTGTTGGAGTTAGCCCAATCGCGTTTGCCCGTCCAGGACTATGGCCGACGGAAAGAATTTCAATATATAGGCGCTACATGACAGAGCTGAGTGCATTCGTTGCGTCTTTGCTCCAGAGTGGAATGTCCGTGATTCTTTTTTCGTCCTCTACGCCAGATGACCAAACCTTCCAAGACCTACGTGACCGAGTGAGTTCACAGATCGAAAAGGGAGACCTTACTCGGTTGTCTTCTCGTGAGGTGGTGACTGTTGCTGAGCTTGTCGAGTGCTTGCGATCCGTAGATCTTGTTGTGGCGAGTAGACTTCATGGGCTGCTTCTATCGTTTCTCGCGGAAAAGCCTTCCATCGCCATCTCCTACGACCGCAAGGTAAATAGTCTAATGGAAGATATGGGCCAAACTGACTATTGCCTGGACATTTTGTCGTTCACCAGTCACGAGTTACTCGAAACGTTTCATGCCCTCCACGCAAATGCAGCTCTCATCCCAGGCAAGTTAACTACCATTCGTCATCTGTATGAGCAGCTCCTGGAGAATCAGTATTGTCACGTGGCTGGAAATGTTTCTCCCGAAACGGGCGGGGCACCTCACTCTCAAACGCCTGGGGCTCCACACGCACCTGTCCTTGAAGGCAAGTCCGATGCGGAGCAGCTTCATTAGTTTACAGAGTCGCGCTCGGGCTGCGTTTTCTTGCGAAGTTTCAAATAAGAGTAGAATCAAATTATCTTAATGGCGGACAAGGAATCTGTTCCGGTCGCTGGTTCGCAAGCTCCACTGGTGAGCTTCGTGACACCTTTCTACAATACAGGGCCGTACCTAAAGGAATGCATCGAAAGCGTTCTCCAGCAAACCTACGGGAATTGGGAATATATTCTGCTCAACAATTGCAGTACCGACGAGTCGGCCGAGATAGCGGAGTCTTACGCCCTACGATACCCAGACAGAATTCGTCTTTTGCACAATTCAGAGCATCTCTCTCAGGTACAGAACTTCAATCGCGTTTTACGTTTGCTCTCCCCGGAAAGTAAATACTGCAAATTCGTTCAGTCGGATGATTGGATCTTTCCCGAATGCGTTAGCAAAATGGTGGAAATCGCCGAGGGACATCCAGAAGTTGGCATCGTCGGGGCATATCAATTGGAGGGGAACGAGGTAAGTTTGGACGGGCTGCCATACCCAAGTCCGAATTTGTCCGGACAAGACGTTTGCCGGCTTTATTTTTTTTCTAGCGTGTATTTGTTCGGAACTCCAACCTCTCTCCTCTTGCGCTCTGAAGTTATTCGATCGCGGGAACCCTTCTATGAAGAGCGATACGCGCCGTTTGAGGATGGGCATGCGTGCTTTGATCTCCTGAAGAAGTGGAATTACGGCTTCGTCCATCAGGTGCTTACCTATTCGCGCCGCGACAACGAATCCATACTTCTGCGTCTTCGGCCTTTCAATTTCCACCGGCTTCTGCCCATTTCCATGCTGGTTACTCACGGCAAGGATTTCCTCAGCAGGGAGGAGTTTGACCGATGCCTACGAACAGTCGAACGGGAATACTTTGTCTACCTTGCGCGGTGTGCATGCTCGTTTCATGGAAGAAGTAAAGAATTCTGGGACTTTCATAGAAGAGGACTAGCCGTTATAAAGTACTCGCTCAATTGGCGCTTGTTGGCAAAATGGGTTCCTCGTGCTCTGGTTGAGAAAATGTTCGATACTTTCTGGCAGTTATGGGATAAGGATTCTGCGCCGCGCCAGTTTCCCAGTAGCGAAAGGTAAAACTGTTTTTGTAGGCCGCCAGAATGTGTGAGTACTTCCTGTGACAGAGCCTCAGTTTATCCTTGCGCGTCGGCGATTGATGATTTGAAAGGGAAGAAGTATGCGGCAAGCAAATCCACACTCTTATTTATTGCGGCCTCGCCCCTATCCTCAGCGGCTATCGGTGATCATTCCCGTTTACAACGAAGAAGTAGTCATCCCGTTTCTGCGAGAGGCGATTTTAACCGGTTGTGCAAGATTTACCTTCAATGACGACATTGAAGGTGCTTGTGGAATGGGCGCAGCAAGACCCCCGCGTTAAGGCTTTGAACTTCGGCCATCAAATCGCCTTGACCGCAGGGTTGGACCACGCAACCGGTGACGCTCCTGTCTTGCTGGACGCGGGCTTGCAGGATCCACTCGAAGCTATTCACCGAATGATTGAGCGTTATTGTGGGGGATATGATGTAGTTACGGTCAGCGCTTGACGCTTCTGGGTGAAACAAGGTTCAAGCGCTTCACTGCTTGGCTGTTCTATCGACTTATGCGCAAGTTCGTTCACGAAAGATTGCCTCTGTATACCGGCGACTTCCGCTTACTTTCTCGTCCCTGTCTGAACGCTCTGCAACAGATGAGAGAAACCCATCGGTTCCTCCGTGGGATGGTTACGTGGGTGGGATTTCCTCAGATCGGGATTCCGTATGAACGATCGCCGAGAATTGCGGGAACAACGAAATACCCGTTGTCGAAGATGATCTTCTTTGCTTGGACCGCTGAGACTTCTTTTTCTACTCTTCCTTCTGAAAGCCAGTATTTGGCTTGGGGCCGTCGCCACATTGCTCCGGTTAGGAGAGGCAGTTCGCGCTGTCCTCGCTAATCTATTTCACTGGTATGTCGTGCTCGGATGGTCCTCTCTCACTGTGCTTATCAGCTTGTTGGGCGGCGCGACTTTAGTCAGTATTGGAGTGCTCGGTCAGGTATGTCGGAAAGTTGTACGAACAGACCAAGAACCGCCCGCTCTACATCGTTTCGCAAACGGTCAACGTTGAGTGAACGGGGAACTGAGAGCCGAAGACACCCGCCGAGACCTAATAGAATTGTTCAGCACCCGAATCATTCTCGCAGTGTCCTTAAATTGCCGATTTGCTAATACATCGGGGTGGTACTAAATACATGCTTCATCAGCTCACCCATCTGACCTACGACCTTCTGAACTCTCATTTTCTGCCCATTTGGCTGCTTTCGCTTGTTCTCGTGATAGTACTGGGATGGCTGTTCGGTGCCGATCGCTATCCAGTCAGTTTTGGCCAAGTCTCTCCGGAGGCAATTGCAAATCCTCCATTCAATCTGGCGGACGGTCTTTCCGGAGCTTTGTTTTGTTTATTTACGGGCGCTTATATCCTCACTATCTTCCATGGAGAAACGTTTTCATATTACGATGACGACCTACTCACCGAGTTTTCGTTGCAAGGGAAAAGCCTCCCTCCTCACATCTGGACCGGTGTTGGCAGGTTTTACCCTTTGGCGGACCAGGAGTTTAATCTGCTTCGTTTTGTGACAAGATCCCCGTTTGGCTACCACGCCCTCGTCGTCGTTCAGTTGATTGTTCTACTGGTTGTGATCTTATTTAGTCTCACGGAATTCCGCCCTCGCTACCGGTTCTTGATTGCTTCAGCCGCAATGGTAGCCCCCAGTTTCTTGATTCCATTCATGGGTTTTGTTTACCCAGAGCGAAATTTTCTTTTTGGTTTGGCGATTCTTCTGCTGTGTCTAAAACTTTATTTCAGGACCCGTTCACGTCTGTGCTTTGTGGGTTCTCTGGTCGCCTCCCATTTTATTCTCTATTACAAAGAAACAGCCGTCCTGTTTGTCGTGGTTTTTGCGCTGGCTTGTTTGTCGTTGCAAGTCTATCAATCTTGGAGTGCGGGACAGCGTTCCTGGCGTGAACTCGCTCGCGAAAACAGCCTGCCTATCGGATTACTTATCGTTGCAGGAATTTACACGGTTTTCTTTCTTGCCATCATGCTCCCGCATTGGCACTTTTCCTACATCAGCGGGCTTCGTGAACCACTAAGCTCCGCACTCATTGCCTATTTGCAGTTCGACTGGCTGCCATTCCTTATGTTCGCAGCCGTCCTCCTTCGGATCGGTCGCTTTCTTTTCGTTCGAGCTCCTCTAGATCCCTTGTGGGACCCCCTCGCCATGGGAGCGATTGCATATTTCCTGGGTATCCTGGCGCTCAGGATTAATAGCGGCTACTATATGGCCCCCGTTGATTTTGTGGCGCTGTTTTACCTTGCGACTCTCACGCGAATCTGGCTGAAGAACCCGACCCAACTGCGCATCTTAACCGTCGCGACCGTGGTTATCTGTGTCCTATCTCATGAGGTCGCGTATTCGTCGTTTCGAGTTGTTGAAAGAAAGAAGATTATCGCCACCAAGAGCCAACTAGCGGATTTCTTGAGTGGGTATCTGCCTTCGGTTCATGGCGGTTCGGTAGAAATGTTCTTTCCCTATTCCAACGGCTATAACCTCATGGGTCTCGCTTCCTACCTGAACTACCGGGGATTCCGTTTGGACGGAGGAAGTATCTCGTCATCGGATTCGAGTCCAACGCTTGTTTTCAAAGGGCGTGAAAGCTTTGTGGATAACAGATGTGTCAATTACAGGGACTACGTCTGCCTCCACGCAGAGAGGCCCGGTCCAGGCGCTCTGGTGGTCATTCTGCCTGACGACACGGTTTCAATGAAACAGATCCATAGTCTGGCGCAAGGCTCGAAGGAGTTATTCGCGGTCGATTGCGAGGTTTGTGCGGCGCATCACCGATGGTTCGACTTGCTCCACACGATTTCAGCGGAATTTTCTCGAACCCCTTTGCCCGATCACTGGCTGCAGCTTCATGTATTCAGGAATCCGATTTAGTGGTCGCAATCGCATTGCCGTCAGTTCTTTCTTCTACCGGGATGATTGTGGCAGCTCGCAACCGCGACCGTAACTGTAATCTGGATGACCTCGACCGAGAAATATCCACCCCTTCACATTGCAGCTTTCGGTCTTTGCCTCGGTTTGACAATTCCGTTTTTCCAGGAAATCCCTTGGCCCAATGTGAAGACGTCTTCTCGGATCATTGCCCGCTACAGCTACGGAATGTATCTCTCTCAATTTGCCATTCAACTGTTCCGCTTTTCGAACCCGTAGTACCCCTACTTTAAAATCATCCATCAATTGCCACAGCTTCAACCTTTCGTGCGGCCAGTGCACTTTGCCCTGTGTCTTGGACTGTCCGTGCTCTTCCCGCTTGCGCTCTACCACCTGATCGAAAACTCCGGAATCCACATGGGGCAACGAGTTGCACGTCGGATAACTCGAGTGAAGCGCCAGGGTGGGCCAGCTACAGCGCCAGTTCTCGAAGCAGAATCGAATCTTCAATCGCAACTATTCTCGCGGAAGTGATCTTAGAAACAGCCTCGGGTTACGATTGGAAGGAGTGGTGGCCGTTTGAAATTACGCTCGCCTGGACATGCCCAGTTGTGCGAAGGTTTGGCGAGTGCCCGATCGTGAGACTCTCTTTGACGAGACTTGGACTATTTCTCGGACTGCTACTACTGATTGGTCTAGGTGTATGGCTATCAATCCGGTTCCGAGATCAGCGTGCGACCATCAGCTGGACAGAGGTTCATCAAGAGATCGACGGTTTTGGGGCGTCCTCCGCCTCGGACATGCCGGAAATGAACGTGCTTACCGACGCGCGGGCTGACATGTTCTTTGATCCTGTGAGAGGGATTGGATTGTCTTTGTTACGCACACAAATCCAGCCGGATGGCTCATCTTTAGAAATTGTCACTGCACAAAAAGCCACGACCCGTGGTGCAAAGGTATGGGCTGCGCCTTGGACGCCACCCGCAAAATACAAGACAAATGGCACACTCGAAAATGGAGGGCATCTGATTCCTTCCGACTATTCAGCGTGGGCGTCGTTACTAGCCGGATATGCCAAATTAATGCGATCAAACGGCGTTGCGATTTACGCGCTCAGTGTGCAGAACGAACCGGACATTTCTGAAGCCTATGCTTCCTGTTTGTACACCGCAACGGAGATGCACGACTTCGTACCGAATCTGTACTCTGCATTTCACTCAAACGGTATCGATAACACAAAAATCATGATCGCAGAGCAGTACCAGTGGACATTCGACCTTACGAATGTCGCAATGGCTGACCCTGCCGTGGCCGAACATGTCGACATAATCGCCGCTCACGGCTATGGGCATCGAGAAATTTTTGCGCACGACTCTGGCCACGCCCATTTGTGGGAGACCGAGATTTCAGGGGCTCCGGATGGCCACAATTTCGATGGAAGCATTCAAGATGGCGTGAAGTGGGCTATCAAAATCCACCAATTCTTGACCGTCGCCAACGTGAATGCATGGCATTGGTGGACCTTGATGACTGATGAGGACGATAACGGAGGATTGACGGATAAGCAGGGATTACCAGCCAAACGTATGTACGTGATCGGACAGTGGAGCAAATTTATACGCCCCGGATGGCACAGAATCGGGGCGACCTCTGCAGGTCCAGTTCAGCTCAGCGCTTTTAAAGATACAGGCGGCCGATCGTTTGCAATTGTCGTTATAAACGCCAGCCCGTATTCAAAAGCGCAGAAATTCTCTCTGCAAGGTTTTTCTGCAGACTCAATTACTCCCTGGGTTACTTCAGAGAGTTTATCCCTTGCACCTCAAGATCCTATTACGGTGAATGGAAGCGAATTCACGTATCGATTGCCAGCATCGAGTGTCACGACGTTGACCGGGAGTTCCCGCCCCGCGCAATGATCGACCCGCAGACCCTTGGTTCATATTTCCAATGGAAGGGGTAATCTCTCTGTGGGAGATTGGCGTACGTAAACGCTGTTTTGTCTCTTTCTACATTTGAGGACAATACCATGTTTGGTGATCGATTTCTGCGTTACTTCTTTCGGCGATACTATCGTTCGAAACTGAATGAATTCTTAAGACCGGACTATGCGGTTGTGCTTGACCACCCCGTAAATATCTTGCCAAGATACGGATATGGTAAACCCGCACACCTACAGATCTCGCAAATCCTGGAAGCACGCAGAGCCGAGTATGCGGAGCGGCTATCTGGATTTTGCAAATTGAAAGACGCATTGAGCAAAATTCCCGACGAGCCGTCAACGATTGAAGGCGAACCCTGTTGGGGGCCGCAAAGGTATTTCAGTAGTCTGGATGCGGTCGCACTTTTCGGTATGCTTGTCGAATTTAAGCCGAAAGCTTTGGTCGAGGTTGGTTCCGGGTATTCTACAAAATTTGCCCGTCGCGCCATCCGGGAGTACGCATTGCCCACCCGAATCACGTCGATAGACCCAAGTCCCCGTGCGGAAATTGATCAGATTTGTGATCGCGTGATTCGACAAGCGTTAGAGAACATAAATCTCAGTTTCATAGAGGAGCTCCAGCCTGGAGACTTCTTGTTTATCGACAGCTCCCACCGGACATTCACGAATTCTGACGTGACGATTGTGTTTATGGAGTTGTTGCCGCGGCTTCGGGAAGGCGTGCTCGTGCACTTTCACGATATATTCTGGCCATATGACTATCCACCGGAATGGAATGACCGCTATTATTCGGAGCAATATATGCTAGCCGCTTACCTTCTTGGCCCGGGAGCGTCAAGATTCAGGATTCTTCTCCCAAATGCTTTTATCGTGCATGATCAGAACTTGGCCAACATTTGTCAGCCGCTTCTTGAAATTGCAGGCGTTCGCAGGTCTCGTGAAGACGCCTCTTCACCATATGGTCTCGGCGGTGGATCGTTCTGGTTGCAGACCGTTGGTACGAAAGACGTCTAGGACGTCAGTTGGAGAAGAACTGTTGATTTACTAGTTGGGCTTCCAGCTCATAAGAATTTAGCGGGTAATATTAAGAGGGCACCGGCGGCCGGAGCTATCATGACTGTAAAACAGATTTCTGTTTCCGATTAAATGAACAGCCGTCTTGCAAGGACAACCAAAATTTCTAATACTTCCAGGACGATTCGAACGATAGACCCTCTAAAAGATTCCCGTTGGGGATCGTTCCTCCGTCGCCATCCGCGCTCCTCAGTTTTTCATACAAAATCTTGGCTGCAGGTGTTACACGAGACCTATGGGTACGAACCAATAGCGTTCACAACATCTTCCGCCGGGGCTGAATTGGACAATGCCGTCGTGTTCTGTGTGGTTAAGAGTTGGCTGGTAAGTCCCCGATTGGTCTCGTTGCCTTTCTCCGACCATGCCGAGCTTCTGCTGGATGATCCAGCAGACCTTTCCAAATTACTGCAGTTTCTAGCAGAAGGCCAAGCGGGAGGAAAGTGGGCGAGCATTGAATTCCGGCCCTTGAATGTTGGAACGCAATTCAGAGACTGGGGCGATTATCAGGACGGAAGAGATTGTGCAATTCACCGCTTGGACTTACGCCCTAGTCTGGATGAGCTATTTCACGCTTTGCAAAAGGATTCAATCCAGCGAAAAATACTTCGAGCTAAGCGGGAGGGAGTTACTTGTGAGGAGGGTCGATCCGAGTCACACCTGCGCGAATTCTATCGACTTGCAGTTTTGACGCGCCGGCGCCAGGCGCTTCCGCCCCCACCCGTCCGCTGGTATCAGAATATCCTTCATTGCTTGGGTGAGAATGCCACAATCCGTTTGGCGTGTATCAATGACCGGGCAATTGCTGCCATATTTACGCTCAACCATAAAGAAACCTTGACCTACAAATATGGCTGCAGTGATGCCACCTGTCACAGGTTTGGCGGGATGCCGTTTCTGCTCTGGCAAGCAATCGGTGATGCCAAAAAGGAAGGGTGCGTTCAATTCGATCTAGGAAGATCGGATCTCACCAATTCTGGACTTATCACTTTCAAGTCTCGATTTGGCGCAGTGCAGTCGAAGCTTACTTATAAGAAGTTTCCCCGAGGGCGAAGCGAACCGGGGCCAGAGGATCGAAAGTTGAAGCTGGCCAAGCGTATCTTTGCTCATATCCCCGATAAAATGTTGGTTCTTGCGGGTAAGCTCCTTTATCGCCATATCGGTTGACTCTCCCTAATTTCCTCGCCAGCCTCCCCGAGCCGAATCTCCCCACCAAGGTTTCGCCCGCTGTTGCAAACCGCATTTATCCTTAATAAGACCTCCGCAATCGCGCAATCGAGGTTCACACCGAGATTTTTTTCGGCAGCCGCCCCTGTCATGCCTCGAGAATGATCAAGAAAAAGACCGCCAGTCGGGCAGGTTCTTGAAGGTAACGGTTCGTCTAATGTTGTTGTTCAATCTCACCTAATACGTGTTGGGCTAGCAGTCGGTTGGCCAGAGCGCTGGGGTGGTGGTCCGTCGGACCTAGTATGTACGGGGAACGGTCGGTAGCATAGCCGGGCAGTATTTCCTCTACCAAGTCGGTTGGGATACCCATTTGATGAAAGCCTTCCTTCTGTTTTTCGTAGGTTTCCCGCTCCTGTGCGACCTCCTGATTTGGCCACAAGATGACTCGAAACTGTATGCCCGGGTATTGAGCCGTGATGAGCTCTTGCGAGCGACGAACCACCGCAAAATATAGGCGTAAGTCGTCGTCGTTAATACGATAGTCACGCGCAGAGAACATTCGCCACACGGCCGACTTTCTCAACTGCTTATCGACTCGGTTGCCAAGCCCGAGCCGTCGGGCCAAGGGTTCACGATTCTCAAAATTACCTTCTTGGCGCACCGTTCCGTCGGTATTCAGCACGTAGCGCGGCGCATGTGCAGCCCAGGCAACTCGCCCTGCCACGCGCCACACATGATTCGGCATTGCTACGTAAAACGCAAACTGCGGTGTCGTGCCCACGACATGCTGCACCACGCCGTGTTCGAGTTCGGCCAACATTTGGGCCGGGCTATATCCTTCAAAAGCGAAGTTGAAAGTACGGTACCTCTCTCCCGAGAGGGCGCCGATCTGGTACGGCAGTGTCTCGTTGTCTTGAAGGCCTTCGCCGAAAGCGAAGGAACAGCCGAAGAAAACAGCTGTCCCAATTAAATCGTTCCTGCTGTAGGGCGGGGCGATACGCAGGCCGTCAGAGTCGATTGTGTAGGTTGCATTGAATAGGACTCCAGTAGGGGCGTGGAACAGCCCAACGTTCCGTGCTTTGAAAGCATGAGCCTGGATCCCCTTTGCAGGTGCAAATCCCACTACATCATCAGGAACGATGAATCCTTCCGAAAACCTCGTAGTTGTGTATTCATGGGTGGCCACGTAGGCCTCGGCGCCGGCAAGCAAGCTCGCCACGATCCCGAGGTTGAGCAGGATCGCGCGGGGCCAAGACCCGTGGATACCGATCATAGCCGCCCACAAGGCCGCAGCCCACGTGAGCCAAAGCCAGAAGAAGGGTGCGGGAGCGAATTTTAATGTCAGAAGCGAGGCCGCAATTGCGCTCAAGGCGAGTGATGCCAGAAAGAGGGATTGTCGTGCCCCTCGTTTTGCGACGGACTGGCCTCTCGGGATTGTCGACGCACGATTCACTGTTATGGACATGTTTTCTGACTCTTCAGTCTAGAGCAACGGACAAACAGACCTGACCAATTTTCTGATTCACTCCGAAGATTACGTACCTTACTATATTGCTCAGGCAGCAGCAACGCTAGGTACGGGGAGGACGGTCTTCATTTAATTTGGCTGTCTCTGAAACAGGAACTACGGTTGTGAATGGTCTGGGCGAAGTGTGAATTGGTTAGAATGCTTCCTCTTCTATGCGCATCGATAGGTGCCCAAGAAGATATACGTTAACACTCCCCAGCAGATGACCTGCGAGGCTGCCAAGCACGTAAGGAGGTGACGGAGAACATTCGAGAAAGCGACGAACTGTCGAGGAGACCTTGGAACATCGTGCACGCGCAGACCGCGGACGATGGCATGCGGTCTCTGCCAACCTACTTTCTTGGTGGCGCAAGAGTCTAGACGTGCCGGCCCCTTTTGACTCGTAGCACGCGGCAAGGCTCATCACACATCTTCAAACGCGCTTAGAGGCGTCCCATCCACCTGTCTTGGCGGGTTGTGGTTCGCTTGAGTGAAAACAGATTCTGCAAAGACCTTATCCGGGCCGAGACCGATTGACTCGTTCTTCAGATTGCAATTTCTTCCCCACTGCCTTTAGCACTTAATCCTCCCCTCAAATCCCACCAACTGTTCCCTCCATTCGCAAAACAATTGGTAGTCACAAGATTGATTCGGCGCTCACACCGCTGTTCGGGCTTGCATGGGCCGCGACGCGAACGTGATCTGTGCCTGTCGCACGTCAAATCCGAGAACCCGACAGTACAGGTTGCAAGCCCTGACCCGAATCTAGACCTTTGACCAGTTTTAACAATCAAATGCCGCCATTAACCTGCTTTTATGGGGAACCATGAGCCGTCTCTTCGATGTACGGGGGCTGTCTAGAGGCGGGTTTATCTCTTGTTGATTGAGGAAGATACAAGATGATGACTCTGAATGTCAGCTGCCGGGGCATTTGCAGGCGTTGTATCCCGCCTAGTTTGTTTTTCTTGCTGATTCTATGCGTGGTCTGGTTGACGAGCGGCTGCGCAGGCCTGGTCGGTGGCGGAACGGGCCAGCAACCAACTCCACAGCAAGTAGTGAAGATTATGAGTGTTCAGGCAACCGATCCAACCCCTACCGGATTCCAGGTGGACTGGTTAACGAACATTCCGGCAAACTCGCAAATTCAATATGGAACCACGGCGGCCTACGGATCCACCACTCCAGTGAATCCAACAATTGTCACCGCGCACAAAATGGCCCTCAACAGTTTGGCTGCGGGCACCTTATATCATTATTGTGTGATTTCCACCGATGCAAACAACAATCGAGCAGTGAGTAATGATTTCACAGTCACCACAGCTGGCGATACCACTCCACCTACAGTTTCTATCCTATCGCCGCCTTCTGGTGCGAATCTCTCTGGCAGCGTAAATGTCACGGCAAATGCTACGGACAACACTGCTATTGCGAATGTACAGTTCCAGCTAGACGGTGCCAACGTAGGCGGAGCGGTCACGACGGCACCATACAGCTACAGTTGGGATACGACGAAGAGCTCGAACGGAGCCCATACGTTGAAGGCAGTCGCGACCGATACGTCGGGGAATAGCACGACGAGCGCGAGTGACACGGTGACGGTGAAC
>Ga0210399_10002380_pt1 | contig 14664 bp, 16 predicted proteins | sample IncBWC14MmetaG_FD_150865 | JGI IMG/M metagenome (GOLD analysis project Ga0210399, IMG submission 150865) | Forest soil microbial communities from Barre Woods Harvard Forest LTER site, Petersham, Massachusetts, United States - Inc-BW-C-14-M | ecosystem: Environmental > Terrestrial > Soil >... | reverse complement strand
CGTCGTCCTCGCCCGTCGGATGGAGCGCGATGCGGTGGTGGTACTCGTCCATCCGCAGGTAGACGGTGTCGTCGTCACCCTTCACCACCTGCAGCCCCAGCACCTCGCTGGCGAACGTCTGCCAGCGGGCCATCTCGCTCACGCCGATCCCGACATACGCCAGCTGCGAAACCGTCATTGCACATCCCCTTTCCGATGTCTCGAGTGGGCGAAGCCTATCATAAATTCCTCCTTCGCCGCCCGCGCGCTCCGTTGCTAGAATGACGGGTGCCGCGCACGGCTTCCATCATGATGCGACGACTGACGGTCTGCCTGCTAATCCTGCTGATGGGCCCCCTCGTCGGCTCGGTCATGGCCGCGCGTCCGGACTCGGTGGAGCTCCGGGACCGTTCCGGCAGCCTCGGGGTGTTGCCCGTCACGGTCGACGACGCCGGCGGCGCCTTCATCGCGCCCGATCATCTCGCTGCGCTGCTGAAGGGCGCCTGGTCGGTCAAGGGCGACCGTGGCACGCTCACCGTGAACACGCGGACCGCCGAGTTCTTCCGCGGCCAGGCCCGTGCGACGGTGGAGGGACAGGCCGTCGCCCTCGAAGGAGCGGCCCGCGTCGGAGCACGTGGCTGGCTCATCTCGCGCGACTTCCTGGCCAAGGGCCTGCCCCGCCTGGCCCCCGGCGTCTCGATCGCCGCGGTGACGGAGCCGCGGAAGGCCCCGACCCGGACGGCGCAGGGCTCGGTGCCGCTGGAGGAGCTGCGCTACCGCTCCTATCCGTCGTTCACACGGGTGGTCATCGAGACGGGGGCGCGCCTGGCGTATGCGGTGGTCGCGAGCGACGAGGAGGTGCGGGTCCGGCTGCCCGGTCTCTCGCTCAGCGGCTCGCGCGTCGAGGAGATCGGCGACGGGCTCGTGCAGGAGATCCGACTCGAGACGGTGGGCGACGCCGCGGTGCTGCGGGTGCTCCTGGAGGGGACCGCTGGCGAGGTCAAGCACACGGTGCTGCAGGATCCGTATCGCCTCGTGCTCGATATCTACCGCCCCCGGGAGCCGGGCGGCACTGAGCCGGGCCGCGCCGGCGGCGGCATGCAGCCGCTCAAGCTCATCGTGCTGGACGCTGGCCACGGCGGCCACGATTCGGGCGCGATCGGGCCGAGCGGGGTCATGGAGAAGGACGTGGTGCTCGACGTCACGCGACGGGTGGCGCGCATGGTCGAGACCGGGCTCGGCGTGAAGGTGGTGCTGAGCCGAGATAGCGACGTGTTCGTCCCGCTGCGCGATCGCACCAACTTCGCGAACAAGCAGCGCGCCGATCTGTTCGTCTCCATCCACGCCAACGCCCATCCGGAGGCGGTCTCGGAAGGCGTCGAGACCTACTTCCTCTCCTCCGAGGCCTCCGACAGCGGGGCCCGCCAGGTGGCGGCCACCGAGAACGAGGTGGTCCAGCTGGAGGGGCCGACCGCGCGCCAGAGGGAGACCGTGCTCAAGAGTATCCTCTGGGACATGGCCCAGTCCGAGTTCCAGGAGGAGTCGAGCTTCATGGCCGAGACGGTCCAGGACTCGATGAGCAAGTCGCTCAACCTGGTCAACCGCGGCGTCAAGCAGGCGGGATTCTACGTGCTGGGCGGGGCGGCCATGCCGGCCATCCTCATCGAGGTCGGATTTCTCACCAACCGCAAAGAGGAGAAGAAGCTGGCGACGCCCGAGCATCGCGAGGCCCTCGCGCGGGCCATCTACACCGGATTGGCCGAGTACAAGCGCCGCTACGACCAGCGCATGCGCACCGCCCAGAGCCTGCCGCCCAAGACCGCGCCCAGCCGATGAGCACCGTCCACCTCCGAAAGGATGGCCGGCGGCCCGATCAGCTCCGGCCCGTCACGATCATCCGGGACTATCTACGGCACCCGGAGGGCTCGGTCCTCGTCGAGTTCGGTGATACCAAGGTCATCTGCACGGCCTCGGTCGAGGACAAGGTGCCGCCCTTCCTGAAGGGTCAGGGCAAGGGCTGGGTCACCGCCGAGTACGGGATGCTGCCGCGCTCGACTAATACGCGCATGTCGCGCGAGCGCGGGGGGCCGAGCGGCCGCTCGCAAGAGATTCAGCGCCTGGTGGGCCGCTCGCTGCGCTCCGTGGTGGAGATGGCCAAGCTCGGTGAGCGCACGGTGTGGGTCGACTGCGACGTGATCCAGGCGGACGGCGGCACCCGGACCGCCGCGATCACCGGCGCCTTCGTGGCGATGGCCGATGCGATCGGGGCCATCGCCAAGAGCGCGGCGCTGAGCGCCTCCCCGATCCGCGAATGTGTGGCCGCGATCAGCGTGGGCATGGTGGGCAATCGCCCCGTGCTCGACCTGAACTACGCGGAGGACTCGACCGCCGAGGTGGACATGAACGTGGTCATGACCGGCGCCGGGGCCTTCGTCGAGGTGCAGGGCACCGCCGAGCAGACGCCGTTCTCGAAGGCGCGTCTCGATGAGCTGCTGACGCTGGCCGGCGATGGCATCGCCCGGCTGATCTCGCTGCAGCGCCGCGCCACTCAGGCGCGTGGCGACAAGCGCTTCACGCTCTGACCGGTTGGTGGTCCTGGCCACGGGAAACGGGGCCAAGGCCCGGGAGCTGGCCGCGTTGCTCGCCGACCTGCCGTACCGGATCCAGGATCTCTCCGCCTTTCCCGGGGTGGTGCTCCCGCCCGAGGGTGAGACGTCGTACGCGGCCAATGCCCTGGGAAAGGCTCGCGCCGCCACCCGGGCCACCGGGGAGCTGGCGCTTGCCGATGACTCGGGCATCGAGGTCGACGCCTTCGGCGGCCGGCCCGGAGTGCTCTCGGCCCGCTACGGTGGCGAGGGCCTCACGGATCCCGAGCGGAACGCGCTGATGCTTCGGGAGCTGACCGGCGTGCCGGCCGAGCGCCGGACCGCCCGCTACCGGGCCCTCATCGCCGTGACCGCCCCCGACGGCCGGGAAGCCACGGTCGAAGGCATGGTGGAGGGGGTGCTTCTGGAGGCGCCCCGGGGCGCCGGCGGGTTCGGCTACGATCCGATCTTCTATTACCCACCGCTCGGCGCGACGTTCGCGGAGCTATCGGCCGAGGCCAAGCATGCGGTGAGCCACCGGGGCCGCGCCATGGCCCTGGCGCGAGAGGTCTTGCAGCGCTGGGCGAGTTGAAGCGGCGGAGAGGCTACGCGTATACTGCTGAAGCGGTTGGTCTCGGGGTGTGGCGCAGCCCGGTAGCGCACCTGCTTTGGGAGCAGGGAGTCGGAGGTTCAAATCCTCTCACCCCGACCAATTTTTTTCCGCCACTTCTGAAACAGTCCTCTTAGCCCCTAACTCGTTCGGACGTTCTGCCGACGGTTTGGGCCGCGCAGGCCCGTCGTCCGTGAGGGCGAGAGCCCGCGCTCTTCCTGGTCAACCTGGGGAACCACGCGCGAAGATCCGGCAACTTTCTGTTCGAGTACGATGACGAAGGCGCCATTTCTGAAGCAATAAGGATCGGCAAACAGGCTACCGGCCTCGAATGCGTTGTGCGGCGCTTTTCCGACCTTCGCGTTGCGAGTGCTGCGGTGCCGACGAACGCCACAATAGGAAAAGGCTCCGTGGGTTTCAGCAATCTGCGTGTGCCTAGTTGGTGTAGCATCGCGTTACTAGTTTGGAAGGAGGCATCACGATGAAACGACTCACTCTCTTGTTGATTGCAGTTGCAACTCTGGCCGGCGTTGTTGTCTTCACGGCACGGGCACCTCGACACGCCGCGGCTCAACAAGCCGTGCCGATCTTCGTAACCGACATTCCCTCCGGATACCGCGACTGGAGGTTGATCTCGGTGGCCCATGAAGAAGGCGACCTTCACAGTTTTGCTGCCGTTTTGGGCAACGATGTCGCGATCAAGGCTTACCGCGAAGGGAAGCTCTTGTTCCCGGACGGCACAATCATTGCCGCTTTGCACTATCGTCACGTTCCGTCCGAGGAAAACAACAAGGTCTTTGGTCGTGACCAGTCTTTCGTACCCGGCCCCCCCACGAACATTCAGTTCATGATCAAGGATTCAAAGAAGTACGCCGCGACCGGCGGGTGGGGGTTCGGTCACTTCCAAGACGGCAAACCTTCAACGACGAGGCGATGATGAAAACCTGCTTCGCCTGCCACCAGCAGACGAAAGCTCGAGACCTTGTCTTCACGCGTTACGCACCATAAAGCAGAAATGCGTGACTAGATCGCATCCACGCCTGAAAACTTGAACGCTCATCGGTTGGAGTGATTGCCGTCTCAATCTCCCTTTCCTCTCGGAATGAACCCGGGAACGCCGGTCTCTACAACGGCATTAAATCTGACCCGCGACTTGATTCCTTCGCTAATCTCCCGCATGGCGTCTTGAGGAAGGATGGAGACTTCAAAGTTCTCCTTGATCCGGCTGGGGGTCGTGGAGGTGGTCAGGAGGGCCGTCCCGCGCTGGATAGCCCAGGCCAGCAAGACTTGCGCGGGGGTCTTGTTGACTCGCTTGGCGATAGCGGTGACGACAGGATCTTCCAGCAACTTGGGCTCGCTATTGTGCCCTAGCGCCGCGAAAGCCTGCAGGACGATGCGATTCTTTGTGCAATAGTCCAAAAGGTCCCATTGCGGGAGATACGGATGGGACTCGACGTGAACAACTGCAGGCTTGATCCTTGCGACGTCGAAGATTTCTCTCGCCTGTTCCAGGCTGACGTTGGATAGTCCGATCGCCTTGCACTTGCCCTCGTCCACTAGGCCCTCCAACGTCCTCCATGTATCCAGCAACGTGACCCCTTTGTCATAAATCACATTGCCGTTCGCATCCCTCGGGTCTTGCTCGTCTCCAGGTTGGAAGGCAAAGGGAGTGTGGATGAGATAGAGATCGACGTAGTGGAGTTGGAGTTTCTTGAGACTGGCCTCGAAGGCGGGTTTGGCGCGTTTAGGACGGTGATTGTTGTTCCAGAGCTTCGTGCCGATAAACACGTCCTCCCGCGTCGAGCTGACGAAATCCTGCTTCCAGCCCGGCCTTGGTCGCGTTTTTGGTTGCCGCAGGGTCAGGAATCAATGTGCCAAACCCGAGCGCGGGGATCGCGCCGGATCCGTTGTTGAGCGCTATCTTCGTATAGCGAAGGTTGTCGAGTTCTACCATTGTTTCACTCCTCCGGTGTTTCCCAGGTGGACTTCAGCCCGCGACTGTCGCGAACCAGCTCTAAATGTCGATTAACAGATCTTTCCCGGGGGCGAGCGTCCATCTGCTGGACGAACCTGGCAAGGCAGAAACGTGCTCCACCGACCTGCCGGTGATCCGCGTAAGGGCGTGGTGACAGGGGAGCAAGAACGACCCAGGGCGCGTGGAGACTGTGCGCGTTCGAATGACGACCTGATCCGAAGTTCGACTCCGCGCGCCCGGCGAAGGCGGGTGAAGGGGCACCCGCGTGAGCGATCCCATGGGATCCTCGTCTGCCGTCGTGCGCCCCCTTCGCCTTTGCGTGCTTAGCGTCCGGTCGAACCCGACCCGCTCCGAGGTATGGAGACATGCGAGGGGCGGGTGCGAGGGTACCCGGTGCAACTATGCGACGCGCAAGCTGACTTCGCCCAGTCGGGTCCGATCGGGTCGAAGTCCACCCGACGGTGCCGGATCGCCGAAGTGTCCCGGTACGTTTCGCGGCAGTGGTCTACGAGGGAAGCGCTTGAATCGCAAGGATGATAACGCGCGTCTAATGCAGTAGATGGCTGGAATGGGTGGTCTCGCTACGTTTGCTCTGAGGGCGGCGCCTCTATTTTTCGAGCGCGTTAGGAAGGACATCAAACGGCCGGTGGATCCGGCGCCGCGCACACCGGACGTCGCTCTCTGGCCTACAGACGGCCTGCACGCGACGTGGATCGGACACAGTACGGTCGCCTTGAGCATCGACGGATTCACCATACTCACCGATCCGGTCTTCAGCTCACGAATCGGAATTCGGATCGGGCCAGTAACGCTCGGACTGAAGCGCCTGGTGGCGCCAGCGGCGACGCTCGACGCGATCCCGCATCCCGATCTGATCCTGCTCTCGCACGCGCACATGGATCATTTCGACATCCCGACACTGCGCCGCCTCGAGAATGCCGGCACAACGGTGATCACGGCCGCGAATACAAGTGATCTCCTCCGCGTCAACAAGTACTTCGCCGTTCACGAACTGGGCTGGGACGAAACGGCGCGTCTGGGCCCCGCAACGATCCGTGCGATTCAGGTGAACCATTGGGGAGCCCGGATGCGAAACGACGTACACCGGTCGTATAACGGGTACCTGATCGAGGCGGGGCGCTACCGCGTGCTCTTCGGCGGCGACACGGCCTATACAGATTCCGTCCGCAGCGTCCGCTCGTCGAAGCCGGTCGATCTTGCGATCATGCCGATCGGCGCCTATGACCCGTGGATTCGCTCACATTGCAATCCCGAACAGGCGCTTGCGATGGCGAATGATGCAGGCGCGGAGTTTATCCTCCCGGTCCATCACCGAACGTTCGAGTTAAGCCGCGAACCTGAGCACGAACCGCTCGAACGCCTTCTCGCGGCAGCCGGTTCGGCTGAGGATCGCGTCTGCGTCCGGGACTTCGGCGAAGAATTCCATACCTAAGAGGACGGGTGGGAGCCGGAGCTCTAGCGGGGTAGACTCGAGGGCACTGGGTGCATGGCGAGGTGCCCGGCATTCGCCCGACGGGGAGGGGCCGTTCTCGAGAGCCGCCCCGTCGGGTATTTTCTTCCCATTGCGACCGCCGCCTGCAGCCAACCGAGCTTCGATCTCAGCGATCCGTTTCTGATCCCGCCGGATCTGCCAGATGAGCCGCTCGCGTCGTGGCGTGTGCTCGGGATGTGTGGCTTCGTTCGCGCTGGTAGGTCGCACGGTTTTTGGGGGATTCCTCGGGTGAAACCGGGACCTCTTGGGGAAGAGCGGAGCCGAAAAGACTTAATTGAGGCACAGATAGGAACCTACGGGTCGGCAGGCGAACGATCTTTGGGAGCAGGCGTCGGAGGCTCAAATCTTCTCACCCCGACCACTTCTTTCTCTGCGCCCGTTCTACGGTGGCGCCGCGCGGGTGGGCGCCGCCCCTACACCCGAACGATCGCGATCCCTCTGGCGGTCAGCCAGTTGCTGACCTTCATCCAGGTGTCGGGCTCACGCTGCTCCCAGGCCTGCACGCTGCGCTGAGGCACCACCACCTGGGTAAGCTGGTCGCGTGTCGCCGCTTCCACGAGCCGCGCCAGATCGGTGCGGGAGCTCTTGAGCTCGATCAGAAGGTCTTCCGCCGTCATGCTGTTCTCCCGAGGCAGAGGACGATCGTCGTTGACGTCGTTTCGAGTTGTCGATGCCGCCGAGCCGATGTGAATGATGTGCGCAGCCTATCGTGGGGTAGCCCGCCTGTCAACCCACATGTTGTGCTTACTGGATTCGTGGCGAATCCGGACGCGGCGGCGCGTGGCGCGCGCAGGTCCGGTTCAGCTTCGCGGCGCGACGGATCCGTGTCGGAGCGGGTTCGTGAACGCGATGACAAGGTCACGAGGCCCAGCACGTTGGCGCCGATGCGATTCAAGATGTCGTCCGCGCGGCGCGGCGCTCGCGGGTCTGGATGAGCTGGCACCGGCCAGCTACACTGAGCGGGATGGACCCAGTGTTCTTCCCCCTCATGCACCCGACACTGGTCGATCGACCTTTCCATCGCGCCGGGTGGATCTACGAGGAAAAGGTCGACGGCTGGCGGCTGGTGGCGATCAAGAGTGACGGCGCGGTGCGCCTCGTCAGCCGGCACGGGCGCGACCACACCCGGCGATTTCCGGAGCTGCTCAAGGCGCTCAGCGGGCTCAAGCCTGCGGCGTTCGTGCTCGACGGGGAGGTGGCCATCTACGATCGCGCGTTCATCTCTCGGTTCGAGTGGCTGCATCGGCGACCGAAGAACGAGCCGGTGCCGCTTCCGGTCTACATGGTTTTCGACCTGCTCGAGCTCGACGGGCGGGATCTTCGCCGGGAGCCCTTGCGGGCCCGGCGCCGCTTGCTCGAGCGCTTTGTCCGCAGCCACGGCACGATCTTCCCCGCACGGCGCCTCTCGAGGAACGGCCTCAAAGCGTGGGAGGAGGCGTTGGCGCGCGGCTTCGAGGGCATCGTCGCGAAGAACCCCGAGTCGCGCTATGTGCCGGGGCGGTCGCTCGCGTGGCTCAAGGTGAAGCAGCCACACTATCGGGAGGGCGAGCGCGGGTGGGAAGCGAAGCGAGTGGCCGGGTAGGGGCGCCGGCCGGCTCGGGACGACGGGGGTCGATCTCCACCGGACCTGCGACCAGGCGACTGGTGTATCTTACCTACCTACCGCGCCTGTTGCTCAGTCGGGGTTTCACTGCTGGTTGGGCGGTGACGACTGGACCAAGCAACTAACGATCGAGACGAGAGTCGCGAGCATGACGATGCCTGGTGAAGAGCAAGTGGAGATCGTGGCACAGGCGCCATCCCGGGCGGCGAGGCTGCGAGCCCTGCTGCGATCCGCTGAACTGAGCTTTCTCATGGAAGCGCACAATGGCCTCTCCGCCAAGATCGTGGAAGAGGCCGGCTTCGAGGGCATCTGGGCATCGGGGCTGACCACCTCGGCCGCCCTCGGGGTCCGGGACAGCAACGAGGCCTCGTGGACGCAGGTGCTCGAGGTGTTGGAGTTCATGGCGGATGCCACGTCGATTCCGATCCTCGTGGACGGCGACACCGGCTATGGCAACTTCAACAACGTGCGCCGGTTGGTGCGCAAGCTTGCGCAACGTCGGATTGCCGGGGTGTGCATCGAGGACAAGCTGTTCCCAAAGACCAACTCATTCCTGGGTGAGGGACAGCCGCTGGCTGCGATCGACGAGTTCTGCGGCAAGATCAAGGCGGGAAAGGACACCGACGCCGAGTTGTCGATCGTGGCGCGCGTTGAAGCCCTGATCTCGGGTTGGGGACTGGACGAGGCCCTCCGGCGGGCCGAGGCATACCATGCGGCGGGCGCCGACGCGATTTTGATCCACTCGAAGCGAAAGGTCGCCGACGAGATTCTTGCCTTTGCCGCCGAATGGGGTAACCGGTGCCCGCTCGTAATCGTGCCCACCATGTACTACGCGACGCCGACGGAGGCGTTCCGACGGGTCGGCATCTCCGTGGTCATCTGGGCCAACCACAACCTGCGCGCGGCCATCACCGCGATGCGGGAGGTGAGCCGGCGTATCCGGGTTGCCGAGAGCCTTGTCCCCGTGGAGGGATCTGTCGCGAGCGTCCGCGAAGTATTCGATCTGACCGCGAACGCCGAGCTGGAAGAGGCGGAGCGCCGGTACCTGCCGACGTCAGAGCCGGTGCGGGCGGTGGTCATCGCGGCGTCGCGCGGAGCCGCGCTGGGCCCCCTCACGGCCGACCGACCGAAGTGTATGATCGACGTGCGTGGACAGCCCCTCCTCCGACGCTTGGTCGCGACGCTCAACGACTGCGGCATCCGAGACGTGACGGTGGTGCGAGGCTACAAGAAGGAAACGATCAACCTGTCGTCGATCACCACGGTGGACAATGACGCCTATGACACCAGCGGGGAGGCCGCCTCGCTGGCGTGCGCGCTCGATCGGATCGAGGGTAACTGCGTCATCAGCTACGGTGACATTCTGTTCCGCCGTTACATTCTGGAGACCTTGCTCGAGGCGGAGGCCGACCTCGCCATCGCGGTGGACGCGTTGGGGCGGCAACGCCCTGGTGAGCCTGGACGGGTGACCGACCTCGTGGGGTGCTCGCGGCCGTATACCGGGAACTATCTCGACGAGGAGGCACCCATTTGGCTTCGGTGCCTCGGCAATGATCTGCGGCCCGAAGAGGTACACGGGGAGTGGATCGGCCTCGCCAAGCTCTCGCCGCGGGGCTCGACACTGCTGCGAGCCGAACTGGAGGCGATGCGCGCCGACGGAAGCCTCCCCACGGCCACTCTGCTCGATGTGTTCGCCCGTCTGCTCGCCTCCGGGCACCGGATCGGGGTGCGGTACGCCCTCGGGAACTGGCTGGACGTGGACGACGCCTTCGACCTGGCGAGGGCACGGAACTTTCCGTGAACCATCCGCCATGATCACGGCCCGCGGGCAAGGAGGACCCGGCCATGAGACGCTTCCTGAGTCCGGTCCTGTTTCTGCTCGCGATTGCTGCCCTAGCCGGCTGCGCGACGGGCTCCTCGAGCGGCCTGAGCTCGCTCGGCCGCGAGGTCGACGTGCAACCGCTTCGGGGGCAATCCGTCGAGCTGCTCAAGCAAGACGACGCGGCCTGTGAATCCTGGACGAGGAGCACGAAGGGGCCGAGTGAGCCGTTGCCAAGCGCTGAACTTCGATACGGCGCCTGTGCCCTGAGCCGAGGGTATAGCGTCAAGCCCTGGGACCATCGGATCAGTCCTCCCGCGAACCCGGCCCCAGATCTCGCGGGGGTGGTGGCGGACCTGCAGACCTGCGGGCTCAAGCGCGGGCTGTATGATCCGGCCGGGATGGTGCTGTTCGGAATGGTCGAAGCCGGCATGACCGAGGCACGGCGAGCTGAGGCGCGGGCGTGCCTCATGCAGCGCGGATACACCGTGGACTATCAGCCCGACGCCCGGGCCGAGTCCATCCGGAAAAAGTGATGGGCCGCCTCTCAGCATGACACCGCGGACACTTCAAGCTGGAGCTCCCTAGTGCTCTTACCGCCGAGCAGTGGGCTGCTGGTGCTCGTTCGCGCGGCAAAAGGCGTAGAGGGCGTCATACGCCGGGAACTGCCGCGCCATGTTCTCGAAGTCGTCTTTGCTCGTCGCCTGGAAACCTGTCGCCAGAGCGTAGAGTCCTTGCGACTCCGGCGTCAGCTCGCGCTGGGAGGTGTCCGCACCGCGCACAATCAGCGCCAGGGCCCGGAGTGCAGGATCGTCGATCTTGTACTTCTCGAGGAATGCATCAAAGGAGCAGTGGTCACCATGATGCCCCAATTCTACGCCGGGGACGTCATAGGGAATCGCCTGCTCGCGCGCGGCCACCGCCATCACCTCGCTGGCGGGAACGAAGAGGAATACAGGCTCACGGTCGACAAACCGGCTGATCAACCATGGGCACGCAATGCGGTCGACACGCGCCCTTTCTCGGGTCACCCATTTCATGGTCTTCTCCTATCAGGTGAACGTTGCGGTAGGGGATCAAAGAGCTTCACCGGGCCTTTGATCGCCTTCCATGCGTAGTGCCCTCCAGCCATGTATCGGGCGTCAAAGCCAGCCTTTCGCAGCGCTGCTGCGCTCTGGCACCCAATGTGGAAGCCGTATACACAGAACGTGACCACGGGCTCGTCCTTCGACAGACCTGCCATCCATTCTTCCATGCGCTCCGGATCACGCCAGACCGCCCCTTCGACGATGTCCTGCGCTCTAGTGCTGTAGTGGCGCGGCCGCGTATCGATGATTTGTACGCGCTTGCCGGAGGCGAGCATCTCCTGAACCTCTTCAGGCGTGATGGATGGCACGTCCTTGAATTCCGGTTGGTCGAGCGGCGGCGGCGGCGAGATTGTCATGGCGTCGGTGTAGCGCGCCTCAACTGCTTCCCAGTGAATGTTGCGCATGAAGGCAGCGATATACGCCGTCGTATTCGCTCCGTACTCGATATGGTAGGCGTGCTCGTACATGTCTAGGGCAAGGATCGGAATGCCCCCGGCAATGCTCTCTGCGTGATCCGAGGCACTGTGATTGATCAGCCGGCCATCGCGAGGTATCCAGGTCAGCAGTATCCAGCCAGCGGCGCCTGTCAACGCCTCTGCCAAGGCGATGAACTCGTGGCGCCAGCGATCGATTGACCCGAAATCACGAGCAAGAGCGCTCGCTATTGTGTCAGGTAGACTCCGCCCATCACCACCCAGACTCGCGAAATACAATTCATGAAGGAGCGTTGAGTTGAGCAGCGTGGTCTGCTCCCGACTCAGACGACTGACGACCTGGGCTGGCGTGGTCTTGACATCGAGCGCCTCGAGTTCACTCGTGACGGAATTCAGGCGATTGAGGGCAGCCCCGTAGTTGTGCTCGTAGTGGCTCTCGATGAGACGGGGCGACATGCCGTTCAACGTCCAGGGACGGCAGAACAGGGGGGCGATGCGATATGTCATTGTGGACCTCCGTTAGGGGTCGAGAAGATGAGCTCCATGAATGCAGCATGCTGCCGCAGCGTCAACGATCAGCCTGCCGCACGGCCGGCGCGTGGGCCCTCGGCGCCGTACCACGCGGCCAGGCCACCGCGGACGTAGCGCGCATCGAAGCCGCGTTGCCTCAGCACCGTCGCTACGTTGCAGCCAACTTCGAAGCCGTAGGCGCAGTACACGAACACCGGGGCCGCGGATGAGAGCTGGCCACACCAGTCATCGACGCGTTCCGGATCCCGCCAGACGGCGCTCGGCATCGTATCGGGATTCCTCGACACATAGTTTCTCGGGCGGGCGTCCACCACCTGGGGCCGCTGATCCGCCTCCATGAAAGCGCTGAGCTCTTCCACGGAGATCGACGGCAATCCCTCGTCCGCGGCCTGAGACTCGCGTCGCTGGTGCCCGGCCGTGGCTTGCGTCAGCCGCTCGGTAACGACGGTCCAGTCGATGAGCCGCATGAAGGCGTCGACGTAGGCGGTCGCGTTGGCGCCGAACTCGAGGTGGTACGCGTGCTCGTACATGTCCAGCGCCAGGATCGGCACCGCACCGGGAATGGCCTGAGCGTCCTCGAGCGCGACCTGATTGTACAGCCGGCCCTCGTGAGGGGAGTAGCTGAGCAGGACCCAGCCCGAGCCACGCGCCAGCGCTTGCGCGGCGCCGACGAACTCGCGTTGCCACCGGTCGACACCGCCGAAGTGCTCTTCGAGGGCTGCGGCCACGATCGTGCCGGGGGCCTTCCGGGCGCCGCTCAGGTTGGCGAAGTACAGCTCGTGCAAGACGACCGACGCCATGGCCGAGAGTTCCTCACGTTTGAGGGCGCGCATCTCGGCGGCGCTCGTCGTGGTGGGATCCACGCCGGCGAGCCGGTCTCGGAGGGCGTTGAGCGACCGGACGGCGGCACCGTAATTGTTCTCGTAGTGACTGACGATCAGCCGCTCGGGCAACCAGTTCAGGCTATACGGCTTGCAGGGAATGGGACGGATCTGATAGTGCATCGTCGTCTCCTCAGGCCTTCGTAGGACTGGCGTAAGGCGTTCTCTCATCCCACGGACCGTGCCGCGGCGTCATGCGAGTGCCCCTCTTTCCATGCTTTCGGAGAGAAGTCGTGGTAAGCCGCTACGTGTACAGCTTGAGCGGGCCTCCGATTGCTTTCCACGCCGAGTGGCCACCTTTCATGTACTTCGCGTCGAATCCGGCCTCGCGTAGCGCGATCGCCGTCTTGCATCCGACGTGGAATCCGTATGCGCAGAACACCACGACCGGGTCCGATTTTGAGAGTTGCCCGATCCAGTCATTGATACGTTCGGGATCCCGCCAGATCGCACCATCCATGATGTCCTGCTGGCGGGAGATGTAGGACCTCGGCCGAGCGTCAATGATCTGGACCGGCGTGCCCGAGTCCAACATCGCCTTGACTTCCTCCACCCCAACGCCAGGAAGATCCCCGAACTCCTTCTGGACGAGCGGTCGGGGACCCTCGACCTTGGACGCGTCCTCATAGCGCGCCTGCGTCGACACCCAATCGATGTTGCGCTGGAAGGTATCGATGTACGCCGTCGCGTTTGCCCCGAAGTCGATGTGGTACGCATGCTCGTACATGTCGAGAGCCAGGATCGGGATTCCCCCAGCCGTGGTCTGGCCGTGATCGCCCGCATGCTGATTGATGAGCCGGCGGTCTCGCGGAACGTAGACGAGCAATACCCATCCTGAGCCGCCGGCCAAGCCCTTCGCCATTGCGACGAACTCACTTCGCCAACGATCCACTGATCCGAAGTCGCGGGTGAGTGCTTGCGCGAGGATCCCGGTCGGCCTTCCATCGCCGAACGCCATGCTCGCGAAGTACAGCTCGTGGAGAAGAGTTGAGTTGAGCGCGATGAGCTCTTCACGCTTCAGGCTGTTGATCACATAGCCAGGCGTGGTGTCGAAGTCGAGCGATTCGAGACGCTCCGTGATTGCGTTCAACCTGCGCAGCGCCCCGCCGTAGTGATGTTCGTAGTGGCTTTCGATGAGCCGGAGCGACAGACCATTGAGCAGCCAGGGACGAGTGTTGATCGGTGTCAGTTGGTATCGCATGTCCGCTCCTCCAGATGGAAGTGTTGGGTGATGTCTCGGTGCATTAGATCCGCAAGGCCCGGTTCGTTGCCGCGCGGAGAGCGGCGAGCGTGGATGAGAGTTCAGTCGGCAATCTCATCTCGCTGGCCAAGACCCAACTGCCAAGGCGGATGAGACCGATTCCAACGGTGTATCGACCTCGGTTCCGAGGTGCTAGGTCGCGTATCAGGGCTCGCGACCGAGCGGCCGCTCGAGCCTCGGTGATCCGGTCGTGAGCTTCCTGCTGGACTGCGTACCAATTCTCGCCCATGACGTTACTCCTTCCGGCTCGCGCCCACATAGAGCCCCTCGAAGAGCGCGAGCCCGTGGGTGAGCGCTTCGTGGTCGTCCGAATGGGCCGCGAGAAGTCCGCGGATCACCAGATCGATGCCGCGCGCCTCGTCCCGAGGGAACTTGCCGTCTCGGA
>Ga0210399_10002379_pt1 | contig 14670 bp, 20 predicted proteins | sample IncBWC14MmetaG_FD_150865 | JGI IMG/M metagenome (GOLD analysis project Ga0210399, IMG submission 150865) | Forest soil microbial communities from Barre Woods Harvard Forest LTER site, Petersham, Massachusetts, United States - Inc-BW-C-14-M | ecosystem: Environmental > Terrestrial > Soil >... | reverse complement strand
TCACGGCCTAAAACGGACCCAGGCCTTGGGCTCCTTCTGCCCGCGGCACAGTCGTCCTTGCAGCATAGGTTCTGCGAGTTCTTCGCGCTCGCCAAACCAGCAGTGCGCACACACCAAGAAGGACCGCAGTAAGTCCGCCAAGCACTAGCGATTGTGAATGTGAGTAGGTTTGCTGCAATTGTGGATCAACGCGACCGAAAGAAGACCAAAGGGCCCGATCTGAGTCGGGTGCTGGCGGCCTGGGAATGGTCAGCGGCAGTGTCCCCGCCTGGGATTTGGCTTGATCTCCAAGAGCAGGCAGCACCCCGGCTCCAGATACTTCAAACCCTGGGCCCTCCCCGGCTTTTAGTTGGTTGGCTGTCTGGACTTGGTAGTCGCTGCGACCGGTAGTGAGGAGTCGAAAAGCAGGTGAGCGAGACGAGAATTTCATGCTCGGCGGAATCATGATCGCCAACTGCTTGAGCGGATACGCGAGCCTGGTTTCGAATACGGCTTGGCCCTTGTAGGGCAAGTCATAGTTGAACGCAAATTTAGTTTCTCCCGGCCGCAAGGGGAAGCTCACCGTGTAATGCCCAGGCTCACCGGGCACGGGGTTGGCCGGGATCAGTACGCCAATCTTCGCCGGACCCGCCGCCAGCACGGAATCCATCTTGGCATTCGCCGGCACATAAACTTCGAACGTCTGTCCACCCGTCTGCGTCACTGGCGGGCTGGATTCGTTCTTGAGTTCGTACATGTCGCTGACGTGCAGCAGGTTCCCGTTGGTTCCGGCGCGGAGAATTTCGATACTTGCGCTGACGCGCGGCACTCTGGACGCCGCATCGAATACTTGGATGGATAGATCGTCGCCTGCGTAAGCTCGCTGATCGTAGGAGACCCCCTCGTGAAGCACCCGCACCAGGTACCCTTTCCCAGGGTGCCTGACGTGGAGTCTAAATGCTCCCCGTTGGCCGGTTCTCGCTTGCGACTCTTCCTGCATACCTCGATCCAGCCGAATTAGGATCACCCTATCGCCTACGGCGGCCCGGCCGCGGCTCTCATTGCGCGCAGAACCAGTGATGTCGTTTGCGTCCCGGGCTGCAGTCCAAAAAGGGATAGCCGAGAGCAGGACTAGGATGATGGCTCGTACGCCAGATCCCTTGCGGTACGGACGAGTCCCCATCATTCGCTTACCGCATCCGTGGCCGGGGCTGTCGCCTGGCGTGGCGGATGTCCGAACATGATGCCGGTTTCCACCTCGACAGGCCGTCCATCGCGCAGGTAAGGCCTAAACCTCCATTGCGACAAAGCATCTGCAATGGCTTTGGACTGGTCGGGAAAAGCACTGAGAAAATGAATGTGCTTAACCTTGCCTTCTTTACCAATGATGATGCGCACGGGAACAGGGTTGAATCGGCGCTCCGTGAAAATCGGATCTTCTCTCTCGATGACGTTCTGGTCGCGCGCGTAATCCTTGATGCACAACGGGACGTCGTCGCCGCCCGTCCCAGAAATGACACCGGCCTCTCGAGGCAGGTTCATTGTGCCCATCTCCTGGATGAGACTTTCTATCAGCTTTGCGTCACGGCCAGTAAAGACGACCTGAACCATGTGACACCGGATTTCGGTAGCTACGACGTGCCAATGCAACTCCGCAACGGGCGAAACGTAGCCAAAACGAACGAAGGTGTGGCCGGCGATGGTCAGCGGCGTCGGCGGCTGCTCCACTTTGTAATCCGCATTCAAATGGTCCTTGGTGTAGTTGATCAGATCGAAGGCGCTTCGGGCTGGCGTTAGCGTAAAAAATAGATCTTGCGCCGCGATTAAGATGCTGCCCCGATTTGTTCCGCTGGTCGTGTCCACCGGTCTGATCTGCGCCAGAACGTAGTAGCCGCTGTCGGAAGGAGGCGGGCCGCTGTACTTCTCCGTCCAATCCCGCGACAGAGTGTAGGTGAAGCCAAAATACGCGTTGCTGTAGACATTCTTGGTTACTCTCCCGCCTTCCGGCACAGCAGTCACAGAATCGCTGGCGCTAGACCACGCGCCCTTAACCAGGATGGTTTCTGTTGGCAGCTTTTTCGCCAGGGGATTGCTCGAAAAATCGCCACCGCTCTGCGGGACGCCGCGCGCCGCCGCCAACAACGATGCCGAGAGTCCAAGAAGTGCGAGAAAAGATCGCCGAAGAGAGTACACGTTGCTCCCTTGAATCAGAACTTGCCAGTGGTCAAAGGCTGTCTTCCAAGAACGGAAAAACCGGGCGAAGCACTTTCGTGCCTCGCCCGGACCTGTGGTGGTGCGGGGACTACAACGACCGCAGGAAGTTCAGCAGATCCTGCTGCTGGCTCGTGGAAAGTGAGTCAAAGTTTTCTTCAACCTGCGTGGCTTCAGAACCGTTGCCTTGGTGCGCCTGGAGGGCGTTAATCAGATTGGTGGTCCGTCCATCGTGCAAGAAGAAAATGCGCTGTCCAAGTCCCCACAAGGGCGCCGTGCGGAACTGGTCGCCGCCCGCGCCGCCCTGGGACACGTTGTCCGCCAGTCCCGTTCCCATGTGATGAATCTCGATGTCGGTAAACGCGCTTACCTTCGCACTTCCTAGCGAGGAGGTGACGTTCGACGGTTGTGTCGAGTTGAGCGTGGGGGTGTGGCAAGTCGCGCAGCCGATCGCGCTGAACAACGATTGCCCGCGAGAAATCGAAGCCGCTCCACCGGGAGTCGTGGTCGAGGGCGTGGGGGGCGCGAGAAGCCGCATAAACTCGGCGAACAAAACGATGTCCGAGGGAACCTCGGCATTCTGTGCCGCAGGGTCCGCGTTTGACGCCACCGTGAAATTGGTCGCGTCTTCCGGGTATCCAGTTTTGGAAAGGTTCAGGCAGTTTGCCGGAAGCCCGCTCCCCAACTGGTCCTCACCGGGCAACGGCCGGTCTTGTCCAAAGATCTCGTTGGTGATGCCCATTTCCACGTTGTAGGCCTCGCCGGCGAACAGCAACAGCGACTTGTTCTGAGCTTTCCAACCGAATCGGGAGATCGTCCCGTCGTTGCCGTTGTGATTAAACGTTCCACTGATCCCAAAATTGTTGCTGGCCGCAGCCACTTGCACGCCAATCAACGTGGAGTCATCAACGTTCTCGAGCAGGCCCGCCCCGAAAACCGGCGTCGGAATGCGGAAGATGATGTTGTTGGTCGACTGCGCTATCGAGAAGCTGGGCTGTGGAAGACTGCAACTGCCGGCGTCCGCCCGCCCGGAGACCACGAACAGATCTTCCACTCCGCCATTGGGCGCGTTGGTGTTAGGACTCCCGTTGGAGTTAAAGAAGAACGGAAAGCGCGCTTCCCGTGTCGGCCCGTTGGTTGTCAGAAACGACGGGATCGTGTTGGTGGACCCGCTGGCAATGCCATTGGCGATCACCGCGAATTCCGGATTGGCAGCGGGGCTCGAACCCCCGATGGTCGGTTGCGAATGGCATCCCGAGCACTGGTTGAAGTTAAATCGCGGACCCAATCCGTTGTTGCTCCCGCCCGAGACAACCTCCACTTCCTCGAAGCGGGCAAGCCCGTTCTGAAAGAATTCCAACGAACCCGTCGGACTGTTTGCAGCCACCGAAGCGAGCGGAAGTGGGTTTGTCGGCGTGGCCCCTGCTTGCCCGTTGATGGCGCCGGTTCGCACCCCTGGGTCAGTTTGAGCCAACGCCATGCCTGGAAAGAGTAGTACCGCCAAAAGTGAGAGAATTGGCGCCAGCCTGCCTGTTTTCATTCCTAGCCTCCTGGTTAACGACGCGTTCTTCAAGTCGGTGTCCGGCAATCGCAACAGCACTAGCCGGTTGCTTCTCCATCCAAATAAGCGCCCTGCAGCTTCCAGGGTCCATTAACACGATGGACTCCTCGCGCTGGATGAGCTTTCTGAGGCGCTCTCGAATTACGTCGCCGTTCGTCCGGTTACGGGTCACCACTAACTGGCACTCGCATGTTGTACCTCGTCAGCACCGAAGGTGCTTACTCGACGCCGTTCGTGAGCGAACCGCTGCCGCCTGTCGCCGTGGTAAAGTACCGTAGCTTGCGCCCTTGTCCCGGTAATTGGAGAACTGCGGCTGCGCCGTGTAAGCGTACAGTCCAGTGAAGGTAAAGCTCATCGTCGGGGCCTGCGCTCGCATTGGAATTATCGCGAGCAATAACGCTGCCGCTATGGCTGTGATTACTCGTTTCATCCTTCCCCTCGAACTACGAAAAAAGAACAATCGCATGGGAGCTTGTTCTATCCGTGAGGTGGATTCCCTGTGCGACCACCGCAGTAGCCATCTCCGCCGAGCTTCAACCAATCTGTTGACCGGAATGCACCCGGCCATATGAGCCGCCGTGTTATGCAATCGTGTGCGCGAGAAGCTAGCTTCAGACACTCGCGGTCACAACGGCCTGCGCTCATTTTCGTGGTGTCATTTTTCCCGTCCCTGCGGGAGGATGCGACGTACAGCGTAGAAAGAGCGAAAACGGAAGTACGTATCTGCAAGTCCTCGCCGGCGCTAAGATCGCGGGAATTCGAAGCTCAGTGAATGCAAAATGCGCTGTCCTCCATGAAAAAAACGCTTTGCATCCCGCAAAATTGGCGTTATATTGCCTCCTGACACCCGGTCATTTCTAACCCAGTTCTTTACTAGTAACGATAGTCCAGCCGAATTCCAAGAGTGCCGAGCACGCCAGTAAGGTGCAACTCGAGTGGCTATCGCAATTCAGATTGTTAGCTCACATCCACTGCTTATCCGGGCAGTATGTGGAATCATGTCTCACGCAAAGGATCTTCCTGTTTGTGTCCTCCCTCCCGCATTTAGTGAAGCGGAAGCCATCAGCCAGGGTAATTCTCCTAGGCTTTTCGTTCTGGACGCGTGTTCCTTAAACATCGACTTGGGACCGCTCGCGGGGCGCTGCCGCGCCTCTGCGCCCGGCAGCAAGTTCCTGGCGCTTCTTCCTCCCCGCGACGACTATCATGCCGAGAAAATACGTCTCTTCAGCTGGGGCATTGACGGTTTCGTGGAATTGCACAAGTGCTGGCAGAAAGAAATGTCCCAGGCCGTTCGCAGCATCCTCAACGGCCAGCTGTGGGTCCCTCCCGAAGTCCTGTTGGCCTTCGTCAAGCAGGCCAAAGCCCTGCTGGATGCACAGCTTTTGCATGGCCATTTTCTAACCGCCCGAGAGGCTGAAATTCTCCAATTGCTCATGCGCCGTTTAACAAACAAAGAGATTTCCAGCGGCCTGGGCATTTCCGAACGCACCGTAAAGTTTCACGTCTCGAATATTCTCGGCAAATTGCAACTCGAGGACAGACGCGGTTTATCGCCCGGCAAGTTTGGATTTAAAATCTCCGCTTCCGAAGCCTGACAAAACAACGATACCTTCGAGACCCGGTGGGTCCGGGGTAGGCACAGCGATGTCGACGTGCGAAGCCAGCCGTTTTGCGAATCGATGGGTCGGGCGAGGTTCTGCGATTTTAGATAAGAACACTGCCACCAACAGTCCGCGCCGCTAGCAGTCTGCCGTGGCGCTAATTCCCTTTTCTACGCCGCTAGCCGAAGGCGCAACCCGAGCGACGGATCCAGGATTTCGTTGCGAGACTTCGACACCGTCGGGAGGGAATTCCGTAAACCTCCTGAAGAAGTGACAAACCCTTTCACCGCGATGCAACCAGCTCGGGAACTCTTGAAAGTGTTTGGTAGTCCTCGTCAGTCAATTCGAGGGGAGCCGCCGCGACGTTCTGCTCGAGATGTTCGATCGAGGACGTCCCTGGGATGGGCAGTATTATGGGAGATCGACGGAGCAGCCAGGCCAACGCTATCTGCGTGCGGCTGGCACTGTGTGCCAGGGCGATTCGGTCAAGCACTTCGCCGGCAACCTTGCCTGCTCCCAGCGGGAACCACGGAATAAAGGCAATTCCATTGCGTTCACAATAATCCACTACGTAGTCCCATTCGCGGTCCGCAAAGCTGTAGCGGTTCTGCACCGAGACGATAGGGACAATTCTGCGCGCCCGCTCGATGTGTTCTTGCGTGACGTTGGACAACGCGATCAGGCGAATCTTGCCTTCGTTTCGCAGCTGAGCCAGAGTTGCCACCGACGCCTCAAACGAGACAATGGGATCCGGAATATGCAATTGGTAGACGTCGATGCGGTCCAGGCGCAACCTCTCGAGACTTCCCTCCACCGCCCTGCGAAGGTGCGCGGGAGTGGCATCGTGGGTCCACTGATTCGGGCCGGGACGGTTCCAGCCTCCCTTGGTGGCAACTACCAGGCCAGCAGGGTAAGGAAACAGCGCTTCGGCAATCAGTTCCTCGCTGACGTGCGGACCGTAGGAATCAGCCGTATCAATGAAATTGATATCAAGCTCCACGGCCCGGCGAAGAACTGCTAACGCCGCGTTGCGATCTTTTGGCGGCCCCCAGATGCCTTCGCCGGTCAGGCGCATCGCCCCGAATCCGAGACGATGCACTGAAATTTGCCCGCCAAGCGATACGTCTCCAGCCGCAGTTGCAGAAAGCTCTTTCTTGTTCACGATAGACCTCCGAGATTTCCCTGTGAACCACGTCCATCGGCCGATGGCCAGGGGCCATTGCGGTTCGGGACCTAAAGAAATTCCTACTGTTGATGGCGAGAATAATGTGGTCGCCCATCGGCTTCATAGCCAGCACACCGATGTCGTTCTTGAGCAACACGGGCAAAACCTGTTTTTCGAAACTGTTGAAGTGCGCATCCATTACGTTGAGAGGCATCTGAACGGCATCGAACGCGAAGCCGTGCTTGGACGCGGTGGCCAGTATTTTCAGATGTATGACCGGGCTCCTGTGGCCGGTGAAGCCGATGAAGCGAATCTTACCAGCCTTTTGCGCATCCAGGCATTCATGAGGTACCTCCTGTCAAGCGGCTCACTTCTCGAAGAACCGACCCGATTGCTCGTGCGGTAGCACATGGTACAGAGTCCGGACTATTTTTTTCCACGCAGCGAGCGCATGTGCGCTACGAGGGAATGAACCTGATCCACGCTGAGAGAAATTCTTGAAGGAAGGCATTCCCCCATTACCGTCGGAAAATGATTTGGGCAAGTTGGGCATCGGGGAGCTTCTGGACCACCGCTGAGTGAAGGCCGGAACGTTGACCACGGTCAAGACGGAAGTGGCTCGGAGGTCGGACAAAAAGCACCCACAGAATAGTCGAGGCAAACGTCACACGGTGTTCAGTCTGGTCTTGTGTAATGGCGGCAAGCTGGAATCTTACTTGCCAGAATTGCTCGACTCGAAGATCGAAGGGGGCCATCTGGCTAACTATTTTGTCCCACAGAAGCCTGAGTTTCCGGTGTCGGGGCAAGAACTGTAATGTCCGGACTGCAACACCAAGGCGATGGAAGCGCCGTTTTACATCCAAATCGGCCATAGAAAAACGTGGGAGTCGGTCGGCGCTGCAGCACGAATCCCGCCGGGCAATACTCTCTTATTGCGATGTAAGCCCCTGCCGACTTAATATCTGAAACATGCCTCACTGCCCAGCTGTAATCTCCGGAGGACCTAAATGCTGAACCAACTAGGCGTGTTGTTTGCTTGCCTGTGCGTGTTGGGCGGCGCGGCACTCCTTTATCAAGGCTTTTCAATCCCCGATGCGAGCCAGACCATGGAGCTACTGGCTGGTGCGAGCCTTTTTGCCGGCGGTCTGGCGCTCTTCAAGCCCGCGGTGAAGACCTGGCTTGAATTGAAAAAGTACCGTCGCGGATAGCATCGAGCCCCATAAATGAATTGATAAGAACAGGAGTTGAAAAGATGATAGCTTGGGCCGGATATTTTCATGGCCTTCGTTTGCATCACTGTCTTTCTCTGCTGGGCATCGTCGCGACCATGAAGCACCTCGAGATGGCCAATGTTCTTGGCGTCCAATAGGCGGCGCCAGTGTCCAAGCAGCGTCGAAAACCATGCGTTTTACGGGCTGTTTTCAACGACCCGGCCGCCTAAGGAGTTCGGCATCTTTTTCGTGCGCTTCGCTTACGGGCAGATCCTAGCGCTGGCCACGATTACGTCAAGTTGCTGTCCGAGACTGTCGTAGTACGTGAGTCCGGCCACGGGGATTTTGTGGTTGTGGACAACTCCACCAAACAGGTCTTGCAAGTATCGGGGCCCGGAATCAACCCGAACCATTTGTTAACACCATGACGAGCGATTTCGAACAAATTCCAGCGATTATTGATGCCGCCGTCGGCAAGCCTGGTAGCGAGTTCAACTTCCCTTTTCCGGAAGTGCTTGAAGTAATCAGACTATGCACGATTAATAAAATCGCGGTCTTGGGAGTGGAGATTTTTCTCGTAAGAAATGACCGCCTCTATGCGTCAGGCTGCTCGGACTACGACCTCCAGATAACGCGTAAATGGAACGAAGTAAAAATTGACGCTTGGGACCAGTATGTAGAAGAAGAACAATGCGCTAGCCTCGGAATGTGTGCACCACAACCCAGCGGGAGACGGCCACGTCTACGTCCTGACAACCTCGTCGTGGAGAGAATTCCGCGAAATCCAGAAGCGGCGAGTGGCAGAGCCTTAACCCCTGGGTTGGAAACTTGTCGATTACCGTCCATTGACGTCCCCAATAGAGACCACTCTTCTGACAGTCTCCCCCTGGCGTTCGGATTGACTTTAGCGAGTGAACCTCTAGGTCGCCGCCAGCTCGTCCTCAAGTTTGCCGCGCATAAGTCGCGCAGGCTCGAACGCTGGGTCTAAATCGCAAGCCTCGATCATGAACGCCAATGCTTCGGAGGTGCGTCCTAAACCCAAGGAGCACAAGCCGAGGTTGTAACTGGTTGTGGCGGAACGGCCCAATAAGTCTTGCGATTGTTTGAACAGCGAAAGTCCTTCTTCAAGGAAACGCAGTTCGAGGAGAATGACGCCGCAGTAAAAGGCCAGGACGTTGTCACTCGGGCTGATCGGAAAATGGTTTGCCCAGGTAAGCAACACGGCGTTGCGCAGGTCATTCCGCTCGGCAACTGCGCTGCGAATCTGGCGCGCGAGCACGGGAAACAACCGCACGAGCGTGGTGGGATCCCAACGGCTCAGCCTGAGGAGCGCAAGAATCTGCGGGACAGACATTTCTTCCATGTGAGGGTTTAGCCAGGCGAGCAAGGCAAACAGATCGTCGGGACCGATCGCTGATCGTGCTTCCTCGAAGCGCGCCTTCAGAGCTGGGAATTGCGCGCCCGGGTGACGCTCGAGAAACGCGCAAATGTGCAAGCTGGAGGAATGTTTTTCAGGCAGAAACGCTTCGCCGCCGCTAGCTTCAAAGTATTTGGCGATCGCATCGAAATTCACCATTTGGGAAAAACAGTTTGCAGAGTGAAATTCGTAGGTCGGCCGGCCCTCGGAAAGCAGCAGGCTATCCTCGTGCAGATAGCCCTTGTCGGCGGCCAGTACCAGCATGGTTCGGTCGGTGAGTTTTCCTAGAGCACCGAGAGTCCGGAGAGCTTGCGAGGGAAACAACACCGTAGCGGCAGGCAAGCGGCGGCGATAGAGATCCAAGATACTGTTCCAGGAATCGTCCGGGTAATGGCCGGAGGTAGTAACGGCCGCATGCGTATAGGAAAACTTCAGCCGAGAGAGCGCTTCTGGTGGGTTGTAGCCAGCATCCTGGTGGGCCGCGGCCGTAGTTTGCAGGAGTTCAAAGACCTGGCCTTCCTTAGTCACAAAAGCATCGTGGGGAAGACTGTCGAATACATAATTGGCGATGACAATGAGCGGGCTTTGGGGCGGTTCGATGGTCTCGGAGGTGTCTCCCTGCACAAACCGAGAGTTGACTTCTCCGCTGGCATCGAGCAGTTCAAATTGCAGGATCCCGCGGTCGGAGAATTCGGACAGGTATTTATTTGTGCGCCAGGTCTGGATGAGACTGTCGGAGCAATCGGTCATGCAGTAGCGCACTACCTCTAGCGGAATCTCCTTGGACCGTAAAAGCGCTTCCAGCTGCCGCAAGAACAGGAAGGAAAATTTGCCGGACCCGGCACCGAGCTCCAAAATGAGCAGCGGATTCTGGGCAGACAGCGGCCGAGACTTCTTCTCTCTAAGGTCGATGCAATCACAGATAAATCCAAAAACGACGCGCGCGAAGATTTCGGCGATGAATGGATTGTTGGTTATGAATTGCGGGACCATGTCCTCGGTCCATGACTTAAAACCACGTTGGGTATAGGAGTCGCGCTGCCATTGCCAAATAAGGGATCGAGAAATAGGTACGTCTTTTTCTAGAAAAACCGGCTCTTCGTTCGAGACAGCAGGAGTTGGTGCATTCGGCGCGCGCGAGCCGTCATTTTGAGGCGCTTCTCTTGAAGGTGGAACCGTCGCCATCTGCGTTTCATTCTCCGCCGAGCAGGCATTTTACAGCACAAACACGAACGACCCGGAGGTTGGGCTCCGGGCCGTTCCGAACTCCGAAAAGCGACGATCTCCTGGCCCCTAACTTCGCGCGGGGAAGACGCCTTGCAGCGCGATGATGAAAGTCAAGCCGAGGAACGGAGGCATGTTGTTGTGCGGCAAATTGCCGCCGGCGATGGATGTACCGAACGGATTCATCTGTGCGCCTGAACCAACGGGAGGGGCGACGGCGTATGAACTGCCGTGGCCCTTGAGTCCCGAAGCCCAGGCATTGGCCGCCGGACTCGCCAAACCACCCGCAGCCGCCGCCTGTACACCATGGGAGTGAGCGGGCATCTCTGTCTGGAGCAGCGTTACCGTCTGCTCGCCGCTAGTCTCGCCCAGGTCACGGAGCGACAGGCCAGGTCCTTGTCCAGCCTGCATGGGCGCCGAGCCCTGCATATTTGGCAGCGCGAAGTTGCTCTTGCCATCCCCACCGTAGGTGGTGCCAAGGAGAGAAAACAAAGCTGTATTCTGGCTTATGGGCATCAGTTGGCCATTGCAGAGCGCCCAGCCGGTGGGAGCAAAATTCCCGGCAAAAATTCTGATCTCCGCAAGAAATGGATTCGACATGAGATTACTTCTCCTTTGCTAATTCTGCGAGGGAAAGATGCCCTGGAGCGCGATGACAAAGTTAAGCACTAAATACGGTGACATGTTTTCGTGCGGCTGACTGCCACCAACCACCGCCACGCAGGCAGGGTTCATGGCCGTGTTCGGCGTGGGGCCATACGGATTGGCACTACTGCCGGCCCATACGTTCCCGGAAGCACTCGTGAGCGTTGCGGTTGCCGCGGAACCCGCGGGGACATGGTTGTGGGCCGGCATTTCGGAAATGTTGAGGGTGTGTGCCGTCTCTCCACCGAGTTCCCCCAAAACGATGCCGCTGCCCGCATGAACGGGAGCGCGACCCTGCAGGTTGGGCAATGCAAAAGTAACCCTTCCATCGCCGCCGTAGGTCGTGCCCAAAATGGAAAACAATGCCTGATTTTGGTTGATGGGCAGAAGCTGCCCGTTGCAGAACGCCCAACCCTTAGGCGGAAAATTCCAGCTGATGATCTTAACCTCGCCTAGAAATGGCTCTGACATACTCTGCTCCTCCCACGTTTCAAGTTTGCGATGGAAAAATTCCAAAGAGTGACAGAATGAAGTTAACCACCAGAAACGGCATCATGTTGTCGTGGGGTTGTGAGCCTCCGCTCGATCCGAGGGCAGCGGGAGCCATGGGCAAGGTTGGGGCAGCCGAAGAAAACTGACCCAGCGTGGACTGCGCCCATACCCCGCCTGCAGGGCCCGATTGAGTTCCCGCACTGGAATTCGCCTGGGCCGCATGGCTATGTGCCGGCATCTGGCTGGTGGTCAAAGTGACCGATTCCACTCCAGCCTGTTGTCCGAGCGCAAATCCAGGCCCGACGTGGATGGGAATGCGGCTCTGGAGGTCGGGTAAAGCAAAGGTGGTTTGGCCATCTCCACCGTAGGTTGTCCCGATCAGATTGAACAGCGCGTCATTTTGAGCGATGTCCATCAAGGCTCCATTACAGAAGGCCCAGCCTACGGGCGCAAAATTTCCGGCAAACATCCGAATCTCACCGATAAACGGGCTTGACATGGGATCTCAGCTCCATTTTGCAGCTACCATCTCACTGAAACTCCGGACTGGAAAGCGCAGTCACGCATCCGCGCCGTTTAGAACTGGGCGAAGTGTTTGCGATAGTAACACCGATTTTCTGGAACGGCGAACGCATTTGCCGTCCCGTGTTGTAATGCTAAAGACTTTAAGCGCATAGTACATCGGTACTGTTTAGAGACTCCCCATATAGGTACGGCTTCGCTATTGAACCCACGCTCCCTGTAGTAGAGACTAAAAGGAGTCAATTAGACGATTCCATCAGGAGCTTCCAGATGCCAGTTTCCAGACGTACCTTTCTTGTTGCCGGGCAAACGCTCCTGGCTGCAGCGGCCCTTCCCCTGAAGTTCTTTGGGGCGGCCACTTTGGAGATTGGCTCCGCGAATACCGCAAATCTGGCTTCGTGGACCAAGGGAACGTTCCAGCCTTTGGTCAGCAGCAGCTTTGCTGTTCATTCAGGCGCGCGAACCACGGCTTGGTTTACGCTCCTGTCTGTCGAGGACATGAATTCGAAGACTCCCACCGAAACAGCACCTACGGCTTTCGGCCTAAAGGCCCTTAGCCTCCGCCAGCCGACCATTGACACCTTTGCGCTTCACTTCCATGGAACTGGCGAGGCCCTGCCGCAAGGGACTTATGAGTTGGAACACCACTCCCTCGGCCGCTTTTCGCTCTTTGTTGTTCCATCCGGAACGACCACGTACACGGCTATCATTAGCCATATCGAAAGCGCCATGCTGATGCAGGCTCCCAAGCGCCTCAACAGAAAAGCGCAGGCGGGCGCTCCAACAACACCTGAAAGTCTTTAACGGCGGCAACGCGAAAGCCTAAGCGCTCAAACAACCGCAAGGATGGATTGAAGTCTTCCACATAAATTGTGGTCGGTCTGCCCGCGTGCTCTGCTTCCTGCACTATTTTCCTCAAAACCACAGAGCCAATCCCCTGATTCCGGGACGTGTTCGCAACCGTTATGTCCAGAATATGGAAGCGTTCCTGAGACCGATCCAGATACAAGCGACCGACAGGATCGTCGTCCCGGCAGATTACAGCATGCTGGGCACCGGGGTATTCCTTCGCGTATGACGCTCTCTGTGCGGAGAATTGCATTTCGAGGAAGGCTTGCTTCTGAGCGTCTGTCCAAGGCACCAGAGCTATCTCGGAAGCCCTGGTGTCCGCGTACAGCAAGAAGAGAAATGGATTGTCCGATTCCGAAACCGGTTCGAGCGTGATACGCATACGGGATTATCGAAGCGGTTGCCGCAAGCGGTTAAAGACCACTTGATATGACATGCCCGCCGGGTCCGGGCCGAGCGGAACGGCGAAAAGATCAAACTCACCCAGTTTTTCATGCTGGAAGGTGTACGTTCCTTGTGCGAAATGCGGCGTAAGCGGGCCTCTGAAAATGAGGGAGAATTGCTCGACCTTGGGCGACTGCTCTTTATCCGATACTTCGATTAATTCGAGTGGCAAAGAGGCAGCACCGGGAATTCGGACCTGAAAAGTACTATGCAAATGCTCGCAAAAACTTCGGCTATTCAGGTTTTTCGACATTAGGAATAGTCTCCTGGGAGGTGTTCGCAACTTTCGCTCGGCTTGGCGATTCGGCGGGCGCACACTCCATCTCGCAGTACATCGCGTCGCCACCCTTGGCAATAAAACCGAGTCGTTCGTACAAGTGCATCGCTCGATTGCTTCGCAGGACGCTGAGCCGCAGTGCAGATCCCGCATCGGCAGCCTCGGAAATTAGCATTCTAATCACTTCTCCACCGAGGCCGCGACCTCGAAATTCCGGCAACAGCGCTATGTCCACCAAGCGAATCTCGCCGGGGCCACGAAAGATAATAAGGGAACCGGCGGGTAGGTCTCCCATGGAGATTATGCGGTTCTCCGCCGATGGATAGGTGGCGGCATACCCGCGCTTGCGGACATCGAACTGCATTCGAATGAAGCTGGACTGTTGTGCGGCGCTCCATCCCCAGGATGCCATTTCATCCTTGCGTGTGTTCGCGTAAACATGAAGCAAAAGGTCGTGGTCATTGACGGTGGCTGGCCGCAAGCAGATTTTTCTGGACGAGGTCTCTTCGTTATCGCTCGGTGCCATGAAAGGATGGCCCTACTTTTCCTCAATATCGGATTTTCCAGCGATTGCGGACTCACCTTCAAGGTCGATTTTCACGTTCGCGGGCTCGGTTACTTGCTCCCAAATCGGAATACCAGCCCGGCGGATATACGCACATCGTTCTGTGTTGCTGAAGTGCCGGTGACGCGGTCAAACCGGGTCAGCAGGTAGTCGGCTTCAATGAGGCGAATCGAAAACCGGTGGCGAAGTGGCCAATCGAGGCCGCCCCCGATGGCCATGGAAAATCCATTCTCACCGGCGCTTATACCGCCCGAGCTAGCGTTCAAGCGGCCTCCTCCGAGAAGTACCTCGGCGAATGGGGTCACACGGCTGACTTTTCGGAAGTTGTAGCGCGGTCCGAAGAGATAGGTGTACATGGTGCTGTCGATTCCAGAGGGCAAGCCGCCGAACCGGTAGATGCCACCGTCGGCCACTACAGCGAAACGGTCACTGAAGTTGTACGCGAACGACGCACTCCCGCCGTTCAGGTTGTAACCTCCATCGGAATTGGCGGCATTCGCACGAACG
>Ga0210399_10002378_pt1 | contig 14671 bp, 6 predicted proteins | sample IncBWC14MmetaG_FD_150865 | JGI IMG/M metagenome (GOLD analysis project Ga0210399, IMG submission 150865) | Forest soil microbial communities from Barre Woods Harvard Forest LTER site, Petersham, Massachusetts, United States - Inc-BW-C-14-M | ecosystem: Environmental > Terrestrial > Soil >... | reverse complement strand
TTGAGAACTGGCACGAAGCCAAGGTCGCGCAGTGGCTGAGGGCGCAGAACGACTACACCCGCACCACGCTGACCAGCATCCCGGGACGCGAAAGGTTCCTGGCGCGGGTAAAGGCTCTCGACAGGGCCAGTGCGCAAGTCCAAGGCGTGCAGGTTTGGGGTGGCAAGATTTTTTACCTCAAATCCGATCCCGGAGCCAACGCCCTCAAGCTATATGTTCGGGATCGCCATGGCTCCCGCGAGCGACTGCTGATGGACCCCGAGCTCCTGGCGAAAGACGGTGTGCATTATTCAATCGACTATTTTCAGCCCTCGCTCGACGGCACGTTAGTGGCGTACGGAATCTCCCCGGGTGGTTCTGGCGACAGCGTAATTCACATCCTCCGAACCGCTTCGGGAAAGCAGTTGCCGGATGCCATCGACCGAGCCCGCCTCGGGTCGGTTGCGTGGTTACCCGGCAACACCTCTTTCCTGTACAACCGTCTGCAGAAGCTAACGCCAGACATGCCCCCGACCGCTTTCGAGCAACGCAGCCGCGTTTACGTACACAAAGTCGGACAAGATCCCGATCGCGATCGCTTCGTGTTCGGCTACGGCTATTCGTCCGACGTAAAAACCGAGGACAACGATCTGAGCTTCGTCGGCTACTCGCCACTATCGCCCTACCTTTTTGCCTTGGTGGCACACGGATCGCAAAATGAAGGCACGGCCTACTGCGTGTCCATCGATCAACTGAAGTCATCTCCCATCAAATGGAGAAAGCTTTTCGATGTGGATTCCGGCATAGTGCGTTTTGACGTTCACCGGGACGACATTTACCTGGTGACCCACAAGAACAATCCGCGTTACGAAATAACCCGCACCAGCCTCAAGAATCCGGATGTGGAGCACGCCACTGTGGTCGTCCCTGCCAGTGACGTTGTGATCCAAGAAGTCGACGTTGCGAAGGACGGCGTATACATCCGCGATCTCGCTGGTGGAATCGGCCGCGTGCGGCGGCTTTCATTCGACGGTCGCATCGAGGCCCTTGCGTTCGGGGAAGGCCAGTCGGTGTCGGGGATTTCAACGAGTCCAACCGAAGTCGGCGCGCTGGTGCGCATGGTCTCCTGGACCAAATCTCCGCACTGGCTCGCGTACGATGCGCGACGGGGGGCTGTCAGCGATACTGGAATTCAACCCCCTCTGGCCATCGACACGTCAGCCTATGAGGCTATAGAAGTAAATGCCAAGAGCGCCGACGGAACCCTGGTTCCGCTTTCTATCATTCGCGCTAAGAACGTCAAGCTCGATGGCAATCGCCCGGCTCACCTGATCGCCTACGGCGCCTACGGCATCTCCTATGAGGCATTCTTCGATCCCGTTTGGCTGGCCTGGCTGGAACGCGGTGGCGTCATCGCCTTTGCGCACGTGCGCGGCGGAGGAGAATACGGGGAGCAATGGTATCGCGCAGGCTACAAGTTAAACAAGCAGCACTCGATTGATGATTTTATCGCCTGCGCTCAATTCCTGATCGACAACCAGTACACCAGCCCGCGGCGTCTCTCTGGCGAAGGCAAGAGCGCGGGCGGCATCGTGATCGGAGGGGCCATCACCCAACGGCCGGATCTGTTTGCGGGAGCGCTGATCCGCGCAGGTGTCTCCAATGCGCTGCGCAACGAATTCGGACCCAATGGTCCGCCGAATATCGCCGAGTTCGGTACCGTAACCGCCCCCGACGGCTTCAAGGCGCTCTACGCCATGGACGCCTATCAGCATGTCAAAGATGGCACCGCTTACCCCGGTATTCTGTTGACGACAGGAGTCAACGATCGGCAGGTCGATCCCTCACAACCTGCGAAGATGACGGCTCGCTTGCAGGCAGCTACGGTGAGCAAGAGACCTGTCCTGTTGCGGGTGGACTACGATGCCGGGCATGGCTCCGGCTCTACCCGAGCGCAACACGACTTGGAATACGCCGACGAAATGTCTTTTCTTCTATGGCAGGCGGGGGAAGCGGAGTTCCAGCCCTGACACCGGGCCCGTAAACCGTGGGGCAACTGGGTTGGCGACAAAAGACCGCTCTTACCCTCACCCGCCAGTGCGCGCGCCCCGGCCCCACGCACCCGAAAATCCGTTCTGTCATCTTTCAGCAGTCCAGAAAAACGGCTAGCAAACACGCGCCCCGGTTTCTATCGCCACGCCGGAGAATCCGCGCTGCGCACCCCATCCCGCTTACTAGCCCCGCTCCACAAACGCGCGAAAACCAGTGTTGTCTTGAAGTTGGTGCCACAGGCCGACATCGCCGGACATGTCCGCTCCGTCGAAAGATTACCGATTCAAGATTTTCCCATTCGCCTATACGAGCGAAGAATCGCAAACGGCGCGGTGCATTGGGAAAATGTTGCTTCGGTTACTTGCGACCAAGACGGGTACTTTAGGGTCTTTGGCTTGGCGGAGGGTTCATTTGTTATCTCTGCAGGTCCAGAGCCATGGAGGCCGCGCGTGCCCGCAGCCAAACACATTGGATATCCCTTAGTGTTCTATCCCAATGTCCATGACCTCTCGGCGGCCAGCGTGCTCTCGGTGACGGCGGGGGAACATGTCGAGGCGGATTTCTCGTTAAGGAAGGAGCCGCTCTTTGAGATTTCAGGAGGAATCGTTGGTGTTCCCGGAGCGGTTGACGCGAAGGTTGAGTTGCACAGCAGTGCGGGCGATCCTGTTCCTTTGGTGCAACTCCACCCCGGCTTCCGCCTGCTGCTACCAACTTGGACAGGCGCGGCCTTGCATTTTTTGTCCCCCAACTGCGTGGTCTTTGCCGGGCGGTATTACAATCAATCAGGTCAGGAAGTAAGTCAGGGAATTTCCCGGTCGAAAGTAAAAAACGGGGAAAGCAGGCTCAGAACAGCTGCGGGTTATCCGGCCTGGCCGCAACCGCGGGAGAGGAGCCATGCTCAAATCTGTACGACTGATTTCTCTGATTGTCGGTTGTGTCTTGTTTCCCTATTGCCTCGGCGCCGAATCGCCGAAAGTGGGCGCGGCGAATTATTCCAAAGAAGCTTTCATTCTTGAGTATTCCTCTGACAAGTTCAAGTTTGAAAATGACGGCGCCTACACTCGCGAGATGCGCATGCGTGTGCGAATCCAATCGGACGCCGGGGTGCAGCGCTTCAGCGTCGTGAAATTTGCCTACCAGAGTTCATCCGAACTCTTTGCAGTTGACTACGTCCGGGTCACGAAGCCAGACGGGACCGTAGTGGCAACTCCTCCTGACACTTTCCAGGACATGCCCGCCGATATAACTCGGGAAGCCCCCTTCTATACCGACACTCACGAGACACACGTTGCTGTCAAGGGTTTGGGCGTAGGGACTCTGCTTGAATATAAGGCGCATTGGCAACGGAACAAACCGCTTATCCCGGGACAGTTTTGGCTGGACTACAACTTTGTCCACGAAGGTATCGTTCTTCAAGAGGTCGTTGAAGTTAGCGTGCCTCGCGGACGTGCAATCAAGCTGAAGTCTTCAATAATCAAGCCGATGACCGCCGAATCGGGCCAGTATCAGGTGTATACCTGGGAAAGCTCGAATCTGGAAAATAAAGATGACAAAAAAGAAAAACAGGAGCAACAAGAGAGAACATGGCAGCGGGTGCGCGGCCGCTTGCCTCAGCCCGAGATGGAACTGAGCAGCTTCAAGACTTGGGAGGAGCTCGGCGAGTGGTATCAAACGTTGCAGCATGACCGTGTGAAACCCTCGGCGGAAATTCAGGCAAAAGCGGCTGAACTGACAAAGGGCTTAACCGACGAGAACTCAAGAATTCATGCCCTTTATGATTTCGTCAGCACAAAATACCGCTACATCGGCATTGCCTTCGGTTTGGGGCGCTATCAACCTCATGCCGCCGCTGAAGTGCTCGCCAATCAATACGGCGATTGCAAGGACAAGCACACGCTCTTCGCTTCATTACTCAATGCCTCGGGAATAAAGGCATACCCAGCATTGATAAGCGCTAGTCGCGAACTCGACGCCGACGTCCCTTCCCCGGGACAGTTCAATCACGTCATCACAGTCATACCGCAAGCCACAGGCCTGCTGTGGCTCGACACTACGACCGAAGTGGCGCCATTCGCTCTTCTCGTCAGCCCTCTTCGCGATAAGCACGCCCTGGTCATACCTGACGACAAGGCCGCAGCCCTGGTCGCCACGCCGGTTGATGATCCCTTTCCTACTTTGCAAAAATTCGAAATGCAAGCCAAACTGAGCGATGCCGGCGTGTTGGACGGCAAAGTTGAAAACACAGATCGTGGAGACACAGAACTGCTCTTTCGCGCCGCTTTTCGCATGCTTCCGCAGCCGCAGTGGAAAGATCTCGTCCAGAGAATCTCGTATGCCCTCGGGTTCGGCGGGGACGTTAGCAACGTAGACGCCATCCAACTGGAGAAGACCGCGGAGCCCTTTCATTTCAGTTATGACTATAAGCGCGAAGACTATTCCGACTGGTCCAACCGGCGGATTTCGCCTCCTCTGCCGCGCATTGCTCTCCCCGAAGTCGATGATGAAATCACGGCTACGGTGCCGATCTGGCTCGGCTCGCCGGGAGAAATCGATTTTCACGCCACGTTGGAGTTGCCCAAAGGCTACTCGCCCAATCTCCAGAAAGCGGTTCACATCAAGAGAGACTTCGCAGATTATGACGCGACCTATTCCTTCAAGTCCGGCGTGATCACTGCCGAACGGCACATGCTCATCAAACTGCGCGAAGTGCCCGCCTCTGAGTACGCCGAGTACAAGAGCTTTCGCAAACTCGTCGAGGACGACCACGATACCTACTCTTCCCTCTCCACCGGCAGGTCGTCCTCCACCGCAACTTCTTATCAAGATGAGATCTGGACTCTGCCCACGAGTGGGAATGCCGAAGCGAACAGGTTTTACGACGATGCTCGCGAGCAGTTTGGCCGCAATGACACCCAAGCCGAAATATCATCTCTAAGGCGGGCTGTAGAGATCGACCCTAAATTTGTGCGGGCATGGCTATGGCTGGGCGAGATCTACAAGTGGTCCAGACAGAATGATCTTGCCTTGCAGGCCTACCGTAAGGCGATCGAAGTCGATCCCGACCAGGCAGTCAGCTACAAGGCCCTGGGATTCACGCTCAATGGCATCGGCAAGAATGAAGAAGCCCTTGCAGTTTGGCAACAGCTGGTAAAAGTCGCACCCGAAAAAGTGGACGGGTACTCCAATCTCGGAATGGGATTGTTGTACCTGAAGCGTTATCGTGAAGCCATTTCCTCATTGCAATCCGCTGTCAATCTTTCCCCCGAACGAGCAGATCTGCAGATGAGCTTAGGAACCGCATATCTAAACGGAGGTGATATCGAAAAATCCCGGGTAGCCTTCGGAACTGCATTGAAACTCGATTCGACCCCGTCCATGCTGAACAACATCGCTTACTCCTTGGCGGAGCAGAACACGGACTTGGAAAAAGCTAGGGAGTACGCCGAAAAGGCCGTACAACAGGAGGAAGAGGCGTCAGACGCAATTCAGCTATCCGGGGTTCAGACTTCCGATCTCGACCACCCTCGGCGACTCACCATGTTCTGGGATACCCTGGGTTGGATCCATTCCCGATCCAATGACCTTGTTCCTGCAGAAGCGTACCTAAAGGCAGCGTGGACACTCTCCGCAAGCCCAGTGATCGGAGCACATCTAGGCCATGTATATGAGCAGCAGGGAAAGAAAGAAGCAGCGCTGCACATTTATCAACTCGCATACACCGCCAGTCCATTACAGATCGCGCACCCTCCGTCCATAGGCGCTCCAGTTCTCAGAAAAGATGCTTCTGCCCTTGAGCAGGACATACGTCGCCTTGGAGGGAAGCTAGAGTCGTCAGCGTTCCAGGACGACCTCAACCGCTTGCGTACATTTAAGCTTCCTCGCATCGTCAGCGAAACTGCAACAGCAGAATTCTTCTTACTAATCGGTCCTGGCGCTAAAGCTGAAGCGAAGTTTATCTCCGGCAGTGATTCCCTGAAAGGCGTTCAGAAAACATTGGAGTCAACAAACTATAACCAACCTTTCCCAGACGAGCACCCGGCGCGCATACTCCGTCGTGGAATCGTCGGCTGTTACCAATACAGTGGCTGTTCATTCGTGCTTTTCTCGCCCGACACAGTCTCTTCGATTCAGTAAACTCAGTGTACTCTGAGAGCCATTCACGGGCGCTGCGTCATTGTCCGTAGCGTAGGGAATCCGGTCTTCATCGTCGGCGTTCTACCTACCCCCTTCGGCCAGTCCCGCGTAGAGCGTCAGAACTCGATCTCCATTGGATTCAGATTGCATTGGTCAAACACTGTTGACAAATAGGGGATGAATGCCAAGCCGCAGTGACCACGTGGCGCACGTCGTGCGAAACTTCCAGCCAACAGTTCTGGGGCTCGCAACCGCCCGAACTCGGACACGTACCAGGCTAAGGACGGCATCGTCTTCATCCCAACGGAAACCCGTTGCCAGCGGGAACCGTGGTGTTCTCACCCCCTCAAGCAAATGATGGGGTTAGCTATACGAACGGGAAAAGTGATACACCCCCACAGGAGTTGGGTTTGAAGGCCGGGGCCCGCTCGCTAGCGGGGCGGGAAGGTCTGTCATGAGCCGACGATGCGAATATCTTTTAGAAGTTCAGCCCGAATAGTGCCTAAAACAATGTGCGTTTGGCAGGCTTCGTATAAACACCATGCGACAAAACCTGCACACACAAACCCACTGATGAACACTATTTTCGAAGCTAATCCTAGGTAAGCCAGCCACACAAGTCCTAGAATAGGGGGTGTTTGGGCACGCTAGGCAACGTTTTGGCGCGCATTTTGGCATGCAAGCAAGTCGAGGCGGCTGGCGCGGTGCTAGAAGACGTAACGTGTCATGTTGCCGGTAAATGTCGCCCGCACTATCCCGGTTTTCTTTTCCTTAAACTCCTTCAATAGTGAATCCGGTACCTTTGTTGCAGGTAATGCAAACGGATTGTCGAATATCTTGAACTCATACTCGACGCCACGGCCCCCGGAAAATGCACGGAAGATTCCAACACCGCCAAGGTTTTCAAACGCTGAGGAATTGAAAAATCCAGTGGTGCCGTATGCGGGATGTTTGTTGTAGAGCGCAACTTCAACGTGGTGGAGACTTTCGTGCAGGGGGAACATAAGGTCGTCCGCTACGACCAACAAGTTTGGTTGAGTAGGGGCGAACTTCGGATATGTTTTGGCCGAGGATATGCACTTCTGCAACGGAATCCAGTTGCCAACAGCGCCGCCTTCGCCGTCTTGATACTTGGGCTGCTTCGCCCGTCCCGCTTGACGTTCGGCATTAGAAAGCTGGCCTTCCCATCCGGGGCTTTTCACTTCAACAAAGACACGATTCTGTTCTGGTGTGTCGATAAGGTATTCACCAACTTTGCCATTCAATCCCGGCGGCTCCCATTGCACAACACTAAATCCAAAGTTGTGCAGCCAGTAGGCCACGCGCAACTCCTCAAGGGCTTCGTCGCGCTGCGAATTCTTGGATTCTAGTCGCGGCCTGAGGTGATGTAGGGCACCTTGAGCGTCCGCATACTCTAACAGTGCATCAAGCTCCTGCGCATAGGCTTCCCTCGCGGGATATGCGTCCTTCCAACGGTCGGTGCAAATCAGCCGACGAGCAACCGGCCCGAACAATTTTGCGCCAGCAAGAATCATTTGCTGGTGTCTAGATTAGCACCAAGGGCGGGCGTGCTGTGCGTACCCCGCTGCCAACACCGGTCTCCCCGGACAAGGTTACCGTGGTGGTTGACGTTGGTGAGATAATTTTCGTTAACAAATGCACCAAATTCTTGGATACATTTCTGCCGCGTTCTCGAAAACGCCGGACCCATCCAATATCACCGGCACAAAACGGGTAAGACTCGGGCCGCCGATGCCAGGCTCATTCTCAGGGCACGACGTTATCCGCTTCGGCAGCTCATGAGAGAGTCCGGGGCATCTCAACATGCCATAGAGCGATTCCTCCAGGGCGGCCGCGTCCACCCCGCCACGCGCGCAAGGTTGGAACGGGCTGTGGAGAAGTTAGAACGCGCGATTAGCGAGCGCGGAGTAACTCGTGGGCGTTTGTGGTGATTTTCCATCACTGCAAAGCGGTTAACTCTGGAGTATTATTCCACCGCACTGATACTTCGTACCAAGGGACTCATAGCCATGCCAATCGTTTTGTGGTCTCTCAAGACCCCTCAACCTTCGCGCAGCTTATTGCGTATGACTCTAATAGCAGGGACACTAGCTGCAATCCTGTCATTTTCATCTTGTGGCGGAGGGGGATCGTCCTCTCCACCGCCGCCACCACCACCGCCACCGGACTTTTCGCTCGCATTTGAAGAGGCAAGCGTAAGCCTCCAGCCGCAAGGTGTGTACCAGTTTCAAAATATTGCGGCAAAACCTGCGAACGGATTCACGGGCACGATTAACCTAACCGTCTCAGGCCTTCCCGCTGGTGTGACGATGACACCCGGAAGCCTTCCTGCCCTTGTCATAACCGGATCCGCAACGAACACTTCGTTCCAGCTGGCTGCTTCATCAACCGCGACCGTTGGCACGAGCACAGTCACCGTAACAGGAACGAGCGGGTCCATTAGCCATTCGAAGACGTTCTCGTTAGCGGTGATAGCTGCGGCGCCCTTCACAATTCAGGTGTCCCCCACAGCGCTAGCGCTGGCGCCCTCTTTGAATGGAACGGTCCAAGTTACTGTAACCCCGAGTCCCGGCACCTCACCTTCCCTCGGGGTCCAAGTCACACAAGCGCCTCCAAACAGCGGAATCAACATCTGGGGACCGCAAAGCCTCTTGACCCCAACCAATCCCGTCCAGATTCTTGTGGAAGCAGGCGTCTTGGCGCAACCGGCACAAAACTTTCCAGTCGTCGTTACGGCGACTGACAACGCAAACAACAGCTATGTGGTCGTCGTGCCGCTGACCATTTCGGTTGCGTCCTCCAGTGTGACGCCAACAAGGAGCACCTTTGCGCGCACGGATTGGGATCCGACTGGGGTGGTGTACGACCAGGCGAGAAAACTCGTGTTTGTGAGCGTTGAAGTTCTGAACCAAGTAGCCGTGTTGTCATCCGTTGACGGGCATCGCGTGGCTACAATTCCAGTTCAATATCCGGCGGGCATTGATGAGTCGGTTGACGGGAGTGCCGTCTACGTCGTTAGCCCCTATTTCTCGTACATCACTACCATTGATCCCAATTTGCTTGAGGTCGTGCAACAAACTAACATTCCCCAAACCCTTTCCGGCCAGAACGCTTTCGCCTTCCAACTTGTCACACTTTCCAATGGGGACGTGTTCTTCCTCCCAAACCAGGCCCCCACAGGCCCGCAGGCTTATCTATGGAATCCGGCAACCAATGTCTTTACGACTCTCAATCAGCAAGCCCTCCAGAATTTGAGTGGGATTACGCGCAGCGCCGACCACTCCAAAGTATTAATTTCCGGCGGTAACTCGGCGGGTGCGACGGCGGTTATCTACGATGCAATAAGTGGCAATCTAACCGGACCGGCTACCTTGAATGGCGTTTATGCCTTGGCGATTAGCCCGAATGGATCGCAGATTGTTGGGGTAGGCGGGCAAGGCTTGCCTACTATTTTCTACGACAACCAATTCAACGCGATTGGCTCCGTGTCGCTTGACGTTTTATCAATCGCAGGAGCGCTGTATAGCCTCGGCGGCAGCCATGCCTATGTCCTTGAAACCGATCTGTTCAGCGGAGATAATGTCTCAGCCGTGATCGATACCAGCACTTTTTCCCTGGTTGGGGTTGTGCCCAGTTTTGCGTTCGGTTCGGCCCTCCCATTCTCAGGTCCGGTCAACGTCGCATTCGCCATTGACGAGACGAACATGCTGTTTGGTCCGGCCCCTTTGGGGATGGGGTATCTGGACGTTACCTCGCCGGGATTCTTCAACCTTCCGTTCTCTTATGAAAACCTGATGTCTCCGACGCTTGAGAGCCTTACCGGAGCCACGGCGACACAATTGCAGGGTGGGTATTTCTCTTCGGCATGGAGTTACAACGTGTATTTTGGACCGCCGCCAGCTTCGCCACAGGCGCAGCGGGGAACGAATATCTCCGTTCAGTCAAGCAACGTCCTCAATGTGACCGCGCCAACTGGAACCGTCGCCGGACCGGCAAACGTGACTTTGACTCGCTCCGACGGCTACTTTCAGGTGATACCCGACGGCGTCAGCTACGGGCCGACGGTGTTGCAGGTCGATGCCAACGCAGGGTCGCCCTCGGGCGGCGATACGATCAAAGTTGTCGGCTTCGGGTTCGACACTTCCAATTTGCAGGTGACAATTGGCGGGAAAGCCGCGACAAATATCAGCCGAACTGGACCAATCGCCGGTGAGATTCTCCCGACGGCGACGCTGACTCTAACTACGCCAGCGGGAGCCTCCGGCTATGCCGACGTAGTCGTGACTACGCCGGATGGCTCGACCACAGTTTCCGGCGGGTTCCAGTACCTATCCTCTGCCCAGATCTACCCAGCCTCAGGCTCGGCTTTTGACGACATCGTGTATGACCAAACGCGCCAGCGGCTCTACATTACCAACCAAAATCATAACCGCGTCGAGATTTTCGATCTTGGGACGAACGCGTATCTTTCTCCGATAGCGGTCGGCAATCAGCCGACGGCTCTTGCGCTTACCCCGGACAGTGCGCGGCTGGCCGTTTTAAACTCCGCCGATGTAACTATGTCTGTTATCGACCCAAGCGCGCTCCAGGTTTTGTCAACGTTTACGGTGCTACCTGCCCAAGATACGGGATGCAATGTACCGCTTAACATGTCTCCAGCTGAGCCGCATAATATGTTGCTGAATTTGGCCTGTCCTGGAACCTTGAATGGAGGCGTCTTCCACCTCGTCAATCTCGACACGGGTAGTCTCAGTTGCACTGGAGTGGCCGGGTGCCAGTCGAACGGCACCGATATGGGATTTGGCAACTGCTGCGGACTGGCCGCAACAGCATCAACGCGGGACGGCAGCAAAGTTTTTCTTGCAAGTGGAGTTGGTGGGCCAGTTGGAATACTCAACCTGACCGCTAATACAGTCACCTTTGGATTTTCCGGCACATTCAGCGATGCGGCCGCAAACTCGGACGCTAACGCCTTCGCAGCATCCTTCGGGATCGCCAATGCACAATTGTCTCAAGCCTCGATCATGGCGTATGAACGATATGCGGATGCCGGGAGCGAGAGCCTTCACAACGTTATTGGCGAGAAGCTGAACCCTTCAGGAAGTCTGTTGTTCGTGCCGCAGGATACTGGTGTCGACATCTTCGACGTTCATACGGGCCGCCTGGTGCAGCATGTCGCCATATCGGACGGCATCGCCCTGGCAACGAACGCAATGGCTCTGGACGAGACCGGAACTAAGATCTTCTTAATCACGAATTCCGGGATCACAATCGCCCAGCTCTTTCAGGCTCCGCTCAGCCTCGCGTCAGCGAATCCCGCCTCGGGTTCGCAAGGAACGCACGTCACCTTGCGTGGCAGTGGCTTTCTGAACGGCGCTACCGTCCTATTCGGAGCTTCGGCAGCCGCTACCACATACGTCGACTCTGAAACACTTACGGTAACGGTGCCAGCGCTATCACCAGGATCAGTTCGGATCACGGTTACAAATCCCAGCAGCCAGACGTATAGCTTCGACGACGCCTTTACAGTCCTGTGAACAAACTTTAGCGACGTGGTTCCAGTCGGCGCCCCACTCGCGCGCCCCGGCCACAAGGTCCTAACCCTGTGTGGGGGTGTATCACTTTTCCCGTTCGTATAGCTAACCCCCTCAAGCAAATGATCCCGAATAGCCGAAGCCACTAGACTTGCCACGCGATTCGCAAGATAAGCCCCACGGTACGAAGAATCGCCATGCTGGTATCTAAGCGAAAATCTCGTTCACCTTGTCTCGGACATGTTGGCTGCGGGACGGCTTCAGATACCTCATCGTGCTTTCCATATCGCTGTGACCGAGCCACTGCTGAACAGTGCGCAGATCGACACCAGCCCAGAGTGACCACGTCGCAAACGTAGCTCTGAACTTGTGCAGCCAGAAGTTCTCTTTATCAAGCTTCGCACGCTCGGTGACAGCCTTCAGACCATCGAGAAAGTCGAGCTTTGGATTGCAGCCAGCAGTCGGGAAAACAAGACTACAGGTATTGTGGAGCTTCCCTTTCCACACCTTCAGACTTTTCACGAGCTTCGAAGGAATCGGGATCTCGCGTTCCTTGTAGGCTTTCGGGGTCCAGTCTTTATCCGGCTTGTGGCTGACTCGAACCGTGGAGGCAGCGAGGTTAACGTCCGACCAGTACGTATGCATGACTTCCTGTTCACGCATTCCTGTCATCAGGAAGAACTCATACCAGAGCCGCTCTTCTGCGTCACACTTTGCGAACAGCTTGTTGAGTTCTTCTTGCTCATAGATCTCTGGCTCTTCTTCGGTGAACCGCGGCCAGCCGTTCTTGCCGGCCAGCCCACGAATTCCATGAGCCTTCTGGAACGTCATCACGTTCTCAAACTTGTTATAGACGCTCCGTGGTGCCTGGGCCTTTTCGTCACGCAGGAACGCTGAGAACTTCAGCAGGTCCCTTCGCTCGATCTCTTCGAGATTGAGCTTGTGGCAGGACTCCACGAAGTACGCAAGGGCCGTCGAGTACGCGGATAGGGTCTTCGGCTTCTACGTGAGCTTGGTTTCGTCGAGGAAGTCTGCGACGGCTGCGGCAACGGATCTGTGCCCATTCTGACCGTCCGGCACGATCGAAACGCCATTGTTCACCGCGTTGAGCTCGGCTTCCTTGCGCTGGCGTCGCGCACTGGCGTCGGCCGGGTCTTTACCCACTGACAGACGAACGCGCTTCGAGCCTTCGCGCCATTCCATGTAGTACGCGCCTTCCTTGTGGGTTTCCTGCTTACCGGTGACGATTACGAGGTCTGGCTTGACGCGGCCGTTCGCCGAGACGATTACCGTGCAATAGCGCCATCCATGCGGTGTTTGGACTCTTTTGGTGAGATTTACTTCGCGATTCATCGGTGACCCCTTTTTCTGATTCTGGTATCAGTATAGGTATCACCAGCTTGCAAGTATAAGATAACAAAAGTAATGGCGGAGAGAGAGGGATTCGAACCCCCGATACCCTTTCAGGTATGCCGGTTTTCAAGACCGGTGCCATCAACCACTCGGCCACCTCTCCGGCTACTACAGTTTTACTACAGGTAGGATGAGTTCGCGCGGGGATCGCCCGCACGGGGCAACCAGGAGTCGCGAACGGAGTGTTGCCCCTGGCTGCTCGCTTTCCGAGACTCGAGACGAGCGGGGATGGGGGAAGCTAGAGAGTTGCGTTGACTTCCGCCGGAGGGGACACTACGATCCAACCGAATCGACTGGCGCTCATTCGAGGAGCAGCCGGCGGTCGTCTTCAGGAGAATTTCCCTGTGTTGACATCAATCGAAAACCAATGCGCACCCTCAAGAGGTGCTTCGATCAAGGCCTTGCTTACACACCGCCACCTGCTGATGCTTGGCTGCCTGGCCTTAACGACATTCGGCTTCTCACAGTAACGCAACGCGATCCTAATTGTTTTGTTGAGATGTGAAGTCGCGGAACGCGACTTCGGCGGCGGATCGGGGGGGACGACCCATGCAAGATGCCGGTGTGATAGCGGCTTCGTAGCGGTTGGTTCCACGTGCAAACAGGAGAGTTTTTCAACCAGGCTTGGCTTGACTGTGTTCCGATGCGCTCCGACGGCACACCTGGGGGAAGAGCGTCCTACGACTAACGAACCGCACCGGTACCTCCGGCGGCCGTGACGCACACGATGCACAATGTCGCCCTGGCAGTGTCCTGCGCGTACTCAGGGGTCGCACGGGCGCATCCATCGACGAAGCCATAGGCCAGTGCAGTTCGCTGTGCGACCTCGGCAACCGGCGTGACCCCGATGATCAGAGCGACCGAGACGACCGCCGGGACCGACACGACGGCAACGACAATGGAAGAGTGGAAATGACCAACCCGATCACCATCCCCAGGCCGGGGAGACGTCCAGCTGAAGCCCACTGCCCGTCAGGCTCGGTGCTGGTACGGTTTCGCTCCCGCGGCGCAGAATGGATGGATCACCTTTCGATCCTTAGGTTCTGATGTGCAACGAACGTACTGTGCGAGGTCCGCGCCGTCCCACGGTCACCTCGTTCCGTTCGGATAGACGAGGATCTTGCTCGCCTCGCCGGTCTTCAGTCGAGCCATGGCTTTCGAAAAATCCTTCATCGGGATCCGGTCGGTGATTACGGGGTGAAGATCGAGGCGTCCGCTCTTGAGCAGGGCCGTCATCTGGTACCAGGTCTGGTACATTCGGCGTCCGTTAATGCCTTGAATGGTGAGGCCTTTGAAGATGATGTCTTCGGAGAAGTTGAGCGGGATGGGTTTCGAGGTGAGGCCGAGGAGCGAGATGCGTCCACCGCGACGGACGATGTCGAAGGCGGTTCGGATGGCGTCGGGATGGCCGGCCATTTCGAGGACCACATCCACGCCCAGGCCGCTAGTTTTTTCGGCGACGATAGCCCGGACGTCTTCTTTGGACGAGTCGAGCACATAGTCGGCGTTCATTTTGGTCGCGAGCTTGCGCCGGTGTT
>Ga0210399_10002377_pt1 | contig 14681 bp, 8 predicted proteins | sample IncBWC14MmetaG_FD_150865 | JGI IMG/M metagenome (GOLD analysis project Ga0210399, IMG submission 150865) | Forest soil microbial communities from Barre Woods Harvard Forest LTER site, Petersham, Massachusetts, United States - Inc-BW-C-14-M | ecosystem: Environmental > Terrestrial > Soil >... | reverse complement strand
CACCAGCAGCATCACGCCATCAACCATCTTGAGCGCACGTTCCACCTCGCCGCCAAAATCAGAGTGGCCAGGCGTGTCCACAATATTGATTTTCACGCCGGCATAAAACACGGCTGTGTTCTTGGCAAGGATGGTGATGCCGCGCTCGCGTTCCAGATCGTTCGAGTCCATGACGCGCTCGGCGACAGTCTCGTTGTCACGGAAGGTGCCGCTCTGGCGGAGCATGGCGTCAACCAGCGTGGTCTTGCCATGGTCCACGTGGGCGATGATGGCGATATTGCGAATACTCGGGTTCAGATTAAGAACTCCTCCGTAGTTGCGAATTGGGGGCCTACTACTACTTTACTATGGCCGACGGCTTGGGGTATTGAGCGAAGCGAACATAGGGACATCCGCCCCGGCTTTCCGAGCGAGCGCACGAATGCCTACGCCACCGTTGAAAAGCCGCCCTTCATGGCCGCGTGAGCTCCGCATTTCTCGTGAATAACTACAAATTTATAATTACAATAATTGCGTGGAAGGTATTCGATAGATCGGTCGACGTATTTCGCATCATCTCAGCTCGACCCGCGACTCGAAAACAAAGCCGATGCTATGAAGACGAAAATAGTTAGCTACACATTGGACAAGCTGCCGCCGTTGATGAAAAAGCGGAGGACTAAGCCGAAGGCACTGGCAACTCGTCCGGACAGCGAGATCGACACCAGCGATATCCCCGAAATGACCGAAGAACAGTGGAAGAACGCCCGGCGGGGCCACTTCTATCGCCCGCGCAAGCGCCAGATCACAGCCCGCGTCGATGCCGACGTACTGGATTGGTTGAAGGCACAGGGGAAGGGCTACCAGTCCCGCATCAATGCCATCCTGCGGCGCGAGATGCTGAGCGCGGTTAAATCGGTCAGGTAGCTTCTTGGCTGTTTGAGCGTGGCAAGGCCACTTCTCGGGAACTCGCGTTATAGTTCACGTTGAGGGGACCAGACTGCCAATTTATGATGAGTATGCGATAGGTAGAGCAAAATGGCGTTTAGGGTTTTCCTCAGCTACGGCACGGATGCAGACGCACAGGTCACCGAGTGCTCCGCAGTTTCGACTCCGTCCCCGATTTCCTGAGACATTTCCACCCGCGTTCGCAGGCGATACCAGAACACGATCGCTATCAGCGAGAACACAAGGATGATGTATTCGTCCGGTTGTGCGAACATTTCCTATTCCCACCCTTCGCAAAGTGCGCGCGGAAGGATGGGCACCCTCTGTGTTTTTGTGCCTGCCAGATCAAAATTAGGCCAACGAATCCGAGAACGCGCTTGCTCTCTCTGGGAACCTTGCTATAATCGCGCAAAGTTTTTCGGCGTCAACTTTCCGATGGACAACCTGAGGCACGACGTTTCGAGGGGAATGAAAATGAATATGAAGCGAGTTCTAACTGGCGCCATCCTGGCTGCCATGATGGTTTTGCCGGTGATCGCGGCACCGCCAGACAGCAAATCCACCGCGGATCGGGATGCCGCGGTGGCGGAGAGGTGGATTGCGGGCTGGAATTCCCATGACCCGGACAAGATACTCCCGCAGTTCACGGACGATATCTTCTACGAGGACGTGGCTTTTGGCGAGGTTAGTCACGGTCAGGCTGAAGTGCGCAAGTTCTTCCTCTCCGAACTGGAAGGCGTTCCTGATCTCGAACTCAAGCTGATGCGCGCTGATATCCATGGCGGCCACGGCACCATCGAATGGATGTTTAGTGGCACCGACAAGGACGTGTTCAAGACGGGGAAAAAGTTTTCTGTTCGAGGCGTCAGCGTGATCGATATGCGCGATGGCAAAATATTCCGCAATGTCGATTTCTACGACGTGGCTACAGTCATGCGCCAGGTCGGGCTGTTGCCAACTCCTCCCGCCGATGCCAAGTGACGCCAAAGGACCCCTATGACAACCAAGGCAACTACAGACGCGCGAGACTCCGCTCAGCTTGAAGCGCTTGGGTATGACTCCAAGTTTGATCGGTCGATGAGTTTGTGGTCGAACTTCGCGTTGGGCTTCACCTACTTATCGCCGGTCGTCGGCGTGTACACGGTTTTCGCGTTTGCCATTGCTACGGGCGGTCCTCCAATGTTTTGGAGCTATTTGTTTGTTGGGTTGGGACAGCTGTTGGTCGCCTTGGTGTTTGGAGAGATTGTTTCTCAGTTCCCCATTGCCGGCGGCCTCTATCCGTGGGCGCGACGGCTGGTGGGAAAGCGGTGGGCATGGATGGCGGGATGGGTCTACCTGTGGGCGTTGTGCACCACGATTGCGGCAGTGGCCGTGGGTGGAGCTCCTTACCTGGCGCAGCTTTTCGGCATCCAGGTAGGGCAGGTTGGAGAGGTCGTGATTGCGGTGACGATGATCGCCTTGACTACCGCTCTGAACGTCAGCGGGACAAAACTTCTGGCTCGGGTCGCCATGTTCGGATTCATTTGCGAATTGCTGGGCGCGGTTGTGGTGGGGAGCTATCTGCTTGTGGCGGCGCGTCACCAGAGTTTCCGAGTGCTGTTTCAAAGTTTCGGGCTCGGGAGCAATGGACATTACCTGCCGGCGTTTCTGGCGTCGAGTGTCGCGGCCATGTTCTGCTATTACGGCTTTGAAGCTTGCGGAGACGTGGCCGAGGAGACTCCGGACGCTGGCCGCGCTATTCCGAAGGCGATGCGCATGACCATCTATATCGGTGGCTTCGCCGCCATGCTGGTTTGTCTGGCTCTGGTGTTGGCGATCCCGGATTTGAACGCGGTGTTGTCCGGGAAGGATGCGGATCCGGTGACTACTACTCTGCGCGCGGCGGTGGGGGAGATCGGGCTGCGGGCGGTGATTGCGGTCGTGATGGTTTCATTCCTCTCCTGCCTGATCAGTCTGGAGGCGGCTACCAGCCGATTGCTGTTCAGCTATGGGCGGGACCGCATGATCTTTGGCAGCGCTCAGCTCAGCACGCTTTCGAAACGCACTCGAGTTCCGGTCATAGGACTGCTCGTTGCGGGTGCGGTGCCGGCCCTGATTGCAGTTGCAGGTTTGTTTCTGGAGGAAATGATTAAGACCATCATCGTGTTTGGCTCGGCCGGAATCTACGTTGCCTTCCAGATGATTGTTTTGGGAGCGCTAGTCGCCCGCGCGAAGGGCTGGAAACCGAGCGGGGAGTTTCGTTTGGGCGCTTGGGCTTGGCCGGTTAACATTGCGGCGCTCACTTATGGCGTGCTGGCCATCATTAATATGGTATGGCCGCGTACGCCTCAGGATCCCTGGTATCGCAACTATGGAATGATTGTAGGCACCGTGGCAGTGGTTGGAACTGGGCTGCTCTATGCAGTTCTGTTTCGGCCGTACGATCGAAAGGATGCGCCGGAGGGCGACGCTCACCTTGCCCACATGGGCGTCGATTGAAGGGCTGCGATGGCCGCGGGTCCCAGTCTAGCTCTCTGTCTGTACAGGTCGGTGCTGAAACTGGCGTCTAAGTAAAGGCGCATTCATACTACGACACTTGCGGTATGCCTGAAGGTAAACCCTGATACGGATCGTACTTGGTACAGATCGTGCTTGCAGCACGGGCTGCCACATCATTTCTTTTCCGCGGTTCTGTCGGCGCGTGCAGAATCCTTCCAATTCGGCGACTGGTAAACGACTTTGCCGCCGACCACTGTGATCAGTACTTCGGTCTTGTCGATTTCCGAGGGTTCGATCTCGAACAGGTCGCGGTCGAGCAAGATGAAGTCGGCTAGCTTGCCTGGTTCGAGCGAGCCCTCTGTTTTTTCGCGACGTCCGGCAAAGGCCGCGCCCAGCGTGTATCCGCGGATGGTGTCTTCGAGGCTCAGCCGTTGTTGCGGGATGAAGCCGCCGGGTGGATTGCCTTCCGAAGTTTGGCGCGTGAGGGCGGTTTGCACGCCCGGCCAGGGATTCAGCGTGACGACCGGCCAGTCGCTGCCGAAGGCGAGCGCTCCGCCCTTTGCCTGAATGCTGCGCCAGACCCAGGCGCGGGAGGCGCGCTCGGGTCCAATGTTACGCGACCATATGCCGAGCGTGTCGTCGTCGGGATAGGAATGTAGCGGCTGCATGCTGGCGATGACGCCGAGTTTTCCGAAGCGGTCAATGTCCTCGGCGGTGACGGTCTCGATGTGCTCGATGCGCGGGCGGGAATCCTTTGTGTGATTCACCGCGGCGGCGTTCTGATAGGCGTCGAGCGCTAGGCGCACCGCTTTGTCTCCGATGGCGTGCGTGAAAATCTGAAGGCCGCGTGCGTCGAGATTGGCGACGGTGGCTTTGTACTTGTCCGGATCCCAGAAGAGTTTGCCGCTCTGCGTCGGATCGTCGGTGTAGGGCTCCAGCATGGCGGCGGTATGGGCCTCGACCACGCCATCGAGCATGGTCTTCACGACGCCGCCCGCGATCCAGTCGTCGTGATAGCGCCGCCTGGCGTCGTCGATCAGCGCATTTGATTGCGGTGTCAGGCCGGGCGGGTCGAGAAAGTAGGCGATATAAAAGCGGAGGGTCAACTCGCCATGGTTGCGCAGTTCGTTGTAGAGATCGAGATATTCGAAGTCCTGGCCAGCGCTGTGTACACGCGTCAGACCCACGCGGTTGGCTTCATGGATGCCTTTGCGCAGCGCGTCGAGGCGTTCAGCGCGCGTGGGAACTGGAGTTTTCGCTCCTATTAAATCGCCAGCCGCTTCTTTCAGCGCGCCCGTGGCCTCGCCGTTTTCGTCGCGCACAATTTTTCCGTTGGGCGGGTCGGGAGTGTTGCGGTCAATGCCGGCCATGGCGATCGCCTTGCTGTTGGCCCATGAACTGTGGCCGTCGAAGGCAATCAGATACACGGGACGATCGGGAACGATATCGTCGAGGATCTTTTTGGTCGGAAGTCCGGAGGGGGCGAATGTGGGATAGGTCCAGCCCATGCCTTGAATCCAGGCGTCGTTAGGCTGGGCTGGATGAGCGTCGGCGTAGGCTTTGACGCGCTTCTGGATTTCGGCGATGGTGGTCGCGCCGTTCAGATCGACGCGCGTCAGACCGAGCGAGCCATCCATGAAATGAATGTGGCAGTCGGTGAAGCCGGGGAGCAGGAGGCGGCCTTGCGCGTCAATCTCTTTTGTTGCGGGGCCGCGCAGAGCTTCGATCTGTGTGCGGTCGCCGACGGCAATGATCCTGTCGCCTCGAACAGCGATCGCCTCCGCCCACTTCTGCTGCGGATTGACGGTGTAGACGCGGGCGTTGACGATGATCATGTCGGCGGGTGGCGGGGGCGCATCCGATGCCGTCAGCGGCGGAGTCGAGAACGGAATTAAGAACAGGGATGCGAGCAGGAGTGCGATGCCGAGGCGTGGTTGGGGAAGGCGCATAATCTCGATTCTTTCTTCTTTAGTGGTGCTCAGAATGTCGGCGGAGTGTTGACCCATAACAGCCAGGTCTCGCTGCGGCCGGGATTTTTCCAGTGATGCGGCGTGGCGCTCTCGAAATAAAAGCTGTCGCCGCGCTTCAGATGGTACTCCTCGCCGTCCAGCGCGATCTTCAGTTCTCCGCGCAGCACGAAGAGGAACTCCTCGCCTTCGTGGGAGTACGACTCGCCGCTGCCGGCTGCTGGTTTAATACGAAAAAGGTGCGGCTCCATGACTTTGTTGCCCCAGGCGAGCAACTCCATGCGCACGCCAGGACCAGCTTCGAGCACCTTTCGCCTGGGCGGACGTACTAATCGGGTATTCAATTCCGTGGCATCGAAAAAATCAAGGATGTTGGTGCGATAGTAGCGTGCCAGCCTGCGCAGTGTGCCGACGGAGGCGCTCATCTGCGAACGTTCGAGGGCGCTGAGGAAGCCAATCGAGATTCCCGCTGCGGCGGCGACTTCGGCGAGGCTCACGCCGCGTTTAGAGCGCAAGCGCCGCAGTCTAGGGCCGACCGAAGCAACGCCGCTGCTGGCGTCGGGTTTGATCGCGCCTTCGCGCTTCAGCATCTGCACGATGGCGGCGGCATTCAGGCCGCGGACCTTGCGCAGGTAGCGCGCTTTTTTCAACAGGCGCACATCGTCGTTGGTGTAGAGACGATACTTGCTTTTCGTGCGTTGTGGGCGGGTCAGGCCCAGGGCTTCCCATCCGCGGATCGCCGACGGAGAAATCCCCACGGAACGGGCCACGTCGCCGATTTTGAGATAGACTTGTGCGCCGCTCGACATCATTTCCCCTATGAATTTTGGTAGAAGCGGGGAAGCACTTTCCGCTTGACAGAGAGCTGCTGAGTCTCTAACCTTGCACGATTATAGCAAGGTTGCTGTTACCTGCAAGCTGATTCGGATGGTTGAATTCGGAGTCTCGAATTCGGACCGCTGATTCGGATCGAAGTAAAATTGCCCCCGAGATTTGGAGGATGTGTTCCATGCCGACGTCGAAATCGTTCCGGATGTGCAGTTGGCTCGTCCTGAGCCTGTGGCTGATCTGCTCTACGCTTACGTTTGCCCAGGGCACCGGCGGACGCATTCTTGGCCGCGTGACCGATTCCAGCGGTGCCGTGCTGGGGGGAGTGAAGATCACGCTCACAAACGAAGCCACAGGCGTGAGCAGCGACACCGCAACTAACGGAAATGGCGAATACAGTTTCCCTCAGGTTCCGGTCGGCAGATATCGCATGGATTTCGACCTCACTGGTTTCAAGAAGAACCTGCAGCGCGCCGTGAACGTCGATTTGAACCAGGTCGTGACCCTCAATTCGGTGTTGCAGATCGGCGAGGCAAAAGAGGTCGTCGAAGTGACCTCCGAAGCGCCCCTGGTCGATACCACCAGCACGCAACTGGGCGCGATCATGGACTCCCGGCAGGTCGCGAACCTGCCCCTCAACTCACGCGACACTTATCAGCTTCTACAACTACAGCCTGGCGTGATGTCTAGCGTCGGCTCCAGCAATAATCTGGTTTATGGAAGTGACAGCCCCGGTGCGGTCTCGGTGAACGGCGGCCGCGGGCGCTCCAATAATTTCAGCGTGAATGGCGGCGACGCCAACGACCTCTTCGCCAACCTGCCGACGGTTCAACCGTCGCCCGACAGCATTGCAGAGTTCCGCGTTCTCACCAATACTTTCGACGCGGAGTACGGACGCAACTCGGGCTCGGTTGTTAACGTGGTCACCAAGTCAGGGACCAACGACTTGCATGGGAGTGCCTTCGAGTTCTTCCGCAACAAGGTCCTCAACGCCAATGATTACTGTCTTACGGCGGCGGAGGGTCTTCCCTGCGCGAAGCCGCAGTCCAATCAGAACCAGTTTGGCGGCACGTTGGGCGGCCCAATCATAAAGAACCGAACGTTCATCTTCGCCAGTTACGAAGGACGACGCGTTCGCCAGGGCATTGTCTCGCCCGCTGTCACCGTGCCCACATCCATGGAGAGACCGTCCGCGACCAGCCTCGTGAATGGGCAGATCGTCGGGGACTTCTCGGGAGTGCAGGGGGGCTCACCATTCACCGGAGCCTTGGCCAACTCTTCGATGCTGACCAGTCGTGCCGGTTGTCAGGCCGCCAACTTCTTGGTTAACGGTCCTACCGCGACAATTCAAGATGGTGCGCCGTACGGGCTTGTCCCTGGGAGCACGAACCCACTTCCGCCTATCTTCCCTAACAGCCAAATCCCACTGGCGTGCATGGACCCCACTGCGGTTGATCTTCTTCAGTTTGTCCCGACTCCTCCCAACGGTGGTTCTTTGGTCAGCACGGTGCCCAGCCGGGCCATCCGCGGCGACCAGGTCACAGTTAGATTTGACCACCGGCTGAACGACAAACAGAACCTGAGCGTCTATTACTACTTCAACGACGACACGACAAAAAACCCATTTGCCAGCTTCGAGTTGGCTGGCGCCGATCTCCCGGGCTTCGGAGCAACTACTGCGGAGCGCTTCCAGCAGTGGAACATTACGCATACTTGGACAATCAACAACAACACGGTGAATGAATTCCGTTTCAATTACAATCGTGAAGGCCAATTGACGTTTCTGCATCCGTCGAACACCGAACTGGTGCAAAACTCATGTCCTCCGCCCCCATCCTGGCTGACAGCCACCATACCTTGCTTCTACGGGGATAACTCCAGCGATCCTCTGGGCAGCCAGTTCGGCATACATCCGTTTCTTAACGCTAGCCGCGAGGGACTGCCCTTCATTGCTATTTCAGGAGGGTTTTCCATCGGCAATAACTGGGAAGGAGAGCTTCCTCAGGCTGGCAACTCATTTCAGTGGGCAGATAGCTTAACCAAGATTTGGGGCAATCATACCCTGAAATTTGGTACGGACGTTCGCCGGCAGCAGTTTAACCAATTCTATTACTTCAATGTGAACGGAGAGTTTACCTATTTCGGGGGAGGACCGAACGACGTCGGCGCAAACGATCTCTTTGCCAATTACATGTTGGGCCTTCCCGACACGTTCGGACAGGGATCGCCCCAAAACGAAAACATCCGCAACACTGGATTCTATCTGTTCGCGCAGGACAGCTGGAAGATAAGGCCGAATCTAACTTTGAATTACGGGCTTCGGTGGGAGTTGAACACGCCGCTGGCGGATAAGGCCCAGCACGTCGAGACTTTCCGTCCCGGCCAATCGTCTACGGTCTACCCTTGTGGAGGTGCCAACACAGATTGCACCTCGCAAGATGCGGTTGGATTGGTGGTTCCGGGCGATCCCGGTATTCCCGCTGGCATGACCCAAACCTATTACAAAGCTTTTGCTCCTCGCATCGGGATTGCATGGAGTCCGGGTAGTTCCGGCAAGACCAGTATTCGCGCCGGCTGGGGACTGTTTTATAACCCGATCGAGCAGCTGGTGCTGGCGCAGTTCGGCGCTGAGCCTCCGTTTGGAGGCAGCTCGGTTGTCTCCGAGACGCAGTTTAATCTCCCGTTCCTCGGTCAGGATGGCGCCACCACCTACCTGAATCCGTTTAGCGGTGTCATCACCCCTCCACGCGGGACCGCACAGGATTGGGCAAGATTCGAACCGATCATTCTGTACGGCGATTTTCAGCCGCATATGCGTACGCAGTATTCCGCGCAATACAACTTAACCATCCAGCGCGAGTTATCCAGAGACTTGAAACTGGAAGTCGGTTACGTCGGATCGCAAGGACACCGGCTGCTGGCGACGCATGACATCAATTACTCGAACCCGCAGACTTGCGTCGATATCAACACACTTAATGGTGCGGGTAGCTGTGCGCAGTTCACCGAAGACGCACCGTTTTCAGTGACTGTCCCATCGGGCTTCAATTTTCACATGCCCAATGGCACAGTTGTCGCTGGAACAGGTCAGACACTGGGTTTTGTCGGCTTGCGCCCGTATTCGTCGCCCCAATGCGATCCAACGACCCTCAACGGCTGCCCAGGCGGTGGAACTGGGGTTCCGGTGTTTACCAGCATCTTTGCTCAGGACACAATTGCCAGCTCAGCCTATAACTCGTTGCAAGTTTCGCTGGACAAGCGATTTGCGCGCGGGCTCCAATTTACAGCAGCTTATACCTATAGCAAGTCGATCGATGAGGCTTCCAGCTTCGAGGGGATTTTGAATCCGCTGCCTGGCGCCCGTAATTACGCGCCATCGCTCTTCGACGCACGTCACCGCTTTGTCGTTAGTTATTTCTGGGAATTGCCGATAAGAAAATACAGTGGCCTTGCCGGCAAAGCGCTCGATGGCTGGGCAGTTTCTGGTATCACAACCTACCAGACAGGATTTCCCATCCGTATCACTTCCTCCTCTGACAACGAGTTGATGAACAGTTTCGATTTCGAACTCCCGGGCGAACCCGATCAGGTCGGCGCCTTTCATTGGCAAAGACCCCAGGGCAATGGTAACTACTATTTCAACACTCCTGCAGATCAGACTTCGATTTTCTCTGAGGCAAATGTGTTAGGTCGCATCGGCACTGCTCCCCGGACGATCTGCTGCGGGCCGGGAATTAGCGAAACGGATTTTTCTGTTATCAAGAACATTCCGATCAACGAACGGAGCCACTTCGAATTTCGAGCGGAAATATTCAATCTCTTCAACCATACGCAGTTCTTTAACCCGGACGGCAACAGTACAGACGGAACGCAGTTTGGCCAGGTGACTGAGGTCAAAGATCCGCGCCTGCTGCAGTTTGCGTTGAAGTTTTATTTCTAGCGCGACAGTTCGTTCGAAAGAAATAGAATGGAAGTGCTCGATCCCCGGGTGGTTCGACGTGCCCGGGTCTAATCTAATGGCCGATCTGGCCTGAGTCTTATTGGAGAATCACGATGTACCCCGCATTACAAAAAGAGCTCGACACGTTCGAGCGCCGCACACCGAAGTCCGCTGAAGCGCATAAGAAGAACTTGAAGCGCCTGCCCCTGGGCGTGGCCAGCAATTATCGCGCTTATGATCCGTATCCGATCTTCGTGTCGGAAGCGTCGGGCAGCAAGTTCCGCGATCTCGACGGCAACGAATATCTCGACCACAATTTATGTTTTGGCGCGCTCATGGCCGGACACTCGCATCCGGCTGTGATTAAGGCGGTGGAAGCGCGCCTGCACAAGGGCACCATGTACGGCATGCCGCACAACATGGAGTGGGAGTTGGCGGAAGAAGTCTGCACGCGGTTCCCGGTGGAGATGTGTCGCTTCGGCAATAGCGGCACGGAGGCCACCATGCATGCGATTCGTCTTGCCCGCGCCGCCACGGGACGCGACAAGATCATCAAGTTTGAAGGCGGCTACCACGGACTGCATGACGCGGCGCTGGTTAGTGTGAAGCCGCATCCGCCGGGCGACGATTTCGGCGATATTAAGAATCCGAAAGCTGTGTCCGCTGGGGCAGGCGTGCCGAAGGCGAGCATCGCGAACGTGCTCATTGCTACGTTCAACGATCTCGAAACGGTGGAGCGGCGGTTCAAAGAGAATCCGAATGAAGTGGCGCTCATCATCCTGGAGCCGATCATGATGAATGTTGGCCTATGCATGCCGCAGAAGGGATTTCTGGAGGGTCTGCGGACGCTCTGCGATAAGCACGGCGCGCTGCTGATCTTCGACGAGGTCAAGACTGGGGCGAAGCTCAGCTGGGGCGGAGCTTCGGAATACTTTGGCGTGATCCCGGACATGATTTGCCTGGCGAAGTCGATTGGCGGCGGATTTCCGCTGGCGGCTTTCGGCGCGCACAAGCGGGTGATGGGCCTGATCTCGGATCACAAAGTTTTTCATGGCGGAACTTACAATACGAATCCGATTTCGATGGCGGCGGGAATTGCCGCGTTCCGCGAAGTCCTGACTCGGGCTAACTATGCGCATATTGAGAAGCTTAGTAACAAGCTGGTGGACGGATACAAGAAGACCGTTGCGAAAGTTGGTTTGCAGGGATACATCGCAAGTGCCGGGGCGAATGGCGCGTTGATGTTGTATCCGAAGGAGATTCGTAACTACCGCGACTGGCTGCCGATTGATGTTGACCTGTGGCGGCATTACTGGTTCGGCATGGTGAATCGCGGCGTGATGTGCCAGCCTTACTGGTGGGATGAGCAGTGGACCATTTCCGTGCAGCATACAGAAGCCGACATCGACCAGCACTTGGCGGCGTTTGCGGATGTCGCCGAGTCGCTCGGAACGGCGCAGCACGAGCGGTTGGGAGCGGTAGCAACACACTGAGTGAGGTGAAGTGGAGTGACACGGGCGTCTCGCCCGTCCAGTGCGCCGATGGCCGGGCGAGGACGCCCGGCGCTCCATTCGTAAGCCTTTGCAGCGGGAGTGATATTGTCCACGACCGAAGACAACCAGCCGCACCTAAAGCGCGTCCTCGGACGCTTTGATCTGGTGCTGCTGTTTGTCGTTGCCGTTTTCAATCTCAACGTTGTCCCGAGCATTGCTGCCAACGGGGGCGTGACCGTCTGGCTTTGGATCATCTCGCTGCTTCTGTTTTTCTGGCCGCAGGGGATCGCGGTGATCGAACTCGCGAATCGCTATCCTGGGGAAGGCGGCGTGTACTTGTGGGCAAAGGAAGTGTTTGGCGACTTCCACGGCTTTCTCTCGGGCTGGTGTTACTGGACGAATAACATGCTGTATGTCCCGACAGTTATGCTGTATTTCGTGGGAGTAACTGTGTTTGCCCTGGGGCCGGGCCATGCCGCGCTTGCCGACAACAAGAATTTCGCGATGGGCGCTTCTCTGGCTCTGCTGGCGCTGTTGACGGTGTTGAACATTGTTGGGCTGGGTGTCGGGAAGTGGCTGAACAATGTCGGCGCCATGGGAACGTTTATAGCGGCGGCGGTTCTGATTGGCCTGGGATTTACTGTTTGGTCGCGGTTTGGCACGGGCGTAACGGCTGCTGACTTTCGGATTCCGGCGGATCCCAGGTTCGTTTTGAATTCATTCGGCGTGATTTGCTTTGGCTTGGTCGGGCTTGAACTGGCTTCGGTTATGGGCGACGAAATACGGGATCCGCAGAAAACATTGCCGGGCGCGGTGGCGTGGGGCGGGATGATTTCCGGGCTGCTTTATATTGGAGCTACGCTCACGCTGCTGGTTGCGGTTGGCAAGAACGATATCAGCGTGCTGCAGGGCATTGTGCAGGCGGTTAGCCATATGGCCGGCAAAGTTGGCGTGGCTTGGATTGTTACTCCGTTTGCGCTGATGCTCAGTCTCTCGATCGCCGGGATTGGTTCGGCTTGGATGGGCGGCTCGGCGCGTATTCCATTCGTCGCCGGACTGGATTCCTACATGCCGTCGTGGCTCGGCCGAGTTCATCCCAAATATAGGACGCCACATGCGGCTTTGATCGTGCAGGCGGTCGTGTCGCTTATATTGATTGTCATCAATTTCTATGCTTCGGGGGGCGTGCAGGAAGCTTTTCAGACCATGCTTTCGCTGGCGGTGGTTCTCCAACTGGTGCCGTTCCTGTATGTTTTTGCGGCGCTGCTGAAGTTTGCTTTCGGCGGTGAACTCGCTGGCGGGCGCTACAGCCGCGGCACGCTGATCGTTTCTGGATTCTGCGGCTTCGTGACTACGGCGCTTGGAATCGCGCTGGCGTTTTTTCCGGCCAAGCAGATTACCTCAGTCTGGCGGTATGAGGCGAAGATGTTCGGCTTCACGCTGTTTTTTCTGGTGCTGGCGGCGTTTTTCTTTTTCGTTTATGGGCGGCTGAAACCGCCGCTATTGGGGACGGCAGGACCTACGTAGGGGCGGACGCCCTCGTCCGTCACGGCTCGACGGAGATTCAGAGTGTCGAGGAAGCAGCCGGGCTCCGCTCGGCTTCGACAGGCGGGGGCGCCCATCCCAATAGCTGAGTTGCGGAGGAATTATGACAGGTGGAGTTACAACTGACGTTAAGACTTACTCGATGCTGATTAATGGCGAATGGGTCGCTAGTAAGTCAGCCAAAACTTTCCCTGTCTACGATCCGTCGACCGAGGAAGTGATCGCACAAGTCCCCGACGCGAATGCGGAGGACGTTAACCGCGCGGTCGCAGCGGCCAAAGCCGCGTTTGAAGCAGGTCCGTGGGCCTCTACTACCGCGCAGGAGCGGGGGCGAGTTCTCTTCCGGCTCGCCGACAAAGTGCGCCAGAACCTGCCCATGCTCGCCGAACTCGAATGCCGGAACTCGGGCAAGCCGATTGTTGAGGCGGAATACGACATCAACGACGTGGCTACCTGCTTTGAATACTACGGTGGACTGGCCACGAAAGTCGTCGGCTACGTAAATCCCGTCCCCGACAACGCGATGAGTCTTTCGTTGAAAGAGCCGATGGGCGTTGCCGGGCAGATCATCCCGTGGAATTACCCGTTGATGATGGCTGCCTGGAAACTGGCTCCGGCGCTCGCCGCGGGTTGCACCTGCGTGCTCAAGCCGGCTGAGCAAACGCCGCTCACCGCACTTGAACTGGCGAAGTGGTTCGACGAAGTCGGACTGCCGAAGGGCGTGGTGAACGTGATCACCGGTTTTGGCGAGACTTGCGGGTCGCCCCTGGTCAAGCATCCGGACGTGAACAAGATTGCATTTACGGGCTCCGCCGCCGTCGGCAAGATCATCGTGAAAGAGGCTGCCGATACGGTGAAGCGCGTGACGCTTGAACTCGGCGGCAAGTCTCCGAACATCTTTTTTGCCGATGCCGATTTCGAAGCCGCCATCGATGGAGCGCTGTTCGGTGTGTTCATCAATCAGGGAGAAGTCTGCTCGGCCGGCAGCCGCATTCTGGTGCAGAAATCGATTTACAACAAGTTTGTGGAAGCCATGGCCGAGAAAGCGAAGAAGATCAAGATTGGTCCGCCGCTCGAGCGCGAAACGAAGATGGGAGCCTTGGTGTCGAAGGAGCAATACGACCGCGTTTGCTCCTATCTCGAGATCGGCAAGAAAGAAGCCAAACTGGCCGCTGGCGGCGGGCGCGCTGATAAGTTTGCCAAGGGCTACTATGTGCAGCCGACTATCTTTTATAACGTCGATAATAACGCTCGCATCTCGCGCGAGGAAATCTTCGGCCCGGTTGCGGCTGTGATTCCGTTTGACGACGAAAAGGACGCGCTGAAGATCGCGAACGACACGCCCTATGGGCTGGCCGCTGCCGTCTGGACTCGCGATATTTTCAAGGCCATGCGCGCGGTGAAGGCGTTGCGCGCGGGCATCGTGTGGGTGAATCACATGCAGCCGACTTATGTAGAGGCGCCGTGGGGCGGATATAAGCAGTCGGGCTTTGGGCGCGAACT
>Ga0210399_10002376_pt1 | contig 14687 bp, 15 predicted proteins | sample IncBWC14MmetaG_FD_150865 | JGI IMG/M metagenome (GOLD analysis project Ga0210399, IMG submission 150865) | Forest soil microbial communities from Barre Woods Harvard Forest LTER site, Petersham, Massachusetts, United States - Inc-BW-C-14-M | ecosystem: Environmental > Terrestrial > Soil >... | reverse complement strand
ACTTGCTTCCGGGAACGGCGCAGCAATTCGAGGAGTGCCCGCGGCTTGCGGCCGGCTCTCGACAACGGGAGGCGAGGCGATGGCGTGCTCCTGAGGAGTAACGGGAGCGCCGGCGAGGGCTACTTGATTGTTTTTTCGTTCGCGGAAGCCCAAAGCGACAAGCGCAAGGACGATTGTCAAAGCGAGGAATCCGTTGACGAGAGTCAGCTTGCTTATGCGGATAGTCAAGAATTCCTGGTGCGATCCCGATGGGAAAGGTGACCGTGGTTCTAGCATAGGACACCGCCTTGGATGTGAAGGAATCTATTTATACCGCCACCATGTCAACGGAATGTTAACGACTGGCACGGCGCATGCCTCCAGCATAGCGCTAAAGGCGGCGACTCTGGCAAGCCTGGCTGCCGGGCTTAGTGCTGCGGTGCGGCGACAGGTTGCGCAAACGTGATGAAGTGTCCACCGGGATCCTGGACGCTGAATTCCTTCATGCCATAGAAGGCGGTGCGTACGGGCATGACGATGTTTACGCCCTTCATGGCGGCGAGGACGGCGTCGAGATTGTCGACCTCCATGTAGAGATAGCTGGGGCCCTTGCGCGCGGTTTCGGAAACTTGTTTGGGCGCGTCTTTTTCCACGCTGGCGTAGGTCTGGTACATCACTTCGGTGGCGCCTTTCTGGAAGGCGACGAAACCAAGTTTGTTGCCGTTGGGAACTTCGATGGTTTTCGTGAAGCCCAGGCGATTGACCCAGAAGGGGATGACCGGTTCAATTTCCTTGACGAGCAGGACCGCGGTGATGCGTTTGACGTTCATGGATTTGATCTCCTCGGATGAATTGGCGCGAACGGAAACGAACAGCAAAGAGAGGGCGGCGAGTACCAGGAAAAGTGAGCGCATGGCAAATAATCTCCTTGACGGCCACACTAGTCTTGTTTAGACTAGTAGAGGATAGCGGGAGCCGAACGGCAAGTCAAGGAGGTTTTTATGGCGGGAAGCACCCGGCAATTGGGAGACTTGATCTCGATCGGGCCGGCGATGCTGCGGGATTTTGAGCTGCTAGGAATTCGCAGCGTGGCGCAGCTGGCGCGGCAAGATCCGCAGCGGCTGTATGAAAAACTTGGCCGCGTGGCGCGGCAGCACCAAGACATCTGCGTACTGGATACCTTTTGCGCAGCGGTGGCGCAGGCGAAGAATCCGCGACTACCGGTGGAAAAATGCCAATGGTGGTATTGGAGCAAGAAACGGAAGACTGAGAAGAAATGAAGAGAAGAGATAACGCAGAGGCACCGAGAACGCAGAGATTCGCAGAGAGACCGAGGCTGCGCCCTGAACGAAAGAGGAAACAGTCGCTGACGACGCCGGACCTGGTGCTACTTAGTCTGCTGGCCGAGCGGTCGATGCACGGGTATCAGGCGAATCTGGAGTTGGAGCGACGGGAGATTCGGGATTGGGCGAACTTGTCTCGGCCACAGGTGTACTATTCGATGGAAAAACTCGAGCGGAGGGGGTTCATCCGTTCCTTGGAGACAGAAGTGCCTGCGGCGGGTCCGGAACGCAGCACGTTTGAGACGACGGCGAAGGGCCGTGCGGCGCTCGCGAACGCCTTAGAGTTAGAAAGCTGGACGACGCAGCGAGACCGCCCGCCTTTTCTGACTTGGATGGCGCTGTCGTGGCAGGCCCGGCAGGGCGTCTTCGAGAAGCAACTGAAGAGGCGGCGAGAATTCCTGGAAAAGGAAATTGCGAGAGAGAAAGAAGTGCTCGAGAGCATCCTGAAGGAAGTGGGACATCCACATCATGAGGCGGTGTGGATGGTCGGTCTAGTGATTGAACAGTTCGAGACGGAGCGAAATTGGCTGAAGCGCGTGCAGCAGGAGATGAAATTGCGAGGTCCGGCAAAGAATCCTGAATACATCGAAGGATAAGAGAGAAGATAACGCAGAGGGCGCTGACGTTCGCGAAGAGGAGAGCATTGTGGGACAGAAGCGGGTGAATGAGATGAGTTGGAGAGCGGCGACGCTGCTGCAAATAGCTATTCGCGGGGCGTTCATCGGAGTCGTGTTGTGCGGCTGGCGAGCGGAAGCGCAGCAGCCGCGGCCGACGGCGCGGGAGGTGGTGGCGGCGATCCAGGAGCACATTGGCATGCCGTGGATGAGCAAGACCGTGGATACATTCAAAGCTGGGAATCCGGACACGCCGGTGACGGGAATTGCGGTGACGATGATGGCGACGCTGGACGTTTTGCAACGCGCGGCAGCGAACGGGCAAAACCTGATCATCACGCACGAGCCGACATTTTTCAATCATTACGACGACAAGCCGGAAGGGATGAACGAGAACGACGCGGTGTGGAAAGAGAAGCGCGAGTTCATCGAACAGCACAAACTGATCATTTGGAGGCTCCACGATCACTGGCATAGAAGGTTGCCGGATGGAATTCAAGCGGGAATGACGCACGCGCTGGGTTGGGAGAAATATCAGAACCCTGAGAATCAGAATTTGTACACGCTGCCGGAAACGACTCTGGAAAAACTAGCAGCGGACGTGGCCAAACGGCTGGATACTCCGGTGATGCGCGTGGTGGGAAACCCGGAAATGAAGGTGACAAAGATTGCGCTAAACCCGGGTTACACGGGATTTGTGCGCGAGACGCACGAATTGGAAATGGACAACGTGGAAGTGTTGCTGGTAGGCGAAACGCGCGAATGGGAAACGGTGGAGTATGCGGCCGACGCGGTCACTGAAGGAAGAAGGAAAGCGCTCATCATCATTGGGCATGTGCCTTCCGAGCAGGCGGGGATGGAAGAGTGTGCGCGTTGGCTGAAAACGTTTGTGAAAAATGCGCCGGTGGAATTCGTGCCGACGAAGCAGCCCTTTTGGACGCTGGTGGAAAGAAGCGCGCGGCACTGAGCTAATCCAGACTAAGACTGCCCGAGTCCATCGATATCGCTACTTTACTGGTCTAAGCATCGGCTCCTGCGGCACGGTCCAGACCACATCGCCTTTATCATCAAAAAACTGCAGAGCAGGCTGGCCTGGAACGGCGAGCGCGTCACTCGGATAAAAGTAGGTGCGGCCATTCGACTGCTTTATTCGGGGAGTCGACGGGCTCAGGCTCAAGCGCGCGTAAACATGGCCAGTTTCATCCTTTAAGAGGAACTCCTGAGCTTCGACCGTGCTGGCGCGAACCGCGGGGGGCTCGATGCGATCGGCGGACTTCGCTCCCATCAGCACAACAGAAACAGCGGAGAGCACGAGCAGGGCATTCACCAATTTCCATCGGCGGTTCGAAGCTTCGAGGTTTTGCACTCGCGAGGCCAGGAGATCAAGATTCAATTGCGGGGAATTCATGTTGTGCCTCCAGAAAACTAGACGGGAGAGTCTTGTCCAGCTTAGACGGATGGCCAGATCTCCTAGTGAGCATAGGATCCAGCCGAGGAAAAATCCTCACCCCTCCGGACAGGGTGGGGATAAATTCCGGGGTGAGCTACAGATTGAGAGAACCCGAGTAGGTGACGCGGGCTTTGCCGGATTCGCTGCGCTCGATGCGGCCGATGAGGAAGAATTTTTCGCGGCGTTTTTTGAGGTCGGCTTCGACGAAGCGGACGTTTTTCGGGGGGACGACGAGAATCATGCCGACGCCCATGTTGAAGGACTGCAGCAGCTCGTCGGTGTCGATTTTGCCGAGCTTGGCGAGATATTTGAAAATCGCGGGGATGGGCCAGGTCGCCAGATCGACTTCCGCTTTCAGGCCATTGGGAAGAACGCGCGGAAGATTGCCGGGGATGCCGCCGCCCGTGATGTGCGCGAGGGCGGAAACCCAGCCGCGGGCGACGATATTTTTCAGTACAGGCGCGTAGCACAGATGGGGCTTCAGCAACTCCGCGCCGATTTTGTTTCCGACTTCGGCGACGTAGGTATCCGGCCGGAGCTTCTCCACTTCAAAAATCAGTTTGCGGGCCAGCGAATAGCCATTGGTGTGCAGGCCGGCAGAGGGCAGCGCGATCAGCGTGTCTCCCGGCTGAACGCTCTTGCCGGTCAAAAGTTTTTTGCGGTCGACCGCGCCGACGATGAAGCCCGCGAGATCGTATTCGCCGGCTTGATAGAAGCCGGGCATCTCGGCAGTTTCGCCGCCGATGAGGGCGCACCCGGCTTTGCGGCAGGAGCGGCTCATGCCTTCGACGAGCTGCTCGACGACCTGCGGATCGAGCGTGCCCATGGCGAGGTAGTCGAGAAAAAAAAGCGGCTCCGCACCTTGGACGAGAATATCGTTGATGCAGTGATTGACGAGGTCGCCGCCGACGGTGGAGTGAACGCCCATAGCCATGGCGACTTTCAGCTTGGTGCCGACGCCGTCCGCGCTGGAAACCAGCACGGGCTCTTTCCATTTTTTGCGGTCGAGCGCGAAAAGCGCGCCGAAGCTGCCGATGCCACCGATCACGCCGGGAGTAAACGTACGGCTGGCATGATGGCGGATTCTCTGTTTGGCGTCGTCCGCGACGGCGATGTTCACTCCGGCATCGGCATATTTCATGAGAGCCCGTTCGCTTTCGCTTCCAAACTATTTGTGGCCGGGGCGCACGCTGCCGCTCGCCGGTCACTGACAGGAATTTATTCGAGCGCCGTGGAGGGTCGCGGCGGTTGCTTTCACGATTCAGTGTTCAACAAAAATTAAAACGTCCGGAAAATCCGGTTCCAGCGCACGATGCGGGGATGCAGCAAGGCGTTCGCGTACGCGTAAAACCGTTCCTGGATCTTGCCGGGCTCCCAAGCTTCCGGAGAAACATTCAGCGACATGTAAATCAGGACGGGCGTTCCGATGATGTCCTTGCGCGGGACGCAGCCCCAGAATCGGCTGTCGTAGGAGTTTCCGCGATTGTCGCCCATCACGAAATAACAGTCCGCGGGAACTTTGAACGGCATGTGCTGATCGTAAGCCTCGCTCGCGCCAGTGGTGTATTTCTCGATCAGTTTTTGACCATTGATCCACACGGCGCCGTCATGAATGTCGACGGTGTCTCCGGGAAGGCCGATGACGCGCTTCACGTAGTCCGGCGTGTCCGGCGCAAAGGGCGGCTTGAAGATGATCACTTGCTGGCGCTTGGGATTGCGCCACAGCGGCAAGTGCCAATTGGTGAAAGGCACGCCGGCGTCGTAACCGATGCGGCTCATGATCAGGTGATCGCCGATGAGCAGCGTGTTCTCCATCGAGCCGGAGGGAATGACGCGCGCCTGCCCGATCGTGCCGTTGATGAGCAGAAACGCCAGGCCGACCCAGAACCACGCGATGATTTCGCGCTGAATCTTGATTTTCACCGGGACGTTTGCTTCTTCTTGCTTTGGTTTTTTTTCAGCTTTCACGTTCCACCACCACCGGCCGCTCTGCGGACTCGGGTTCACTGCCGTTCGTAGGAAGGGCCTCGCTGGATTTGCCGTTGGAAGCGCTTTCGCGCACCTCCAGCTGCACCAGATCCGTCGGATAAACGCCTGTATAACAAGACGTACAAAACCTGTTTTCGGTGTCGCTGACCGCGCGGCGCAGCGCTGGAAGAGAAACGTAGCCCAGCGAATCGGCCCCGAGGAACTTGCAGATTTCCTCCGGCGAGTTCGAGGAAGCGATCAGTTCTTCGCGCGTGGGCGTGTCCACGCCGTAGTAGCACGGAGAAATCGTCGGGGGGCAACTGATGCGCACGTGGATTTCTTTTGCGCCGACTTCCCGAAGCATGCGGACGATCTTGCGGCTGGTGGTGCCGCGAACGATGGAATCGTCGACGAGCACCACGCGCTGGCCTTCAATCAATCCGCGGATGGGATTGAGTTTGAGCTTTACGCCGAAATTGCGGATGGCTTGCGAGGGTTCGATAAAAGTGCGTCCGATGTAGTGATTGCGGATCAGGCCCATGCGGAAGGGAATTTTGGATTCGAGGGCGTAGCCGACGGCTGCGGGAACACCGGAATCGGGCACGGGGACAACGATGTCGGCGTCGACGGGATGCTCTTGCGCTAGCAGGCGGCCGAGCATCTCGCGGCTTTCGTTCACGGAGCGGCCGAAGATGATGCTGTCCGGGCGGGAGAAATAGACATGCTCGAAAATGCACTGCTGGAGCGGCTTTTCGGGCGCGAAGCGGATGGACTCGATGCCGGACTTGGAGATGCGCACCATTTCGCCGGGTTCGATTTCGCGGATGTATTGCGCGTTGAGGAGATCGAAGGCGCAGGTTTCGGAAGCGACGAGCCAGGAATCGAAGCCGCCCGGGGTGGTCAGTTTGCCGAGCACCAGCGGACGGAAGCCGCGCGGGTCGCGCACGGCGTAGAGTTCGTCTTCGGTGAGAACGAGAAGAGAGTACGCGCCTTCGACTTGATTGAGGGCGTCGCCGATGGCGCCGGAAAGATTGCGTGCTTGCGAGCGGGCGATGAGATGGACGATGACTTCGGTGTCGCTGTTGGTCTGGAAAATCGAGCCGCGATGCTCGAGCTTGCGGCGCCACTCGGCGGCGTTGGTGAGGTTGCCGTTGTGGCCGAGCGCGACTTTGCCCTTGTTGCAGTCGATCATGATGGGCTGGGCGTTGAGGAGGGCTTTGTCGCCGGCGGTAGAGTAGCGCGTGTGGCCGATCGCCAGGCTGCCAGGGAGTTGCGCGAGGACGCTGGGCGTGAAAATTTCTTCGACTTCGCCCATGGCGCGATGGACGTAGAGCTCTTTGCCATCGCTGGAAACGATGCCGGCGGATTCCTGGCCGCGATGCTGCAGGGCATAGAGACCGAGGTAGGCGAGGTTGGCGGCTTCGGGATGGCCGAAGACGCCGAAGACACCACATTCGTCGTGGAAATGATCGTCGGCGAAAGCGAGCTTTTGAGTCATTTTGAAGTTAGCGTGCGTTCGAGCGAATAGGCCCAGGCGTCGCGGAGTGTTTCAACGGAACTGTCGATCACCTCGCGCCCCTTGTGTTGGATGCGGTATGAACTGTCGCGGGTGACCTGGCCGAGCTCGCGCGCCGCCACGTTGTATTGTCTCGCAGTATGGAGAACGGCGGCAAGTTTTGATGGGGTGACGGAGACGATAGCGCGGGCGCCGCGTTCGTGGAAGGCGGCGAATTCGGCGGTTGAGGATTCGTCGGCAAGATTTGCGATCGCGCCAAGCACGGGCGCAGCTTGCTGCGCCCCTACAAGAGAAGAGGCGGAGGCGAAACAGGATTCGGCTAGGGTGACGGCTAGGCCTCCGCCGGAGATGTCGTGGGCGGATTGCAGGGCGCCTTCAGCGGCGAGCGCGATTAGACAGTCCTGGAGGCGCTTTTCGGCGGCTAGGTCGATGGCGGGTGGTTCGCCGGCGATGATGGCGGCGATCGTCTTGGAATATTCGGAGGAGGAGAATTCGCGTGCCGGTGCGGCTGACTGCTTGCCAAGTAGGGGCGCAGCATGCTGCGCCCCTACAAGAGAATTGGAACCGTCGAGGAGAACGACGATGTCGCCTGGTTCGCGGAAGGCGATCTTCATAACTTTGGAGGCGTCGTCGAGGATGCCGAGGACGCCGATGACGGGCGTGGGGTAGATGGATTTGCCGAGTGTTTCGTTGTAGAAGCTGACGTTGCCGCCGGTGATGGGCGTATTGAGGGCGGTGCAGGCTTCGGCGAGGCCGTCGATGGTCTCGCTGAATTGCCACATCACTTCGGGCTTTTCGGGGCTGCCGAAATTGAGGCAATTTGTGGCGGCGATGGGCCTCGCGCCGCTGGCGGCTACGTTGCGGGCGGCTTCGGCGACGGCGTGCATCGCGCCTACGCGCGGATTCAACTGGCACCAGCGACCGTTGCCGTCGGTGGAGAGGGCTAGGGCGCGCTTCACAGCGCCGGTCTGAGGATCCTTGATGCGGACGACAGCGGCATCGCTGGCGCCGGGGCCAGCCAATGTATTGGTGCGCACGCTGGTGTCGTACTGGTCGGTGATCCAGCGCTTGGAGGCAATCGCGGGCGACGACAGCAGCTTCACGAAGTTCGCCGTGAGATTTGTGCCTTCGGGCGCGAAAGTAAACCAATTTTTTTCCGTTTCGACTCGCGGCGCGGGGACAGCGATGGGGCGATTGTAAACGGGCCCTTCTTCGGCGAGGGGATGCGCGGGGATTTCCGCGGCGATGCGTCCATTGTTGTTGATGCGGGCGATGCCGCCCTCGGTGACGGTGCCGACGACGACGGCGTCGAGTCCCCACTTTTTGAAAACGGAGAGGACTTCGCGCTCGCGGCCTTTTTCGGCGACGAGCAGCATGCGCTCCTGCGATTCGCTGAGCATGATTTCGTACGGCGTCATGCCGGTTTCGCGCTGGGGAACTTTGGCGAGATCGATTTCGATGCCGGTGCCGCCGCGCGAAGCCATTTCCATGGTGGAGCAGGTGAGGCCGGCGGCGCCCATGTCCTGAATGGCGACGATCGCGCCGGTCTGCATGGCTTCGAGACAGGCTTCGAGCAGCAGCTTCTCCATGAAGGGGTCGCCGACTTGCACGTTCGGGCGTTTCTGCTTCGACTCTTCGGTGAATTCAGCGGAAGCGAGCAGCGATGCGCCGTGAATTCCGTCGCGGCCAGTTTTTGCGCCGACATAGATGACGGGATTGCCGATGCCTTTGGCTTTGGCAAGAAAGATTTCTTCTTTCTTGGCGATGCCGAGGGCCAGTGCATTGACCAGCGGATTTTGCGAGTAGCAAGGCTCGAAGGCAACTTCGCCGCCGACGGTGGGAACGCCGAAGCAATTTCCGTAACCGCCGACGCCACGGACTACGCCGTCGAGGATGCGGCGGTTCTTGGCGGCGTCCGCTTCGGGAGTGCTCTTGCTTGTAGAGATCTCGCCGAATCTCAATGAATCCAAGATGGCGATGGGGCGGGCGCCCATGGTGAAAATGTCGCGGAGAATTCCGCCGACGCCGGTGGTAGCGCCCTGGAAAGGCTCAACGTAACTCGGATGATTGTGTGACTCGATTTTGAAGGCGGCGACCAGGCCGTCGCCGATATCAACGACGCCGGCGTTTTCGCCGGGGCCTTGCACCACGAGCTTGCCGCGCGTGGGCAGGCGCTTCAGGTGGACTTTGCTCGATTTGTAGGAACAGTGCTCGCTCCACATCACGCTGAAAATACCGAGTTCGGTGATGTTCGGATCGCGGCCGAGGATTTTCTGGATGCGCGCGTATTCCTCGCGCGTCACGCCGTGTTCGGCGGCAATCTCTGGAGTCACTTTGATTTCAGTGGCTGCGGTTGCCATCAGGCGGTGGCCTTTGCGGCACCGACGAGCGCCTCGACCATGGAGCGCATAATCACCAGGCCATCGGAGGAGCCGAGAGCGGATTCCATCGCGCGCTCGGGATGAGGCATGAGGCCAGCGACGTTGCGTTCGCGGTTGCAGACTCCCGCGGTATTGTGAACCGCGCCGTTGGGATTGCCGGCGGTGTCGTCGGAGCCGTCCGGCGTGGTGTAGCGAAAAATCACTTGGCGATTTTTCTCGAGGTCGGCGAGCGTGGCTTCGTCGCAATTGTAGTTGCCATCGGAATGGGCGATGGGGAGCTTGAGGATCTGCCCTTTTTGTGCGGCGCTGGTGAATGGCGTGTCCGTTTGCTCGACACGAATGTGGACGTGTCGGCAAATAAAGCGCAAGCCGCTGTTGCGCATCATCGCGCCGGGGAGCAAGCCCGCCTCGCAGAGAATCTGGAAGCCGTTGCAAACGCCCAGGACCATGCCGCCGCTCTTGGCAAACTTCTCGATGGATTTCATGACCGGAGAAAAGCGCGCGATGGCGCCGGTGCGGAGATAATCGCCGTAGGAAAATCCGCCGGGCAAGATGATGGCGTCGCAGTTCGCGAGGTTTTCAGATTGGTGCCAGATGAATTCGACCGGTTTGTGCAGAACGTTGCCGATGGCGTAAAACGCGTCGTGGTCACAATTGGACCCGGGGAAAACGACGACTCCAAATTTCATGTGGCGCCAGCCCCCTGTGGGATTGCGGGAACTTCTATTTTAGCACAGGCGCGCCCTTCTCACTCGACTTCGCCGGTTCTCCCTCTCGGCAGACTCTCAACTTGCCAACGAACTGGTATCCATCGAGAAGCAGAGGCGAAAGCCGCAGTTATCCTCGACCATCAGTTCGTAGCATTTGTAGACACGAAGAGTGGGAGGTTCGAGAATTTTGGCGCCGCGTCCCTGCAACTCCGCGTACAGAGCATCGACATCGCCTACCCAAATGTAGGCGTCCAGGCTGTCTTCGCGGCGCACACTATTGGGCGAGGGAGGAGTTCTGTCATCGGACTTTCCCAATTGAATTTCAATGTTATCGCGCGCGACGATGGCAAAGACGGGCGGGTCAAACCAATAGCCCATGATCTTGAAGCCCAGGACGTCGCGATAGTATTCGGCCGAGGCGACGACATCGCGCACGACAAAGTGCGGACAAATCGACTTGCACTTCGCTTTCGCCTTGATTTGTGCCTCTGCCATGCAAGCACACCTCACGATCGTGTTAGATTCAGCGGCCCGCGGGTCCGGAAGTGGGCGGCGCAGAAGAACCTGGAGCCGCTTTGGGCAAAGCCTGCAACGCGCTATCGAGCCCCAAAACATTCACGAGGCTGGAGTTGGAAGGCACGATGTATTTGGTGTTTTGCGCGAGAGTATTGTTCAGGACTTCGAGGCGGCGCATAGTTTCGGCGCGGTCCTTGAAATACGTTTCGGCGGCGGTGGAGACGAGCTTGATCGCTTCGGCCTCCGCGTTGGCGCGGGTCACGCGGGCCTGCGCGTCGCCTTCGGCTTTCAAGATTTCGGATTGCTTCTTGCCCTCGGCTTGAAGAATCTGACTTTGCTTGATGCCTTCAGCTTCCAGCACGGCGGCGCGCTTCTCTCGTTCCGCTTTCATTTGGCGCGACATGGCGTCGGTAATGTCCCGCGGCGGCTCGATCTTTTGCACCTCGACGCGCGTCACTTTTACGCCCCAACCGTTGGTGGCTTCGTCGAGAACGTGACGCAAGTTGTTGTTGATCATGTCGCGAGCAACGAGTGTTTCGTCAAGTGTGCGGTCGCCGATCAGGTTGCGCAGATTCGTCTGCGCCAAGGTCGTGCATGCATAGCCAAAATCCTGCACCTCATACTGCGACTTCACGGGATCGATCACTTTGTAGTAGACGACGGCGTCGACTTCGACAGTGACGTTGTCCTTGGTAATGAGCTTCTGCGGAGGCACAGTGATGACTTGCTCGCGCATGTCCACGCGCACGATATCGTCGACGAACGGCATGATGAAAGTGAGGCCCGATGGCGCCATGCCATGATACTTCCCCAGCCGGGTGATCAATCCCTTTTCGTACTGCTTTACGGTGCGCGCGCCCTTGGCCAACGCCGTCAAGCAAAACAACAAAAAGACCGCCAGAAGAAAGCCGAAAAAAATTCCTGCGTCCATGTGGCTTCACCTCACCTTGAGAGTTACGCCTTCGACGGAACTTACGGTAATGGTCGCGCCGACTTCGCGGATCGCTTCATCGTCCGGCGCGAGCTCCGCGCGCCACTCTTCCGCGCCGACTTTGACAAGGCCGCAGTCGCGCGGAGCAATGCGTTTGGTGACAACGCCGGTTTTGCCGAGGACCGCGTCCACGTTGGACGCCTGGTCGCGCACCGTCAGCTTGGACTTCAGCCAACCGCGAAATAAAGCAAAATAGAGTAATGCCGCTCCGGCAGCCGCGAGCATCCCGATGTTTGCCGAACCGGCGAGCAAGCCAATTCCTCCGCCCACGGTGAGAGCTGCGCCCACAAGCGCCAGATCAAAACCCGTCACCGCCCCAAGTGCCAGTTCCACGATCACGAAAATGATGCCGACAATCACCAGCAGCCAGTTGACCCAATTGCCCACAGACAGACTCCTTCCGCTTCACGTACCGCGGACGATAGCACCCGTACGGTTGCTATTCAATGATTCAAGTTGGAGAATGCGATGGGAGAATTGCAGAATCCTGCGTCAATCGCCGGCAGTACGAGGAAGTCCGAAGATGCTAGCGCTTGCGCTTTCTTGAAGTCCGCCGCGATTTTCTTTTTGAAGAAGTTTTCTTTGGTTTTTCCGCGGTGGCCAACTCGCGGCGCTTCTTCGCAGCCCAACCGGCTTTGTTGACCTGCCTGCCGCGGGCAATGCCCAATCCATCCGAAGGCACGTTTTCCGTGATGGTGGAACCGGCGGCGATGTACGCACCGTCTCCGACGCGAACGGGCGCGACGAGCGCGGAATCGCTGCCGATGAAAACTCTGTTCCCGATCGAAGTTGGATATTTGTGGAACCCGTCGTAATTGCAGGTAATCGTGCCGGCGCCGATGTTGCTCTTCGTTCCGATCTTCGTGTCGCCCAGATAAGAGAGGTGCATCGCTTTGGTGCCTTCGCCAATGGTGCTCTTCTTGAGTTCGACAAAATTGCCAATGCGCGCGCCGGCCTTCAAATGATTATCCGGCCGCAATCGCGCAAACGGGCCAATGATGACGCGGTCGTCGAGGCGGCTCTGCGCCACGACGCAATGGGGCTCAACGGTCACGTCGTCGCCAAGAATGGCATCGGTCAGAACGCTTCCTGTTCGAACCGTGCAACGGGCGCCAATTTTCGTTTTTCCGAGCAACTGCACACCCGCTTCGATAACGGTATCTTCGCCCGCAGTTACTTCCGGATCGATCAACACGGTCTCCGGCAACTGGATGGTGACGCCGTCATCCATCAACGAGTTGCGTTTCCGTTCCCGAAAGAGGCGGTCGGCTTCCGCAAGATCCGCGCGGGTATTGCAACCCAGTACTTCACGCGCATCTTCAGCCACCTGCGCCAACACGGTTTCGCCTTTGGCGTTCAGCACGGCGATGGCGTCGGTCAGGTACAACTCACGGTGCTTATTGTTTGGCTTCACCTGTGCGAGAGCAGGCCAGAGCTTTTCCAGCGTGAAACAATAAATCGCGGAATTGATTTCGTTAATTTCGCGCTGCTCGTCAGTGAGTTGTGATTCTTCCACGATCGCGGAGACCGCCGTTTCGCTTTTGCGCACCACGCGCCCATAGCCGGACGGATCGGCAAGCACCGCGGAAAGAATCGTCGCGGCGCCGTTTCCGTTGCGATGCGCGGCAATCAGCGCCTTCAACGTTTCCGTGCGCACGAGCGGTGCATCGCCCGGAAGCGCAACGGCGAATTTCGCCCGGCCGAGCGCACGTTTCGCGACTTGCATGGCGTGTCCGGTACCGTTCTGCGGCTGCTGTGCAACCGTGACAGACCCGAGTGGTTCGACCACTGCCGCGACTTGCTCCGCCTGATGCCCCACGACAACGACGGTTTCGCGCGGCTTGAGCGGCTGGCAAGCCCTCACAATATGTTCGACGAGCGTGCGCCCACCGGCGCGGTGCAGCACCTTCGCCAGGCTCGACTTCAGCCGCGTGCCCTTGCCCGCGGCAAGGACCACAATTGCCAAATCATTATTGGACATGACTCCTCATTCTCGCCCTCCCCTTCTCCTTTGACAATCATTCCCAGCCAGAGAAGCGCCGGATTGTGCTCTGGACGTAATCCGCTTCCTCCTCCATAGTCTGTTGCTCTTGGGGTCCGTTACCCGTCAGTAACCAGTCTTGGGAGATCATCATGCGGCCCTGTCCATACTGTGCCCAAGCGATTGGAGATGATGCACAAAACTGTCCATATTGCAGAGCGAACGTGGTCTGGCCGTCTGGCATGGGGGGCGGCGAGACGAGCGGCAAGGCCATCGGTAGCCTGGTGTGCGGCATCCTCTTTTTCTTCCCGCCATCGGCGGTTTTGGCCGTCATTATGGGCCATCTGTCGCTGTCGGAGATCCGGCGGAGCGCGGGGCGCCTCGGTGGAAAGGGCATGGCCATCGCCGGCCTCGTGCTTGGCTACGCCGGCTTGGCGTGGGTCCCCATCCTAATCATCGCGGCCATTGCGATTCCCAATTTACTGCGCGCCAAGATGGCGGCGAACGAAGCCTCGGCGGTTGCTTCGCTGCGAGAATACAACGATGCTCTTGAGGAATTTGCGGCCCAGTGCCCAGAGCAGGGGTATCCCCCGGACCCTGCTTACATTGGGTTGGAAGACTCCTCCGGTGCCATCACTTGTCCCCAAGCACAGGTCAGCCAGAAAAACGTCCCCAAAGCAGGCGCTCTGCCGGTGAAAGCAGGCTATCGATTCTTTTATATTCCGATGCAATACGACGGAAAGGGACATATTTTAAAATATGGCTTGTCCGGGGATCCGGTCGCTCCAGGGGCCACAGGTACACGGCATTTCTACACGGATGAAACAGGAGTAATCCGCTACGCTTTGTTCGGCGGGGCGGACTCCAAGAGTCCGCCAGTCCAATGAAGCCTGGTTAGTAGAGCTTGGCGTGCAGCACTAATCGGTGGCCGGGGCGGGGGAAAGGGCCGTGAGGTAGGCGTCATTTTCGGCACGGACGGCTTCGCCAGTGGTAATGGTCCAGAGCGAGGGATCGGCAAGCAGGCGGCTGACAAGTTGGGTATGGAGTGCGTGGCCGGCTTTGTGCGCCTCGACGCGAGCGAGCAGCGGCAAGCCCGCCAACGCCAGATCGCCAATGAGGTCCAGGGCTTTGTGCCGTCCGAACTCGTCGGGAAAGCGCAACGGCCCGTTCATCACTCCGTCGTCGGTGAGCACGATGGCATTTTCGAGGGAGCCACAACGAATCAGGCCCATGGCCTT
>Ga0210399_10002374_pt1 | contig 14688 bp, 11 predicted proteins | sample IncBWC14MmetaG_FD_150865 | JGI IMG/M metagenome (GOLD analysis project Ga0210399, IMG submission 150865) | Forest soil microbial communities from Barre Woods Harvard Forest LTER site, Petersham, Massachusetts, United States - Inc-BW-C-14-M | ecosystem: Environmental > Terrestrial > Soil >... | reverse complement strand
GGCGTCGTCGGAGAGCCCCTGCATCTCGGGCTCGAGGTCGTTTATGAGCGGGACGAGCTCCGCGAGGCGCCGGACCTTCTTCCCCTCACCCGCCTTCAGGACCTTCGTGAACACGCTCATGGCGCGACGATCCTACCGGTGCGGCGCGGGGCGAAACCGCCGGGTGAGGTATGGGCTGCGTGCGGCTGACCTGGTCTTTGACCCCACACTCGCCTGCTGCGAGGGTGACGCGCCGGCACCGGCGGCCGGATGGTCTCCCACTCGGCCCTACGGCACCACAACGGCGCGCATCGCCTCGTCTCCGCCCGCCCCCGACAACCGGGGACCCGACGGGCAGGGCTTACTTCTAAGCCGCACCATGCTCAGCGACCACAAGTCGCCTTACGTGGGTCGTTTCGCCTGCGGCTGGCCTCGACTTTCAACCACAGACCCGCACGCAGCCCGGCGTCGATGCTACGTGGTGGCCGCCCCGTCGGCTCACCGGACCCGGCGGCGGGGGTCCCTGGACTACTTGGCCGGGACGATGGGGGAGGCCGGCCCGGGGGGACCCGGCGTCAACCCTGGCTCCCGCAGTTCGTGTACCAGGTCAGTGTCCCCTGCGGCGTGCGGCTGAGGTGGATGACCTCTGGTGCGGGCGTCCCGTGCTGGGTGAAGGTGACGTGCAGGGTCAGGGTGTCCGGGATGACCTTGGCCGCGCCTCCCACGACGTAGCGGTAGTCAGCGGGCGCACTCACGGACTGCAGGCTGAACGCCGCCGTGGGGTCGGTATACGTGGCGACGGTCGCCCGGCAGGCGCTCGCCCCGTAGTGGGCGATGACGGCCGGATTCAGACGCGACGCCATGAAGCTCACGTCGCCACTGCGGATGGCGCCGGCGAGTTGGTCCAAGAAGTCCGTCGCCGTTTCGGGGGCCGGTGCGGCCGAGGACGCGGCGGCGTGCTGAGAGCTCGTCGTGGTCGTCGTGGTAGCGCCCACCTTTCCCAGGGTGAGGGCGACCCCCGCCACCATCAGCAGGGCACCGAGCGCGACCAAGAGTGCGGCGGCTACGCCACCCCGTTCGGATCTCTCGCGCGACCGTGGTGGCACGGCCGTCAACCGATCTCGGTGCGGGGAGGGTCCCCGGAGGGAACAGCGGGCGTCGGCTGCGGGCGGGGGTCGGGGCCGGAGGGGTCGGCCAGCTCACCCCATTCCCAGTGGTGCGAGAAGTAATAGTTCCAGTACTCCGGCGATGCGGTGTCTGTGGGCACCTTCACCTCGGGGGGATCCTCCTCGGGTGGAGAAAGCGACGTGAGGTAGGCGCTGCAGGCGGCGTCAGCACCGGCCAGACAGTCGGCCAGCCGCTTCTCCGCCACCTCGAGGTCGATCCGGGCGGCGCCCTGGCGGGTGGCCGCGTCGACAACCGCTTGGTACGACATTTCCTTCGCCGCGTCGATGCCCGGCGTGAGCGCGCGATCGGCGGACTCGTTCTGGTTGTTCAGTTGCTCGGCCTCATCGAGTGCCGTCTTCGCGGCGTCGAACCGCTGCTGCGCGGTGGCCACCGCGGCGCGTTGGGGATCGCAGCGTCGCCGGTACTCGCCGCTCATCCACTGACGCCAGTAGCCGTCGTTGTCTGCTTCCAGGTTGTGACGATCGATCGTGACCTGGTCGACGACCTCGGGGGTCTTCCGCCGCCCGATCAGGAGGAGGCCTCCGCCCAGCGCGAGCGCGCCCCCCGCACTCAGCCAACTCCAGGCCGGGGTCGACGTCTTCGTCGTGGTCGTGGTGGTGACCGTGGTCACCTGCCTTTGAGCGGGCGCGACCGGCGCGGCGGGGGCGGTCGACGCGGCGGGGGCGGGGGCGGTTGCGCCGGCGGTGGCGCACGGCTGGGAGTCCGAGCTCACGGTGAACGGGAAGAGCGTGCTCATCGGTCCGAGGGGTATCGACGTCCCGTCCGCACCGGTCACCGTGACAGCCGGAAAGGATTCGAATTGCGTGATCGTGAAGGGGATCGTCCCGACCCCGCCGGTGACCTGGGCCGAACCGGCGATCGGCCCACCCGCCGAAGAAAGGGAGCCGGTGACGTGTTCGTTGTCAGCGGTGCTCGTGAACAGCTTGAAGTTGATCAGGCTGGTGGCCCCCTGCCCGACCACACAAAGTGAGCCACCGAGTATCGCCGGCGAGGGTGAAGGTGCCGCTGGTGCCGCTGGTGCCGCTGGTGCCACCGGTGGGACGGGGACCGCTCGGACAATGCTTGTCGTCCGCACGGCCGTCACGGTCGAGTCCCCGTAGCCGGACAAGCCGATTCCAACACCCAGCCCCGCGATGATCAGCGCGCCGCTCAGGTAGACGACCCGGCGTCCATGCAGGAAGGTCAGCCAGAACTCCTCCCAGCGGCTCGGCGGATGCGGGAGATACGCCTCGGTGCCGTCGGGAAACGTGAGGGTGGTCGAGCCGTCGGCCTCCTCGGTGATGAGGGTCCCGTCGCTGTACTCGGACTCGCTCGAGCCGTCCTCGTACACGCGCACCCCGTCGATGACCTCACCCTCATCGGGCTCGTCATCGTCATCGGGGGCCATCGCCTACACCTCGCGGCCGGCGAGCCGTTGAGCTGACGGGAGCGACCGTGGCGCCCGGGGCACGGTCGCAGACGTCGGGACGGCGCTCGCATGCCGACTGGCCATCGCGTCCCTCCCCACTGGCGTGGCGCCTACACCAACGGTGACTCGCCCGTCACGGGAGGATGCCGACGCGACGGCTCAACGTAGCAGTCGGAGCCGTCTGAGATCGGTGCCGTGTCGTCGGGTAGGGCGGGTACCTACTGGCCGGGGACCGACGAGCCGGCCGAGCCCGAGCCCGTGCCTCCGCCGGCGCTGGCCGGTGTGGCGCCCTCGAGCACCGTGACGTTGGAGATCTTCCAGGTCCCGTTCACCTGCTGCAGGTCGGCGGTCAGCCGGACGACGTCGGAGCCCAGCGACGTCGACTTGTTGTTGGCGTAGGTCTGGTCGACGACGGCGTAGATCGACGCCGTCCCCGCCGGGTTGCCCTCCTGCTGCACGGCCAGGTAGCGCACGCTGCCACGGGACGAGGCGTCCGCCGTCTGGAGCTGCTTGCGGATGGTCGAGTTGAAGAACCCGTTGGCCTGCGACGAGAACTGGCCCGTCGCCATCGCCGTGATGGCGTTGAAGTCCGAGTCGATGGTCTTGGGCGTGAAGTTGAAGAAGTCCGTCAGGAACGTGTTCGCGGCACTCTTGACCGCGGGGTCCTGGACGGGGCCGCTCGAGCTCTTGGTGGCGTAGAGGACGCCGAAGACGACGGTGCCGAGCAGGCCGAGGGCGGCGACGACCGTGACGACGCGGAAGGTGCGCCGGCTGGGTCCCGACGGTGGTCCGCCGGGACGGCGTGCAGCGGGACGGGGCGGTGGCCCCTCCGGGGGCGTCTCGCCCGTGTCGGCCGTGTCGGCCGTGTCGCTTGTGTTGTCGTCGGGCACCCCGCCCACGACCTTGACCCCTCGTTCCATGGTTTGGCTCCTCATGTGCATTCTCCCTCCGAAATCCTCTGATGCGGTGTTCACTGCTTCCGGTTTGTCCTCTTAATAAGAGTTATTAAGAGGTCATTGCGGTCTGTCAGGCCCGGCGCCGGGCGCGGCGGCGGGAAGGGCGGGCGCCCCAGGCCAGCAACAGGGCCGGGGCGACCAGGGCACCCAGCGCGAGCAGCAGGGCGGCGCTGGTGCGGGGCAGCCGGTACGGGGCGTTGCTGACCGGGACCTGGGGACCCGCGTTGAGCTCGACGTTGGACTCTTGCGGGCTGGGCTTGACGAGGTGGCCGCCGGCGGCCGGGGTGAAGCCGGCCTGGGTGGCGGGGCCCACGCCCTGGCCGAAGACGGTGGTGCAGCCGGCGCCGGGCAGGATGTCGGGGATCGGGTTGGCCGACGAGTAGCTGACGCCCTGCTCCGAGAGGATCGGCGGCAGGAGCAGGCGGGTGCGCAGGAACACCTGGTTCTGGTCGGGCGGGCTGTTCTTGGTGGGCGACACCGCCTTGCCGGCGACGGCGATCTTGTCGACGGCGCCGAAGAAGAACTGGTTGTACGCGAGACCCTGCGAGAGGTTGCCCAGGTTCGCCGGCTGGGCCAGGTTTGTCAGGATGCCGGCGGTGTCGTGCAGGAAGCAGCCGATGTTGGCCGACTGCGACGTCAGGAGGTTGTTGATCTGCGTGAAGGCGGACGAGCCGTTGGCGAGCAGGTTGTGCAGGCCGGTCTGGCCCTGCTGGGCCAGCACCTGGACGAGCGCGGCGGTGTTGGCGAGGTCCTGGCGGAGCTCGGGGGCGACGGCGGTGACCGCATCGAGGGAGGGGGGTGCGTTGGCGAGCAGCTCGGTGAACTGCTGCTGGTAGGCGACGAACTCCTTGGAGAAGGTCGTGCCCGCATCGATGAGCGTGCGCAGGTTGCCCGCGTTGCCCTGCAGCGACGTGGCCAGCTCGCCTATCAGCTTGTTGAGGTCGTTGGCCGGGATCGCCTGCAGCAGCCTGGTCGCCGTCGCGACGACCTGGCCGACATCGGCCGGCACCTGGTTCGGCTGCGCCGGCACGTTGGCCCCGCTCTGCAGGGTGTGCGGGTCGGTGTTCTGCTTGGGCACCAGGTCGACGACCTGCTCGCCGAGGTCGTTGGCGATCTGCACCGACGCCTGCACGTTGCTCGGCACGCTGATGCCCGGGTTGATGCTCATCGTGACCTTGGTGGCCGTCTTCGTCAGCGCGGTCGAGCTCACCGTCCCGACGGGCACGCCGTTGAGCTCGACCTCGAACCCGGGGTAGAGGCCCGACGCGCTGGGGAACTCCGTCGTGAGCACCGTCGGGCTGGCGAGCGGGTTGCCCAGCAGGTTGACGACGCCGTACCCGACGAGCGCGAAGCTCACGACGAAGAACGCGACCAGGTTGATGAGGAGGCGGCGGGTGATCACGAGCCCGAGCCTCCCGCTGTCTTGGCGCAGGAGAACGCGGGCTGCGTGTTGTCCTGCCCGAGGCCCGGGATGCCGCAGATGATGATGTTCTCGTAGAGTTGGACGTAGCCGTTACGCACGGCGTTCGGCAGGTTGGCGTTGGCGACCGGGATCGCCGAGAGGAGCGCGGCCAGGTCGGACTGGTGCTGCGCCACCTGGCTGCTGACCGCAGCCAGGGTCTGCAGCTGGGTGACGATCTGGGGGTAGTAGTTCTCGAGGAGGCTGCGGCCCTGCGTCGAGAGGTTGTCGAGCGACTGCAGCAGGTTCTCGAACTGCTGGGAGTTGTCGGCCAGGATCTGGACCGTCTTGCTCAGGTTGTCGAGCGCGGTCGCGGTCGTGCCGCTGGCCGGCGCGAGGGTCGAGGAGAGGCTGTCCAGGCCGTTGACGGCGCTGGTTATCTCGCTCGTGTGCTGCGAGTACGTCGTCGTGACCGCGTCGAGGTTCTCGAGGAAGGCCTTGAGCGACGCGGCCTGGCCGGTGAAGCCCTGACCGCCGGCCTGGATGATCTGTTCGAGCTCGGTCGTCGAGATGGCGCCGAAGACGCTCGCGCCGGCCGCGACGAGCTGCTCGACGTCGGCGGCGGTCGAGGTCTTCGCGATGACGGCATCGTTGGCCAGCTGGGGCGCCGTGGCGGCGCCGGCGCCGGTCTGGCTCTTGGGCACGTTCAGCTGGACGAACTGGTCACCGAGGATGGTGGTCCGCGCGATGTCGGCGGTGACGTCAGCGGGAATGCGGACGTTGTTGTCGAAGGTGAGCGTGACCTTGGCCTTGTTGCCGTCGAGGGCGATGTTGCTCACCGAGCCGACGGGGACGTCGGCCAGCTGCACCTGGGCCCCGTTGGCCAGGTCGCCGACGTCGCTGAAGACGGCCGTGGCGGTCCGTTGGCCCGAGCCGCCGCCCATGGAGCAGCCGGTGAGCCCCGCGACCAGCGCGAGGAGGGCGGGGACGAGGAGCAGGCGGTGACTGTGACGGAGGCCGTTGCGCATCAGAACCAGCTCGCGACGTCGTGGGCCCACTGGGAAAGGAGGCCGGGCGATTGGTGACGGCCGTGGTGGCCGCCGTGGGACTGGGACTGTCCCTGGTCCTGGGGCAGCGGCGGCAGCAGCCCGGCCGCCGGCGCCGTCAGGCTCGGGGCCTGGTTCGACGACGACGTCGCCGGCGTGGCCGTGGCGGTGGCGGTTGCCGTGGACGTCGAGGTCGACGTCGCCGGGGTCGCACTCGCGATGGCGGCGTTCTGGGTGGCCGTGACCTGGTTGGACAACAGGCCGCCGAGTCCGCCCTTCGAGCTGTTCGGCGTGGACGACGAGCCGGAGCCCGACGACGACGACGATCCGGTGCTCGGCTTGCACCCGAGAAGCTCGGTGAGCAGGTTGCACGGTTGCGTCGTCGTGGTGGTTGTCGGCGGCACGGTCGTGGTCGTCGTGTTCGACGAGGAGCCCGAGCCGCTCGGCGCGTTCGACCCGCCGGACGGCGCCGTGTTGGCGGCGGCGTTCTGCGTCGCGTTCTGAATCTGCTGGAGCCCCTGCTGCAGCAGCGACTGCGCCGTGGTCGAGGGGCTCTGCCCGGTCAACGAGTTGATAATGGTCGGGATCTCGTTGACGAGGGAGTCGAAGAAGCCGGACGACGGGTTGCCGCACTGCGCGAGCGTCGCGAGGGCGGCGGCGGACAACCCGCTCGAGTGGTTGGTCGCCAGCCGGCGACAGATGCCGGCCAACCGGTCGCGCAGGAGGCCCGCGAGGTAGGCGCCGGTGACGCCGGGCGCGGCCTGGATGTTGAGGTTCAGCCAGTTGTAGTTGGGGTCGTAGGCGCGCTGGGCCCCGTGGAAGAGGTTGTTGCCGTTCTGGAGGATCTCGTCGACGTTGGCCAGGTTGCGGTCGAGGGTCCGCCCCACCGTCGTGACCGTGCCCACGTCGGACTCGAGGGGCGCGAGGTTGGGCACCAGCAGCTGGACGAGGTTGGCACTCGCCTGCGACAGCTGGGTGATGGCGTCGTTCAGCTGGCCCGAATGCTGCGCCACGGTCGACGACACCACGTCGTACTGCTGGATCAGATGCTCGATCTGCGCGGTGTCGGTGTCGAGTGTCCCGGTCAGCTGGGCGAGCGTCCCGTTGAGCTGGCCGAGGTCGTTGCCCTTCTCCGCCAGGAGCTGCACCGTGCCGGCCGCCGACGCGATCAGCTTGTTGAGGTTCTGCCCCTGCCCGTCGAGGTCGGTGGCCAGGTTGGTCACCAGGCTCCCCACGGCGTGCGGGTTGAGCGCGTTCAGCGTGCGCTGCAGCTCCTTCAGCAACTCGTCGGTCGAGACCGGCACCGCCGTGTGGCTTTCGCCGATGGTCGCGTTCGACGGCAGGTACGGTCCGCCCGTGTAGCCGGGGTTGAGGTCGACGTCGGGTGAACCGAGCAGCTGGGGCGCGACGAGCGATGCGAACGCGGACGCCGGGATCTTGGTTCCCTGGTTCACCGAGAGCGTGACGTGCACCGTGTCACCCACGTTCACCACGTTCGTCACGGACCCGACCTTCACCCCGAGCACGTCGACCGCCGCACCGGTGAAGAGGCCGGGCGCGCTCGAGTACACGACGTTGATCGGGTACGTCGGCTTGCCCTTCGTGACCTCGACGCCTACCAACACGCCGGCCACGATGACGACGGCGGCCACCGCAAAGGTGAACGGCTTGGAGTGCAGGAGGCGCCGGAACGTGCCCATCACTTCTTCCCCTGCAACAGCGGGCTGAGGAGCTGGGACAGGCCGCCCAGTCCGGAGTTGGGCCCACCGGAGTTGGACGACGAGGGCCCGGTCGACTTGGCGGAACCCGCGCCGGTGGTCGGCGTCGTCGTGGACGACCCGCTCGGGACGTTCGGCCCCCCGCCCGGCTCCGGGTTGGACCCCGTGCCCGGCAGCGGGCCCGTCTGCTGGTCGCAGGCGAGCGGGTCGGGACCGAGCACCTGGTTCAGCACCTGGTCGAGGGTGCCGCAGGGCCCGAAGGTGCCGAGGGTCTGTGTCAGCGACGCCGGGTTCACGAAGATGTTGCCCCAGGACACCGGCGTGGAGCCGCTGTAGGCGATCGACTGGAACCCCTTCAGCGCGCTGCCGAGGTAGCTGACGCCTTCCGCCAGGTCGTCCTGGTGCTGGCTCACGACGTTGAGGTCGGAGTGGAGGCTGCTGAGCAAGGAGTTCAGCGCGGGCGAGTCCTGGCTCACCAGGCTGTTGGTCTGGCTCGCCATGGAGTCGACGTTGTTGATCAGGTCGGAGAGCGCCTGGTTGTTGGACGCGAGGCCGGTCGAGACGGTGTCGAGGTTGTTCACCACCGACAGCAGCTGCTGGTCCCGGCTGGCGAGCGTCGAAGAGAGCGAGTTGGCCGAGTCGATCAGCTGGGACACCTGCCCGCTGCGCTGGTCGACCGTGCTCGTCAGCGCACCGAGGCCCGAGATGATCTGGGCGACCTGCTGCTGCTTGTCCTGGGTGATGTTGGCGAGCGACGTCACCAGGTTGTTGAGCGCCTGCGCGTTCGTCTTCGACAGCAGGGAGTGCGCGGTGTTCTGCAGTTGGTAGAACTCGGTCGGCACCGATGTGTCGGTGATCGTCGCCCCCGCCTTGAGCGGGTCGTTCCATCCGCTCACCGGCACGAGCGTCACGTCGACGACACCGAGCAGCGTCTCGACCTCGACGGCGGCCCGGGTGATGTGGGGCAGCTGAACCCCGTTGTTGACGGAGAGCTGCGCGTCGACGGTGTTCCCGTTCACCTTGACCGATTTGACGGAGCCCACGTTGACGCCGGCCACCATCACCGACGTCCCGTTCGAGATGCCGGCGGCGTTGGTGAACTGCGCGTCGACCGTGTAGCCCGAGGAGAAGAAGCTGCGGTTGAGCAACAGGATGGCGAGGACGCCCGCCGCCATGATGACCACCGCGGTGATGCCCACGACCTTGGGGTTGCGCTCGGTGACGGCCTTCATTTGCTGCCTCCGGCGGTGGTCGGGGTGGTGGTCTTGCCCGCGGCGCCGCCGACCGCCTGCAGGTCGAGCCCGAGGCTCGATGCCGCGAGCGGCCCGGCCGACGACGAGGAGGACTGGGAACCCTTGGACGTGGCGGCGCTCGGGTTGGGCAGCCCCGGCGTGGTCAGGTTCTGGAGGGGAGCGGGAAGCGGCGGGCTGCCGAAGGGGCCCGAGCCCGCCGGCGGATTGCTCGGCTCGTAGTAGGGGCAGATCGTCTGGCCCGCCAAGCAGGTGTAGACCGTCTCGACGGCGAACCACTGCCCCCACTGCGAGATCTGGATGTAGGGCGCCAGGCCCTGTCCGAGCGTGCTGAGGCTGTTCGACAGGTTCGTCTGGTTGTTCTGGATGTCGGCCGCGACCGCCTGCAGGTTGTTGATGGTGCCGGTGATCGTGTTGTGGTTGTTGCCGATGAGGCTGGCCAGGTCGGTGGCCACCTGGGACAGGTTGCCGACCACGCCGTCGAGCAACGTGTTCTTCGACGCCAACGCCGAGGAGACCGTCTGGAGATTCGTCACGAGGCTGTCGATGTCGCCGGAACGCGAGGCCAGCGCGGTGAGCACCTGGTCGAGGTTGCCGATGATGGAGCCGACCTGGTTGTCGAGCGCCTGCACCGTGGTCGACACGGCGGCCCCGCTGTTGATGAGCTGGTTGATCTGGGCCGTGTCACCCTCGAGCGCCCCGGACACGTTCTCGACGAACGCGTTGGCTTCGGTCGGGTTGATCGACGAGAGCACCGGACCGAGCGAATTCAAGAACTTGTCGATGCTGGCGTCGGTCACGTCGTGGCTCATCGGGATGGTGGCGCCGTCCGCCAGGATCGGCCCCGACTTGCCGGGGTAGAGCTCGATCTCCTTCTGCCCGATCACGTTGTGCCAGCGCATCCCGACGTCGGTCGAATACCGCAGGGTGACCGTGTTGTTGATGCTCATGGCGATGACCGCGTGGCCGTGCTGCACGCCGATGCCGCTGACCTGGCCGACCGGGACGCCGGCGATGTTGACGGTGTCCCCGCTGGCGAGACCGGTCACGTCGGCCAGCTGCGCGTTGACCGTGTGGCGGCTGCTGAAGAGAGAGATGTTGCCGATCCGCACGGCGAGCCCGACGAGCAGCACGATGCAGACGACCGCAAAGAGGCCGAACTTGAACGCCGAGCGGGGGAAGTGGCGCCAGAACCTCATGACGACGGACCCCCGAGCAGCTGGTTGAGGATCCCGCCGAGCGTGGTCGGCTTGGAGGTGTCGGGCTGGCCGATGATGCCGTAGACCTGGTTGGCCGCCGCCGACCCCGCGCTGTTCGCCGCCGACGTCGGCGAGGTGCCGTTCGGCGGCGTCACGACGGACGGCGTGGCTGAATTCCCCTGCAACGAGGCGAAGCTCGACAGCTGGGACGAGCAGTTGAACGCGGAGCCCGCCCCCGCGAGCGCCTGCTGCAGCGGCTCGAGGTACGACATCCCGCCCGTGGGGGGGGCGATGAGGTTGCAGATCAGGCTGTTGACGTCGTTGAAGAGGATGAACGTGTTGAAGTAGCCGTAGGTGCTGCCGTCGGGCAGCTTGTTCAGGCCCGAGGTGCCCTCGGCGATCTTCTGGAAGTAGTGGTAGGCGCCGTTGATGACCTGCCCGATGTTGTCCTGCTGCGCCAGCAGGACCCGTGACACGTTGTCCCCCGACGTGAGGATCGTTGCGATGTCGGGGTGGTACGTCGCCAGCAAGGAAGCCAGGCGGTCCGAGAACGGGATGAGCGTGTTGATCAGGTTCTGGTAGTCCGCCTCTTCGGCGTTGAACCCCGGCAGGCCGGCGTTGATCTGTGCGTTCAGGTTGTTGAGGTCGCCGGCGGCCGGCGCCAGGGCGTTCGTGAACTTGGCGAAGGAGTCGAGCGCCAGAATCTGCGCGTTCAACGTCCGGTCGAGGAGGCCGGCCAGCTGCGTGCCCGCGTTGATGCCCGCTGCGATCTTCGGCCCCTCGCCCTGCGAGGCCTGAGCCAGCTCACCGAGGAAGGTCGACAGCTGGTTCGTGTCGATCTGGTTCAGCAACGGCGTGGCGGCGGCGAAGAGGTCCCCCAGCTCGTCGCTGCTCTGGGCGTGGGGGAAGGTCGCCCCCGGCGCCAGGTACGGGCCGGCGTCGGAGTTCCCGTGCGGCGAGGAGATCGACACCTGTTCCGCGCCGAACAGGTTCACCGGCTGGATCGTCGCCGTCGATGTCGCCGGCACCTTGAACGACGGTTCGATCAGCAGGGTCACCTGCGCCTGGTTCTGATAGAGGCTGATGGTCGAGACCCGGCCCACCTGGACGCCGCGGAAGACGACGGCCGAGCCCGGGTGCAGGCCCTCGCCGGCCCGGGGGAACGTGCCGTTCAGCTTGTAGTCGCCCGCGAAGTCGCCGTTCGCGAGTCGCACGAGCTCGACGGTCCCGAAGACGAGGCCGAAGAGGATGACCAAGCTGACGACGACGTTGAGCAGCCGCCTCATCCGACCAACCTCGCGGTGGCGTTCACGCCTCCGAAGAGGATGAGCGACATGAAGAGGTTCACGAGGACGACGAGGATGATCGAGAGCCGGATGGCACGACCGGCCGCCACGCCCACTCCCGCCGGCCCGCCCGTCGCGTTGTAGCCGTAGTAGCAGTGCACGAACGTGACCAGGACGGCGAAGACCATCGCCTTGAGGAACGAGTAGAAGATGTCGAGAGGTGGCAGGTAGAGCCGGAAGTAGTGGGTGTAGGTACCCGCCGACAGGCCGAAGAAGCGGGTCACGACGAGCTCCGACGCCAGGTAGCTGGCGAAGAGGGCGGCGAGGTACAAGGGGATCATCGTGATGAGCGCAGCCCAGACCCGGGTGCCTACGAGGTACACGACGCTGTTGACACCCATCACCTCGAGGGCGTCGATCTCGTCGCTGATGCGCATGGCGCCGAGCTGCGCGGTGAAGCCCGCACCCACCTGTGCGGCCAGAGCGACGCCGGCGACGAGCGGGGTGATCTCGCGGGTGTTGGCCAGCGCGGTGATGACGCCCGTGAAAGCCTCGGCCCCGATCTGCTGGAGGCCGTTGAAGCCCTCGAGCCCGACTTCTGTCCCGGTGAAGAACGAGATGGAGACGACGACGAAGAACATGCCCCCGCCCACGATGAGGGCGCCGGACCCGAGGGAGATGTCCGACATCAGGACGAGGATCTCCTTGGGGTAGCGGAGAGCCCGGGGCAGGGCGCGCAGTGTGCGCGCGTAGAACTTCATCTGCGCGTAGAAGGAGTCGAAGATGCCGAGGACGGCGTCGCCCGAGCGGAGCGCGCTGCCCCCGACCGCTTTTCCGGCCGACGCGAGCTTGGGCGGCTGGCGGCGCGGCGGCTCCGGCGTCGGTGGTTGGGGCTCCGGGCGGGCGGGGGTGTCGATCGCCATCAGATGCCCTTTTGCGGGATGAAGTTGAAGTAGAAGACGGTCAAGAGGAAGTTCACGAAGAACGAGAGGATGAAGGTGACGACGACGGCCTGGTTGACTGCGTCACCGACGCCTTTCGGCCCGCTCTTGCAGTAGAGGCCCTTGTAACAAGCGACCATCGCGGCGATGAAGCCGAAGATCCCCGCCTTGAGCAGCGCGATGCCGAGGTCTGCGAGTTGGCTCAGCTCGCCGAAGGTGGCGAAGAAGCTGCTCGAGGTGATGTGGATGGCGTGCGTGCCGAACCACCAACCGCCCGCGATGCCGGCCACGCTGACGACGGCATCGAGGAGGATGGCCACCACGGTTGCGGCCAGGAGCCGCGGCAGCACCAGGCGGTGGAGCGGGTTGACACCCATGACCTCCATGGCGCTGATCTCGTCGCGGATGCGCCGCGAGCCGAGGTCGGCACACATGGCCGACCCGCCCGCTCCCGCGATCAGCAGCGCGGTCGCCACCGGCGCCTGCTCGCGGACAACAGCCAGGACCATGGCCGCGCCGAGCTGCGACTGGGCGCCGATCTGCTGGAGGAGCGAGCCGACCTCGAGGGCGATCACCATGCCGAAGGGGATGGAGAGAAGGATCAGCGGGAGCGTGGTGACGCGGGCCAGGAACCAGCACTGGTCGAAGAACTCGGCCACCGGGATGCCCTTGAGCGGCGCCTGGCGCAACGCCTCGAACGCGGTGGCGAACATGTTGCCCGTCTCGCGGACCGCCGTCGCCAGCTTGCCGTCGTCGGCGAGGGGGCGGCTCGGGCGGGGAAGGACGGCGGCGGCGTCGGGCCGCCCGCTCGGGGTGCCCAGGCGGCGGGCCATCTCCTCCCTGTTCAGCGGCGCCGTCGCGCCGGACGAGAAGGGTCCGGGGGTGCCGTCAGTCTGGTCACGCCCTTCCGGCAACGTCTCCCCCCTTCGAGGCTCTCGGGGACGCGGCCCAGCTCAGGCACCTGTTCCCCATCCAATTACTCTCCGGTAGGAAAAACGCCACGGACGGCCCGACCTTGCGGGCGTCGTGCCTGGCGAAGACCGCCTCTCAGCTGGCTCGCAGGTGGATCCCCGGCCTGGACTCAGTGGCGCCGAGGAGCCCATGCGCCCTGCAACCGAACCGCCACCTTGAATCAACGCCCTGACAATTCCTCTCTAGTAGAAGTGACTGTTGATGGTTCACGCCCTGGAACACCCTGGTCGAAGCCCCCAACGCCGGTTTATAAATCTTTGGTGGCGGGCATTTGAGAACCAGGTATCAGCAGCCATAATGTGACGAACCTCCCACTGGGAGGCCCTTTGGAGGGGAAGGACGGGATAGGTGGCGCTCCGCCAGGAAGAGCTCACAAGCCTCTGTGACGACGTCGATCTGGACCGCGACCGCGCGCTCGTGGAGCGGTGCCAGGCCGGCGACTCGGCCGCGTTCGGCAACCTGTACGCGCGCTACTACGAGCGGCTCCTCCGTTTCTGTCTCCGCCGCCTGAACGACCGGCACGAGGCCGAGGACGCGGCGCAAGAGGCGTTCGCACGTGCCTGGAAGGCGCTGCCGCGTTTCGCCGGTGACAAACGCTTCTACCCCTGGCTCACCGTCATCGCCGGCAACATCTGCACCGACATGCTGCGCCGTCGTTCGCGCAGCACCCCGACCGACGACATGGAGCTCACCGCACAGACTCCGGTCGGCGTCGTCGGCAGCGACACCTCCGAAGACCTCGTGCTCGCCGCGGTCGACGGCGAGCTCGTGAACCGCGCTCTCGATCGCCTGTCCACCCGGCATCGCCACGTGCTCGCCATGCGCGAAGGCTCGGGGTGGACCTACCAACAGATCGCCGACCACGAAGGCGTCGAGATCGGGACGATCGAGACGCTGCTCTGGCGGGCGCGCCAGGCGCTCAAGCGCGAGTTCGCCGTCGTCTCCGAATCGAAAGAGGCGCTGGCCGGCTTCCTCATCGCGACGGGGGCGCTCCTCAAGCGCACCGTCTTCCGCGTCGCGCACCGCGGTGCGAGCGTGCACTCGCAGGGCAATGGCACGGGTGGCGGCTTCCGCGACGGCTTGGTCGGCGCGGTCGCTGTCACGGGCGCAGCGGTCGCCGCCGCGTTCGTCGTCCCGCACGCGCTGTCGGGCCCATCGTCGGCACCGCCTGCCGGCGCCGGCACTGCGATCGCCGCTCCGGCCATCACCTCGCTCGGCACGACGGCCTCACCCGCGGCGGCCGCGGGCCACACGCAGTCCGGCACGGCGGCCAAGTCGACCGGCTCGGGCGGCTCCTCGTCGACGGGCGGCTCCGGCTCCAGCGCTACCGGCGGCAGCGGCGGTCG
>Ga0210399_10002371_pt1 | contig 14701 bp, 12 predicted proteins | sample IncBWC14MmetaG_FD_150865 | JGI IMG/M metagenome (GOLD analysis project Ga0210399, IMG submission 150865) | Forest soil microbial communities from Barre Woods Harvard Forest LTER site, Petersham, Massachusetts, United States - Inc-BW-C-14-M | ecosystem: Environmental > Terrestrial > Soil >... | reverse complement strand
GGAAACGTCGAAGGGCTCCCACACGCCAGCCATCTGATTGCGAATCATGCGCCGGAAATCCTTTGCGAAACACAAAATCGCGCCGAGCGCAAACTCACCTAAAGATGCGCTAAACACTCCCGCTCCATTGGTGAGTGGCACGGAGCTTTCTTTCAGCTCCGGGAAAAGTGTCCTCTCCAGTCCCACCGATCGCGAATGCACCCAAAGCAAGTTCGGACACATTCGAAACACCTTCTCAAACAATGCAATTGCGCCCGACCAGTTGCGGAGCACGCTGGCGTCGCCGGCTGTGCCCTCAAAGGCTTCGGCCGAACTTCCAGCGATAATGTTCACGTCCGGGAGTTGCTTCCTTAGCTTCAGAAGCTGCGCCTCAGCCGGTTCAGCCGGGCCAACAAGGACAAAAATCGTGTCGGTTCTCATGGAAGTCCCACGGACAGCGCAAGAGATTACACCAGAATCGCACCAAACCGTAGCCTATGACCGCAGTTCACAAGAAAATCAAATCCGTTATTTAAAGCGTGGAGTTTGACACCGCAAATGGAGTCCTCCTAAACTACACCGCTTCCGAAAAGCGATTTGCAGTTGACCGAGCAATTGCAAAGTTCTACGGTTGTCTCTATCGAATCCCAAATGGTTGGAAGGAACTCTGTGCCTCCAAAAGATTCTAAGTCACTGAGAAGCTATCGCTGGTACGGCCCCGACGATCTGCGTTCCTTCGGGCATCGTTCGCGAGCCGCTTCTATGGGCTGTACGCAAGCGGATTACGCAGGCAAGCCGGTCATCGCGATTATCAACACTTGGGGCGACATCAATCCGTGCCACAGCCATCTTCGCGAGCGCGCGAAAGACGTCAAAGCGGGGGTGTGGCAAGCCGGCGGTTTCCCCGTCGAAATGCCCGCGTTCACCCTCGGCGAAACCTTTCAGAAGCCCACCACAATGATGTATCGCAACCTCCTGGCTATGGAAACCGAGGAGCTGTTGCGTTCCTACCCCGCCGATGGCTGCGTGCTGATGGGCGGTTGCGACAAAACGACTCCGGCGCTTTTGATGGGCGCCATCAGCATGAATCTCCCCGCGATCTATGTTCCAGCAGGTCCCATGCTGCGTGGCAATTGGCGCGGCCAAGTCTTGGGCAGCGGCTCTGATGTCTCGAAATACTGGGCAGAGCGCCGCGCCGGCACGATCGATCTCCAAGCCTGGACGGAGATCGAAAACGGCATTGCGCGCTCCGCTGGAACTTGCATGACTATGGGCACGGCGTCCACCATGACGAGCCTCGCCGAGGTATTGGGCTTCACTCTTCCGGGCGCAACCTCGATCCCCGCGGTTGATGCCAATCACCCCAAGATGGCCAACCGTTCCGGCCGTCGCATCGTAGAGATGGTCTGGGAAGACTTGAAGCCGCGGGACATCTTGCGCGAAGCTTCTTTCAACAACGCGATTGCGGCCGTCTTTGCCCTCGGCGGCTCGACGAACGCCGTCATTCACCTGCTCGCGATGGCCGGAAGAGCGGGAATAAAGCTTGCGCTCGACCGCTTCGACCAGTTTTCCAAGAAAACGCCCATGCTGGCGAATATTCGTCCCAGTGGCAAATACCTGATGGAAGATTTCTATTACGCCGGCGGATTGCCGGCGTTACTGCGAGTGCTGGCTCCTCACCTGGATTTAAGTTGCAGGACCATCACGGGAAGAATCCTAGGGGAGAACATTTCCGGCGCTGAAATCTACAATACCGACGTCATCCGCACGCTGGACAACCCCGTTCTGGCCTCAGGCGGCTTGGCTATTCTCTACGGAAATCTCGCTCCAGACGGAGCGGTCATCAAAGCTTCCGCCGCCGAACCAAGACTCCTGAAGCATATTGGTCGCGCCATGGTGTTCGACAGCTTCGACGAAATGAATGCCCGTATCGATGATCCGGCCCTCGATGTAGATGAGAACACCGTGCTCGTGCTTCGAAACGCCGGCCCCAAAGGCGCCCCGGGAATGCCCGAGTGGGGAAATCTCCAGCTTCCGCAAAAGCTTTTAAAGGCCGGCGTCCGCGATATGCTGCGCATTTCCGACGCCCGAATGAGCGGCACCAGCTACGGCGCCTGCGTTCTCCACGTCTCCCCCGAATCCTTTATCGGCGGCCCGCTCGCGCTGCTGAAAGAAGGAGACATCATCGAACTCGACGTCCCCGCGCGCCAATTGAACATGCGTGTGAACGAAGACGAGCTAGCACGTCGCCGCGCGGCATGGCGACCCAAAGAAGGAATTTATCCGCGTGGCTACGGCAGGCTGTTCATCGAACACATCAAACAGGCTCACGAAGGTTGCGACTTCGATTTCCTGGAAGGCACCGCCCCCATCCCCGAGCCCGAGATCCACTGAGCGCGCAAGCTACAACTTTCGGCGAGACGGAACGAAAAGAATCCTCGATTAATTTGCGGGAAGTTCATTCCGCTGCGGTAATGCGCGCTTTCCTACACCGACGGCCAGCATCAGAATCCCGGAAAGGCAAAGACTCCCCACCAAGTACAACAGCCCAGCCGTGAAAGACCGCGTCCGCGTAACCAGATAACCCATCATCAGCGGACCGACAAATCCTCCCAGGTTTCCCAGCGAATTAATCAATCCAATGGACGCGGCTGCGGCCGATTCACCCAAAAAAGCCGTTGGAACCGCCCAAAAACATGGGTGGTACGCGAAATAGCAAGCTCCCACAAGAGTGAACAGGGTGACCGCGAGCGTGATGTTCGAGCCAAAAATGACTGCCAGAAATAAGATCAATCCGCAAAGAAGCATCGGAATCGCCGCATGCCAGCGTCGCTCGCAAGTTCGGTCAGAATGCCACCCATTCAGTTGCTGCATCAAAAATCCTGCAAGGTATGGCAGCGCAGCAAACAAGGTCACCCGGATGTCACTCTGCCCAGAAAGGCGCTTCAAAATGCTCGGCAGCCAAAACGAGATCCCGTAACCTCCGGTGGTCGCGCAGAAATAGCTCAACGTCAGCAGAATGACATTGCGCTCGGAGAATGCTTGCCAAATGGTGTAAGAACGAACTTTCTTCTTCGCAAGTTTCTCTTGCTCCAACTGCCCGTTAATCCAATCGCGCTCATCCGGCCGAAGCCATTTCGCGACTCGCGGCCAATCCGTCAAATAAAGAATCGTAATCACGCCGAACACCACTGCGGGAATTCCTTCCAATATGAACAACCATCGCCAGCCTCTCAGGCCGAGCCAAGTAATGCCCAACAGCAACCCGGATAGTGGCGACCCAATGACATAAGAGAGCGGGTTAGCGGCATAAAAGACAGCTATGGCTTTGCCCCGATCCTGATATCGGAACCAGTGCGATAGGTAGACAATGACGGCAGGGAAGAACCCGGCTTCCGCAGCGCCCACAAGAAAGCGCACTAAGTAAAATTCCCGCGCGGTGTGGATAAACGCCATCAGCGCAGTTATGATTCCCCAGGAAATCATGATGCGGGCAATCCAGCGGCGCGCGCTCCAACGTTCGGCAATCAACGCGCCGGGAATTTCCAGCACCAGGTAACCGATGAAAAATATCCCGGCTCCCAGACCAACCACTTTGTCGTTGAAGCCCAGGTCGCCCGGCATTTGGAGCGCCGCGGCGCCCACATTCATCCGGTCCAGGAATGCGATGACATAGAGCAGGAAGAGAAAGGGAAGGAGTCGCCACGCAATTCGTCTTCGTGCGCGCTGTGCGACCGCGGGATCAGGCGGTGTGGCGGACATGTTCCCTCGATTCGCGAACTATCAAAGAGCGGCAAAGGTATCCTGCGCCATTTGCGTTTTACGCGGCGCAAAATGTGCGCCGCGTAGTATACACAAAAAAGAGACGAATCTTTTTTCCATCAAAGGTCCGTCCTAGGAGTAAGCATGCGAGAATACACAATTGCAGCCATCCCCGCGGATGGCATCGGCCCCGAAGTTATCGCTGCGGGTCTCGAAGTTTTGCAGGTGCTCACAAGAAAGGTTGGCGGTTTTCAACTCAAGGTAGAGACCTTTCCCTGGGGCTCGCACTACTACAAAAAACACGGCGTGATGATGCCCCAGAACGGCCTCGAACTTCTGCGGCCGTTCAGCGCGATTTATTTTGGCGCCGTCGGCGCTCCCGATGTTCCCGACCACATAACCCTCTGGGGTTTGCGACTGGCGATTTGCCAAGGCTTCGACCAATACGTCAATCTTCGCCCCACGCGCATTCTGCGAGGCCTGTCATCGCCTCTGCGCGACTGCAAGGCGGGCGACCTCGATTGGGTCATCGTCCGCGAGAATACCGAAGGCGAGTACGCCGGCCAAGGCGGCCGCGCTCATCGCGGGTTCCCTGAAGAAGTCGCCACGGAAACTTCCATCTTCACGCGCGGCGGCGTGTCACGCATCATGCGCTTCGCTTTCAAACTTGCGCAAGAACGCCCACGAAAGCTGCTCACGGTGGTCACCAAGTCCAATGCGCAGCGTCACGGCATGGTCCTGTGGGACGAGATCGCAGCCGAAGTGGCAAGGGATTTTCCGGCCGTCGCCTGGGACAAAATGCTCGTCGACGCCATGACCACGCGCATGGTCGCCAAGCCCGCAACCTTGGACACCATCGTGGCCACAAATCTCCACGCCGACATCCTCTCGGACCTCGCCGCCGCCCTCGCCGGCAGCTTGGGAATCGCGCCGACCGCCAACCTCGATCCAGAGCGCCGCTTCCCATCCATGTTCGAACCCATTCACGGCGCAGCGTTCGACATTGCCGGCAAAGGCGTCGCCAATCCGGTCGGCGCGTTGTGGACCGCCGCGTTGATGCTGGATCATCTCGGGGAAAAAGATGCGGCGCTGAAATTAGTCGAAGCCGTGGAATGCGTCACTGCTTCCGGACTTCATACTCCCGATCTTGGCGGCAAGGCCACAACGCGAGAAGTAAGTTCTGCCGTTTGTGACGCCATTCAAAGTTCGAGCGTTTAGTCCGCATGTTTATATCGGCAAACGATCCGGCCAGACAGCACCTCGAAGCGGCCCGGCCTCACGCCCAGAAAGAAACTCCGCGCCGTGATTGCATCCGGACCCTCGAAGACGCCAGGGATGGCCCGAAGGACGCTTCCGCGTGTGACGCGCGCGGCCATCCTCGGAATTTGGTGAACCACCGCAAACTCCCGGCCAGCCTTGCCTCGAAACTGTACCTACAAACGGTACCAGCGCCCGGCACCGCCCGGCAATTTAGCCTGGCTAAACCACTCCTTTAAATTTTCAAGATTGACATCTCCGTCCACCCCTCCTAATGTCCGCTCATTAGTTCTATTCAAGCAGTTGATAGCGATTATTCAGAAGACTGATGTTTCGAAGTGCGTGCTGCTTGGCCTCTGGTTTTTGGTGGAAGGCGTCGCCGTGTGCTCGAGGCGTACGGCTCGCCGCAGCTGGCGGTCACGCTCGCGGCGCTGGTCTCGAACGGCCCGCGAAAGGGGATGGCATCCATGAAGAGGAATGTGCTTATCGCTTTCGTCGCGCTTCTATTCGCTCCGCTTTCTTCGCACGCCCAAGGCCTGGGAAGTATCCTTGGCCGGGTTACCGATCCTGCGGGAGCGGGCGTCGCCGCGGCCCAGGTTACCGCAACGCAGGAAGGCACCGGATTTTCTCGCGCAGCCTCGACCGACACCGACGGTTTCTATGTGCTTCCCTCTCTTCAACCGGCAACCTACAGCCTGACCGTCGAAGCGAAAGGCTTCAATACCTCGAAGGAACACGGGATTACTTTGCTCGCCGATCAATCTCTCACCGTCAACTTGGATCTTAAGCTAGGCTCGGTAACCGAAATCGTTACGGTAACCACCAATGCGGTGCAGGTGGACACGGCGACGTCCTCGCTGAAGCAAGTCATCGAGCAGCAACGCATTTCCGAACTGCCGTTAAACGGGCGCAATGCTGCCCAGCTCACTCTCTTAGTCGCCGGCGCCGTCAACTCCCCCAACGGCGGCGCCGATCAGGGCGCCACGAAGACCTTTCCCGGCGCCGTCACCTATTCGACGAACGGCACGCGTCAGGACAGCATCAGCTACCAGCTCGATGGCGGCAACTACGTCGACGAATACACCAACGTCAATCAGCCTTTTCCATTCCCCGACGCGCTGCTGGAGTTCAGCGTGCAAACGAGCAATTACAGCGCCGAGTATGGCGAGAATGCCGGTGGCGTGGTGAACGTCATCACAAAGTCCGGCACCAATAGTTTCCATGGCGATGCCTTCGAGTTTGTGCGCAATCCGGTCTTCAACGCTCAGAACTTCTTTGCCACGCCTACCACACCGGATCGTATTAAGCGCAATCAGTATGGCGGCACCATCGGTGGCCCGATTATTCACGACAAGACCTTTTTCTTTGTCGGTTATCAACGCACGGCATTTCGCAATCTCATTCTCGGGAGTTCACATGTCGTTGGTCAGACGGACATCACGAACTTTTTGGCGAAAGGCGGCCCGGGTGGCACCCCGGGAACCATCGATCCGGGCGTGGCCAAGATGCTGGGGATCGACCCCACTACGGGAGCCTACCTGGGTTCTGCGGCAAAATTCAGCTTGGCCGGCGCCATCCCAGCCGGTTCCAACCCCACCGTGGCTTTTTCAAAACCCGATATCGAGAATTTTGATTCGGGGATGGGCAAGATTGACCATTCCTTCGGAAAGAAAGACAAGATCTCCGGCCGCTATGAGTTTGATCGCTTCACCAAGGCCCCCGTATTCAATGCTCTCGAACTCGTGGCCTACACCGACGCCACTTTTTCGATCGTGGCCCAGAATGCTCTGATCCACGAAACTCACATTTTCTCGCCCACTCTCATCAATGACTTCCGCGCGAGCTATTCCCGCGAAGTCTCCACCAGGGGACCGGCTCCTAACGCTGCGAACTTGACGACCTTTGAGACCGCCACGCTACCATTCGAGCCGACTCCGAGCGCCATTCAGGGCATCGGCGTTCAAAACGGCTTCAGCTTCGGCGATAATCCCACCGGCGTTTTCACCAGAAATAACTTCACCTATTCCGACGATGTGAGCTGGGAGAAAGGCAAACACGACATCCACTTCGGCGGCATGATGGAGTGGAGCCAGGTGGACCTTAACAACCAGTTCAATCAACCGGGCATTGTCAATTTCTGCACCCAGGATACCTACCTCGGCCAGGGCCCTAGCCTTCCCGCCTACCAGAATTTTCTCGTTGGAGCGATGTGTGACGGCGGCCCTGCTGGCAACGGTTACGCCTTTCAGCAGGGCGCCGGTGAGTTTAAGGCCAACCGCGATAAATTTCCTGCCTTGTATCTCCAAGACAACTATCGCGTGACCGGACGCCTGACGCTGAATCTTGGCGTGCGCTATGAGCCAGCTTTTCCGTGGAGCGATAACGGCGATCGCTGGGCCCAGGTGAATCTGGCGGCCATGGCGGCAAATACCAGGTCCAAGGTGTATCCCAACGCGCCGCCGGGCATCTTTTTCTCCAGCCAAAATGGCATCAGCGACCCTCAGATGCCCAAGAATGCTTTGAATCCCAGCCTGAACCACTTTGCTCCGCGCGTTGGCTTTGCCTATGACGTCTTCGGCGACGGCAAAACCAGTCTGCGGGGCGGGGGCGGCATCTTCTACGATTCTCGTGCTGAGGGCATGCTGAGCAATCGTTTCGTGGATGAATGGCCTTTCAGCCCGCAGTTCATCCTCTCCACCGCCGGCAACAGCTCCCCCACTGCAGGCTCGACGGCCGGTTCCTTCAGTGATCCCCTGTGCACTTTGCCTGCCACGCAGGCGGCTCTGAACTGCTCCGGCGCGCAGGCTGCTTCCTATCCAAAGTTCCCAAGCCCTTTTCCGGCGCCCACGAACTTCGCCTACAATCCGCCATTCAACGAGATTGCTGTGACGTACGATCCGAGCGGCGTTAACCACGTTACGACGGTCTATGAATGGAATTTGACCGTCGAGCGTCAGCTGCCGGCGGGCTTTCTCTTGCGCGCGGCATACGTCGGCTCGCGAACCCTCCACATCCTCGAAACTCAGTATTACAACGCGGGAGTTCCTTGCACCACGCCGACGCTGGCTGTCCCTTTGTGCAATGGTAAGGCCAACGTCGGACAGGCTAACCTCACAGTCTGCGAAGCCACCGGGGGCACGGTCACATCCTGTCAAGGCAAAGCCAACCTTAGCGGCGCGCTGTTCGAGCCCAACACTTTTTCCACCACCGTTCAGGCTGATATCAACGACATCAATGCGAACTATAACGCGCTGCAAACCTCCGTCGAAAAGCGCGTGTCCCACGGGTTTACCCTGCTGGCCAACTACACTTACTCAAAGAGTCTCGACGACCTTCCGTTTGGCGAAGGTGTCACCGGTTTTGATACCGGATACTCCGCACTTCCGCTGAACAATCCAGACCGTCACAAGTTTGACTACGGCCCCTCCAGCTTTGATCACACCCATGTGTTTACCGGCTCCTACGTTTGGCAGTCTCCCAACCTCAGCGCTCACGGTTCGTTGATCCACCACCTGTTCGGAGACTACGAATTGGGCGGAATCGTCTCCGCCGCCAGTGGCCGCCCGATCACAGTGCTGCAAGGCACGGAACTTTCCGGCACTGGCATCGGCAATGACCGGGGGACCCTTATTTCGGGTGTCAGCCCGTATAGCGCGACGACTTGTGGCACCACGGTGAACTGTGTGAGCTGGCTCAACTTGGCCGCTTTTCAACCGACCAAAGTGGGCGGCGCCATCAATCCCGCCATCTATGGCACGTTTGGAGACCTCGGCAAGAATGTTCTCCGCTTGCCGCACACCGTCAACTGGGACATGCAACTCGCCAAGAATTTCCTGATCACCGAACGCTGGAGGCTTCAGCTCCGCGTAGAGTATTTCAATATGTTCAATCACCCGAACTTTGCGCCTGAAAGCATTAGTACCGGCACCGTGAATGGTACCGACCAGATCAGTTCGTTCGACAAAATCAGCAGCAACTCCTTTGGCACATTCCGAGCCGGCCAGGTGGGGGATCCCCGCATCGCACAGTTGGCGGTAAAAGTCTTCTTCTAACCACACACCCCAAAGAGCAAGGGTCGGAGCGCCTTGACGTGAGGCGCTCCGATTTTTGTAGGAGCATCATCGGGCAGGTTGCCTTCTCGAAGAGTTCCGAGTCCTTCGCGTGCTTGCAATAAATGAATCTCTGCGAAAGAATCTTGCGAAGCATTGAGGTAAGACATGAAAAAACTCTGGTTGCTCTCCTTGATTGCTATTCCTTTTCTGGCTGTGAGATCGCAAGAACCGGTCCCGGCAGGCTTTGAACATTGGGCGCCTGCGTCGGTCGAAACCATGAGCCGTGTCCTGGCTACCGCAGCTGCCGCCGATCCTCATCACTTCGCCGTCAAACAGCTTTCGGACTATCCCCATGAGGCGTTCTTACTGGTCCACAGGGAGGCTGACGGTTCTCCGGAGTTGCATGAGACTCAGGTTGACGTGTTTTTCGTGCAGTCGGGCTCCGCTACGCTCGTTGTAGGAGGCACGCTGCTCAACGGGGAAACGGTTGCGCCTCACGAAAAACGTAACGGCACAATCCAGGGTGGCGCCCGGCAGAAACTTTCGGCTGGAGATGTCGTTCGTATTCCCCCCCGCGTGCCGCACCAACTGGTTCTAGACGGCGAACACGAGTTCACCTATCTGGTTGTCAAAGTAAAAGGCTACTGAGTCTCGCAGCCGTCATCGTTGGCCGTAAGAATGTGCAATCAGGCGTCAGCGCCTGGCCCAATCGCCACCACAAAATAGGTGGCTGGCGTGGTCCCGGCATTCTTGATTCCGTGCTCGTCGTTCGAGTGCACGAATCCCACCGAGCCCGGTCCGAGACGGGAACTCGCGCCGTTCACCGTTATTTCGACCGTCCCTTCGCGAATCAGCCACATTTCCGAGTGCGCGTGATGATGCGCCGGATGGGGCATGCCTCCTGGCTGCAGCGTTGTTTCATGCACTTCGAGCGATTCTCCTGTGGCCAGCTTGCCCTTCAGCACATCGCGAATCTGCGCGTTGTTCGGCGTGCGAATCGGCAGCTTCTCGAAAGGATACATCGTCGAAGGCAGGGCAGTGTCTTGCTCGGCGGAAGTCTCGAAAGGAAGCAATGCGGGCATCAGGATCGCAGGAAGTTTAGAGAACAGCTCGCGCCGCGTTGTAGACATAGGTTCTCCTTTTGCGCCACGAACCAGACTTCGCGCGCCTCTCCGGTGATGTCACAATTTCCGAAGCACGCCAATAGTAAACCAAATTGCCAGAATTTCGTGGGCTGGAATTTGTTGACAGATGCGGAGCAGGTTTAGGTGTTTGCACCATTGGATCGGCCAGCGACCAGAGTGCTGCGCAGAAAACTGGCGATGGACTCCGTAAGCTTTCGAGGGCAGTCTGTCTTGGCCATCGCAAGGGCCAGACTTCTCGTCAGTCGATGACCCGCAACGCGAAACTTTTGAAAGAAGTGAGATGTTCCTCTCAGAGCGTGCTCGGGAAGTATCGAGTAGCCGAATCCGGATTCCACGAGGCGCTTGATCGCTTCCGTGTCATCCGCTTCCATCAGCACGCTCGGCGTGACACCGAGCTCCGCGAAAAACTTGTCGATGACCAGGCGTACATTGCTTCGCTTGGGATAGAGCAGTAGTGGGACTTCTGCTAGCTCCGCAGCTCGCATGGAACTGACATGTCCGCTGCCCACTTTGTTTGCGGAAGGGCGCACAATGAGCAGTTCTTCGTCAAAGAGGGGAATGAGACGAAGGTTGGCCTCGGAGACAGGGAGCGAGATGAGCGCTAAATCGAAGCGGCGATCGAGCAGGCCGGAAACCATTTCCTCGGTTACGCCGACGGTCACGCGGATTTTCGCATTGGGATAGCGCTTGCGCAGTTGTCGAAGTGGGCCGCCCAACTGGTAGATCAGGGTGGTAACGCCCGTTGCGAAATGGAAGGGGTGCACATCTGTGGCCAAATCGTTTTCAAAAAGCTGCTGGATGTGGCCCATCATCCTCACGACTTCTTTGGCATGCTCAGCAAGACGCAGTGCCGCGGGAGTGGCGACCAACTTTTTTCCACGCCGCACAAAAAGCTCGGTGTGAAGTTCGTCGGCAAGATTGTGGAGTTGGAGGCTAACGGCCCCCGGAGACAGGTGAATTTTTTCCGCCGCGCGGGTCATACTGGGCGAGTCCATGACCGCCAGAAACAGTTCGAGTTGGTGAATATCCATAGGCCGGCTCCGATGGGCACCCTTAGCCCGCGCTGGCGGGCTCGCGAGGAAATTTCGAGCCTTGCCATTTGCATACGCCAGCGAGTGCATCGCATTCTACACTGCCAAGAAGCGCTTGCAGCAAGATCCGCGTGCTGCCAGTCATCTCGAAGATAAAGAAGCTTGAATGCTGTTAGCCCAACATGGATTTCGCTGCCGGAAGCCGCCCCGATACCCGCTTGCGCTCCGGTAGAGGTGAGCGTGGGTCCCGTTATGGATTGACGCCACTCGGCAGAATGCCTCCGTGCGCTGCCAACATTGGTCCGGTCACGAAACCCGTCGCTTCGGAGGCAGAGGAAGATCGTCGAGCGCATCAGAAACACGCGCCCATAGTCCGTTCCATCCAGCAAAGCATCGGTCGAAAACGGCCCCACTCGCAACGCTAAGCCCTCTATTCTCAGGTCACCCGTGGATTGCCAGCCAACGTTTTTGCAAGTGTTGATTCTAAGGAGGATAGCGGCGATTAGAAGATGTACGGAAGCGGACAGGCTCTCGCCTCGCCTCGCGGTCATGAAGTTTGGCCGGGCCACGAGCCGGAAACAGTGATTCCTCGATAAGAGCGTTCTGGCCGTCGTCCTGGTGGAGTACGAGGTTATACCTGGGGAAAATGAATATTCAACTTATAGCAAATGTAGAGAATTAGGATCGCGCCCAGGGTGGAAAGAATGAGGCCGGCGGGATGATAGCGTTCGTTTGTCGGGCGCGAAAACATGTGGGTAACGCCGCCGCCGAGGATCGAACCGATAATGCCGAGCACGACCGTCCAGAAGAGCGCAATGTGCACGTGCATCGCGGATTTCGCGATAACGCCTGCGATTAGCCCAATAACAATATACCAGAGTAAGTGAAACATACGTTTTCCTCCGTCATTTGACTTCAGAACGTCGTCGAGAATAAGCGAGGGTTTGGCTATTCACCGGATATCCGATGTGGATCTCTGTCTCGCGCAGGGTACGCTCCTCCTGGCCTGGACACAAGAAATTTCCCACCAGAGCAGTCCAGCCTCGGAAACGACAGCGGAGTCCCCCCAGGTCGTTGCATCGCTTGGTATTTGGTTTAGGAAAGGTGCGGACTCTGCCATTTGACCCGCAGCCCCGGGGGAAGAATCACAACCCTGCTATCGGCGCATGAGCTCCACTCTAAGCGACGGCACCCCTGGAGTTTTTGTGGGTGGCCGTGACCTTCCTATCTCGCTGGATGTACCGATATAGGCTCGTGCGACCAACCCCAAGAATATGCGCGGCCCTCACGCGGTTGCCCTGGCACATTTCCAATACGCGTCGAACGTGTAGCCTGCGTAATGCATCCAGTGACATCGGCATCCAGTCCTCTCTTTCTGTGAACCGCGCACTGCGGTTCTCCAGGAGTTCCGGTAAATCGGCGAGATCGATGAAATCGCCCGTCGCCGAAATGCACGCACAGGAAATCACATTCTCCAGTTCGCGCACATTCCCGGGCCAAGGATGTTGCAGCAGCACCTTCTGCGCGCGCCGCGTGAGTCCAGAAATGTTTTTCCCATAAGCTCGGTTGCATCGCTTCAGAAAAAACTGCATCAGCAAGGGAATATCTTCGAGCCGCTGCGCCAGCGACGGAATCCGAATCTGGATGGAACTCAACCGGTAAAACAGATCTTCGCGAAAACGTCCTGCCAGTACCTCTGCGTGCAAATTCCGGTTCGTGGCCGCGATAAGCCGTATGTTGATTTGCCGCACCTCCGGAGAGCCAACTCGCTGAATCTCGCGGTTTTGGATCACGCGCAATAGTTTTGCTTGCATGGCCGGCGATGTCTCGACGACTTCATCGAGAAAAACCGTCCCGCCGTTGGCATATTCGAACAATCCCGGCCGCGTCTCCGTTGCCCCCGTGAACGATCCGCGCTCGTGTCCAAAAAGCTGGCTTTCCAGCAAAGAATCCGTCATGGCCGAGCAGTTGCATACTGCCAACTTCTGCAGTCCCACCGGGCTGATCTTATGGATGGCTCTGGCGATCAGCTCTTTTCCCGTTCCTGTTGGTCCCACGAGCAGCACGTTGGTGTAATGCCGCGCAACCTTTCTCGCGAAGTCGAACACCTCCATCATCACCGGGCTTTTCCCGACGATTCCGTGAAACTCAAGATCCTTTAGCAATTGCTCCTCGAGCGCTTTCACGCGCCGCCGCTGATCGTAGAGCGCGGCGACATCGTCCAGCGTCTTTCTCAAATGCGCGCGGTCGACGGGCTTCGGCAGGAAATCCGACGCTCCTCGGCGGATTGCTTCGAGCGCAGATTCCAGCGTGTATTCTCTCGCCATCAGAATCACGTGCACACCGGGATCACTGCGCAGCGCTCGGTCCAGGAACTCGTACCCATCCATCTCCGGCATACGCACAGACACCAGCACGAGCCTGCATCGCCCGTATTTCACAAGCTTCAGCACTTCCTCGGGATCATGTGTGGGGAACGGCTCATATCCCATCTCCGTGATGGCCGCCGACAGAATCTCGAGCTGCACTGGATCATCATCAAGAATGCAGGGCGTGAATATTTTCTTTGGAGCGACGATTTCGAACGACTCTGGCGAGGCGGATGTCATGATGGCTCCCCTATCGGCAACACTTATGTAATTTCTGGACCCTCAACAGGAATCTACGCCTTAGCTTCGCATTTCCACAGTCGCAACGTGGCCGAAGCTGCTGGCCCGTTTCACTTGCCCGAGGCTGGGTTCAGACATCGACGACTGAGCCAGCCTTGATAGAATCCCGGGGCGGCAGTCCCCTTCCGCGCCCAACTGCCCCCCGGGCTCAGTCAGAGTTAACTCACATTAGAATTTCCTATGACGACCTCTTTTAGTCTGTGCAATATTGAACAGGTGGTACAGGAGACCTCCTGTCGGGTATTATCTCTTAAGTTTCATGTGCGGAGTATTCCAGGATGGACGTACAATGGATGAATCATTTGAATAAAGGCGACGTCAGGAATCAGTGGGGAGAGATCCGCCTCACCCGCCGGGGGAAGGCCGTCAATCCAGAGGTTTGGTGAAGTTCGTTCGTACCAGGACGCTTCCGTCTTGTTCGGGCAACACGGGTAAGGAAGCAGATTTATTGGCGCGATCATCACGCACCAGGATTTCGATTCGGAGTTGCAACGTTTCTGTTTCAACGGGAGTCAAGGCGCGCCCCGAGTCTTGCAGTTGGGCTATAGCATGGCGAAACAGGCTGCGTTGCGCCTCGACGATCGCGAGCATCTGCTGTCTGTAGTCTATGTCGCCTTTCCATGCGATGGTCGCGTACGGATATGGATCCACCTTAGATTTGTGGCGCAGAGTTTGCCATGCGTGTGGCGAGATACTGCGAGCGATATTGGTCGCGGTTGCCGTCATCGCAGGAGCCCCGGGGCGTCGCCGGGATTGTCGTAATTGCCGGGTTCGACACGCAAGTAGTAGGGTTGGGCTGATATTCC
>Ga0210399_10002370_pt1 | contig 14702 bp, 18 predicted proteins | sample IncBWC14MmetaG_FD_150865 | JGI IMG/M metagenome (GOLD analysis project Ga0210399, IMG submission 150865) | Forest soil microbial communities from Barre Woods Harvard Forest LTER site, Petersham, Massachusetts, United States - Inc-BW-C-14-M | ecosystem: Environmental > Terrestrial > Soil >... | reverse complement strand
CAGAGCCAGAAGATGACGGTGGCGGCGATGCAGATGGCCGGCATGAAGTTGCGCGCGCAGCGATCGTCGGGTTGAACGTCTGCTTTGCGTCGGTGCGAGCCGAAATAAGGCCGAGAATTCGCCTAGTCCGCTGGCTGCATACCGTCCTCAACCGCGATAGCAGTTAACGTGATTGGGTCCGTGATTCCATCTGATGCTGCCAGCAGAATTCGTTCCGCCATCTTCGCTTTTGTCGCGGGTGTCCGGTTAGCGGCATCAATCTGATCGACAGCCGAGTCGAGAACGGACCGCATCGTCCACACCAGTTCTGGCTCAAACTGAGATGGTGACAATTTTGGCGATTGTGACTTCCGCACTGGGAATCTCCTGTTAGCGGATGTCGTCTATCGGTCGAGTGAGTCGGCGGTGTGACAGGCTGCACACATTGTTTTGATTCAAGCCAATGCGCCTTTGACGTAACTGCGAGATCATTGAAAAATTCAACCTTACTTACATTTCACGCAATAGTCCGTTGAAACAGACCCTTCCCGGGCCATCTAGCCCGTATGAATTTGTCTGATGTTTATCGTGATAACGCTGAGGACTGTGCCTTTCTAGCCGAACGCGCCGAAGATGGAGAGGTCAAGCGTGCACTAAAGCGCATGGAAGAGGCATGGCGCACGCTGGCGCAAGAACAGGAGCAACTAGGCAATAAAAGATGGTCAACAAAAAAGCCGCCCTTGTGAGGCGGCTGATTAATAATCACGCTACCCGCACCCGCCCACGAGCGGGCTTTTTTGTGAGCACAACGCCGGTCACCGGCAAAGATAGAAATCAAAACAATGATTGAAGATGAGAACAAAATTGACTGCATCGATTCCCTTGCATTTGGACTCAACCGTACAGCCGAGTGCCGAAAGAAGATGGCGATCCGCTATCCATCTGACCCTCGAAATGCCCGTGCCGCCGAGTGACTATCGCGGCTCGCAATTAAAGCAGCCCGGACTCAGCGACGACGCGTGGTTGAAAATGCAACAGCACTACGGCGGCTGGGCAAACGACGAGCGATGGCGGGAAGCGATCAGTCAAGCGGCGCGGGGCGCTGGATTTCAACATAAAATTATAGACTTGCAATCGTTCGTCGATCACCTAATGACGTGTTGTCGAAGCTAAGCGTTGCCGCACTGAGCTGACCTCGGCGCCTCGCCGAACGTCCGCTTTGCGCCGATAGTGTTGCAAAAGTCTTTTGAGGGTGACGAACGAAATTTTCCAGGGCCGCTGATGCGTTTCGCGCGCAAAACCACATCGCTTCTCAGAAAAACGACCACGGAGCTTCGTATCCGCGCTACAGAGCATTGCAACGATGGAGTCGTCCAAACATCAACGTTTGCGAGATTTCTGGCGTCGTTCGATTTTCGACTTTTGCAACACTATCCGCCAGAAGCGGCCGTTGGTGCCCGGGACTAGACTCCGCGCGTCTGTCCGGTCGACACCGCAATTGCTTCCGCGCGGCACCTCGGCAGGATTGAAATCTTCATGAATGAAGCGGTGAAGCTACCTTACGCCGGAATGATCGCAAGCGTCAGCGATCTCGACAAATAACGGGAATTGATTTTCATTTACATCTGGAACGAGGCAAACAATGCTTTTTCCGCCTGGCTCGCATATCGCTCCCTGTGCCGCAGGACGAAAAACGAGCGCTTCGGCAAATCGATCTTTACTCGATGAAGCGTTCCTGCAGCCAGTGATGGCGCTATAACCAGATCCGAAATCGCCGTGGCGCAATCCCCGGATTCCACGGCAACGCGTACGGCTTCGTTCGATGGCAGCTCAAGCCGGAGATCAAGGTCCGATAGCTTCATGCCGAGCTTCTTGAGCGCAGCCTCGAACATGGAGCGGGTGCCGGAGCCTGGTTCTCGCAGGATCCAGTATGTCTCCGTCAGAAGCTTTGGCGTGATGCGCGCCTTGCCGATCCACGGATGGCTTGCTCCAACCACGATCGCCAGCGAATCGCCTTCCATTTTCCGGATGGCAAGTGAGGGATCGTCGACCTCGCCCTCGACGAAACCGAGGTCTGCATCTCCTCGATGGACAGCTTGGGCGACTTGCTCGGTGTTTGCGATCGTGACATGCAGATCGATGCCTGGATGGGCCTTGCGAAACGCCGCGATGCGCGGCGGCAGCCAATAATTCGCGACGGTCTGGCTGGCTGCCAGGGTCAACGAGCCGCGCTTGAGGCCGGCCAAATCATCCAGGACCTGCCCGGCCGCCTTGGCGCGCGCCACAACCTCGCGTGCCTCGTTCAGGAAGTCCCGTCCGGTCTGGGTCAGCACGATGCCGCGGCCGATGCGGTCGAACAACTTGATCCCGTACCGCGCCTCCAGCGCCGCGACCGCGGCGCTGGTTGCTGATTGTGTCAAATTCAGTTGGCTCGCGGCCTGCGTAACATGCTGCTTTTCGGCTACCGCGATGAAAATGCGAAGCTGCTCCAGAGTCATGGCGTGTTACTCCATCAATTTGATCAGCGTGAGGCTGAAGTCGGCGATAAACAGCAACGCGAGCGTACCGAGCCAGGCAGGCCGAAAGCCCCTCGCCGTCAGCTTGCCGATGTTAGTTTCCGGGCCTATCGCGGCCAACGCGATCGAGAGAGATGTCGTCGCGGCGACAATCCACGCCTCGGCATCGGCGGCGATCGGATCGGCGAGCATCGCAACTGATCCGAAAACACAGGCGATTGCATAGACAACGTCTTTGTCATCGGCATGAGTGACGAGCTGGCTTGAGGTCAATTGAGAGCCGAATGAGAGAATGACGGTACCGAGCAGCCGGCGGAGACTGAATGTTACGCCCTGTTTGGCCCAGGCCGCCGTACCGACGATGTTGTGGAACGCGATTCCAATCGCCATGGACAGCATCATGGGGTTGAACATCGCCATGCCCGGCAGCTGTCTGATGGCAAACGCCGCTCCTGCGATAACCCAATTCAGGAACAGGCCCGGCAGAATTTCGTGACTGTTCCGGCCGGGCCATCGCTGGATGATTGAAGGGAGACCGGCGCCGGCCCTGCCATCAAAGCGATTTGGCAAGTTTGGTACTTGAGATAACGATCATGGGTTGGCTCCATCGGCCTTCGAACCCAATATCGGTTATCTCTACCGATCAATCTAACAGATAAAAATTGTAAAACCAATCGGTTCTACAGGTTGATCAAGACTTGACTCGCCTAGCCGACAAGATCGGCACCGCCGTGCAAGTTCACAGCCCCGCTGTCGTGTTCCCGAACCAACCCGGCACAGCCATTCTCGGAGGCGATCCGATCCATCGAGCGTATCGATTGGAATGACGCAAACAATAAGTTGGATCGTTGAAGTCGGGCCTCCTACGTTGAGCGACATTATCAGGCGACAACAACGAATGGAGAGACAAAATGCGACGATTTCTTAAGGTCCCGGCAGTGTTTGCGGCTTCACTCATCCTATTGACCGGCTCACCTGCGCTCGCGACGCAGATTGCACGCCATGATGCTCACTGTAGTTCCTCTGAACAAAAAGCGGGCGTGTGTCTTCATCCGACATTCGGCACCTGCGGCACGGGTGAGAGCTGCGTGCCACGTTGGAGCGGTGGGAATACAACGCATGACGATTGGCCGGCCAATATGATCCTGGGATAATTCCCGATCGCATATTTTGAGCCGAGCTCAATGTTCCTTGCACGAGGAGCGATTCAATGATCGCGAACTACACCAACCACGCGGCGAACGAGCGAACCTTTCTTGCCTGGATACGCACCGGCCTGGCCGTGGCGGCATTTGGATTTTTTCTCATCAAGCTGAACGTCTTCCTCGATGCGGCCGGTGGCGGAAGCATACCCCATCTTGCGGCGGAAGACGCTGGCGCGGTGATCCCGGTCGCGACCCGCTATGCCGGACTGGCAATGGTAGCGATTGGAATCGCCATCGTCGCACGAAGCGGCTTCGCCTTTGAGCGCACGCGCCGCGCGATCGATCGCGATGAGATTGTCCAGATCCCGCAGTCCCGTGCCGAGTCGCTGCTTGCGGGCGCGCTCGCGATCGCCGTGCTGATTTTCTGCATCAATCTCGCGCCGATTTGACGTTCGCGCCGCGATTCCACTTCGAAACCAATAGGAGAACCCTGCGATGGATATGAAAACCGAAAACTGGTCCGGCACCGCTATGCGTCCCGTTGGACTGATCATCCGGCAAAAGGACCCGAATAATCTTGAAATGCCATTCGATCAGCTCGAAGACTTCATCACGCCGTCCGAGCTGTTTTACATACGCAGTCATTTCCCGACGCCGAAGCTGGATCCCCTCGCCTACCGGCTATCGATCAGCGGCGCCGTGCGGAACGAGCTAAGCCTGAGCTACGCCGATATCCGCGCCATGCCTTCACGGACCTGCGTCGCCACGCTGGAATGCGCCGGCAATAGCCGGGTATTCATGGTGCCGCCGGTGCCGGGCGCACAATGGGAGCTCGGTGCAGTCGGCAATGCCGAATGGACCGGTGTTCCCCTGTCCGTGCTTCTGGAGCGCGCCGGGCTAACAGACGAGGTTTGCGAATTGGTGCTCGAAGGCGCCGATCGCGGCGTGCCGAAGGAAGAGCCAAAGCCCCCGGGTCCGATCTCTTATGCCCGCAGTATCCCGAGGACGAAGGCGATGGAGTCCAATGTGTTGATCGCCTACCAGATGAACGGACGGGATCTGACGCCCGATCATGGCTATCCGCTGCGCGCCATCGTGCCGGGGCATTACGGCATGGCGTCGGTCAAGTGGCTTACCGACATCGTTGCGACCACGCAGCCGTTTCAAGGCTACTGGCAGACGTCTGACTACGGCTATTGGGATGATTCCGAGGGGACACCTGTGCGCCGGCCGCTCGCCGAGATGAAACTGAAGTCGCAGATCGCACGCCCCCGCGTCTACGAGATGCTCGAACCCAATCGCCCCTACACCATTTTCGGCGCCGCTTGGGCCGGGGATACCGAAGTCACCGAGATCTTGATCAGCCTCGACGCCGGCGGATCGTGGGTGAAGGGCGATTTCGTCGACCCGATAAGCCGCCACGCATGGCGCCGCTGGAAATACGATTGGATCACGCCGGCACACCCCGGCCGTTATACGCTGTTGGCGCGTGCGGTGGGAGCAGACCAACGTGGCCAGCCAGACGCTCACAATCCAAATTTCGGCAGCTATGTGATCGATCACCCCCTGCCAATCGAGGTCTTTGTGGCTGTGGTTTAGCGACGTCCTGCCGGCTCTTGCTGCCGGCTTCGCAGGGATCACGGCCATGGCACTTCAAAAACGCTATGCAGCGCCAGCACTTCCCGGGCGAACCACCGACCGCGATAATGACGAACAACACCACTCAAGCCGTTCTCGACGGGGTTGACATCCTACGCCGTGCTGGGCAGCCCGAGGTTCGTGGCCGCTTTCTCCGCTGTGTGTACCGAAAACTCAAACCCGGAGATAATGATGGTGAAGCCCGCCCAAGATGGCTTGCGAACTTATGAGACCGGATCGCTGAACCGGCCGAGAATCTGGCGCATCTTTGTTTAGAGACCGATGTGTTCTGACGCCATTGTAGTAGCGAGCGTAAGATTTCAAAATTCGGCGCAGATGTGCCTCGCCCAAAACAATGACGTGATCCAAACACTCGCGCCGGATCGATCCGATCAGCCGTTCGGCAAAGCAGTTCTGCCAGGGTGAGGCCGGTGCAGTGGGCCTATCCCGGATGCCCATGGCGCGAAGTCTACGTGTGACCGCCGCACCATAGATACGATCGCGGTCACGGATCATGTAGCGCGGAGCTTCATTCCACGGGAATGCTTCTGCGATCTGCCACACAACCCAATCCGCGGTCGGATGCGTTGTGACGCTGATCCAGACCAGCTCTCTCCGATCCAGCCGCACGATGATGTAGGCGTAGAGCAGGTCGAAGCCAAGGGTCTGGACAACGAACAGATCCATGGCGGCAATCTCAGACGCGTGGTTACGCAGGAAGGTGCGCCATCCCTGGCTGGCTGGCCCGCGTCGCTTGACCATGTATTTGGCGACACTCGACTGCGCGACCTCAAACCCGAGCTTGAGCAGTTCGCCGTGAATGCGCGGCGCGCCCCAAAGCGGGTTCTCCATGCTCATCCGGCGGATCAATCCCCGCAGCTCCGTCTCGATTTGTGGCCGCCCTCCCCGTCGTCGTGACTTCCAACGCCAGTAGCAGCGAAAGCCGACCCTGTGCCAACGCACGAGCGTCTCGGGTGAATGATTGTGAGAACCTCCAGGATCGATGGAACCCAGCGATACAGCTGGATAAAGAACCATCGATCATGGTTCGTCAGCCGGACCCGACCGCGCGGCTTGCGCCTCAAGACCATCAACTGATGTCGAAGCACCGCGTTCTCAGCTTCAGGCTGCAGCTTCGACCTGAATGGCGAGGCCAGGACAGACAGAATGAAACAGAGTAGCCCGATCATCTCGCCAGCTTAGGCGATTCCATCACGTCAGCAACTCGGATAGGGTTTTCGGTACACACAGGTAGTGCTTGGTTATCTGCTGATCACCGTAACGAGCCATATCGTCTTCAACTCCTTTGACGCGGCTGGCTTCGTCCGCCGCGAGGCCGCTGACTCGAGTGAACTTACCAGGATGATTCCAGGTCAAACCATAGAGCGGGAATTCAACACATCGAACGTGTGGCAAAGCATGAAGGTCCTGCTCGAACGCAACAGGCAGTACACCATTCAGCTCGACAGCACCGCCTCATTTCGCGATGGCTTATTCGGCATCGACGCGTCCAAGGGATTTTCGTCTAGCGACTTGCCGAACTGGTACGAGAGAGCGCTACTCACGCTGGCTGTACCGTTGCGGCGAGAATGTGACCCGCTCATGGTTCCGCGTGGTCGAGTGATTCGGGGGAAGCGGCGGTGAAGAAACGTTGTTGGATCCCGATTTCAGTAACGTCCACTGGATCGACGAAAAAATCCGGGCGACAAGGGACGGTGAGCTTTTTCTTTTTGTAAACTACCCGGTAATCGGCATCCCTGGTTTGTTTGGCGTCTTTTTCGAAAACAACTCTGGAACAGCAAAGGTGAAGATTACTCAACGGAGACAGCTTGGAGATGATTGCACGCTGCGACGAGGCGTTCGAAAAGCAAATGTTATGGAGCATCCATGACTGCAGGGTTGCCTTGTACGCTTCAGAAAATGTCGGCCAAAGAGGCCAAGGCAGTACACTGATTGTCGTTCTGCGAAATGGCCTAGCGATCGTCTGAAAACACTTCAACAATTGTAGATTCGGATGTGAGCCGGCGGCCATCTTGCTGCTCCGCGCGAATCAAGACTTCTCCGCGAGAGCGTCGCAGGGGAAGGTCTAAATTGAATGATCCATCGGGGCTGACTTCTACTCCTTCCGCAGCCTGTTTATCATCGAAAAAGATTTTCACGGTTTGATCGGATTGAGTAGAGGGAAGGAAATTTATTCCAATTATGTGCACTGTTTCACCTGACCGCACGATCAAGCCTCCGTTCGCGGAGCTGAAGGCGTAGACCATCGGCACCCGCGCCGGCGCGAAAGGAAGTTCTGTCATTGCGACAATTAGCGAACGCAAACGAGAGCCTTCAACGACTAGGCCGCGAACACGTTGACCTTCAGCAATGGTGCGTAGAGAAAACCGGCCGCCGAGCTTGGGATCACCTGCTCGATATACATTCGGAATGGCCAGCGAAATCTCTCGACCCGCGCGTCCGATCTGAGCGATCGTTCCGCCTGAGACGGCGATCTCCTCAATCGCGTCACCGGATTGTCGAATGTCGGTCACCCATCCATTGCGCGTCACGACAACTGAGCATTCAGGACACACGGACGGGTCGTCCATTCCGCGGAAAGGCCGCTGGGAACCAGTATTCGGATCGAGAATGACGCCGCCGCTTCCTCCGACTCCTCCCGCGGGCGGATCAGGAAAGTGGCATCGTCCGGTAGTGCCGCCCTTCTGGCGATCAAGACTAAGGGTCCACAAGCCACGACCATTTGTCGAAACCCAGATTGCACCGGTGGGAGGAAAATAGAATGAGGTCGTAAAGGTGATCGCTTCGGATTTTGGAATTTGCGTCCAAGTACTCCCGCCATCGGTTGAACGGATAATTCCGTTCTCCATGGTGCCAACTAGGATATGGCAGGAATCATTGGGGTCCCACGCGACGACGCTCGCTAGAGACAATTCGGAGAGCTGAAAGAGAAAGACGCCATTGCCGGTCACAGCGTTGGTCAACTGTGGCAGCAAATACCAAGTCATCCCGCCATCGGCCGAAAATTTCATTGCCGCATTTTCGACGTCCGGGGCAATCAAATGGTTAGGATTATTTGGATCGACTCCGAAAACCACATACCGAGCTATCGGCGTTTTAAGTGAACCCACGCCGCCCATCCCGTTGCCATCTGCCTGCGCCAAGGCAGCTTGGCCAGCCAGGTTGCCGGCGCGCATCAATCCAAAATGCAGACCGCCGTTGGATATGGCTCCGGGCTTTAGCACGCCCTGAAACATTGTTGGATTTGCTAAGGACCCGGAAAACGATGGAATTCCTTTCGGAACGAGCTGCAAAGAGAAGGTCTTCGTCCACGCTGCGCCGGCAGACAAGGTGAGAAAGAAATCAAAGCCGGGAGGCATAGAGGAGTTCGAGACGTTTTGAACGTAGGCGTCGTTCACGATTAGAAACGGAGCCTCTGCCGGGTTTGCCGGATTGCCGTCGGGCGCGCTGGGCCAATTTCTCATATTCTGGAAATGTGCATCTGTGAGAAAGTTAGTGCACCCGTTTCCGGTGCCCGTAACCAGTACATTCTGGTGATCTACGCTCGTGGGCATTGTGCGGAGGAATCTTCCTTCGCCACATATTTCACCAAGCCAGGTGCTTCCGCCATCTGGAGAAGCCCTGATACCGTTATCCTGAGTTGCGTAGTACAGATCCAAATGAGGCGAATTGCCCGTCACCGATTGTCCGGTTACTTCAGTGATCTGGAGCGCGTTGAAGCCAGACCCAACTCCCGACAAAGTCCACGAGGCCCCCTGGTCGTTGGTCAAATGGACGCCACCATCCGTCGCGAGTAACAAAGGTTCTCTCTGCTCAAGGCCAAAAGCAATGTCATTCGGATCTGGATGATCCGGCTTGAGCTCAGTCCATGAACCCGTACCTGCCGGATCAGAAAAGGAGACTGTCTGACGAAAAAGTTGGAAGCCGTCGCCAAAGTAAATATCGAACTTACTATCATCATTCGACAGTGATCGGGCCACGCGAACGAAAGCCTCCCTACTATCGTGATCGCGGTTCGGTATCGGCACCTCGGACCAGTTTGCGCCAGAATCAGTTGAGACCAGGAGATGCCGTTCAATGGTGGTCTTAAAGAAAATGTTGGAACCATTCCACCACGGTGCAGCGAAACAATGAGTCGGTGGCGTTTGGCCCCCGTCCGGGTCGATTGACGACTTGGTCCATACTCCGTTTGGGGAAAGAAAAAATAATCCGCTATCACCAACAGCCACGCCGGATGTTCGGTTGATTACAAGAACCGAGTGAATCCGGTTCTTGAATAGAGAGGCCCCGGCAGCATTCGGATCGAGGACCTGATGCGTCCAAGTAACGCCGTCGTCATTGCTTATCGCCAGGCCGCAATCCGTGCCGACAAAAAACGTACGCGTCAGCGGCATGTGAGAAATTCCGTATGCACTGGGACGATCAGTGCAACTGGGCCCAGGGGCCGGAGCCCAACCCGAAGGTTGAATCCAGTTCGCGCCGTCGGCGGTGCCTCGCCAGATACCGCCGTCGTTTATTTTTCGATACTGCGACTGGGCCGTGGCGATGACTACGTCGGGTGCCAACGAAGCTGACGCGACATCGATCGGTTTGTAATTCGGGAAGGCATCCAGATGGAACCAGAATTTCCCGCCATTGAATGTTTGAAAAAGACCGCCCGTTTCAGAAGCGACTACGATTCTCTTCGCATCATTCGATCGCACCGCAATGGACAGCGCGCGGCCGCCTTCGGGTACTTTGAGTGGGACAATGGTGAAAGAAGTGGGGGCGCACGCTACGAGGAATATGGGCAACGCGGCCACAATCCAAACTCCTTGGATACGCATAAATGAAGCTCCAACGAGTATGATTTACCAGCGTGCTTAGTCGTGGCCCAGTTCGCCCGAGAGGCATCCGCTCCTTGCCGCACAATACCGCTCCCCGCGGCACGAGGCCAAAACGCTGCAACTTTGGCGAGTGTACCTCAAATCTGACCTAGTCGGCAAGTCAGCGGGGCGTCTCGGAAGGATGTTCCCGAGAATCCCGGCCAGGAGGAGCTTTGAACGCGAACCCAACCTTCAGGTTAGCTTATACATGTGCGTGTGACAGCCGCCGCGTTCGAGATGATGGTATCTGGGAGGTGGTTGAGCCCGCTCTTCGTGATTCTTATGAAGCGCCAGGCGCTCCTCGCTAGATTCCGTTCGGCTCAGATTGGCGGGTTCAAATCGCGGAGGCGCAACATCCGATCCTCGCGGAATGGGGGCGCCGGGCCGGAACCGCCGGTGTCGGTGGTTGCGGAGGCTTGCCACACCCGGTTCTTGCGATTGGTTGAACGGCAAATTCCTAGGCTCGTAGCATGTAGGGATCAGAGCCTGCGTCCCGAACCCAGTGCACATTTTCTAACCTATTGATTTTTCTTGTCGTGGCAGCTGTTTCCGCCACGTTCTGTTCACGGTCGTTTCACTCAATTCGTTGCGATTTCGTTGCGGCGTTCTCGGTGAGAACAGCTCTCACTTTCCCGATGATTTCGGCTTCACAGCTCGGTTGCTTTGCATACAAAACCTTCGGCATCGAACGGAAAAGCGAATATTGCTTCTTGGCGTTACCTAAGTTCAACGTCAAAACAAAACATACAGTTTTTGATTTCGTGGGATGTCCAGGTATAAAACTCCGGAAGCGCATCGCGCGGTGGGTGCGTCATGAACAATGGCTTGCTCGGCTGACCGCCGGGAGGTCCTCGCGCACCAGGACAGAACGCCAGCGGCGCCGCAATTCCGCAACTTCCGCCTCCCTTCGCATCGCCGCGATCATCCGGGTGCACTTCGTTGCCGATTCACACTGTGTCCCTGTACCGCGCTCTTAGTCAGCGTGAGGAGCCTTTTCTACATACTCCTTCAAGCGAAGCAGGACTTCGCCCCAGCTGGTGTTGCAGAAAGGGAGATCCGCGTTACCCTCGGACCAACCGCTGTCGGTGAGCTTAACGAGAGTACTGTCCTTGCCGGCATCGGAAAGCGCGATAGTGAGGATTTTGTCGACGGAGCTTCCCGGCCCTTCGACGCAGATCTGTCGGAGCCGTTCGTTGGCAACCATCGCGTCGGTCTTCCAACCAAATCTCAGCCCCGGCTTCGGATTGAGGTAAAGAGTCGACCCGACGGCAATTTCGCCCTCGATACCCCCTACATGCCAAGCCGCCATTTTGCCGGCATCGGCAAGAGCCTTGAACACATGGCGACGGGAGGCGGCAATCTTAATCGCGTGATGTAGCGTTGTGGTCATCATTGGCTCCTGTTCGTTAGGGAGATTCGCGGTAGTGACGCATCCTTGCTCCAGGCCGCGCGAACGCAGCGTCCGACTCCCAGCGCTCTTCCCTCTTCCCTCTTCCCTCTTCCCTCTTCCCTCTTCCCTCTTCCCTCTTCCCTCTTCCCTCTTCCCTCTTCCCTCTGGTCAGCGCAGTGCGCGGGATCCCTGGACAAGGGGAGTTTCAGCCGGTCTTCGATTTTCGCAGCGGAGGGATGGTCGGGACCACGATGAAATTATTCACTTCAGCCGGATCCAGCCGGAAGGCTTCCGGATACTTGTCTGGATTGATGTTTTCTTCCGGCTCCGTGTTTCGCCAGGCGTAAAAGCACACCTTGCAACCAAGGACGATCCAGACATCCTTGACCGGCGAGCGAGTCAGGATGTCGGTCTCGGCCGAACGGCACCGTGGGCAGACGGGATGAATGGTCGTGGTCTTGGTTTGAGCGTTCATGACACGGACTCCGCAAGCATCTTAGATAGCTTCTGTCGCCACTCGGCAGTTCCGCCCGGACTGTCGAGCGGTTGGCCGTAATTTCCGCGATTGTCCGGAGGAACCGGGGTGGTCGCATCGATGATGAGCTTATGGGTCATCCCCTCGGGCATAGCCCCAGGATCGAGCGGCAGGATCGACATGTGGGGAAGGACTATCAGGTCTCCGGCGGGATTCACCTTGGTCGATAGAGCCCACATGACTTGCTTGAGATCGAAGGGGTCGATCGTCTCGTCCACCATGATCACGATCTTGGCGTAACCAAGTCCATGCGGAGTGGTCATGCATCGCATGCCAACCGTGCGGGCGAAGCCCCCCATGCGACGCTTCGTCGAGATGATGACGACGAGCCCATGTGTATACATCGCGTTGACGGCAATGATTTCCGGGAAAGCCTCCTTCATCTGAACGTAGAGCGGCGCGCCCGTGTTGATGGCCATCATATAGTCGATCTCGGTCCACGGCTGGCCGAGGTAGAGCGGCTCGAAAATGGGAGCCGTCCGATGATAGACCTTGTCGATCTCGACGATGGGCATCGACCGCGCGCCCGAGTAGTGCCCGGTGAATTCGCCGAAAGGACCTTCCGCTTCTCGCACCCGGGACAGGATCCGCCCTTCCAGAACATATTCTGCCCCCCACGGGACGTCGTGGCCGGATGGCATGCGCACGATCTTGGCGGGTTCGCCCTGCAGCACCGACAGCATCTCATATTCCGACTGGTTATAGAGAATCGGCATGCTGGCAACGATCTCCATCAGCGGACTGGCGCCAAGCGTTATGTAGATCGGCAGATCCTCGCCGCGTTCCTCGGCGTGGGCCAGATGAATGGCGATGTCGTGCTCAGGAATGGGTTGGATGCCGATCCGGTTCGGTCCCTTCACCTCGAGCCGATACAGGCCGACATTCTGGACATTATCGTTTTCGAAATCGTCGGGATCCCTGCTGACGATGCAGGACTTGTCGATGTAGAATCCACCATCGCCCCGGTTGAGACGGAATAGCGGCAGGATGTCGAACAGATTAACGTCTTTCTCGATCACATTCTCCATCCAGGGCGCATCTTTCACCCGCTCCACCTTGCCTGGATACTGTTGGTAACGCCTAACGAACTCGAAAAACTGCGCGCGCGTATCGCTATCCTTCGGCATGCCCATGATGAGGGCATGATTGGGCCACGAGCCGTGAATATTTGTGACGATGCGCGCGTTGTTATAGCCCTTAATCTTCTCGAAGCTCAGCGCTGGCATCGTCTCCCCCAGTTGGGAAATAGCACGCCCTGCCGCGCCGATATCGGGTTCAAGCGAAACCTCTTCTGCAATCCGCAGCAATTGACCATTCCTCTCGAGGACCTCGAGAAAGTCCCGAACACCTTGTACAGCAGCCATTATCCGTTCTCCTACTTGAGTCCCCGTAGCATTTCGATTTGTCTCGACCAGCGCGCGAGCACCGCGGTCCGATCATGCAGCCGGAAGGTCACGCCTGAAACGACATCAGCGTAGTGGGACCGATGCTGTCGCACATCCTCCACTAAGGCAGTGAAGCAGCGGCGCCGCCCTTCCTGCTTCTTCGCCGTCGCGCGCAGGCGCATCTCGCAAAGACCGTGGTCCAGCGGAAGCGTAAGCGTCAGCCGCCCATCACGCGCGAGATTCCTCGATGTATTCGAGCCCTCATAGAGGAGCATCGCGATCTCGGATGCATCGAGCGCCAGCATTTCGCCTGCACTGAGCATCGCGGCATGGGGCCAGCCGTCCTCGCTGACCGTGGAGATACGGACGGCTTCGCTCAGCTTCCGGTCGAGATCGTCGCCGTTCAGAAAGTCGAGAATCTCCTCCGGCAAAAACGATGTCGCGATGCGCCTGGGTGGTTGATAGATCTGGTCGAAGTCAGACATGTATGTTCTCCATTTCGGTCTGTGTCGGTCGGGAACTATTCGTTCTAGGCGTAGACGTTTGGCTCTTCGACAACCGCCGGTTCAACCGCGTCGTTGTCCGGTAAGTCGGGTGGACTCTCGCCCCAGCGCGAAATGGAGCGAACATCCAGCCCGAAACAATCCAGCGCGCGAGCGACGCTATGATCGACAATGTCCCCGATGCTCTTTGGCTTGGTATAGAAGGCCGGAACAGGCGGGTGGATGATTCCTCCGCTTTCCGTCACCGTGAGCATGTTGCGGATGTGAACCCCGTGCAGCGGCGCCTCGCGCACCATCATCACCAGGCACCGACGCTCCTTCAGCGCCACGTCCGCGGCCCGCGTCAGCAATGTCGTCGTGACTCCGCTCGCAAGCTCCGCGAGAGTGCGGACCGAACAGGGCGCGATCAACATGCCAAGCGTTCGGTAAGAGCCGCTGGCAATACTCGCCCCGACATCCGCCAGCGGATGGACGACATCAGCCAACCCATGTAGATCGCTGCGGCTGAGCGGCGTCTCATATTCCCTCGTCATCTCGCCAGCACGCGATACAACGAGATGAGTCTCGACGCCAAGTTCGCGAAGCATCTGAAGCGCGCGTATACCGTAGATGATGCCGGTCGCGCCGGAGATGCCCACGACTATACGCTGCCGCCGGCGTTTCCCTTCATTCACAGGCTTGTCCATGGCTATACTCTCCTCTACAGATCGGGATCAGAAACCATG
>Ga0210399_10002368_pt1 | contig 14713 bp, 17 predicted proteins | sample IncBWC14MmetaG_FD_150865 | JGI IMG/M metagenome (GOLD analysis project Ga0210399, IMG submission 150865) | Forest soil microbial communities from Barre Woods Harvard Forest LTER site, Petersham, Massachusetts, United States - Inc-BW-C-14-M | ecosystem: Environmental > Terrestrial > Soil >... | reverse complement strand
ATCGCGCAAGATCGGGACGCGGAATGGGAATCGAACCGCGATGGGCGACAAGAATCCTCTGATTCGAGTGCAACATCGACATTAAAATCTCGAATCAAGGCCGCGCTTAAAAAAAAAGAGCAAGAAGAGGTAAGGCCTAACGGACCGTCGCGCCGACGATCTTCCTCGCGTGATAAACAGAATGTAGATTATCCAGAGGCGCTAGCCGATTTGCCGAAGGCTAAGCCCCGGTTCATCGAACCAATGAAGCCTCGGCTCGTGGAAAGGGTGCCCGGCGGTGACTGGCTCTACGAGCTGAAGTTCGACGGCATCCGCGCCATCGCGGTCAAGATCGACAATAAGGTTTCACTCGTGTCGCGGAACGGAAACGACCTTGGTGCGCGCTTCCCGGAAATTGTTGCTGCCGTAAAAAATTTACTGGTGGCCGAATGTGTGATCGATGGCGAAGTGGTTGCGCTCGATGAAGAGGGCCGATCGTCATTTCAACTTCTGCAGGCGCGCGAGATGGAAGGAAAGGAATCGCCCATTTATTTCTACGTTTTTGATTTACTTCAGCTCGAAGGCAAAAGTTTGATCTCACTGCCCTTGGAGCAACGGAAAAAATTTCTCGAACAGCTTTGCGCCGATGCCGGCCAACCAATTCGTTTCTCCGGCGAAATTGGCGGGGACGCGCAGGCCTTGCTCGCGGAAGTTAAACGCCGCGGCTTGGAGGGAATTATCGGCAAGCGCCGCGATTCCGTTTATGAGCCGGGCCGGCGGAGCGGTGCCTGGATCAAACTCAAGTGCGTGAACGAGCAAGAGTTCGTCATCGGCGGTTATACGCCACCAGGCGGATCGCGGAAACATTTCGGGGCGATTCTGGTCGGCTATTACAAGAACAATCACCTAATGTTTGCCGGCAAAGTTGGATCGGGATTCACAGCGAAGTCATTGTCGATCTTGCACCAGAAATTTCGCGGTGAAGAGCGCGGCGACTGCCCGTTTGCCGACCTGCCCTCAAAACAGGGAGGCCAATGGGTGCAAGGCATCACGCCTTCGATGATGCGGAAAATGCACTGGGTAAATCCGGTTTTCGTCGCCCAAATCAAATTTGCCGAGTGGACCCGTGACGGAAAATTGCGTCAGCCGGTTTTCCTCGGTTTGCGAGAAGATAAAAAGGCAAGCGAAGTTCGCCGCGAACAATAGCTGGCCGGCCCGTCTCTCCCATTGGGCGCAAGATTGTAGCCACCGGCGTTGACCGCGGCCTGGGTTCAGGGTCCCCCGGGCTGCAAAAATGCCGCAGCATTTCCAACACGTTTGCGCGACGAGTTCCTTAAAGATTTGTCGACATGCAGCATTCCGATCTCGACTCCTTCGCGCCCGTGACATAAACGGACAAAAAGAGGAGGAAGCGCGGTCCCTCTGGAATCGAGGCGCATAAAGAACGATTGAGAAATAATTGATTGACTCCTCTGGATATAAAAGTCCAGACTGATGTCAGGAACGAGTTCACAAAAGGATACCTGAAGGGGCTGGCGCTGAATTTGATTTGGGAGGACAGGTCCGGGCCACAATAGTGATGCGAGCGCTTACCAAGATTTCCGCCCTCTTCATATGGGTGGTTGTTGCGGCAGCGGCCACCGCCGATCCTCAATACCAGATTTACGACATCGGCGTCGTTCAAACCGGCGACACCGCGTCGCAGGGTTTTGGTGTATCGACTGAGGGGATCGCCGTCGGCCGCTCGTTTCGGACCGGCGGAAGCCAGGCCTTCACCTGGACTCTTGGCGGCGGCATCGTCGGCCTGCCGAACTTATCCGGCCGCAGCTTCTGCGTTTCCAACAGCGCTAACGACAGCGGCTTGGTTGTGGGTACCGGCGCGACTACGTCGTTCGGCTCGGCTCGGCTGCCGGTCGTTTGGCAGGACGGCGTGGTTTCGCAGCTTCCTCTTCCTCCCGGCCAAACGCTGGGCGACGCGAACCACGTGAACGCTTCGGGCGTCGCAGTCGGCTCAGTCAACGGCGGAAGCCTGCAGCGCGGGGTGATCTACAGCGGTGGGAGCGCGTCGATCATCACGCAGACCACATCGAACGGAAGCTACTTTCTCACGGCGTTCGGTATCAACGATTCAGGCCGGATCGTGGGGCAGGGCATTGATCCAAACAACGCGGCCGTCAACGTCGGGATCGTCTATGACATTGGCGCCGGCATGGCCTTCAGCGTCGGCGCGCTCCCCGGGCTCAACGGGGCCCTCGCTTTCGGCGTGAGCAACACCGGGTACGTCGTCGGATCGAGCATGCTGAATCAGGGCTCGGGCTTGCCGTTCATCTGGTCGGATGCGGGCGGAATCATCGCGATTCCGCTCGCATCAGGCACAAGCCAGGGCTCCGCACGGGCAGTGAACTCGGCTGGGTGGGTGGTTGGCAATGATTCCTCGGCGTTCTCGATTCCGTTCCTCTACGACGGCACGATGACCTACCGCCTCGCGGATATCATCCCCGCCAGCTCAGGATGGGACTTGTCCATGAACACCTCGTCGTCGGCCCTCGGCATCAGCGACAACGGCGTCATCATCGGGACCGGCGTCTACAATGGTGCGACGCACGCGTATGCGATGGTCCCGGCGCTTCAACTCGGCTCAGCCGTTTCCCGCAAGACACACGGCGTCGCGGGCACGTTCGACATTCCACTGCCGCTCTCGGGAAATCCTGGCGTCGAATGTCGCACAGGCGGGACGACCGGCGACTACACGCTCGTGTTTACGCTCACTAACGACGTGACGAGCGGCAACGCCAGCGTGACAGGCGGCATCGGGAGCGTCTTGGGTATGCCAACCTTTTCCGGTAACACTATGACGGTTAACTTGACCGGCGTCGCGAACGTGCAAACGCTCACTGTCACTTTGAGCGGAGTGACCGACGAGTTCTCCCAGGTTCTGCCTGACACACCAGCGAGCGTGAACATGCTCATCGGCGACACAAGTGGCAACGGCGTGGTCAACGCCACCGATGTCGCGCAGACCAAAGGCCAAGTTGGCCAGCCTGTAACCAGCAGCAACTTCCGCACGGATGTGAACGCCAATGGCATCATAAACACGTCGGACGTGGCCCTCGTAAAAGCGCACTCCGGCGGGAGCATTAGCACACCCCCACACGGGCTCGAAGTAATGCCGCAACGGCCACTGGGCATTAATCCCAGCGGCAGGCACGAAAGGAACGGCCTGGCGTCTAAACAATAGCCTGGCAGAGCACCGGGATCCGACGTTTATCCATTGAGCAAAAAAATGCACGGTGACACGTCATTAATGGGCGCGGACTGCGTGCATCCTTCCGCGAAAGAATACGCCGAGTGGGAGAAGCTGATTTTCCCGACTGCGTTCGAGCTGCTGATCAAGTAAATAGACCGCGGTGTTGCGTTGGCATTCCAAGTGGGAACAGTGAGTTATTCGGGCCCGCCGAGATTTTTTGAATCCGAAAAGGTCATGTGCTGCATCGAATCAGGAGAGACGCAAACATTCATGAATAGAATTACGATTTCAGTCCTCACGACGTTCATCATTCTCATCACCGGCTGCGATTGGCTAGGCGTGCGAGGCAACGGCCATATCACCACCGATCAACGCACCGTCACTGCCTTTTCCGAGATCGAAGCGGAGGGCGCATTCGAGATCGAATGGCGCAGCGGAGCGCCCGCACTCAGCATTACGACGGACGAGAATCTTTTGCCGTACATCGAGAATCGTAACATCGACAATCGCCTTCGGCTGCGTTCGCGCGATCGCATCCGGCCGACGCACGGCACTAAAATTGTCGTTTCGAGTCCGACCCGCTCTGCGGCAAAACTCACCGGCGCGACCCGACTGACCGCCAATCAACTCAGTGGCGCAAAGTTCGCCGTCGAATCCACGGGCGCGGCGCGGGTCACGCTCGATGGAACTGTGGATGAGCTGCTCGCCGATATGACGGGTGCCAGCGAGTTAAACGCGAAATCGCTGCAAACTAAGACCGCACAGCTTTCGACAACCGGCGCGGCGGACGCGGACATCTCAGTCAGCGACACCTTGAAAGTCTCAATCACCGGCGCGGGCAAAGTTAATTATTCCGGAAATCCGCCGACGATCGAGAAACACATCACCGGGGCGGGATCGATCCGCCACCAGGAGTAACGCTATGTCATTCGCACTTATACTTTGGGTGCTCATTTGTAACGCGACTTCGTAGCAAACCTCGGCTTCGCGTGGTGGATCGAGCAGTCTCTTGTCTGCCAACGGACGGACTCGTCCTGTGGCGAGCTCGATGTTAATTCAGGCGGCGAAGCCGCAATATCTTAGCGTCGCCTGCTGAGCCGATTGTTTGCGATGATCAGACATCGCCACTACAAACATGAGTCGCCATGGAAAATTTTATCTGCGTGCAATGCGGAACGCAGTTTGGGGAAACTGCGGAGCAACCAGCGCGCTGTGACATTTGCGAAGACGAACGACAATTCGTCCGGCATGCGGGTCAAGCCTGGACGACGCCCCAGCGCCTGGCCGATGAGCATCACAACTGGCTCGAAGAGGAAGCGCCGCAACTTCTCGGCATCGGGACCGACCCGGAATTCGCCATCGGCCAGCGCGCATTGCTCTTGCAATCGCCCGGTGGAAATTTGCTCTGGGACTGTATTTCATTGCTTGACGATAAAACCGTCGCCGAAGTGAACGCCCGCGGTGGCATCCGCGCCATTGCGATTTCCCATCCGCATTTTTATTCATCGATGGTCGAATGGAGCGAACGTTTCGGCGCGCAAATATTCTTGCATTCTGCCGACCGTCAGTGGGTCATGCGTCCCGCGGACGCGGGATCGCGCATCGAATTTTGGGAAGGCAAAACTCTATCGCTCTGGGACAATCTCACTTTAATCAACTGCGGCGGACACTTCGACGGCGGCACGGTCCTGCATTGGCCAGTAGGCAGGAATGGTAAAGGCGCGTTGCTTACGGGCGACATCATCACGGTGGCGCAGGACCGCCGTTACGTCAGCTTCATGCGGAGCTACCCGAATCTTATCCCGCTTGGACCCGCACACATAAACCGCATTTTTGATGCGATCGAACCGTTTTCATTCGATCAAATCTACGGCGGATGGTGGGAGGCAAATGTCTTATCGGACGCGAAAGGCGCAGTCGCGCGATCAGCGCAACGCTATCTGCGCGCAATTAGCGCCTAACAGTCATTTACCTTGCGGTGACAAAGTTAAAGCAACCACTTGCGATCCGAATCCTGACATGGTTTGGGACTTTGGCTTCCGCGGGAATGTTCCTGTCAATCTTGCTGGCGATTTACGACATCGGGCCACACATTATGGGCGGCGAGCGCGTCTCGCGCAGCGAATGGCTGTACATCGCTGCGCCGCTCGTTGCGGTCATCGGCGTTTTGATGGCGCTGATCGCTTTCGGATTCGCTGCGCAAAAACATTGGTCGCATCACCTCGTTATTGCGATGTTCAGCTTGATTATTGTTTACGCGTCAATCCTTGGCTCGCTGAACCTGATTCATCACGCGGTCATGTGGCGTGCCATCATTAACGCTTCGGTGTTTGGTGCCGCGTCGGTCTGGTATTTTTACTCTAAACCGAACGTCGCCGCTTATTTTCGCGAGCTGCACGATCGACATAACCTGCAGGGCGAGCACTCCCTTGGCGCGCCGTAGCCTTGGCGAAGGCGGCCGCTTGCCCCGTCTCGATTTGGCAACCGATGCGGTTGCCCTACAATCCGCCATGAATTCCGACCGAAAATTGATCTTTCGCTACCGGCTCAGCCTCGGCTCCTTTATTTTCGGATTGATCGTCAGCGGTCTTACCGCGCTTGCCCTTGAACTGGAGACGGCATTACTGAACCGATTATTCGGGATTCACCAGGGAATTAATCCCGCGTCGATCTTCTTCAAAGTCCGCCTGTTCATCAGTGTCGTTCATTACGCGATTCACGATACCTACACGCGATTTCCATTTTTGGTTACGGAACGGATTGGCTCGGCTTCGGTCACTTTGTTATTGCCGCGTTCTTCATCTTGCCATTTGCCGATTCAGTTCGATACCGGGCGATCTTGCACGTCGGTTTGATTGCGTGCGCAGGCGTAATTGGCGTTGCGTTGATCAGCGGACCGATCCGCGGCGTTCCATTTTTTTGGACGCTCATCGATTGCAGCTTCGGAATCGTCGGCGCAATTCCGCTCCTTTATTGCCTGCGACTCACCGGCTCGCCACCGGACGAGTCCGTCCGACCGGCGGACAAGATCGACAACAAACTGTAGAAGCCGCTGTGCTCCCGGACAACCGAGGTCAACGACCTCGCTACAACTCGTCAATCAAGCGCGGTAGGGCGATGACGGCAGGCTCGCGCACTACTCGCGTCGCAAATTGCGAGAGTGACGTTTTCTCGGGATTCACTTCGATGAGTTGACCATTCTTGCCGCCGGCTCGCAGCGCCCAATCGACGATGTATCCAAACGTGGCGGTTGTTCCGGCCACTATCACGACATCGCAAGCCCCGCGGGCGAGAAAACGTTCAACAGTGTCGATCTTAGCCGGATCTAACTGCTCGCCGAACCAAACCACCCCGGGCCGCATGAGCGCGTCGCACTTCGAACATTTCGGCAATTCGACATCTTTCCCCTCTTCCTCTCGATCCGTGAAATCACACCGCGAACAGCGACTGAGAAAAATGTCGCCGTGAATTTGGATCATCCTTTCTTTTCCCACCCCGGCGCGGGCATGAAGATCATCCACGTTCTGGGTAACGAGCAGAAATTCGCGAGATAGGATCGACAATCGCGTGATCGCTTCATGCGCGGCGTTCGGCTGAGCCCTGCGAATGCGTTGTCGTCGCTCGCGATACCACTCCCAAACTAATTCTGGATTTTTCTCGAAGGCTTCCGGCGTCGCTAGCTTCATCGGGTCCAAGTTTCGCCAGTAACCATCTTTCCCGCGAAAAGTGGGGATGCCGCTCTCGGCTGAAACACCGGCGCCGGTGATTACGAGAACGCGATGAAGCATGGCGCGTATATATGTCGATCCTGCGCACAAGATCGACAAGACCGCCGTAGGGGAAGCAGCGTGCTTCCCGAAGAATGCGACGCTAACAGCGTCCCCGGCAGTGTCCGGCAAGCGAAGCGCTTGCTCTACAATATCGTCGGCACGCCCGGCGGTCGCGCCCTACCGAATTAGGCGGCTCGACGCCTTGGATGTGGCCGCCGTGTTTCCACCAGCGGACGTTCCATTCGTTAGGCGGAAGTGAAGCGCACTTCATTTATTTCGCCGCCTCAATGGTGAACTTGACCGTATCGGCGAGCTGATCGCCAGCGTACAGTTCGGCGCGATACTTTCCGGACGGCCAACCTTTGGTCGGCCGCGACAGCGTAAACGTGCCGAACGCCTCTGGGCCGTCCGCAGTTGTATCGGCTTCATCCACTTTGTAATTGGCCGGCGCGACTTCGCCGACATCTTCGGCGATCCAAACGCAACGGACTTTGTCGCCTTTATGCAGCGCCTCGCCCTGCCAGCGGCAGAAAATTTTCTTGAGATCCGGCGTAAAGCTCGTCGTGGGCTCGGCCGTCAATTCTTTCGCGAGCGCGGCGTGCAGCAACTTCTTCCCGACAGGTGAAGCTGACGGCGCGGACGCGGCGACTGGTTTCTCGCCGATCTTCGGACCGTCACTCAGCTCGAGCGTAACGCGCTGGAGAAGGTTGCCGTTGGCCAGCGTCATGGTGGTAACGATTTTGACGTAGCCGATGTTCGGCACGAACCAGCGGTCCTCGACTACATTCGGCGGGGTTGGCGCCACTTGGGTGAGCCGGAGGTGAAAAGCATCAAATTTTCCCGCCGGCGCCTGCACACTTTCCTGCCCAATCATCTCGAATGCCTGCGCGGTTTCGGTATCGCCGACGCTGCCCTTATAGTCCCACTTCTCTCCGGCGCGCGGTGGAAAGTTCAACATTTTCTGTGGAGGCACGCAGAGCGATGGCTCGCCATTTTCCGCCGATCGCGCGATCGCGGTAACGCCTTTTTCATCCACCGTGAGAAACTCGGTCAAGGAAACCGCGCCTTGCCGATACATGTCGTACTTGAACGTATCGACGTCGCCTACGCGCTGTTTGCCTGCCAGGTAAATTTCGACCGGCAGATGGAGTTTTCCCTGCGCGTCAAGCTTGACCGACTTATCGCTGGGATGAACCCCTTCGCCGAACTCCTGCGTCATCTGGTAATGCCAGATTGTTCCCGGCGTGGAAGGAAGTGGCGTCTCAGCCCCGAAAGCGTTCGGGGCAAAAGCGAAAGCGCAGGCAAAACAAAGGAGAAAAACGAAATGTTTCACCGGGCGAGCATGTCAAAGCGCGCTCCGTCGGTCAATTCGCGAAGGCTTTCGGAGTCAACAGGAACAAAGGAGCGGGCGCAACCGGCCACGAAGGCGCTTGACTTTGCTCAGCGCGGTTCTTACAAGGGGCACACGGCAACCCACGATGAAATTGGGCAAGTGCTCACGTCGCGGGTGCTGATGGAGGATTGAAACATGCAAACAACCAATATCTTTAAGTTTTTTCGAAACGTAGTGGCAGCCGCAGGCGTCGCTTTTATCAGCTGCATCATCGCCCTCTGCGGCGCCGCAACACTCATACTTTTCAGCGGAGCAAGTATTCGTGCTCAGGACACGTCCACGTCGGCAAGCCCGAGTTCCGCAACAACTGCCTCGTCGCAGAAAGCGGAAACGGAATGGGATGGTGTGACCTGCGAGCTGATCTCCGTCAAGCGTGACGCGGGCACGAGCATCACAGTTCAGTTCAAATATACGAACACCGGTACGAACAAAGTGCGGCTCACGACTAAGGAATCCTATGGCAACGCCAATCTCGCGGGGCTCGTGTATTACATCGATCCAAAAAACAAAAAGAAGTACACCGTCATTGTAGACAGCGATCATGCAGTGGTCGGAAGTAACAGTTCGGACGTCAACATTGAGCCGGGTGCGTCGAAATTGGTTTGGGCAAAATTGCCGGCGCCTCCCGCCGATGTGAATAGCATCACGGTGTTTCTTCCCTACGCGCCACCATTTGAGGGCGTGACAATCGCAGCGCCCTAATTGCGTCTGCATTTAGTATGAATGCGTTCGGCATGCGCCGTTTCCGGTCATGCCAAATTTTCCTGTCGATCCTTTTCTGTGTTGGCCCAGCATTTGGCGCGGGAGAACAGAAACCAGCTGCGCTCGATCTAAAATACAATTCGCTCCCGATCGCCGGACGCGTGCTCGATTTAAAATACCCGGTCGAGGACGTGAAGGGTTCGTCCGAAAAAGTGAAAGGCGCCGACCAAGCGGTTGCGGGCGGAAAGCGCGGTTTTGTTACACCAACACCGACCGCAACTTCCAAACCAACTCCGACGCCCACACCAACTCCGACGCCAACGCCAACGCCCACGCCAACGCCCACGCCAACACCAACTCCGACTCCGACTCCGACCCCAACGCCCACTCCTACTCCTACCCCTACGCCCACTCCAACTCCTACACCGACGCCAACTCCTACGCCGACACCAACGCCGACGCCGAGTCCCGCGGCGATGGAAGTGAAAGAGACGGCGACCGAGCTCAAGATCAATCTGCTCGGCGATATTTTGTTTGATTATGACAAGGCCGACATTCGATCGGCGGCCGAACCCACGCTCATGCAAGTGGTCGGGATGATCCAACATTATCCCAACGCGAATGTACTCATCGAAGGACACACCGACGCGAAAGGCTCGGCTTCTTACAATCAGAAACTGTCGGAGCATCGTGCCGAGTCCGTGAAGAGGTGGCTCGTCGGCAAGGGGATTTCCGAGCAGATTATTTGGACGCGCGGCTGGGGCGCAGCGAAACCAGTTGCTCCGAATTCAAAACCCAATGGCACTGATGATCCAGAGGGCCGGCAAAAAAATCGACGGGTGGAGATTACGATTAAGAAATAGGCACGCACGTATGTCGCCGGCGAAGACGCTCGTAATCGGCCTCGGCAGCTTGTCGATCCTGGCTGGCTGTGGCAAAGCGACTCCGGCGGGGTATTGGGAAGGCAAGGCGACAGCAAAAGAAGTTCCGATGAAGGATCACTTCCGCACGCTGACGCGGGGCGCGGACGTGGATTTTTGGTTCGTGGTCGAATGGTCGCCTATCAATCACACCGGTACCGCAGTCGGCGAAGCGGAAGCGGTTTACGAAGCAGAGTTGAAAGTGCAAAACCTGCCGAAAGTCACTGCGCCCGTTCCCGGCGGCAGCGTTAAGTTTGAGCCGGAAATAGGAGGCAAGTTAACCGAGCTGGATCCGCGCCGGAAGTTCCCGATTATCGGAGTTCTCTCGTTAGGCGAGGACGGCGCCGGTACGCTGGTCTTACAAAAAGTAAGCAGCCCGGACAAAGGGACTGCTCGCGAAAAACTGGATGCGGAAGCGCGAGGCGAGCAGGCATCGGATCGGCCGCTGCAGTTTACCATTCGCGCAGATCCTGGCGTGAGTGGCGGGTTCGAAGGCGCAGCCGGCAAGATGAACTACAAGGATGGAAAATTGACCGCCGAAACAAAGGGCGGCGGAGAATTCTCGACCGACGCTCCGGACGTGAACGAGAAGATGAGCGAGACCGTCATTCAAGTTCCGATGACGCCGTTCAGTCCGTTCAACGATTCTCCGGCGAAAGTCGAGAAGCGGCCGAGCGGGCCGTACGCCGCAAGCTTTGAAGAAAAAGGCAGCAACTATTCCATTGTGTGGAGCGCAAAGCAGATGGGCGGCGAAAAGCGCGAGGCGCCGAAACTCACGCCCGAAATGGAGCAGCAGATACAACAGTTAAAGAAGATGTTGCAATCAAAGCATTAGACATCGCGCCGCTTGATCCAACGACCTTTTGGACAAAGAGCATTGTGGTTTGAGACCACAAGCCCGAGAAAGTTGATATGAAAAAAGGATGCCTCATCGCGCTTGCCGCCGGTCTTGCACTGGTCGTGATCATCATCCTCCTGGCCTTTGGATTGACGCGAGGCGCGGTCAAAGCGGGAGATGAATTTCTTGGGTTGATTGGTTCAGGAAAGATCGCGGCCGCGTATGAAAGCGCGTCACCGACTTTGAAGTCACAACAGACGCTTCAGTCATTCGAGCAAGCCGTAAAAAATCTCGGTCTGACTGATTTCGCTTCCGCCTCGTGGTCCAGTCGTGAGACGAAAAACGACCGCGCCCGCCTGGAAGGCTCGGTCAAGACCCGATCGGGAGGAAAAATTCCGCTTACGATGGAGCTGGTGAAAGAATCGGGAACATGGAAGGTGATTTACCTCTCCGCGCCTCAGGCCGGAGTCTCCGGTGAGCAAGGAGGAAAGCAATTGCCATCCGACGAGAAATCGAAGGCCCTGGCCCTCGACTCGCTGCTCGCTTTCAACAAAGCCGTCCAGGACAAAAGTTTTGTTGGTTTCCACCAACAGATATCAAGGAGGTGGCAGGAGCAAATTACACCGGACAAGCTCAAGGAGGTATTCAACCAATTCATCGAGACGCATCTCGACATCTCTCCGATCAAAGAAGTGCAACCGGTCCTGAGCGCGGCGCCTGAGATTAACTCAGACGGAATACTGGTCTTGGAAGGTTATTATCCAACGCATCCAACGAAAGTGTACTTTCGGCTGAAATACATCTACGAGCATCCCGCCTGGAAGCTCTTCGGCATTCAAGTAAACGTGAATCAGTAGCCGCGCTTGATGGCAACGGTTCAGGCGTTAAATTTATCAGGTACAACATCGACCATGAGCGCAGATACTCTCTGTTGGACTGACATTCCTGTGACTAATCTTGATCGCGCGATCAAATTTTATTCCGCTATTTTGGGCAGCGAGGTGAGCAAAATGTCGGAAGGCGGATTCGAGTACGCGCTGTTGCCGCATGAAGAACAGAATTCGTCCGGTTGTCTTTGCGTGGGCGGCGACAGCGTAGGCGATAAGAATCAACCGTCGCAGAACGGCCCGCTTATTTATCTTTCGGTGGAAGGTCGTCTTAACGATGCAGTGAAAGCCGCGCGCACGAACGGCGGAAAGGTTTTGCAAGACAAACAGCAGATCGGGCCGCACGGTTTCCGCGCCATCGTCGTCGATTCCGAAGGAAATCGCATCGCGCTTCATTCATCCGCGGTTTAATATTTGAGCTATGGGAGATCCACGAAACGTCGCGCACGCCAAGAAAGTCATCCAAGAGAAGCATCACAAAGGCAACGCGCAGCTGGCCAAGAAAAAGCAAGCCGTCCCGCAAGAAAGTTCTGCCATGAAGACGGGTCAAGCTGCGAAACCAGACCAAAAGCCGGACCCGACGCAGCTGGAAAAGTCGCTCGCTATTCTGGCCAAACTCAAAGAGATGGAGTTTCACTCGCGCGCCAACATCGAAAAGCTCGCTCAGCTGAGCTTAACGATCGAGGATGAGCTCAAGCAGAAGGCCTTCGTTGAACCCATCGGGGCTCTCTACTCCGCGCAGGACGCTTTTCAGTCCAAGATCTTAGCGTTGATTGAAGCATACCAAATGGAGTGCGAGCGTTTAAAACCGGCGGGGTAAGTTTCAATCGAAACGCGTTGCCAGCCGCGCGCCGAGAAAAATGAAAAGCGAGCCGACCGCGCGATTTAGCCATTGCGCGATTGTCTGATTGGAGCGCAATCGCGCACTGAAGCCCGCGGCGAAGCACGCGAGAACGAGACACCAAATGGTCCCGGTCGTCACAAACGTCAGGCCGAGTGCAATAAACGCGGACACCTTGGAAGTTGAGGAGGGTTCGATGAATTGCGGCAGAAACGCCAGAAAGAAAAGGGCGACTTTCGGGTTGAGCACGTTCGTCAAAATACCTTGGCGAAACGCAGCGGTGGTTGTTGATCTTCGAAATTGCGCCGGCATGCCCAAATCATTTTGGCGTCCGAGAAACATTGTGATCCCTAGAAAAATAAGATAAGCGCCGCCGATCAATTTAATCGCGCCGAACGCGACGGCGGAGGTGGCGAGAATAGCGGAGAGCCCGAGTGCGGCGGCGCATGTGTGAATTAGACTGCCGATCGTGATTCCGAACGCGGACGCGATTCCGGCAGCGCGACCTTGCGCAACGCTGCGGCCGAGAATGTAAGCTGTATCGGGCCCGGGTGTGAGATTAAGCAAGACTCCGCTGGCTAAGAACAGCGGGAAATCGTGGATGCCAAACATTATGAACTCGCCTTTACGCCAACTCGCATCCGCATCTACCTAAAAAAGATGCTATAAATCAACCCGAGCAGTCCGCTGCCAAGTACGACAGGAATGATGTCCCATTTCCAGCGCAGCATTCCGACGAAGGCGACCGTGCAAATAACGACCGCAAACCAGTCAATTGCGCCCGGGTGCGGGAAGAAAACGCGAAGCCCAAACCACACCGCGAGATTGAGGACGACACCGACAATCGCCGCCGTGATCGCGGAAAGCGCAGTCGCCAACTTTACGTTGCCGCGCAATTGCTCGATGTGCGGCCCGCCCAGAAAAATCCAAAGAAAGCAGGGCGTGAACGTGGCCCAAGTGGTGAGCAACGCGCCTACAGTTGCGGCGAGAAGCGGGGGCAGACCTTCCGGATGCTGCCACGCGCCCATGAAGCCGACGAATTGCACGACCATGATGAGCGGACCGGGAGTGGTTTCTGCTAAACCAAGTCCGTCCATCATCTGCCCGGGCTTGAGCCAGCCGTAATGAAAGAGCGCTTGTTGCGCGACGTATGGCAGCACGGCGTAGGCGCCGCCGAATGTGACGACCGCGGCTTTGCTGAAAAACAATCCTTCGTTGAACAATGTGCTCTGCCAGCCCTTCGCGATGCCGGCGATTAGCGTCGGCGCAATCCACAACGCAATGCACACGGCTGTAACGCGTATGGCACGCGCCCAATTGGGCCGAGTGTGCGGCGGCGATTCTTGTTCGTCGCTAATTACAGATCTCTCCAGCTCACCACCATCGCTCGATAGAACTTGAAATTTGTTTTTCCAAAAGAGGCCGCCCAAAAATCCGATCAAGCCCGCGCTCAGTACGATGATCGGAAATGGCACTTTGAAAAAATAGATCGCGATGAATGCGAGCGCAGCCAGCGTCCACATCACTTCGTTGCGGAGCGCTTTTCGACCGATCCGAATGACCGCTGCCATGACGATAGCAGTGACGGCGGGTTTTAATCCGTAAAAGACGGCCGCGATCCAGGGGAGGTTGCCGAATTCCGCGTAGATGTAACTCAGCGCCCAAAGGACAAAGATTGATGGGATGACGAAAAGCGATCCGGCAACAATGCCGCCCCACGTTTTGTGCAAAAGCCAGCCGATGTAAATCGCGAGTTGCTGCGCCTCCGGCCCGGGAAGCAGCATGCAGTAGTTCAGCGCATGAAGAAAGCGCGATTGGCTGATCCATTTCTTTTTCTCGACCAGCTCGGTTTGCATGATGGCGATCTGGCCGGTTGGTCCGCCGAAGGAGATGAAGCCAAGCTTCAGCCAAAAACGAAGCGCTTCGCCGAAAGTCGGCGCAAGATGTCGATCTCGTTTGGCGACATCTGGCATTTCGCGATTCATGAAGATCGAAGCGTTGAATAAATTCGCGCCTGGTCAGTTTCGTGCGGCTAAACGATCTTTCAATTTCGAACAGTACTCGGCCGGTATCGGTCAAAAATAAACAACCATGAAAACAACCAACCTACTAATGGCAGCAGTTGTGAGTGCGAGC
>Ga0210399_10002366_pt1 | contig 14718 bp, 38 predicted proteins | sample IncBWC14MmetaG_FD_150865 | JGI IMG/M metagenome (GOLD analysis project Ga0210399, IMG submission 150865) | Forest soil microbial communities from Barre Woods Harvard Forest LTER site, Petersham, Massachusetts, United States - Inc-BW-C-14-M | ecosystem: Environmental > Terrestrial > Soil >... | reverse complement strand
GCTGTTGAGTCCTGGGTCGATGACGAGCTGACCACCATCGCCGGCTGGATAGCTGCACACCAGACGGATATCAACGCGCTGTTCACTACCGCTGCGACTTTGGTACCGACGGCAGCCCCTGAGATCATGGCGGCAGAAACGGCGCTGGCGGCAGCCGGAGCGGCCTCAACTGCTCTCGCGGCAGGATTGAAGGCAGGATCGACCCCGGCTTCGACAATCTCCAATGCCTATACTGCGGTTAAAGCGGCTCAGAGTGCGGTCAATGCCGTGCTCAGTGTTGCGGCTGCGCCGACGCCAACTCCGGCAACTGCGGTCCCCGCCGCTTCCTAAATGGCGGCCGCCTTCGATAAGACCGGATCGGTTCCCGTACCCGACCCGACCAAGCTCACGACCGACGCCGTCAACGCCGCGAAAGCGGACATCGAGAAGCTTTTCGATACCAAGCTTGGCGGCTTCCGCGAACTCGTTAATGAGCAGTTCTCGGGCCGAGACACGGCATTGACGGCAGCATTGAAGTCGGCCCAGGAACTGGTCAAGCAACAGAACGACAGCAACACGCTGGCGAATGACAAGATGGAGAAGTCGTTCGCCGCCCAGATCTCAAATTTGGAAACACGGTTCAGCGACCTCAAGGACACCGTTGCCGCGCGCAACTGGCCTGCCGTTGGGGGTTATCTTGTGGGTGCCATTGGAATAGCCGCGCTTGTCATTGCGGCCATTGAACATCGGGGCGGCTAGTGAAAGCCAAAGGGAACCACAGGATGACCGCAAGATCGCGCCGGCGCAGCAACGGCCATGCCTTGACGCCGGACAGCCAGGTCTCCATGAGCGTCACGCAAGTTCTCATCGTGATCGCGTTCGTCGCCTCATGCGCGCTGGCATGGGGCATCGTGGTCTGGGGCCAGCACACCCAGGGCGACGACATCGCCGAGACCAAGACCGCGATCACCGCCATCAAGAACACCGTTGGCGCTGTCACGACGGACCAGGACCAGAAGCGCGAACAGCTCGGCAAGGAGTTCCTCGCCAGCCAGGAGAAGATCGTCGAGAAGGTCAGCGAGCTCAACACGGCACTCGCCGTGCAGCAGACCACGTCGAAGCAGATGAACGATACGCTGGTCACCATCAGCAATGAGTTGCAGGAGTTCAATTCAGGCAAGCGCCACTAACCGAGGGGGATTGGTTATGACGAAGCGAATTATCGCCGTGATCGCATTTGCGCTGTTACTGGCATCTCCGGCTTATGCACGGGGGCATCATCACCATCACGCCCATCGCCGACACCACCACACGATTGTAGTGCACAGTTTCCAGGAAGGGCTTGGACATGGGCTTGCCCACATGCTCGGCTCCATCGAACGCGTGCCGACCGCTGCAGGACCGATCACGGTGGCTTCTGGCTTGGCTGATCGTTTCCAAGGACTGATTGCCGACTTCGTAGCGCACGGCTATACGCCGCATGAGATCGGCTGCTTTGCCCGCGGCGGTCATGTCAGAGGGTCCCGCCACTATGCCGGCGCCGCTTGTGACTTTGATCAAACGGGTTGGGGCCGAACAGCGCACTTCATGTACACCAGCGAGGCCGCTGCAATTATCAGAGCGCACGGGCTACGCAACGGCTGCGAATTCCGGGATTGCGGCCATGTTGATGATGGAGAGAGTCTAAGAAGGTGGGCGCGGCGGTGACGAATCTCTTGTTAACATGGCAGACGCGGCTGGGCTCGAACCAGCAACCCCCAGATTCAAAGTCTGGTGCTCTACCATTGAGCTACGCGCCTCGAATATTCCTGGGGGTCCGAAATCCTGTCTGCGATATACGGCTGATGCGCATGGCCGAGGCCATAACCGCTCACCGCAGACAGGTGGTGGGGTAAGAACCCCCCGGTCAAACCGAGTCCACCGTTTGTCGCCATACCCTCGGGCGCGCATCCGCTCCCTACTCTCTGGCGAATTCAAATATCACCCACTCCTTTGCCCAATAGTCATGGCACAGGCATCTCTGGTCGCGGCATCCATCCGCATTTTTGCCACTCACCGTGCCGGAATTTATAGAACTGTGTTCCTAGTGTGTTGCGGATCGCAATCTCGTCGCCCTCTTTGGCCTCGGGCCAGAGGGGAGGCACGCCGGTTTCAAAGCCGGGTAGATGGTATGGCTTGCCGCCGTTTACATCCATGTATCACCTGTTAATCGCTTAAGAGACATCCCAGAACCAAAGCGCAGATCGGTCGTCCGCCAATTCTGGATATACGTAGGTGATGATGAACTCGATCGGGTCTAAGAGAAAGGCGCCGGGACCGTCGAGCCACGGCATATAGCCATAATGATCGTTCCAAACGGCGCCCGGCGGGGGATCACCTATCGTCACGGCTTACTCCCTGCTCATTAGAAAGTGCCGCGTCGATCCGTCGGATGTGGGCGCCGATCACATTATCCGCCAGGCTTGGCAACTTGGGGCGGATGATATTGGCGCACTCGACCAGCACCACCTTGGCACCTTCAAGCTCTTGGCGCAGCCGCTCGATCTCAGCCTGCATCGGCCCAATACGAGGGTCACACTGGCTTATCCATTGCTCGCTCATTTCTTCCCGACTTTCTCACCGATAGCCTCTTGCGCCACACGCATGAAGTGGCACGTCGGGCAGCTTTCGCCGTCGCCGTGACCGCCGGTTTCGCAAAGCTGGATGCCCATTTTAAGTGCTGCGCGCATCCGATCGATAATCCGTAGCGCATGATCGTAGTCGTTCGGCTTATCGTCCCAAGTGCTCATGTCTTGTCACCGCGCGCAGATCGGGCCAGTCTCGAAGAAATATCGCCCGGTTCCATGAAACTCGGCCGTTGCTGATTGTGCACCCATACGCCGTTTTGCTCTGTTGGGACACACCAACACTTTCTTGATTCCGCATGCGGTAGCACATCGTCGAGCGGTAGCGCGTGGCGCTCGATTGCTTCTCCGACTTTAAAGGCTACAGCTTCCCATGCCATGTTCGTCGCTCTGTCCTGCATGCCGGTCTGCTAGTTCCGGTGGCTCGCTCATCTGACTTTCGCCTGTCCGCTTTCGGCCTTTCTAGGGGCCTACCATGCAAGCTCGTGTATAACTGACGCTTAACGCGGTTGGTATTCCCACTCGATCAATTGCCCGATGAACGGCAGCCCGTGCGTCTCGCGGAACCACGCTTTCATTTCCTCGAAATCCGCAAAGCCGTCTAGCTTGGCAAAATCGTCAAGGTGGGTGACAGGATAATTGCCGAACGTAATGCCCTTCTCGTGGATGTGGCAGTACGTTGATCTGATGCAGATCGGATCGGGGTGGCGAAGTTTCCAAGCTGCCTTCGTGCGCAGGCCCGTGTAAAGCTGGACTGGCTCGCCCAGCCGCGCGTGACGGCTGCGGCCTTTGCGCGGCGCGCGGATCGTCTGTCGCTTGCTGCCATTGGCAACGGCGTCCGCAAATCTGGCCTTGAAGTTATATGCCACCAACTTTCTCACTCCCTATGAGCATCGGCTATGGATTAAAATAGCCGTCGATCTCACTAAGCAATTGCCCCGATAGCCGTTGCGCCTCCGGGTCCTCGTCGTCGCCAGCGTCGGCAACGTATTGCCGGGCTTGTTTGAGCAATTCGCGGAGCCACGCGATCTCTTTGTCAGTTTCCATTTCTTTCCTCCTATCGCCGCGTTAACACCTTGGCCCCGGCAAACCCGCCGCATCGAGACGATTGACAATCACGCGGAAAATATAAATCACCGTCGCGCACACCAGTGCTACGCTGATCACCCAAGCCATAGGCTCATTCATTATCATCTGTTCCTCGCTGTCTGACGCTTAGTGACTGACTTGGTCTGGCATACACGCCACGGTGCGCTGCATGACCTCGTGCAGAAATCTCATTTCATCGTCAGTGACCGGGCGGTTGAAATAAAACTGCAAGGCGCTCACGCAATCCTTATCTCTCCCGACGCCGGGGCACTTTAGCTTTCGGTTTGCTGGTAGATTGTCCATCGTCCTCTCCAAGAAAGAACCAAAGACCGGACGTTGAGATTTCACTCACTTGCTCCCTAATAGCGCGCGTTCTGCAACGCGATCTCGATACCACTGGCGAGATTCCTCAGCTCTCTTTCTGACCTTCGGTCCCCACGATTTTTCAAGTCGCACAAGGCCGGAGTCCGTCAACTCATAAGCCGGAACACCCTCTGGCGGCAATGCCGGTCCATAGTGAGTTCGTTGCTGGACCCAGCCGTGATCGACCGCATATTGAACCGCACATGCCTTCTCCACGGCAATTATCGATCCGACGTGCCATCCCCCGATTTCTCCGAGCATTCCGTTTACGTCGGTTGAACCGACCCAGTGTTGCAGCGGTATCTCATAGATCGTTGTCATGGCTATCGCCGCGTTAGCCGCGTACATGCCCAGAGGTTTGCGCGGGCGTCGAGGCCAGCCGCTGAATGTCCCGCAAGACAGCCTGCCCATATATGCGCTGACCGATTTCCTCTCGGCACGCCGAGCCGCGTGCATGACCGAGGCTAATCCAGCCGCCGCACGCTTGGCACACATCGCGCCGACTTCCTGGCTCTATTTCAAAGTGCAGCATTCCAGTCTCCATTGTTAACGGCGCAGAAGTCATTTGGTGTGAGCGCGTTTTAATTCGTCCATACGCGCGGCCACGGCAGCACCTTGAGCTGAGCGCATCTTCTTTCCCTTGATCGCCTTCGATGTGCAGCCGAGGCATAGGCCGTTCTCAGCGACGCCAGCTTTGTCGCTGCCGCACTCGGCACACTTCTTGTCCAAGCTGATCTGGATTGTCGGTATTGCCATCAGTCCCTCCTGGCGGCTTCCTGGGCTTCTGGGGCGCTTTTTGCCTCTGCGGGCCGGGCAGCTACCCTCCGGGCCTTCCGGCGCGTCCTGGAGGCAGCCACGGACGTTCTCTTGGGGGCCTTTTGGGCCTTCCTCGCCTCCTTCTGGGCCTCGGCCTTGGCTAGAGCGGCTTGCTCCTCAGCCGCAAGTTCCACGGTATCGGGTTGGAACCCGTCGCCGGCGGTTCGGCCGGGGAGGCGTTGGAGGAGGTTGGGGGTCGACGGCGTGATATCAAGTTCCGGGAACTCGTCGAATTCGTCCTTGTCGTAGAAGCCGCCGAGCACGTCCTGGAACTTGAGCCGCACCAGGTTGCGGAGGCCGAAGTAGGCCTGTTGCTGGTCACTATTCCGATCCCAGAGTTGGCTGCCTTTGACAAACTGCTTGCCGTCCTTGGTGACATGGCCGGGGTGACAAACCTTGAGCGGTGGGGTAGTCGCTTCTTCCCATTCACCCGTCGGAAGCTGCACGCGCACGGTGACGGTGCGCTCCCCTTCCTCACCCTTGTAATCGTATTGCGGGCGGCCACGGATCGCCTTGCTTGCGAGGAGTGCTGCCTGGAACACTGCGCTATCGTAGGCGAGACACTTAACGATCTGCCATTGTCCATCAATCTGAACACGCTGCTCGACGATGAATGAATGGTCAGCCACGAAAAATGGATTCCTGAGATGCCAGCTATCCGCCTGCATCATAATGGCGAAGCATACTTCGGGCTTGTTGCGGGCGTGTGGCGGCAGGGCGATATCGGCTCGTGCCATCAGCTTCGCCGCCTCGATCATCTCGGGTAGCGACCAGCTGACCACGCCCTTGCCGGGTTCGACCTCGACGCCCTCAACGCGCGACATCTTGAAGCCCTGGTCGATGCGACTGACGTCGGTGCTCGGCTGCCCCGATGGGTCGGCTGCTGGCAACGGTGCGGGCTGCGGCTCTACGGTAGCTTTGGGTTCGTCGGTCATAAGAGTTTCCTTTTTAAGTTCCATGCCATGGGTTGCCCAACCCCGCCTCACCATACCGAGCCCAGCCACAGCGCACCTAGCCAAGCCTAGGAATCACCAAAAATATAGTTGTTGTTTTATCCTTCGCACAAATTGCCAACCCTCATCCAGACTCCAGATTGCATAATAGTACGACCACATGCGGCCGCCCATTGATTCCCGCAGCCATTGGTCCGGGTACAGCAATTCGTCGTGCTCACCCTGCTCGTCGGTGGCTCGCCAGGGCCCGTCAGGCGGATAGACCGGCCGGGAGACTTTGACGATGCGGCTCTTGGCCATCAGCGCGCCTTATAGTCCCTCGGTACAGAACACCATCCATCGCCGTTCGGGCCGCACCAGTAGCATTTCTCACTCTTCGGGCACGGCGGATCCTTCCGCGGATAGGGATTAAGAGGTCGTTCACCTTCCATCGCGAGGAGTAGCAGACCTAAGAGAACCAGCTTTCCCATCTCAAACCTCCGCCGTCAGAATCTTCCAGATCACGTCACCCGACAATATGCCGTAGTGATAGAGCGCGTAGAATATCGTTGCGCCGATGAGCATCAGGATGCCGTTGATGATGCGGTCGGCGGTCACGCATTTCCTCCGCAACTTTCCATCCACTTCATGAATTCCCGATGGCAGAACTCGCACAGCACGTCGCATTCATCGTCAGGGATATTGCCCCAGTTCTTGATCTTGGTGGCCTGCACCTCGGCATAGGTCGTATTGGTATCGAAGGTGCCGTCACAGGCGGCGCAGGTGAATTGGTCGGTCATAGGTGCCTCGCCATATCAAACCGTGTCCTAGCTTACCGAAGCCAACCATGGCGCAACAAACCAATCCTCGCCTCAACCTACCATTCCTCGCCGGGCAACACCGTAGCCCGCCTCACCGCACCATACCCGGCACGACCTAGCTAAACACTGGCCTGCCATACCTCACCAGACTCCACCGCGCCGCAGCAGGCCACAGCGCACCTTATTCAAACTTAACGATGCCAAATCTGCCAAAGGTCGGCCTAAAGTCACCGATGCCGATGAGACGGCCGGCACTTTCAACCGTTTCACGCAATGAATTCCTATCGAGATACTCGGGCAACACAACCATCAGATCGAAGGTCACGGTCCAGCCCGCGCGCATTGCCGGACGCGTTCGGTTGATGCCTTGGCGCTGCACCATGACGCGGCGACGATCCAAGTAATCCCAATCGACGACGCCAAGAGTGGCGAGCGGCGACGTCACCACGATTGCCGCTTTGAACAGGTCCATCGCCGACTTGCGAGGCGAACGCGGGTCCTGCCGGAACTTAGCGGCATTGATAATCGAACCGCGGAAGTATTCGCCTGGGATCGCGAGTTCGCCAGCCTCGGTACGATAGACGTAGCTCTCCACATCGTCGGACTTCTTGGCCTTCGAGTTCTTCGCGGCCTTGGCCTTCTCGTCGACTGCCTCAGCGTTCCAGCGGTGAAATAGAAAGTCAGCGGCGCCCTGGATCGTGATAGCGGCCGCATACGGCTCGCTGTGCGAGATTGCTTCCTCGCCGCCGTTCGTGGGTTCTTTGATCGCAACGACTTTCGCACTTGCCATTTCAGCCTCCTGGTTAAAACCGAACCTTGCCATACCTCGCCTCAACTCGCCTTGGCAGGACATGCCACGCCATACCCAGGCGTGCCTCAGCTAAGACGTTCATCGATCCTTTTCTGATCGAATTCTCTCATCTCCAAGTATCGGGCATCCGCGTGTTCGCTATAACGACCTGGCCACTTGCCGCTCGCTAAACATTCGGCGAACTTAGCGATTGATTGCTCTGCCGCGCGGATGCCGCGGGCGATGTCGGATTCCTTCAAACTCACAATCGCGGTGTCGAATGGTGGCGATTTTTCGATGAAGATCAACGTGAAGCTGTTCATGTCCCGGCCGTGCAGCGCCCGCACGATCATCGCCAAAAGACCTGCCTGGACGTAGTACCCAAATTTGAAGATGGACCGCTGGATGTCGTCCCATTCCACGCTCGCCGTGGTCTTGAGATCGGCGAAGTCGAGGCTATCGTTCGGCGACGCATCGGGCCGCGCCTTGAGCCAGATGCCGGTCTTCTGATGCTTGCAGAACCAGCTGGTTTCGATTGAGCCGTTGAGGATGCCGGCCTTGACCAGCGGCTCCTCGAACAGGCTTTCGGCCATGCCCCTGACCTGCTCGAGCTGGCCCTCAGTGATAACGCAGCGACCTTCCTTGGCGCGGTCCTCGAGCCAAATCCGGCAAGCCGAACGATTGCCGTTCCACTTCTCGCCGCCGAGCGTAGCGGGTCGGACCACGAATAGCTTTTTGAAATCGTCCTGACCGAACAGCAGGTGATGGGCGGCGCGGCCGAGGATCAGAGCGTCGGTCTCGCTATCATCGACGCGCTTGGGGTTGTAGGGTGAGTTGGCCCAATAATGCCGCGGCGATGCCGTGAATATACGCCGCAAGCCGCTGCTCGAGATCGACGGCTCCACGCACGCCTTGGCACTGTGGTACGTGTCGATCGGCATCCCCGATATGATTCCGGGCTTACCAATTGGCCGGCCGTCCCAAGGCCGCACGATCACTGTCATGGCTTTGCCTTCTCTGATTTTGGTGATGGCAGGAGTGGCTGCATATTGCCGCCTTTGGCGATAGCGTCGAGCTTCGGCGCGGTGTGCTGATAAACGGTCTGGCCATCTGGCAGCACGACATGAGCAAGGAAAGCTTCCTCGAACGTTTCGATCTTGCTGGCGACGGCTTCGAGCTTGGCCTTGATGCACAAGAACAACGCGCGCCATCGGGCACGGCGCTCTTGCATCACGCGCTCGCTGGTGCCTTCCGGGAATGGCAGATCGAAGCGGACCCGGCGCTCAGCGATCTCGAACACAACCATGGCCTTCGACGGCTCGGTGAAATAGGCGAAGCGGTCCGCGCCGTACTTAGCCAGCGTGCTTTCGATCTCGTTGCGGGTGCGCTCGATCGGCACCTTGGTCTTGGAGGCGTAGGTCATTCCGGCAGTTCCTCTTGACCGGGATGGATTTTCTCATAGAGCCGAACCTTACGGATTTTCAAATATTCACAAATCTTCGGGCCCGGCTCCCTGAAACCATTAGCGACATCGCTAAGATAAGATGCGGAAACGCCTGCCTTTTCCGACAGTTTTCGCAAACCACCTTCGGCTATTACCTCATCACGGAGCATCTGAATCACGTCGGCGAGTTTCAGCTTTTTCTTCATTCCGCGTTCACCTGTTCGCTTTGTTGCCTACACTAATGCGCCACCAAATAAATTTGCAAGTAGCATTAGAAAATATTTTGTATTAAACCATCTCCGTCCACATATTGTGGTTCCAACCAAAGGAGGCCCTAGATGGCACCGAGAGTTAAAGCCGAACAAACACCTACGGAAGAAGCAAAAATCATCGGCGAGGCCGAATTCAAGCGCCTGGTCAAGAAGCTCAAGGCCGAAGAGAGCGGCATTTCCGAGAGCAAGGGCCGCATGGGCAGCGCCGTCGAGAATGCGGTGGCGAAGCATAATCTGCACACCGATGCGCTGCGGCTCACAAGAAAATACATGAAAAAGTCCCCGGCCGCGGCTGCCGAATTTGTCCTGCATCTCCAGACTTATTTTGGATATCTCGGCCTTGGCGATCCCGATGAGGATCTCGTCGAAACCCCCGAAGAGCGCCGTGGCAAGATCGCGGCGGTGGCGGCGGAGTGAACTACCTGCTCACCCTTGATCTCGCCTCTAGAATTGGCTGGTCGTGTGGTGACCCCACCGACCAGCAATTTGCCTACGGGAGTCACCAACTGCCCAAGACCGGGGAAGATATCGGGGAGTTCCTGCGTCAGTTTCGGAATTGGCTCCAGCAAGCCCTAGATGGCGTTTCCATGTGTGTTTTTGAACAGCCGATTCTGCCGTCCAAAACGTCCCTGATCACAGTCCGCAAACTCCACGGTCAAGCTGGACTGACGGAACTCGTATGCCTTGATCGCAAGGTTCGCTGTCTTGAACAGAACCTCCAGAATGTCAAAACTTTCATGGGGGTTAGCCGTGCCCGTGGAGTCGATCAGAAGGCCGAAATGGTGCGTTGCGTTGAAAGATACGGTTACGAGCCTGAGAATGACGACGCCGCCGACGCGATCGCGCTGCGCCTATTCGTGCTCCACCAGATGTTCCCAGACGTGGCCAAGCGCCTACCACTAGCCCTAGGGCCTCTGGATGCAGCTGCCGCCAACGGGTAGCGTCCTGCGAATTCTCTTGCAATTGTGAAGGTTTTGATAAATGTTGGGCCTCGGATGTGCTGAGCATCCGAGGCCCTGGAACCCTTTCCGGGCTCAACCACAAGCGTTGATGCCGCTCATGGAAACTACCCTTCAAGTACTAGAATTACCACGTCCACGCAAGACCCCCCCGGACATTTACGCCCTTTTTGATGATGTGTGCGCCTTTCACGGCCTAGAACGTGAATGGGTGGCAAGCCGTTGCCGCTCCAAACATATCGTCGTGGCCCGCAACGAGTTCCTCTATCGGGCACTAGCCGAAACTTCGGTTCCAATAGCCGAAGTGGCTGCCTTCCTGTGCATGCACCTGAGCAGCTTGGCCTATGCCGCCGCTGCCCATGCCCTAGACCACGACCTCCCGATTCCCCGCGGGGCCTGCCCATCCCGTGTGCATCGTGCTGATTCTCGTCGCAAGAGACCGGATAACTCCGAGCTATCCACAATAACCGCCGTGGAGGGCCTTACGGTTCCCGCCTGAGAAGGGTATGCCCGATGACACACCGCAGTCCCGGCCGGATGCGGTTCGACCTCGACCCCAGCCATAACCACACCTGCGACCTCAAAGGAGAGCACGCAAATGAGAACCTATGAACAGCCCAGATTCCCCTTTTATATTCCTTCCTTTCTTCTACCTAGCCGAACCGCTGCTAAGAGAGCTTGGCGAGGAAGAGCAGCTAGTGGGGCTTTACTTCTCGGCCACTAACGAACTTCCCGAAACTCAGGTGGAGCAAGCGAATATGGGGATGCCCTCCGAATCCGACTGGTTGAAAAACCCGGAATTGTTCATGATCCGGGTACTGCAGAATTCCGTGGCCGATCCCGTCGCCGCTATTGCTGCAGCTTACGACCGGCCTGAGATCGAGCGCATTGTTGCGGAACTAACTGAACTTCTGAACCACACGAAAGGATAAAAAAATGGCCACTGCGGAGCAGACTGAAAATGTCGTAAAGCTACGTGCATTTGACGAGGTTGTGCGGCTCACACATCGGAAGTTCGACCAAGTCGACGAAGCGCATCGCAAAGCCAGCACCGCTAGACTTGAATGTGGTTTATTGCTCTTGGAATTGCGTCAGCGTGTCCAGGCTGGTGAGATCGGTGATCTCGCAACATGGTGGGAGTGGTATGGCGACAACTTCACGCGCAGTCGTAGCGATGCCGAACGATTGATTGCGATCGCTGCAGCGGAAAATCCGCAGCAAGCCTACCAGACCGAAAAGGAACGTGTTCGAGTCGCGGTGCATAAACACCGCTCATTTAAGCCCGCTCCGGTCGCCGTTCCATGTTACAGTAACATGGAAAAAATAGAAGAAGTTTCAAAGCCTTCGCTCAAAATAGTCGCTCCCACCCCGCTGCCAAAGCCTGAGATTAACAAGGCACAGATCGAGGCGATGATCGCGGAATTCATAGAGCTTAGTCGTCCCGAGAAGCTTGAATTCGTGCGCCGACTGCGCCAGGTCTACCGGGAGGATTGACAATGCTGATCCCCGGCGAACGGTCGCTCAACTTCGTTCATCGCGAATTGGCGAACGAGGCGTTGCTCGGCAACATCCGCGCCCTCGGCCCGCAACTGGTTTATGGTGGGCTTCTTTGGTATAGTCAGATGCACGGATGGAAGCGAGGATGGGCCTACTACGCGTTCAAGGAAATTTTCGGAACGCCACCACGTCCTCAGGACCAAGGCGAACCGATCTGCATCATCGGCACTGATCTTGAAGAATGGTGTTCGCGGAGAAAGCGCAAATGAACGTCAACGGCGTCAACGGCTTCATCCCCGGCACGCTCTGCACGCCGGAAGATTTGGATGTGCGGCTGTAATGCTTGACCATTCCGCCCAATCAGGCCGCGCCGCGCTCACCGTTCGTAAGGACGATCTGTACGAGACGCCGCGCGTCGCCGTCGAGACGCTATTGCGGATCGAGAAGTTGCCGCACCATATCTGGGAGCCAGCATGTGGCCCCGGCGCGATCGTGAGCGTTTTACGCGAACACGGACATGCTGTTTGGGCAACAGATTTGGTCGACTATGAATGCCCGTGCAGCGAAAGCGGCATTGATTTCCTAATGGAAAGACAATTGCACGCTAGCATCGAAGCGATCGTGACCAATCCGCCCTTCAAGCTTGCTACTGAATTTGTAGAGCATGCACTGCTGATTTGCCCGCGCGTCGTGATGCTCCTCCGGCTTGCCTTCCTCGAAAGCACCAGACGCGGTCCGATCATGGATGGTGGTTACTTGGCTCGGGTTTACCCATTCGCCAATCGGCTTCCGATGATGCACCGTGATGGTTGGGAAGGACCGCGCGCGTCGAGCGCCACACCCTTCTGTTGGTTCGTGTGGGACCGCGATCATAAAGGCCCGACTGAACTCAAGCGGATTTCGTGGGAATGAAACCTCTCATCACCAAACAGCAAGAGCAAGACTACCGCGCCTACGTGCTCGCCGAACTGCGCTGTGCTCGGAAGCGCGCTCAGCTCGCGCTCAATGAGATCGATCGCATCGGCATGGCGCTCAAGGGCGGCGTGATAGATTCCGACACCGCACTCGAATGGCTTGCCGAAACCGGCACGCTGGAGTTCCTGCATCCTGAGACTGAGGAGGTCGCGATGTCGGCGCTAATATCGAGTAATGAGGCGGCGGCGGCGGCGATGGGGATGTCATGACGATCCTTTGGCATATTGGTGACTTCGCCTGCTTCGCCTTCGCAGTGCTATTCGTGCGCGCAGGCTTTCGCCACAATGGCTGGTGGCCTTATGGCAAGCGGCGATGACGGATATCACCATCATTGTCCGCCCCCTAGGCGGTTCCATGTTCGAGGCTAGGCTTGAGGGCTACCGGCATCCGCTATGCCGGTCGATTACCCCGTTGCTGACCAGCGCGCGCCTCATGGCCGCCTATAGCCTTAACGATCCCCAGGCCATGATCTACATGCGCCACGAAGGGAGCGATGCCTGGGCTTGCCGCGGACGAATAAAAGACCTCGCAATGATATCGGTAGTCGAGCGTAAAGGCCGGGAACCGAGGTTTGAGCCTTGGGCACCGCGGCCGTATGGGATCAATGGAGGAACGGATGGCGAAGCAGTGGTTTTGCGGGTGCCCGCATCAAGGGAAGGAAAGACTTGCGAAGAGGGAACTGGAGAACCAGCAGTTTGAGACCTACCTACCCATGGTCATTTGCGACTGGGCAAAGAAGCCACGTATAGGATTTTTCCTTCCCGGTTACATTTTTATAGCTCTGGACCCCGACAATCAGCGATGGAGAAGTATTTTCTCGACTTACGGTATGCGCACGATGCTGTTTTCCGGCGATAGGCCGTCCCCAGTCCCCGGCTGGATTCTGGAGGAAATTAGGGCGCGTGAGGTTGATGGCCTTGTCCGCCTACCCCCGAAAGTCCAGACCAAGCACAAGCACGGAGACTCGGTCGCCATCAAAGGCAGCCCCATGCAGGCGGTATTCGACGAGGTAGTAGATCACCGACGGGCCGCAGTATTCCTATCGCTACTCGGACAGACCAAGCGGGCCATCATCCAGCTCAATAGGCTGACAGCGGTGCAGCCGTCGGCAGCGGCGTGCTGAATGCGACGTTAACGAGGAATCCGATGACCGATGCCATCACCATTGTAGCCGCCGCTATAGCTCGGCAAGGTTTTCCAAGGGGGCGCGAAAGTGCTGGGGAATACCGCTGCCGACTGGCTCGCGCCGCTATCCAAGCTATGCGTGAACCAACCTACGAAATGAAGCTGGCCGGTATGGGCAGAATGCAGGCTATATTTAAGACCAGCCACGAACTTCCGACCGTGGATATTTATCAGGCGATGATCGACGCGGTACTCATGGGGGATTGAGGGCAAATGGTTGAGAGGTTCATGCACGCCGAGGGGATCATCGAATGCCGGTCGGTTTTCGCCGGACCCTGCATGTGCGGTCCGGCGGTCCACATCAATCTCGGGGAAGGCCGCACTTCGGTGACGGCAACGTGCATTCTGTCGCTAGACGAGTGCGAGGAACTTATCAAACAGATTCGCGGCAGCATGCGCGCTGTACGTAAAGCGACCCACTAACGCGGTTCTAGCGGCAAAAGGTCTTATCGTTCATCTTGCGAATCTTCTTGGCGAAGTCCCGCAAGGCATCGGCACCGCCCCAGATTTGATAATCATCCGCAACCATATCTGCGGTCTGGGCGATGACGTCGGCGATGCCCTTGGCGACTTCCACCTCGGCCGGCGTCAACAGCTTCTTGATCTTGCGGTTCGCGGTTTCGTAATCTTGCACGTCGGTATTAAACATCTGAAAGCTCCTTCCGCAGTTGCGATAGGCGGCCGAATTTGCCGACGTAGCCAATATGGAGGTAGATGCAGAGTTGGCGAATGAAGTCTCGAACTTGAATACCCTCATGTATAACAATAGGGTCGAATGTCGGTGCAAAATTAATTGGTTTGCCCAGTTCGGTTGCTTCTTGCTGGCTCAGGAATTTGCGATCTTCGCTGATCAAATCCATCACCTTCGCGAGCAGATCGGCTTTGGTGTAGGTCACGACACGGTCTCGGAAATCTTGTTGAGCAAATCGGTAAAAATGGAGATATCAGTCTTCGTTCGACGACAGGACGAAA